>OGEU01000132.1_pt1 | contig 83482 bp, 71 predicted proteins | sample 1570651 | NCBI WGS metagenome assembly OGEU01 (sample SAMEA2582129, study PRJEB24529) | metagenome | biome: Human gut stool | place: China | collected 2011 | reverse complement strand
ACTGATGTAAAAAGTATGACACAAAGCCTTGTAGCAGGATCTGTGAGTATTTCTGTACCTGATAGATCAAGTTTTGATATTAAGGCATAAGAAGGTTCGGTAAAAGGAAAATATCAAATCGGTACTTTGGTTGGAACTGCGATTTTGGCTAAAAGATTGTGAATTGCCAATATAATCAATAGTTTCTTCTATGAAAAGATAAGATGACAGGGTGGAAGGCTATGGAGAGCTGACCGCCCTGTTTTTATCCAGAAAAATGCAGAAATAATCAAGAGAAAATCAAAATCTTTCTGCTATTCTGTTTCATGGGTTTTATATGTACGAAGATAGGCTTCTACAAGTGCAAGAATGGTGGTTATCTGATCGCTTGTACATTCTGAAGGATAAACCAACAGTCTTTGGTAATCCAGATTATCAGTTGGAGCTGCCGGATAAAAGAACGGATCAGCAGAGATGTGTAAAGCTCGAATGAGCTGACCGAGTTTTTCAAGGCTTGGAACATTACCATGATTTTCGATCTCTTTGATATATCTTGATGAAACACCGGATTTTTCGGATAATTCATCATAAGTCAGCTTTTGGTCTAATCTGGCTTTCTTCAGGCGAAAACCCATGTCTTTATCAATTTTCTTAGATTTAGCCATGTCATGCACCTCCGTATATAGTGTATAGTTCACCATTTAAAAAGAAAATGAACTAATAACGCACTATATCAGAGGGATATAATGCACTTGAATAAAATAAGTAACTTTGGATATTGCATATAAAAAAACGCAGTATTCAAAGGTTTTTTCTCATGTTTTTATCCTTTGAATGTGTTTGGGAGAGTTATGGATTCTGAACCGTTGAAAGGATATTTTTGTATTTGGGAAATATTATCCTGCCCATTGCGTGGAAGGACAGCTAAATAGGTCGCATTTTAAGTAATGCGGCAAATTCTACAATTGAAAGTGTATTATATACACTCGTAGAATGTGGAGAAAATTTAATATCAGCTATAAACGGTGTCCTGTGGGTATATGCCCATAAGGGCGTTTTTTATATACAGAAAAATTTTCCTAAAAATTTTTCAATCCACCCGAACATCTTCCCAGTTTCATTTGGGAGATACACCGGAAGGGAAAAAGGGCAAAAGCCTTGGCATTCGGAACGGGAGGAGGTGAACTCGTATGGGGCAACCTTCTTCTAAGGATGAAATGACTATCCGGCACCAGTTTGACCGGTTATGCCAGATGGCATTAAAAGGCGAAGCTGTAAATTATTACAAACACATGGACTATCGCAGGAAACACGAAGTTACATTCTCTGAACTGTCGGAAAAGGAGTTGAGCAAATTATTTACTATGGATGAGTATGGAACAGAATATCATCATTTTGAAGTGCATGGCTATGACATTGAAGTAAAAAATACCCTGATTGCTGAAGCTTTGAAGGAACTTACAGAAAGAAAAAGGAATGTTATTTTACTTTCATATTTTATGGAAATGAGCGATGCGGATATTGCAAGAGAAATGAATCTGGTTCGCAGTACCATTCATGAACACAGGACACGCTCACTTGAAATTTTGAAGAAGATCATGGAAGGAATAGCAGATGAAAAAGATGTATAAAAGCAGAAATGAGGAAAATTTGTTGCCTTTCCATATTATAAAGGCAGCATCAGAGGGCGATGTAAGTGCCATCAATACAGTGTTAAAACACTATGAGGGATACATAATCAAATTGTCTACCAGAAAGTTATATGACGAAAGCGGACAGGTGCATTACTGCATTGATGAAACTCTGCGTCGCAGATTAGAAACAAAGCTGATCACAAAGATATTGGCTTTTGAAGTTGCATAACAGGCGGTTAGCATTGTCCCTTTCCATTCGCTGATTGCTGCGTATGCATCTTGTACCTTGACAACTGAATATTTTTTGCATACAGGACGTGAGGATATGTGGAGCCACTAGGTAGATTCGCCAAGATGTACCTGCTCTTTGAGCGGAGTGAACGTGAGGGAATGTTGAAATATTACATTGAAGCAAAGGTATGGAGCGAGATGATCTGACAAAATGTGTGGCAGTAACACAGGACGATGAAGCATATCCGTGATAATGATACTTCCGGATTGTAAGGAAATTTGCAGTCCGGTCAATTTGAATGACGGTGCAAGACCGATGTGGACAGAGTAATGATCTGTCACCTGTATGGATTTTCTATTATCTGCTGATGAGAGATAGGAGTATGGGTTTCTGTTTGTCATGGGCAGATAAAGTGCTGTTTATTATGAGAAAGATGGAGGTGTTGAAAATAGATAATACAGAGGCAAAAGCGAAAGGAAAGATGGTTCCAATATGGGAGAAATATATGCTAACAGTTGACGAGGCTGTTCAGTATTTTGGAATTGGAGAAAAGAAGATAAGAATGTTAATTTCTGAGAACGTTGATTCTGATTTTTGTTTTACGGTTCAGGTAGGAAATAAATCACTGATAAACCGACATAAATTCGAGGAATTCCTTAATCAGACAACTTCCTTGTAGAAATAAGAAAAATACAAAACTTTATCGCTTTAAAGTGCTAAATGCTGCTCTGGTATGATATAATATGGTTGTCGTGCTAGGGCTTCTTCGTAGAAAGGAGCGAAGACGTTTGAGTGAAAGAAATCGCAATCAGAAAAGACGTGATAAGAAAGGACGTATTTTACGAAACGGAGAAAGCCAGCGAGCGGATGGAAGATATGCATTTGTTTATACAGATTGCTTTGGAAAGCAGAAATTCCTTTACAGTTGGAAGTTAGAATCGACAGATTCACTTCCGGCAGGAAGAAGACCTTGTCAGTCACTTAGAGAGAAGGAAAAAGCCATTTTAAAAGATATAAATGATGGGATTACTCCATATGGTGACAATTTGACAGTTCTTGAGTTGGTAAAAAAGTATATCGGTCAAAAGACTGGTGTTCGTTATAATACAGAAGCGAATTATAACTTTGTTATCAATATTATTAAGAAAGAGGAATTTGGTGCCAAAAGGATTGATAAGGTAAAACTATCAGATGCAAAAGCATGGTTGATTAAGCTTCAGGCAGATGGTATGGGATATAGCACCATTCATTCAGTACGGGGAGTGGTAAGACCTGCTTTTCAAATGGCTGTAGATGATGATTTGATTCGTAAAAATCCGTTCGAGTTTCAACTATGTACAGTAGTTGTAAACGATAGTGTAACAAGAGAAGCCATAACCAGAAAACAAGAAAGAAAGTTCTTGGAATTTATTAAGAATGATGAGCATTATAAACGATACTATGATGGTATGTTTATCCTCTTTAAAACCGGACTTCGTATTTCAGAGTTCTGAGGATTGACACTTTCCGATATTGATTTTGAAGAAAAACAAATAAGCGTAAATCATCAGCTTCAAAGAACCAGAGGAATGAAGTATATTATTGAGGATACAAAACATCAAGTGGAACCAGAATCATTCCTATGACCGAAGAAGTGTATGAATGTGTTAAGCGTATTGTTGAAAATCGGAAAAAACCCAAGAAGGAACCTGCGATTGATGAATATAAGGGATTTTTGTTTTTGGATAAGAAAGATATGCCGGAAGTTGCCTTACATTGGGAAAAACATTTTGAGTGGGCATTGGCAAAACATAATCGAATCTATAAGGAACAATTACCAAAGATCACACCTCATGTTTGCAGACATACCTATTGCAGCAACATGGCAAAAAGCGGAATGAATCCCAAGATACTTCAATATTTAATGGGGCATTCTGATATAGGAGTTACTCTGAATACATATACGCATTTGGGAGCAGAGGATGCCAAGGAAGAACTTGGCAAATATGCTAAAATGGCTTAAAATTTTAAAATAATGATACAACTAAAAGAAAATCTAAGTGGAAAAAGTCTTTAGTAAAATGAGAAAATTGAGCTGTTTTACTAAGATTTTTACTAAATTTGGATGACAAAATATACGAATTTATGCCACGATATGCGACGAAAACGAAGAAAACAATTTATCACAGCAAATCGTATAAAGTGGCGTAAAATCAAGGAAAATCAGCATTTTCAAGGAGTTTTTAAGGCATGATTAAAATATTATTCATCTGCCACGGCAGGGCTTTGGGTACAGTTATAAGTGGCGATGAAGTGCGATAAAACGGGGCGAATCGTGGTGGAGTGATAAGTTGGGGACTACGGTTTTTATACGGATGAGGATAGCAAAATAATGAGATGAAATGTGCAGTTGTCCTATGAATAAATGTGGAAGTAGCAGGTGCAAAAGGACCTGCTATTTTTATGTTGCAACGTGGTGATTTGTATTGTAAATGTTGCACGCAAATGATATAATTTTGAACGTAGGAGGGCTTTGAAATGAATAAGACAATTTCTATGAGTATAAGAGTTAGTGAAGAAGAATTGGATAAATTAAAGCACGCGGCAAGGCTTGAGTCATATGCTTCTTATAGTGAGTTTATTAGAAGAACAGCATTAAAAGAAGCTGATAAAATTTTAATGCAGAATGTAAATAGTAATGAGGATAAGGAGATGAGAATATGCCGTTAACGGAAAATGAAGAACTGTGGTATAAAAATCAAATAAAAAAGTACGATCCCAAAGGCGAATATATTGTTATAGATGATTCTACTGGTCTGATTACATATACATCAAAGTTAAAATCAGATGAGAAAAAAATAAAAGAGAAAAATCCAGAAGAATACGTGCATGCTCTAATATTATGTATGTTGTGTGATGAAAAGTATGGCTATAAAGTTGAAAATCTTTATCATGAACAGCATTTTGAAAGAGGCAGTTCAGGAGCAAAAGACGAAGAGGCAGATTATGTTGTTTATGATGAAGAAGGCCTTCCATATGCGTTGATTGAATTGAAATCGGCGGAAGATTATAAGAAAAGGAAGATTAGAGAACGAGCTATTAAATGTCAGTTATTTGGGACAGCGCCATTAGCAAAAAATCCACCACTATTAATGTATGGAACGATAATTCCGTCTGGAGATGCCAAAATAACAGCTGAGTGTATAGATTTTACACAGTATAAATCATATGAAAGTTGGGAGGAGGCAGGTAATCCGATATCAACAGAATTTCCACATGACTATCAAGATATAGATTATATTCCATATGTGTGCGGTGGAAAAAAAGATTTACGAGTTGATTGTAAGCAGGCAGATTTTCGAGCTGTTGCAGCTGGATTCCATAGTGATTTCTTTGGGGAACATCCAGATAATTCGTTGTACGTTAATTTGGTAAAGTGCTTATTGGCAAAAATATACGATGAGAGAACAAGGAAAACAGGAGAAGAATACCACTTCCAAATACAACATCGTCTAGGAAAACCTGAAAAAGCAGAGAGAATATTTGAAAAAGTAAATGAATTATATAAGGAAGCATATATTCGATACATTGATAGTGATGCTGTAGTTCCTGATGAAATTGATCCTAAGGAATTTTCGAAAGAAAGAGTGAAAGAAGTTGTAATGGCTATGCAAGGAATGTCAATTACTAAGGGGGCAGCATTAAATGGAGACATAATAGGTGCTTTTTTTGAAGAAATTCTTCGTGTCGGATTTAAGCAGGACAAGGGAATGTATTTTACTCATTCAAATATTGCAAGATTCATGGTTGAGGCTATAGATTTAGAAAATCTTACACAGAAAATATGGAATTCATCCAATCATCCAGATAATAGGCTACCATATATTATTGATCCGGCATGTGGCTCAGGAACTTTTCTTCTTCATGCTATGCCAGTGGTAACAAAAGCAATTAAAGAGCACGAGAAAGAGTTAGTGTGTGATTTCGAAGCAAAACAATTTTATAATGCAAGAATGTCAGATGATGTACCTAATTACTGGGCAGAAAATTTCATTTATGGGTTTGATCCAAAGTTTATTATGGCAATAACGGCTAAGGTTAATATGGTCTTACATGGTGATGGTTCCGCGCATATTTTTAAATATGATGCGTTTTCAGATTTTTCGAAATATAAAGATGTTAAACTAAGACCAATTGCAGAAAATGCTAGAGGTGTAGAACGTTCGAAATATGCGAAGGACATGTGTGAAACATTTGATGTTGTTCTTTCTAATCCGCCTTTTGGCGTCTCGTTGTCAAGCGAAACGGTGAAAGGATTAAATAATGCTTTTTCACTTCCTGATTCAACATCAAGTGAAGCATTATTTATTGAACGATGCTTTCAACTATTAAAACCTAATGGAAGATTAGGAATTGTTTTACCAGAATCAGTTTTTAATGCGGTTGATAATATGTCTGTTAGGTTATTTATGTATAGAATGTTTAAGATAAAAGCTATTGTATCATTACCAAGAAATGTTTTTATTGATACACCTACATTAACTAGTTTATTATTCGCTCAGAAAAAAACTCGTGATGAAATACGAGCATGGGATGAAGAATGGCAAAAGAATTATGATAGTGCTGCAAAGGCCTTTAAGGACGCAAAAACCTGTGTTACAAATAGAGCCAAAAATTTGTACAAATCGGCAAATGAAGTTCAACAGGCTGTGATTGGTAAGATTAAAGAATTTGTTAATTTAGAAGAATGGATTGTAAAAAAGGGAAAGAATGCAGAAATAATGCCAATTATTATTGATTATAGTAGTTATGATGTTGATTCTTGTGTTGAGTACTATGCAGATTTTTTAAAGTCAGCTTCAATAGAAAAATTTATTCTTAGATATGCTTTTGAGAAAACCAGTGAGGCATGTGATCAAGAATTTGCGACATTTGTTGTGGATGAGGTAGGGTATAAATTAAGTAAAAGGAAAGAAAAAAGCAGGCCTAATCAGCTGTGTGAATTTGTTGGTGTTAACAGTAAAAAGAAGGTTCTTAACTTGCATTTGGGAGAAGAATCAACCGAGATAAAATTTGACATTACAAATCCTCAAACTGTTTTGGATTATATTAAGAAGGAGATTAATTGGGAATAATGAAGAAAAGATATAAATATCCTCTTTATAATGTGGCAAAATTGTCAGATATATCGGCTACACATTCGTTAAGATGTGATGCTAAGCAGTTTGAGGATCGATTTAAGGAAATTAGACAGTTGTCAAATAGAGAAGGTGTATTTTATTTAGGAGAGCTATTACCTGAACCATTAATAAAGGGAAGTCAACCGACATACATAGATGGAACAGATGGAATTCCAGTAATTAATACGTTATCAATTCAAAAGCTGAAAATAAATACAGAAGATTGCCGATATATAACAGAAGAAGATTTTGAGAATTTACCTGATATACGAAAGTTAAAGAAAGGGGATGTTCTTTTGACTATGGATGGAGGAACATCTATTGGCAAAAGTGTTCTTTTTGATCTGGATGGCGATTATACGGTTGACAGTCATGTAGCTATATTGAGACCGGTTGGCATTTCTCCAAAGGCTCTCGTATATTTGCTGGCTTCTCCAGCAGGACAATTACAGTTTAATAAAGCCGAGTCAGGTGCAAGTGGACAAACGGCGGTGACGGAGGAAGACTTAAGAAGATTTCTGTTTAAGAAATCTTTATTAAAAAAAATAGAACAACTTTCTGATGAGTTAGATTCCAAAAGAATAGATATATGTGAGAAAAAAGAGAAATTAGACAAGGAAGAACAAGATGCGTGGAATAAGTTTTCTAAAGCATGTTTAAAGGGATAGGGGCGGTCAAAATCTCTACCACCCTTCTCGCTGAAGACCGATGCCCCCTCTCACGCGTATTTTCGCGAAATTGCAAAGGGGGTATTGTTTTTTGTCGGATATTTGCCGGAGAGACTTGTTTTTAAAGGATATGGGGAGATATTTGTGCGCAAATAATATGGTGTTTTGTGTAAAAGTATTTCAGATTTGATTTGCTTTATTATTCAGTTAGAGTGATATATGTACATACCAAAAAGAAAGGTGGTATACGCATCTGGGCCTTGAGGATGCAGAGGATGAATTGAAGCGGCTGGAGGACCTGCAGAATGCCAAAAAGGAACTAGAACGGACACAAGGGGAGAAGCCGGTGTCGCAGAGGATGTTTAAGGCGATATAGGGAGACAGGAAGAATACAAGCTGGGCGGAATGCGCAGCTTTTTATTTTATTAATGAAAAATAGAATAATGACTTGCAGTATGCGAAAAACCAACACGGAATATTGGCTTACAATGTAAGGTGAAATATAATTATTATATGTTCACAAAGTAAGTTTTGGAAAGCAGAGGTGTTATATGAAAATATCTATGAGAGGAAATGCAATATTGTTGGATGCATTTGATTATGCAAATGAATTAGAGGGAGCGACTAATGGGAGTCGGCCTGAAATCTTAAAGAGAGCATTAGAGTATGTAGATCGAACGTCAGTAGACTTTTTATCTGCACAAAAATATAAAAAAATGAAAGCATACGATAGAGATATTATTACACAAAATATTAGCGTTGAAATTTTGGATGAGGATTTATTTAAAAGAGTTAAAAAAAGAATGCAAGAAAATTTTCCCGGTACCAGATTACAGTATCCATTTATTGTGAGAATTGTATTAACATTATATATTATGAGTATGGCAAAAGATGTTTGCGTTCAAGAAAATAAGAAGGCAAATAGAAATACTAATTTGAAATGGGCATTAGAGAATAATTTTGATGTGGATAGTAGAATTATTGAAGAAACTGATCTTAGAGGAGTATATGGTTTTTTTGTGGGTGATGAATGTCTTTACGTTGGCAGGTCGACATCGATTTATGGGAGGCTATTCAGAAACGAATGTCATATTTTGAATCTTAGAAATGGATTGCATGTTCCTAAATTGGTTAATTCTGTAAAAAATAAAGAAAAGATATACATTCGTTTAATTGAAGAGGTTAATTATATTGACGAGTTTTGTGCTGCAAAAAATGCTCAAAGATTGGCATCTAGAGAATGTTACTGGATAGATTATTACCAAGATTTAGATATGTGCCTAGAGCAATTCCCAGAGGGAAGATGGTATTAAAAATATAATGCTATATTGGTTACAGATATGAGAAATGGAGAGAGGTGACTAGCATGAATTTTCAAAAATATGATGATTTATTTTGCAGAGAGAATTATCCAGTATTTAATTTAGAATATTTGCCAGAGGATAACTCTGCCTGTATTTGTTTATCAGGAAAGGAGTACGGAAAATGTTGTAAAGTAGATGTTGAGAAAGCAATACAACATAATAATGATAAAAAAGATTGTGAAGAATTAAAAAAAATATATCAAAGAACTGAAAAAAAATTAATAAGTTCAAAGATCGTGGATAAGGCAATAAATAAAAAGAATATTTCCTATTGTTTGGCAGAAAAGATATTAGGAAATTGTAACATTTGTAATAATGTTAAGTCGCATACATTAGCGAAGGGAAATGTTTTATCTAATTTATCAGAAAATGATAACGTTGTGGTATCATTTAACGATCATCTCATGATTGATATTGATATGATAAGCAATTGTATAGAGTCGTACTATACAGAAGTGAAATTGGAGGATGCGAGCTTGACGGTTTCATTTTGTAAAGATCACGATAGAGAATTGTTTTTAGAAATCGAGACAGATGGAAAATGTAATTATAGTAATACTGGAATTGAAAATTTAGAATATGCACTTAAAGCAATTTCTTTTCAGATATACTATTATATTGAAAATGTAAGATATCTGTCAGAATTGATAAAAACATCAAAGAATGTGCTTAGTTCTTGTGATGGATGTAAATCAGATTTACTGAAGCAGTATAGTATTTGCGTTGATGAATTATTTCGGTTATATCCGTTATCACAGAGGATAATAGAAGAAATAAAAAACTTTAAACAAGGAAAAAAGGATATAAAACTCAAGACAGTATATATTAAAATACCGTGTAAGAAAATAAATATATCATGTTCGGAGGTTATTGAAGAACAAGGTATTTACTATTTTATCAATGTTGTAAATGCACCAGAAGCATATATGATATTTTCATACTATGAAGGTGAAAACAAGAAGGTTTGGATAAATGAGATAAAAAACAAATTTGAGAATAGAATTTGCAAACAAGATGATATTTATAATTTTATGTTATCATTCGTTATTACAAATGCACAGAATATTTATATGAATAGACGGAAATTTAAACAATTGTCTGATGAAGAAAAGAGATATTTATATGTAGTGCATAGGGAAGGAACTGCTAATATTCCTGAAAATGTACATCGCAAATACTCGAAAGGTTTGTATAGTTTTTTCTTTGAAGGTTGAGTAGTAACCCTACCCACTTTTTACTCCGTTTCTACTACTTTTGCTGTACACATCTTGCAATATTTTACTAGGATTTGCATTTTTTGTACAGAAATGACCGATACATAAAGAAGAATTTACACCGCGCAAATCGCTGCAAATGGCAGCAGGATAGCGCATTTTGAAAGGAGATAGAGATTTGATAAAAGTACTATTCATCTGCCACGGCAACATCTGCCGTTCCCCAATGTCAGAATTCGTATTAAAAGACATGGTGGAACAGCGTGGCTTGACAGAACAATTTGAAATCGCTTCGGCGGCGACCAGCACAGAGGAAATTTGGAACGGCAAAGGAAATCCAATCTATCCGCCGGCGCAGGCAGAACTAAAAAAGCATGGGATTGGAAAGACCGCATACACCAACTTTGCGGGCAAGCGCGCCAGACAGGTGACAAAAGAAGATTATCATCACTATGACTACCTGCTTTGTGCGGATACCAACAACATCCGTAACACAGAGCGTATCACAGGCGCGGATACCGAAGGAAAAATTCATCTGTTGTTAGATTATGCAGACGAACTTCAAGAGGGTAGTCAGCTTCAGACTAAAAATAAAAGCAGCAATTCAATCAGCCAGACAATCAGCCGCCGCGGCAAATCAATCGCAGACCCGTGGTATTCCGGGGATTTTACACAGACATGGAATGATGTGGTGGCAGGGTGTACAGGTTTTTTAAATTATCTTAAAAACGTGCATAAGATATAAAAGCGGCATCAGTTTCTGCGCGCCTGCCGGAATTTGGACGGTGTCATATGATATTCGCGCAGGAATAAGCGGTTAAAATAAGATACATTTTCAAAACCGCATTCCAGGGAAATCGCAAGAATGTCATCATCTGATGCACACAGCAGGTGCGCGGCACGGATTAGGCGGTACTCATTTAAGTAAGCAATAAAGGGCTTTCCCATATACAGCTTGAAAAATTTCATGAAATGGGAGCTGCTGAAACCGCAGACTGCCGCAATCTGCTCAATACTGATTTTTTGTGGGTAGTAATTTGCAATATAATCGGTAATCAGGCACAGCTTTTCCTTCGTATTTTCTTTAAAATAACCGTTTTTCCGGGAGGAAACAGCACTGTTTTTTTGCTGCGGTAAATCATAAGTTGTAATTTCACGTATTTTATCCGGTGCAAGAATCTCTGATTCCAGAATAAAAAACAACTGATACAGCCAGCCTTTAATGCCGAGATAATACCCGGCAGGATAGGTGGTACGCAAATCGTCAATCCGGTCAAGGCAGATTTGAACAGCGCGGTGCGCTTTCGGAACCCGGTCTATTAAAACCGGAAAATCTTCCGGAAAATTTTGCAGGCGGTGAAAAAAGTTAAAAGACATCGTATCCCCTTCTTTTGGGATTAACATCTGCATATCAAAAATGATATTTTCGTATGAAAATGCTTCCGATTCATACTGCGCAATGGAATGAAGTCTGCCCGGCAGAATAAAGACAATGCTGTCTTTGACAACCGGGTAGGAAATACCATCGACATTGACCATTCCCCTGCCGCTCTTTACATAAATAATTTCCGTTTCACGGTGCCAGTGCATCGGCACACACGGAAAATCCAGCGGAATCGAGCAAGGATAAGTATTATAGGAAAAATCCGTATCATAGTGTTTTTTCGTTTCTTCGTAATTTTCATATTCTAATATGTGCATAGCCCCTCCAATCCGCAGATTTACTGCACAAACGCCAATTTCATATATTTTGTATATCATGATATGATGTTGGGGTCAAAAGCCTCAACTATGATATCTATGGATTGTTCCGTGCTAAACATGTGCCACTGGCACATAGCACCCGCCTATGAGCAAGCTCATGTGGGTTCAGATATTTTGACCCTGGTAGCATGATATAAAAGTATGATAGTATTGTATTATTTTAAGCGGTAATTATGCAAGATAAAAAATCTTAGAAATATATAATAATAATCAGAATCATCGAAAAATAATCAGAAATAAAAATAGGAGTGGAGAGAAGTATGAGCATAGCAGAAATTTGTAACAAAATGTATGGAAAGACCATCAGAGAGTGCAGTAACGAACAGGTCTATACGGCACTGCTGGCACTGGTAAAGAAAGTCACGGAAGAAAGAAAAGAAGCGCAGGAGCGGCAGGAAAAAGAAAACGGCAAGAAAGTGTATTACATTTCCGCAGAATTTCTGATTGGAAAGCTGCTGTCAAACAACCTGATTAATCTGGGGCTGTATGAGCAGGTTTCGCAGGAATTAGAGGAAAATGGAAAGAATATTGCACAAATCGAAGAAGCCGAGCCGGAGCCGTCACTTGGAAATGGCGGATTGGGACGGCTGGCAGCGTGCTTTTTGGATTCCATTGCCACATTAAACTTAAACGGGGACGGCATTGGCATCAATTATCATCTGGGGCTGTTCCGTCAGGTGTTTGCACAGAATAAGCAGACAGAACAGCCGGATTACTGGATTCAAAAGGAAAGCTGGCTGACAAAGACGGAGGTGCAGTACCCGGTACAGTTTGGCAAATTGTCCGTCATGTCGAGAATGTATGACATTGATGTGACAGGTTATGAGGGCAGGGTCAACAAACTGCATTTATTTGATATCGACACGGTTGATGAAAAAATACCGATGCACGACGGCATTGATTTTGATAAAAATGCGATTGAGAAGAATCTCACGCTCTTTTTGTACCCGGACGACAGCGACAGAGCTGGACAGTTATTGCGCATTTACCAGCAGTATTTTATGGTAAGCAACGCCGCACAGTTGATTCTTTCAGAATGCCGCAGGAAATGTGAAAAAGCGGGAAAGACGTTAAAGAATCTGAATGAATTTGCGGTGATTCAGATTAATGATACGCACCCGACAATGGTTATTCCTGAATTAATCCGCATTTTAACAACGCAGAAAGACATTGACGGCAGTGTGATGACGATGCAGGAGGCGGCAGAGGTGGTGACAAAGACGTGTGCATATACAAATCACACGATTCTTGCAGAAGCACTCGAAACATGGCCGCTGGACTATCTTGAGGAGGTTGTGCCGCAGTTAGTTCCGATTATCCGTTATCTTGATGAAAATGTACGCGCCCGTTATACGGATGCTTCCGTTTACATTATTGACGAAAACGACCGCGTGCATATGGCACATATTGATATTCATTATGGTTTCAGTGTAAATGGGGTGGCAAAGCTGCATACGGAGATTTTGATGCAGGAAGAACTGAAATCTTTTTACCGCATTTATCCTGAAAAATTTAACAATAAAACCAACGGCATTACGTTCAGAAGGTGGTTACTGCACTGCAATCAGGCACTGGCCGCCTATATTGAAGAACTGATTGGCGCAGATTTTAAAAAGGAAGCAGGGGAACTTTCACAGCTTATAAAATATGCAGATGATGAAAATGTGATTGCGCGCATGCTTGAAATTAAGGCGGAAAATAAGAAACGTCTTGCTGCATATATGCAGGAAAAATGCGGTGTAAAAATCAATCCGCAGTCCGTCTTTGACATTCAGGTAAAGCGCCTGCATGAGTACAAGCGCCAGCAGATGAACGCACTGTATGTCATTTACAAATATTTTGAGATTAAGGCTGGAAATATCCCGGATACTCCGGTTACGGTTATTTTCGGTGCAAAGGCGGCAAAAGCATATACGATTGCAAAAGATATTATTCATTTAATTTTATGTCTGGGTGAATTGATTGCAAATGACCCGGATGTCAGTCCGTATTTAAAGGTTGTCATGGTGGAAAATTATAATGTGACGATGGCGGAAAAGCTGATTCCGGCGTGCGACATTTCAGAGCAGATTTCGCTGGCTTCCAAGGAAGCTTCCGGAACGGGCAATATGAAATTTATGTTAAACGGTGCACTGACACTCGGAACATTTGACGGTGCAAATGTCGAGATTGCACAGCTTGTCGGCAAAGACAATATCTATACCTTTGGTGCATCCAGTGACGAAGTCATTGCGCATTACAAAAATGCCGATTACTGTGCAAAGGACCTTTATGAAAATGATGAAATGATAAAAAAATGCGTTGATTTTATCGTTTCAGATGAGTTAAAGCAGTATGGTGATGAAGAAAACTTAGCCCGTCTGCACCATGAAATCATCAGCAAAGACTGGTTTATGACACTGTTGGATTTCAAGGAATATATAAAGGTAAAAGAACAGGCGCTTGCAGACTACAAAGACAGAGCCGCATGGGGCAGAAAAATGCTGATAAACACCGCGATGGCAGGCTTCTTCTCCTCCGACCGCACCATCCGCCAGTACAACACCGATATCTGGAAACTGTAAGCCGGGCAAAAAGTAAACAGGTCGCAAAAAACACAAAACCTTTCCGTCCCCGCCAAGGCGAAATCACCCATAATCTTTCCGCCCGCCCCCCCCTCCAAGGGCAAAAAACAACCCGTATTTTCCGTCAAACAGCGTGTGGAAAATACGGGTTGTTTTTTTGCCTCCCACAGCGTGTGTAAAGTGAGGGTGTTTTTTTGCCTCCCACAGCGTGTGGAAAATACGGGTTGTTTTTTGCCTACTACAGCATCACTCCGGAATTTTCCTTACTCCGCTCCATATAGTGATTGAGCTGTTCAAACGGCTTGCGAAGGACAAGACCGATGAGAATGGCAATGATAATATAGATAAAGAGTCTGCCGATACATTCCCAATAATAATTGCCGTACATGCCGCCAATCGTTTCGCGCAGGGCATCCATGGCATATGGGAACGGCAGGTAGCGGTAAATCATCCGGTAAACCTTTGGCAGGACGTCAATCGGGAACGTACCGCCGCTTCCGGCAACCTGGACTACCATGAAAATAATTGCAAGGGCTTCACCGATATTGCCAAAGGCAACCGTCAGTGCATACATAAAAATCGTAAAGACCAGGCTGGTGACAGAACATGCAAACCAGTATAAAACCGGGTGCGGACACTGAATCTGGATATAAAACAGATTTCCGAGTACAATCAGAAGTGTCTGCAACTGCCCGATACAGTAAAATGTCAGGTATCGTCCGAAAAATTTCTGATACGGCTTTACACCGGCCGGCAGGTGTTTGGATTTTTTCACCTGTGTATGAATGATAGCCACCATAATCAGACCGCCGACCCAGATGGAAAGGACCGTGTAAAACGGTGAAACGGCAGAACCATAAGCTGAAATTTCATAAATCTTTTTGGTCGTAATTTCTACCGGTGAGGCAATAAAATCTGCCAGTGTCTGCGGGTCACTGCCTAAAATCTCATTCACAAAATCATATTCCGGGTCGGAAGCGATTTTATTGAGTAATTCAATAGAATCGGAAAGCTTAGTCATCAGTGTATTTAAAGTCTGTTGTGTCAGTGTCAGATTTTCCTGTCCCTGTGTAACCGCATCCGTAAAGGTGTTCATGTCGCCGTCCATATCCTGATATAAAGAAGAAATGGAAGACATTACACTGCGGATAGAGGATACATTTTCCGAAAGTGAAGCGGAAACCTCTGACAGGGAAGAAACTGAATTGGCATCCAGAAGCTTTTGCAGGGCGGCAAGTTCTCCTGCCTGTGTATCCAGTGTTTCCGGTAAATCCGATGAAGAACTGCGCGCAAGAGAGGAAACATCGGAAGAAATCTGTGTAATGGAAATCAGGGAATCTAACATCACATTGTATGTCTGCAATTCATTGTAGGCATCGGTCAGTTTACCGGATATGACATCAATGAGTGAATTCCCTGTGGTATCATCCAGTGTCAGACTGTCAAAATCCACAGTGATAGCAGCAGAGCTGGCGCTTACAAGACTTTTTGTTAAAGTATTGACAAATGTGGAATTGGTCTGTGACTGGACTGCTTTTTTGGCTTTATCTGTAATTTTCGGCGCAATGGCATTTTTCTTCTGATTACAGTAATACTGAATCTGCGGATGTTCTAAGGAATCCGAAAGAAAACTTACCATATCGCTTGTAAAGTCAGACGGCAGAACCAGTGCGGCATAGTAGTCGCCGCTGTACACGCCGTCAATGGCTTCCTGCGTGGAATCCGTAAAGACCCAGCCGATGGTTGTATTGGCTTTTAAATTAGAAATAATCTGGTCGCCGATATTTACAGTCACACCGTCAATAGTCACACCCGGATCATCAGATGCTACAGCAACCTTGATGCGGGAAGTGGATTCCGGTCCGTACGGGTCCCAGTTTGACAGAGTGTTAAACCACGCATACAGGGATGGAATGACGGTAAGACCAATCAGTACAACAATGGCGACCACATTGGTACTGATACGTTTGAGGTCCTGTATAAAAACAAGAAAAATATTTTTCATAGTTTAATCTCCTTTGCAGCAGTGATAATAGACTGTAAGTTGTTATTGAGACGGGATGGTAAATCCTGTACAAGGTAGTCGTGTCCCTCTTTCAAATCCAGTCCGAGCTGTTTTAATTTTTTTTGCATCTGGTCATCAATGTAAGCGACCGTTACCAGATATGCAGAAATTAAAAAGAGTGAAATTACCCATAATAAAAGATACACAACCTTTGAACTCTCCATATGCAGCAGCAAAATAAGGAAAATCATCGGGATAATGGCAATACACCAGAGTCCCGCCTTAATACGCTTCTGATTGCGTTCATGCAGTGTATGGCTGAATTCCTGAATCTGCATTAAAGTCGCGTTAAAATCTTCATCACGTCCGTTCTTAGACGAAGACACGTCCGTAAAATCCGTATCCGGTGAACCGGAATCGGACAGGCTTTTGGCAGAAGTCCGTGCTATGGGTGTTGCCAGAAGGTCATCTGCCACAGGGCTGTTTTTTAAAGTCATAGTTCTACCTCACTAACAAATATGTATTGGTTACATCATTTTGGTTTCTTTCATCTTTTCCTCAAAGAAATGATTGAGCGGAATGAAAGGTTTGCGGATTACCAGTCCGAGTAAAAGGGAAGCTGCGGCAAAAATCAGCAGTTTTCCCATATAAATAAAGTAGTCCATTTCATACATGCCGCTGATGGCTTCGCGCATGGCGTTAATCGCATACGGGAACGGGAAGTACAGGTATACGTTCTGGAAAAACTGCGGCAGCAGTTCAATCGGGAATGTACCGCTCGAACCGGCAATCTGGATAACAACCATAACAACGGCAATGGTCTTTCCGACATCGCCAAAGGAAAGTGTCAGCGTGTAAATCAGCAGGACAAATACAAAGCTTGCGACAGAAGCCGTCAAAATGAGCAGTCCCGGATGTTCACAGGAAACCTTTAATAAATATAAATCGCCGAGTACAATAATCAGGCTCTGTATCTGTCCCATCACAAAGAATAAAAGGAATCTGCCCAGATACAGTTCGTGCGGTTTTGCCATCAGTTCCATCTTCGGATTATTGTCAACGTGTACTTTCATCAGTGCCACGAGTACGATACCGCCGACCCACAGCGCCAGTGCTGTGTAAAACGGTGTAACGGCCGTACCGTAGTTGACTGCCGGGTAGACATCAATCTGTTCAACTTCCACAGGTGTTGCAATAAATTCGGCATAGGAGGCCGTATCGGCATGTAATAACTGTGAAAGCGTCTGATAAGCCGAAGAATCCGTAATATTATTTAAGGAAGTCAAAATCAGCTGGATTTTATCGGACATGCCCGAAATAATCGTTCCGGTATCGCCAAGGGTCTGGTTTGCCGTCAGGGCGATTTTGCTGGTTCCGAGTAAAATCTGTTCTAAGCTGTTTAGCTGGCTGCCTGAATTTTCAAGTGATTTATAGGCAGAATCCGCAGCTGCGTTCACGGTGATTTTTAATGAACTTAAACCGGATGAAGCAATGGTGTGATACTTCTGCTGGGTCTGTGTCATTTTATTAAGGCAGGAGGATAACAGGGTATGCAGAACCTCTGCCTTTGCAGCGGCAATTTCAGGTGTTTCCTTTACAATCGAAGAAGTCTGGTCAATCAGATTCTTTGCAAGGTCCTGTAAAGTAGAAATTGCTTCAAGCTGTCCGCGGATCTGTGCAATAATGTTATGGTCAATATATTCCAGATCATCTAATTTGTTTAAAAGGTCATCCAGTTTATGATTCTGCTCAAGCAGGGAGTTTAAGCCGTCTAATGCGGCAGAAAGTGCATCGGATGCCCCTTGTGTATCGCTTGTGATTTTATTCTGTGCCGTGTCTAACTGTTTCTGCACCTGTTCGGAAATGGTTTCCATGGCGGCAAGTGTTGTGTCAAGCTGGTCGGTCATGTTATCGACAGAGCGGGACAGTGCAGACTGTGTCAGCTTTGTTGTATCTTTTGAATTTTCTAAAATATCCTGTAATTCCGGAATTAATGCACTCATGGATTCCAGATTTTCCGATAAAGAAGCATTGCCGTTCTGGAAGGTGGCAATGGTATCGGCATAACCGGACAGATTATCCTGAATGGTCTTCATATCGTCAATAAGTTTGCCGGAAATGGAAGAATCCTTTTGGGTAATACTTTCAAGACCGCTTAATGCCGTCTGTGCGGCAACGTTAATAAATTCTGTGTTAATCGTCTGCTGCAGTGTAGAACTTGCCGTATCGGTAATCTTTGTGGCAACGGCATTTTTCTTTGAATTTTCGTAATATGTCACGCTTGGGTGATTCATGCCGTTGTCTAAAAAGTCAAACAGGCTGCGGCTGAAATCATCACCGATAATAATGGCGGCATAATAACTGCCGTCATAGACGCCTTTTAAAGCAGCATCTGTATCCTCCGGGAAAACCCAGCCTACACCGGTATTGTCATGAAGCTGCTCCACAACCTGATTTCCCATATTGACAGGGTCGCTTCCCTTTGAAGAAAATCCACTGTCTTCAGATACGACAGCAACCTTTAAGGAAGATGTGTTGGCATACGGGTCCCAGTTGGAATAAATGTTAAACCACGCATACAGGGACGGAATAATACACAATCCGCCCGCAATCACCAAAGCGAATAAATTACGGCTAAGACCGGTAACGTCTTTGCGGAATATATGTAAGATATGTTTCATAAAGACCTCATTTCTGTGCCTGATATACAGCACACTGTTATCATCAGAAAGCGAGCAAAGGCACTTTCATAGCGACATTATAGTATATTGGCAGTTCAAAAGCCAGTTATTTTTTACATTAAATGGAAGGTGTGGTATACTGGCTATATAGTAAATGGACAGAATGGGGAATGGTATGTATACAATTTTAATAGTGGATGATGAAAAGATTGAACGTAACGGAATCAAATTTCTGTTAAAGAAGCAGGCAGAGCCGTTTGAAATCTATGAAGCACCAAACGGCAAAGCAGCACTCGAGCAGCTTTGTTCAATGCGCAATCAGGGAAAAAAGATAGATATATTGCTGACCGATGTAAAAATGCCGTTTATGGACGGCATAGAACTTATTGGAGCAGCCAAAGAAGAGGGGTTTACATTAAAAACAATTATATTCAGCGGGTATAATGAATTTGAGTATGCCAAGCTGGCAGTGCGTCTTGGCGTATCGGACTACATTTTAAAGCCGGTCAATCCACAGGAATTTGCACAGACCATAGAGAAGGTTACAGGGGAACTGCAAAAGCAGTATGTTGAAAATGAACAACGTCTGCAGCAGAGCAGCTATATGCGGGAATATCTTTTATATACCTTATTTAATGGGGGCAGTGCAGAACAGGTGCATACATTGGCAGGAAATCTTGCGGGAGAAAATTTCTGGAATCACTTCCACCGGATTGTATTTCTTGAGTTTGACCGAGAATTTTTTGGGAAAAAAGCGCTTGATTTTCAGGCGGAGATACTTGAAGAAAATATGAGTGAAGAATATCAGTATTTAAACTTAAACCCGCAGCAGGCAGTGCTTTTATTAAATGCCAGTCCGCATTACATGACCCTGCAGCAGACAGCACAAAAGCTGCATGATGCCGTTTTCAAAAAATATGGCGAACACTGTCATTTTGCAATTTCAGGCGAAATTGACGATTATGAAAAAATACCGCAGACAATGGATATGCTCGAAGCTCTGATGGAAAATAGGTTTTACCGTCCCGATGTGTATGTGTATTCTGAGGATATCAGTGAGGAAACGCCGGTACTGGTGCAGATTGATGACGACACGCTCATGAAACAGATGAAACAGGATATTAAGATGAAAGATATCCGGGCACTCCGGGAGCATTTTGACAGAATGTGTGCCAAGTACCGCAAAAAATCATATTTTTCACAGATTTATATTAAATTTATTTTTTCTAATCTGTTAAAAGATTTCTATCAGAATCTGCCTGAGACGCGGGAAGAGGAATTTAATAAGCAAATTGATACATTATATAAGTCCGGGGATTTTAACTGTATTGTATCGATTGTCAACAGCCATATTGATAAGCTGGAAGCGGCATTTGCAAAAAATCCGCAGACACAGCATAAAGAAATTGAAACAGTCAAAAAGTATATTTATACGCATTTCGGGGATGAACTGGGCGTAGAACAGCTTGCAGATATGGTGTATCTGGCACCGAGTTATTTAAGTACGGTTTTTAAAAAAGAAACCGGACAGAATTTAAGTAAATTTATCAAGCAGTACCGCATGGAAAAGGCAAAGGATATGCTTGAAAATACAAATATGAAAATTGTAAATATCAGCGAAGCGTGCGGTTATCAGAATGTTTCGTACTTCTGCCAAAGTTTTCGCGAGTGCTACGGGGTGAGTCCTCAGAAATTCAGAAATGGAATTTAAGATGAATATAAAAAATATGAAGTTGAAATACAGGCTGGCAGGGATTTATCTGCTCACGGCAGTACTGCCGGTTATTGTGCTGTTTACATTTTCCTACGGGCAGATGAAGCATATTTTAATTGAGCGCGATACGAAAAGTATCCAGAATTTTGTCAATCAGGCGGGAGCGGGCATTGATACCAAGTTAGAGGTGTATAACAACCTGTCCAATTACATCACCTTTAATGAAACGATTTCGCGGGTTGTCAGCTACGACTATAAAAGCGATTATGAAATGTACGACCAGCTTGTGCTGTTGTTTGACCCGATGCTATCGTCGCTTAAATATTTCCACGAAGACGTGAAACAGGTGACGATTTACGCAGAAGGCACGGTAAAGCACGATACCACGCTTGCCCCACTGTCTGAAATTGAAGCTGCACCGTGGTTTGATACGTCAAAGGAACATACAACGATTCAGTGGTTTGCGGACAGCTCGGCGCACACGCTGTCATCGGCACGAAAAATGTCACTGCTCTATCAGAAGAATAAACTCGGCATTTTATACATTTCAGTGGATTATGATAAGGTGTTTGAAGCACTTGAAGAAAATACGCAGAAAAACTACGGGATTTATATTGTCGATTCTGCGGGAAGAGAGGTGTATGAATTCCACAGCTTTACCGGTGAAAATGTGGATAAGGCGTTAAATTTTGCAGACTTTTGTGGAATACGGGACGGCAGCGGCGATTACACGGTTATCAGTACACCGCTTGCGACAACGGACTGGACGATTTATATGTATGAACCGACAGAATTGATTATCCAGTCGGCAAAGCCGATGATGCGCATGATTTTTGTGGCAGTGACGGTGATTATAGCCGGTGCAGTGCTTGCACTGATATCGACCTCGCGCTTTTTAATAGAGAGAATTGAGCTGTTACAGCACAATATGCAGAAGGTGGAGCAGGGCGATTTCACAGTACGTGTCCATAGTGACAGCAACGATGAAATCGGTGCATTAATTAACGGCTTTGATCATATGGTCAGCCGCATCAGCACCTTAATTACTGAGGTTTATGAGGGCAGGATTCACCAGAAGGAATATGAAATGCGGGCACTCCGGGCGCAGATAAATCCACATTTTTTATACAATTCGCTGTCCCTGATTAACTGGAAAGCCATTGAGAGCGGGCAGGAGGACATCAGCCGGATTACACTTGAACTTTCCAATTATTACAGAACTTCATTAAATAAAGGAAGAAACACATTGACATTAGAGCAGGAATTAAGCAATGTACGCTCCTATCTGCAAATCCAGCAGCTTATGCATGACGGGGATTTTGATGTGGAAATAGATGTGGCAGCGGAAATTTTACAGTACGAATCCCTGAATCTGATTTTACAGCCGCTGGTTGAAAATGCGATTGATCACGGAATAGACTTAAAAACAGAGGGCAGAGGGCGGATTACAATCCGCGGCTGGCAGGAGCCTGCACAAAAGCCGCTCACACACCGGACAGATATGGAATCTGACACACAATCCGAAACGAAATCCGGTACAGAATCCCGCCGAGAACCAGATGTGGAATCCGGCACAGATTATCTGGTAGTATTGACGGTATCGGATAACGGTGTCGGCATGGATAAGCAGACGGCGGCAGATTTTTTAACGGTGCAGTCCGGCGGATATGGTGCAAGAAATGTCAACGAGCGTTTAAAACTGTATTACGGGGATCAGTATCCGTTAAAGGTGGACAGTAAACAGGGCGAAGGTACAACGATTACAATTACATTTCCGGCACGTGTCTATACCACACAGAAACAGGCTTAAAACGGCGGTAGACGGGCATTTTATAAAATGATTTTACAACTGTCTTGTCACCTGTAAAGAAACGTGATATAATTACCAACAAAAAATTTAGCACTTATACAGGAAAATGAGGTAAATGATGAACGCGGTAACAGAGGAAATTAAGCAACTGAAAAAAGAGAAAAATGCAGTCATTCTTGCACATTACTATGTGGAAGATGCCGTGCAGGAAATTGCAGATTACATCGGGGACTCGTACTACTTAAGCCGTCTTGCAACGGAAACAACAGCAGATGTCGTTGTTTTCTGCGGTGTGGGATTTATGGGTGAGAGCGCAAAGGTATTAAATCCGGGGAAAAAGGTTTTAATGCCGGATATGAGTGCGGACTGTCCGATGGCACATATGGCAGATATCGCAGGAATTGAAAAGCTTCGTGCAGAGTATGAAGATTTAGCGGTTGTCTGTTATATCAACTCCACGGCAGAGTTAAAAGCACACGCGGATGTATGTGTGACTTCCTCAAATGCGTTAAAGATTGTAAAGGCACTCCCGAATAAACACATCTTATTTATTCCGGATGACAATCTCGGACATTTTATTGCAGAGCAGGTGCCTGAAAAAGAATTTTTATACCAGAACGGACACTGTCCGGTTCATAAGGCAATTGCACCGGAAGCTGTCAAAAAGGCAAAACAGGAGCATCCGCAGGCACTTGTGCTTGCACACCCGGAATGTCTTCCGGAAGTGTCGGCACTGGCAGATTATGTAGGCAGTACCTCGGGTATTATTGATTATGCAACAAAAAGCGATGCAGAGGAATTTGTGATTTGTACGGAAACAGGTGTATTTTACGAGTTGAAAAAGAAAAATCCTGGGAAAAAGTTTTATCCGGCATCGGCTCATCAGATCTGCCCGGATATGAAAAAGATTACATTAGAGAAAGTACGGGATGTCTTAAAAAATGAGAGCAATGCCGTAACGGTGGAAAAAGAGTTAAGTGAAAAGTCAGGCCGTCCGCTTGAGAGAATGTTAGAGCTTGCAAAATAGCCGGAAAGAATGTGTCAAGATGAATGAGAATAAGGTAAAGTTACATATTAATACGGACATTGTGATTGTAGGAACGGGAGTCGGCGGCTTGTTTACCGCACTGAATCTGCCACGTGATAAGCAGATTGTGATGATTACAAAGGCGGATTTGGAAAGCAGTGATTCGTTTCTTGCACAGGGTGGAATTTGTGTATTAAAAAATGAAGATGATTACGACAGTTATTTTGAAGATACTATGCGTGCAGGACATTATGAAAACAGAAAAGAGTCTGTGGATATCATGATTCGTTCTTCACGTGAGATTATTGATGATTTAATCGGATACGGTGTAGATTTTGAGCGGGATGATAACGGACACTTGCGTTTTACAAGAGAAGGTGCTCATTCCACACCGAGAATCCTCTTCCATGAAGATATTACGGGAAAAGAGATTACAAGCAAGCTGCTTGCACAGGTGCAGAAGCTGTCCAATGTTACAATCCTTGAAAATACGGAAATGGTAGATATTGTGGAACAGGACAATGTATGCTACGGTATTGTATGCCGTGTATCAAAGGAAGCAACACCGCATCTGATTACAATTTCGGCAAAGGATACCGTATGGGCATGCGGCGGTATCGGCGGTTTATACACACATTCCACGAATTTTCCGCATCTGACGGGCGATGCACTGGCACTGTCCCTGCGCCATCATATCGAACTGGAAAATATTGATTATATCCAGATTCATCCGACAACACTGTATTCTGAAAAGCCGGGAAGAAGGTTTTTAATATCCGAATCAGTACGTGGGGAAGGCGCTGTTTTGTTAAATAGGAAAGGTGAGCGGTTTGTTGATGAACTGCTTCCAAGAGATGTGGTTGCACGGGCAATTTATGAGCAGATGGAAAAAGACGATATGCCGTATGTGCATCTGTCACTTGAAAATATAGATAAAAAGACGATTATGGAACATTTTCCGAATATTTATCAGCATTGTCTGGAAGAAGGCTATGACATTACAAAGGAAAGTATTCCGGTTGTACCGGCACAGCACTATTTTATGGGTGGTGTCCACGTAGACTGCAACAGCAAAACGTCTATGGAACAGTTATATGCAGTCGGTGAAGCAAGCTGTAACGGCGTTCATGGCGCAAACCGTCTGGCAAGCAATTCCCTGCTTGAAAGTCTGGTCTTTGCGAAACGTGCGGCAAAGCATATTACAGACGGCTTTGATATGGCAGAGAGTTGTCCGGAGCTCGTGGAAGCGGCAGCACTCCAAAAGTACAGCGGTTATGATGAATTGAAAAAACAGTACAAGACAGAAATTTTTGAAGAAATTGAAAGGGAGAAAAAGTTACATGAACAGTATATCAATGAAGTTAAATGCAGATAAATTAATTATGCAGGCACTGGAAGAAGATATCACAAGCGAGGATGTTACGACCAATGCCGTAATGCGCCATCCGCAGCAGGGAGAGGTACAGCTTTTGTGCAAGCAGGACGGTGTAATTGCAGGCTTGGATGTATTTAAAAGAGTGTTTGAGCTTTTAGATGAAACAACACAAGTCGTATTTTATGTAAAGGACGGCGATGCCGTAAAAAAAGGCGATCTGCTTGCAGTTGTAAAGGGGGATATCCGTGTCCTGCTTTCAGGAGAACGCACCGCCTTAAATTACTTACAGAGAATGAGCGGCATTGCAACGTATACACGCTCGATAGCCGATTTGTTAAAGGACAGCAAAACAAAGCTTCTTGATACGAGAAAGACGACACCGAACAACCGCATTTTTGAAAAATATGCCGTAAAGGTCGGCGGTGGTTATAACCACCGTTACAACTTATCCGATGGTGTCTTATTAAAGGATAACCACATCGGAGCTGCAGGCGGTGTTAAAGAGGCTGTAACGATGGCAAAGGAATATGCATCGTTTGTCAGAAAGATTGAAGTGGAAGTCGAAAATCTGGATATGGTACGCGAAGCGGTAGAAGCGGGCGCAGATATTATCATGCTGGATAATATGACACCGGAAATGATGAAAGAAGCAGTCCGTATTATTGACGGCAGGGCAGAAACAGAGTGTTCCGGCAACGTTACGTTAGAAAACGTGGCACGTCTGACAGATATCGGCGTGGATTATATTTCAAGCGGTGCGCTGACTCATTCCGCTCCGATTTTGGACGTTTCTTTAAAAAATTTACACGCAGTATAAAAAAACTTTCCAAAATAAAGAAAAAAAGTAAAAAAATGGCTTTATTGCTTTAATTGGATAAATAATCTGCTTTTCTTTTTTATAATAGTGTGTTAACATAATAACACACTAAATTTTTGGAGGTTTCTAATGAAGAAAGACGAATTTAAGCCGTATATTCCGGCTGACAAAATTACGCCTGAGTTTACAGTGACATCTGTGATCATGGGTGTCCTTCTGGCAATTATTTTCGGCGCAGCCAACGCGTACCTTGGTCTGCGTGTCGGAATGACTGTATCTGCTTCTATTCCGGCAGCAGTTATTTCCATGGGCGTTATCCGCGTCATTATGAAAAAGGATTCAATCCTTGAAAGTAACATGGTACAGACAATCGGTTCTGCCGGTGAATCCCTGGCAGCGGGAGCAATCTTTACACTTCCTGTATTGTTTTTATGGTCAAAGGAAGGGATTACAGAGGCTCCAAGCCTGATTACCATTTCATTAATCGCATTATTCGGCGGTATCTTAGGTGTGTTATTTATGGTGCCGTTAAGAAATGCACTGATTGTAAAAGAACACGGTGTGCTTCCGTATCCGGAAGGTACAGCCTGTGCGGAAGTTCTTTTAGCCGGTGAAGAAGGCGGCGCAAGTGCGAAGTCTGTATTTGCAGGTATGGGACTTGCTGCTTTATTTAAGTTTGTAGTGGATGGACTCAAAGTGATTCCAAGCGTTATTACAGCACCACTCAAGGCATTTAAGACAGAGCTTTCAGCAGAAGTATATCCGGCACTGCTTGGTGTAGGTTATATCTGTGGACCAAAGATCGCTTCTTATATGTTTGCCGGCGGTTTAATCGGATGGTTTGTACTCATTCCGGCAATCATTACATTTGGTGGTTCCACAATCCTTTATCCGGGAACAAAGACGATTGCTGATATGTATGCTGCAGGCGGTGCTTCCGCAATCTGGAGCAGTTATATCCGATACATCGGTGCAGGTGCCGTAGCTGCAGGTGGTATCATCAGTTTAATTAAATCCCTTCCGTTAATTGTAAGAACATTTGCAGATGCAATCAAGGGCATGAAGGGGGCAGGAAACAGCAACAGCACTGTTCGTACAGAAGCAGACCTTGATATGCGTGTAATCGGTATCGGTGTATTAATCATGATTATTGCAATCTGGCTGTTACCGGAAATTCCGGTATCTCCGCTCGGAGCAGTTCTTATTGCATTATTCGGTTTCTTCTTTGCAACGGTTTCATCCAGAATGGTTGGTATCGTCGGAAGCAGTAACAATCCGGTATCCGGCATGGCAATTGCAACCCTGTTATTTTCTACACTCTGCTTAAAGGTGACAGGAGATACAGGTGTACACGGCATGAAGGGTGCTATTGCAATCGGTTCTGTTATCTGTATCATCGCAGCAATGGCCGGTGATACTTCACAGGATTTAAAGACAGGTTATATCCTTGGTGCTACACCAAAGAAACAGCAGATTGGTGAATTAATCGGTGCAGTTGTTTCAGCAGTTACTATCGGGGGCGTTCTTGTATTATTGGATTCTGCATGGGGATTTGGTACAACAGAGCTTGCAGCACCACAGGCAACTTTAATGAAGATGATTATTGAAGGTGTTATGCAAGGAAATCTTCCTTGGGCGCTGGTATTCATCGGTGTATTTATTGCAATCGTTGTTGAAATTCTTGGAATTTCCGTACTTCCTGTAGCAATCGGTTTATATCTGCCACTGGAATTAAGCGCAACAATTATGATTGGTGGTGTTATCCGCTGGTTCGTTGACAAGAAGAAGGCTGATAAGGAAGAAAATAAAGATGCAAACAGTGGAATCTTATTCTGCTCTGGTATGATTGCCGGTGAGGGTCTTGTAGGTATCCTTCTTGCAATCCTCGCAGTTGTCAACGTAGCCGGTAAGATTGATTTATCAGGCAGCTTTACAACAGGAATTGTTGGCGGCGTTGTATTAATGGTTGTTATGATTCTGTGCATCCTGAAGTTCTCACTTTGGAGTAAGAATGGCAAAGAAAACAAGTAAAAAAGATTTAAGAAATTATCTGGATTTTATACCGGTGCATCATGAGCAGTATTCCTATACGGTGTCAGATAATGGTGCAGTTACGGTTTACGTGGAAAATAAAGGCGTATTTAACAAAATTGCCCAGGTGGTTTTTAAAAAGCCGCGGATTTCCCAGATTCATCTGGATGAAATGGGGAATTTTATCTGGCCGTTAATGGACGGAAAGAATACGGTATACGATATTGCAGAACAGGTGAAAGCGCATTTTGGCGAAAAAGCAGAACCGCTTTACAACCGGCTGGTGCAGTATATGAGAAATCTGGAAAGCTACGGATTTATCCGTTTTAAAGAGTAATAGAAAGCGGCAGGCACATGGAATAGGGTGCCTGTCTTTTTTTATAAACGTCAATAAAAATCAACATGAATCTAAAATATCTGATATTTTAAAAAATTCCAACACCTAATATAATAAAACTATCAAAAATGTTTCTGCTGTTTTAAAGGAAAACAGCAGGGGAATGGAGGGTTTTATGAAAAAAAGAAGAATGACAGCCGCATTTTTAGCAGCGGCACTTGGGGTAACAGCATTGACAGGCTGTGGAGGCACAGGCGGCAGTACCGATACGGGGAAAAGCACAGAGGCTGAAAAAATCAGTACAACGATTACCGTATGGGGCTGCGCAGAAGATCAGGCAGACGAGAATGGCAAATGGCTTCAGACGATGTGTGAAAAATTCAACACAGAACATCCGGAATGGGATCTTACATTTGAATACGGTGTCTGCTCCGAACAGGATGCCGGAAAGACCGTTCCGCAGGATCCGAGTAATTCAGCCGACGTATATTTCTTTGCAAATGACCAGTTACAGACATTAATTGATGCGAAGGCAATAGCAAAGCTTGGCGGTGAAACGGCAGATTACGTAAAGAGTACAAACTCACAGGCAATTGTAGATTCCGTTACGGTAGACGGAGCAGTTTACGGTGTACCATTTACAACCAACACCTGGTTTATGTATTACGATAAGAGCAAATTTACAGACAGCGACGTGAAGAGTCTGGATACAATGCTTGCAAAGGACAAGGTTGCATTTAATATCACAGAAGGCTGGTATATGTCATCATTCTTCCTTGCAAATGACTGTGTATATTTTGGTAAAGACGGAAAAGATAATGCAGCAGGAATTGATATTTCAGGTGATAAGGGTACAAATGCAACGAAAGCAATGGTATCTATGGTCAACAATCCGAATTTTGTAAACGATGCAGGCGGTGTCGGAATCGCAGGTCTGCGTGACGGCAGTGTTGCAGCTTATTTTTCAGGTTCATGGGATTATAAGAATGTAAAAGAAATTTTGGGTGATAATTTTGGTGCCGTACAGCTTCCGAAAGTCAAGATTGGCGGTACGGATAAGCAGTTAAAGGCATTTGCAGGTTCTAAAGCAGTTGCCGTGAATCCAAACTGTAAATACCAGCAGATTGCCGTTGCACTTGCAAAGTATTTAGGTGGTAAGGAAGCACAGCAGTCCCATTATGATTTACGTAGTGTAATTCCTTGCAACACAGAACTGCTGGCAGTAGAGCCGGTTAAATCCGATGTGCTTGTAACTGCACAGAATAATACCTTTAACAATACTGCTGTTATCCAGCCGACGGTAACTGGTATGAATGATTACTGGACACCGGCACAGAATTTCAGTAAATCCATTGTTAACGGAGAAATTACACTGGATAATGCTGCAGAAAAGACAGAAGAGTTTTACAAATTGATTAATACATCAATTGTAAAATAGAAATAAAACGCACACAGCGTTTGGAGGTTGCGTATGGAATTGGTTAATGCGTTCAAAAAGGGAGATTGGCTCACAAGAAGTTCAGCGATTGTGATGGGACTTGGCAATATCCTCAGAAAACAATTTATCAAAGGAATCTTATTCCTTTTCACAGAAGCAGCTTTCCTATTCTTTATGGCAGCCTATGGCTGGCAGTGCCTTCTGGCACTGCCAGACCTTGGTGAAAAAGAACAGGGAGAAGTGTGGAATGAAACACTGGGCGTCTATGAATATGTTCAGGGAGATAACTCCCTGTTAATTTTACTTTATGGCATTGCAGTTTTATTTATTTGTGCCGCATTTATCTGTGTGTGGGCAGGTGCAGTAAAAAGTGCGTATCAGGCACAGGTCTGTATTGAAAAAAATAAGCCGGTGACAACATTTGCAGAGGACATTAAGTCCCTGTTTGATAAAAATCTGCACAAACTGCTTCTGACACTGCCGGTTGGCGGCATTTTGATTTTTACGATTCTGCCGCTGATATTTATGATAGCCATGGCGTTTACAAATTACAGCAAAGTAAACAGCCATCTTGTTCTGTTTGACTGGGTGGGGCTGGAAAATTTCCGGCAGATGTTTGATGTGAGCGGAACGTTCGGAAAAACATTCTGGTCTGTGCTTGGCTGGACAATTGTCTGGGCGGTATTTGCAACAGGTTTAAATTACATCTTAGGCATGCTGCTGGCGCTGCTTATTAATAGGAAGGGAACAAAAATCAAAGGCTTCTGGCGGTTGATTTTTATTTTGTCGATTGCCATTCCACAGTTTGTGTCACTGCTTGTTATGCGCAGTATGCTAAGTCAGGACGGCATTATTAATGTAATGTTAAAAAATGCTGGCTGGATTCAGAAGTCCCTGCCGTTTTTCTCTAACGTCGCATGGGCGAGAATAACGGTAATTGTTGTGAATCTGTGGATTGGTATTCCGTATACGATGATGCAGGTTACGGGAATTTTACAGAATATCCCATTGGAGCTTTACGAAGCGGCAGAAGTAGACGGCGCCGGTCCGGTAATCCGTTTCTTTAAAATTACATTGCCGTATATGCTGTTTGTGACAACACCATATTTGATTACGACATTTACGGCAAATATCAACAATTTTAACATTGTTTATCTTTTAACAAAAGGCGACCCGGTGCTGGCAGGCAATACCGCGGGCAAAACAGACCTTTTGGTTACATGGCTGTATAAGATGACGGTGGATTACCAGTATTACAATCTAGGTGCCGTTATCGGAATTATGACCTTTGTATTTTTGGCAATCGGTTCGCTGCTTGTATACAGACGGACGAAATCCTATAAAGACGAGGAGGGATTTCAATGAAACGAAAAAAGAAAATCAACAATATACTGGTGCATCTGTTTTTAAGCGTGCTTGCAATTATCTGGGTCAGTCCGCTGTTCTGGATTATCCTTACAAGCTTCCGCGCACAGAAAGGCGCTTATACCTCGTCCTTTTTTCCGAAAAAATATACATTTAACAATTATATCAAATTATTTACGGATACTGGAATTTTAAATTTTCCGAGAATGTTTGGCAATACGCTGTTTATTGCAATCTGTTCCTGCATTATTTCAACATTTTTTGTATTGTCCGTGGCATATTGTATGTCGCGCCTGCGCTTTCGTTTAAGAAAGCCGATGATGAATATTGCAATGATACTCGGACTGTTTCCGGGATTTATGGCGATGATTGCGGTTTACTATATTTTAAAAGCAGTTGGACTTTCAGAAGGCTCCATGATTCGTGTGGCACTGATACTGGTATACTCCGGTTCGTCCGGCATCCAGTTTTATATTGCAAAAGGATTTTTTGACACAATTCCAAAAACGATTGATGAAGCGGCTATGTTGGATGGTGCTACGAAATGGCAGGTGTTTACAAAAATCACTATACCGCTTAGTAAGCCAATTATAGTATACACGGTGCTCACGACCTTTATCGCACCATGGGTGGATTTCATCTTTGCAAGAGTAATATGCCGTGCCAATGCCGATTATTATACGGTGGCAATTGGTCTGTGGCAGATGCTTGAAAAGGAATATGTAGACAGCTGGTACACCTGTTTTGCCGCAGGAGCAGTCTGCATCTCAATTCCGATTGCAGTGCTGTTCATTTTCATGCAGAAGTGTTATAATGAGAGCATGTCGGGAGCGGTCAAAGGGTGACGACTTTTTGCAGAGGATGACTCGGTTTTGGAGTGTGTGGAATGATAAAAGGATTTAAAAAATTTTGTTTGTGTCTGCTGGCGGCGGGAGCTGCGGGCGGGATTTTAGCCGGGTGTAACAGCCCGGCTAATCGTGTTTTGTCCTCGCGGCAGGAATATGCAGAGCAGATGCAGGCTGCGGTATCCACGCCGTTTGGCGCGTATCCCGAAACGGTTGTGTATACACTGGGAAAGATGATAAGCACAAATAATTCCAATATGCCGGCGGGGGATACGTATGAAGACAATGCGTATACGCGGTATATTAAGGAAGTGATTAATGTCCAGAACAGGGATGTTTTTGAAGAAACCGATAAGCAGTATGATACCAACGTGAGCATGGCGATTGCAATGAATGAACTGCCGGATATTATGCTTGTGAGCAATTATGAAGACTTGGAAACGCTTATCGAAAATGATATGATAGAAGACCTGACGGTATCGTATCAGAACTGTATCAGTGACAGAATACGTGAAATGTATGCCAGCTACGGCGAAGACCTGATAGACAGCGTGACATTTGACGGTAAAATTATGGCACTGCCCGAAACAAATATTACGGACGGACCGAACCTTGTGTGGCTGCGGAAAGACTGGATGGATATACTGGGACTTTCGGCACCGCAGACCATAGAAGATGTGGTTGAAATTGTACGTCAGTTTATAGATAATCAAATGGGTGGGGAAGAAACCGTGGGACTGGTCTGTGATACACAGATTGCAGGCGAGTGCGGCTACAGCAGTGAATATCTGCTTGATTTGATTTTTGCTTCTTATGGAGCATACCCAAAGCAGTGGATTACAGATGATGACGGCGAGGTGGTATACGGTTCGGTGACAGACGAAGCCAAAGCGGCGCTTTCATATGTGCATACACTTTATAATGAAGGAATCCTTGAAAAAAATTTTTTGATACATACAACATCGAATCTGATTGAAATGATAGAACAGGGAAAATGCGGCTCGTTTTTCGGACCGTGGTGGGCGGCAAATAATCCGCTGGCATCTGCGGTCAGTGCTGTAGCGCAGTCTGAAAAGCCGGACTGGCAGCCGTATCTGATAGCGACGGATGCGCAGGGCAATACCTCGTATCACAGCCAGAATCCGGCATATAAATATGTGGTTGTAAGGAAGGGTTACGAACACCCTGAAATTGCCGCGAAGATGATCAGTGTAATGTTTGACAAAATCCGCTATGAGTGTGATTCGTCCGAAGAATTTGAAAAATATTATCAGTTAAATGTAGAACCCACGGCAAGACCGCTGGCAATCAATGTGGATTATAACAATGCGCTGGAGCTGTGCTATGAGGATATTGCGGCAGTTTTTTCCGGCGAAAAGCAGGAAGACGATTTAAAGCTGCTTGAAAAGTCTTATTATACTGCATGTAAAAATTATATGGAAAATAAAGAGTTCGCGGGAACCGATGCGTGGGCGGCGTATATGACACGGATTAAGGCGTGTGAGGCAATCCGGGAAGGCTCGGTGATTACAGTACCGTCTTTGTATTTTAAAACCACTAAAACCATGAAGTCGGAGTGGTGGAAATTAAAGGAAAATGAAAAAGAAGCCTATTTAAAAATCATCTGCGGCGAAGAACCGCCGGAATATTTTGATATTTTTGTGCGGTCATGGCAGGAAAATGGCGGCGCACAGATTACAGACGAAGTAAAAGCCGCCCTTGCGGCAGAATGAGGAAGATTTTGGAAAAACTAGAAGTATTAAAGAAGGTATTTGGTTACGACAGTTTCAGGGAAGGCCAGGAAAAAATTATTGATGCGATTCTGCGGGGGCAGGACGTACTGGGCATTATGCCGACCGGCGCGGGAAAATCGATCTGCTATCAGGTTCCGGCGCTGATGTTTCCGGGAATTACGGTAGTGGTATCGCCGCTTATTTCCCTGATGATTGACCAGGTGAAAGCATTAAACGATGCCGGAATCCATGCGGCATATATAAACAGCGCCCTGACGGAAACACAGATTACAAAGGCACTCTACAATGCAATGTGCGGGCGGTATAAAATTGTATATGTTGCACCGGAACGCCTTGAAACCGACCGCTTTCTGGAATTTGTCATGAATGCCGACATTTCCATGATTACAGTCGATGAAGCGCACTGTATTTCCCAGTGGGGACAGGATTTCAGACCGAGCTATCTAAAAATTGTCAATCTGATAAAGCGATTTCCGAAACGTCCCGTTGTCAGTGCATTTACGGCAACGGCAACGCAGACGGTTAAAGAAGATATCCAGTGTATTTTAGGACTGCAGAATCCGGAAGTATTAATCACCGGATTTGACAGGAAAAATCTGTATTTTGAAGTGCGCAAAACAAAGCAGAAGGATGCCGAAATTCTGGATTATCTAGCAAAACACAAGGGCGAGAGCGGTATTATCTATTGTTCTACAAGAAAAAATGTGGACAATGTATATCTGATGCTGCGTAAAAACCGCATTGCTGCGGCGCGCTATCATGCGGGTCTGGACAATGACACCCGCAAAGAAAGCCAGGAGGATTTTATCTACGACAGGGCGCAGGTGATTGTGGCGACCAACGCATTTGGCATGGGCATTGACAAATCCAACGTGCGTTTTGTCCTGCATTACAATATGCCCGCGTGTATTGAAAATTATTATCAGGAGGCGGGGCGTGCCGGACGTGACGGAGAGCCTGCTGAGTGTATTTTGTTTTATTCGCCGCAGGATGTGGTCATTCATGAATTTCTGATTGAACAGAAAGGTCAGAACACTGAATTTACGCAGGACGATTTAGATGTTATCAGAGAAAATGATATCCGTCGTTTAAATAAAATGCGTTTTTATTGTGCAACCAAAGAATGTCTGCGGGAATATATGCTCAATTACTTCGGGGAGTATACAAACCGCAGGGAATGTGGCAACTGCGGCAACTGCAATGCTTCCTTTGAAGAAAAAGACGTTACGGTGCTTTGCAGGGATATGATTGCCTGTATCCGGGAGAGCGGACAGCGGTATGGAATGGGAGTGATTATTGGCATTTTAAGAGGTTCAAATACCGCAAAGTTAAAAAGCTACGGTGTCAGCCGCTATGAAACCTTCGGAATCCAGAGCAAAACAAGCGAAGCGCAGCTAAAGGCGGTTGCAGAAGAACTTCTTTTAAAAGGATACTTGACAGAAACCCCGGACATCTATAGAATAATCAAGCTGGATAAAACATGCGAAGAACTTTTAGATGAGAACGCTTCTTTTTCAATCCGCTGGTCAGAACGGACGGAAAAAATGACAGAGGCAAAGGTCAAAACGGCAAAAAGCCGTGTAACCGATGCACTTTCGCCAAAGCAGCTTGCACTTTTTGGTGCGTTAAAGCAGCTGCGTCTGACACTTGCAAGAGAAGAAAATTTACCGCCGTACATTATCTTTTCGGATAAGACACTGATTGACATGTGTCATAAAATGCCGCATACACAGCAGGAAATGCTTGATGTCAACGGTGTCGGTGAAAATAAATTTGCGCGGTACGGAGAAGCATTTATCCGGTGTATTGAACAAAACAGCTGATGATTCTGTACAGAATGTGTTTATCAAGTAATTACGGAGGTTTCTCATGACGAAGAATATGACAGAGGGTTCACCGATGAAGCTGATTCTGGGATTTTCCATACCTATGCTGTTTGGTATGCTGTTCCAGCAGTTTTATAATCTGGTGGATACCATGATTGTAGGAAAAACGCTGGGCGTTGATGCGCTGGCAGGTGTCGGTGCAACAAGCAGTATTAACTTTATGATTATTGGTTTCTGCATGGGCGTGTGTGGTGGATTTGCCATTCCCGTGGCACAGCAGTTTGGTGCGCAGAAATATGAACAGCTCAGGCGCTATGTATACAACGGCTATTTATTAAGCGTTGTGTTTTCGATTGTGCTGACGGCGCTTTCCGTCTTTTTCTGCCGGAATATTCTGACGGTAATGCGCACGCCGGAGAGCATTTATGAATATGCGTATGCGTACATTGTCATTATTTTTGCCGGGATTCCGACCGTATTCTTATATAATATTGTATCGAGCATTATCCGTGCGCTGGGGGACAGCAAGACACCGGTCATCTTTCTGGTGTTTTCGGCAGTGTTAAATATTATTCTGGATTTTGTATTGATTCAGGGATTTAAAATCGGTGTCGCGGGAGCAGCTGTGGCAACCGATATTTCACAGCTTGTATCGGGTGTTGCCTGTCTGATTTATATGAATAAACGCTACGAGGTTTTAAAGCTTTCGGCAAAGGATCGCAAGGCGGGTAAACGGTATATGATTAATCTCTGCATGAACGGGATTCCAATGGGGCTTCAGTATTCGATTACGGCAATCGGTAGTGTTATTTTGCAGACCGCCGTCAATACGCTCGGTGCAACGTATGTAGCGGCGATGACCGCCGGCAGTAAGATTTTTACATTTACGTGCTGTCCGTTTGATGCGCTTGGTTCCACCATGGCAACCTACGGCGGGCAGAATGTCGGTGCGGGCAAATTAAAGCGCCTTGGAAAAGGAATCCGTGCAGCAGGCATTATCGGTGCGGTTTACAGCGTGGGTGCGCTGATACTGCTGTATTTCTTTGCCGATTACATCGCCCTGCTGTTTGTTGATGCAAATGAAGTGGAAATCATTCATCTGACATATCAGTTTATTTTATATAGTGCGCTGTTTTATATTCCGCTGACCTTTGTCAATGTGGTGCGTTTCTGCATACAGGGTATGGGCTTTTCGGTATTTGCGATTCTTGCAGGCGTATTTGAAATGGCGGCAAGAACCTTTGCGGCAGTCCTGCTTGTGCCGAAAATGGGCTACACCGGTGCATGTCTTGCCAATCCGTGTGCGTGGATAGCTGCCGACATCTTTCTGATACCGGCATTTATTTACTGCTGTAAGCGGCTGGAAAAAAGCGCTCGCAAAGGCAGAACGGCGATGAGCGTGTAAAAAGTATCTTCCTTACCGGGTAAAACCGGCAGGGAAGATATTTTTTGCCTTTTTACATATAGTTCAAAAAAATTTACGGATATTTTACTATAATAAGGTAGTAAATTTTACAAAGTTTGAGATAAAATAAGTGATATAAAGAGCGAAAACAAACAACCCTGTTGGCAGATGAGAAATCACCTGCGCGAGTTTCTCATCGCCACCTCGCAACAAGGTTGCTCGGAATGGAGGAAAGTATGAACAGGCCATAAACGTAAGCTTGTTCATACAGCAATTTGTGTTGCAGGCAGCACAAATTGCTTTTATCGCAGAACTGAATAAATTCAGTCCGCGGTTCCTTCGGCATTGAAATGCCTGCAGAATGGAGGAAATATGCCATCAACATATGCGCATTACAGAATGGGGCAGGAGGTTTATCATAATCTCACAGGAAAGCCCAAACAAATTATAGAAAAGTACAAGGAATTATATGATATCGGACTGCATGGACCGGATATTTTGTTTTATTACAAACCGCTCTTTGCAAATCCGGTCAATCATGTCGGATATGCGATGCACGACCGTCCGGGCATTGAATTTTTCAGGCAGGCATCCTTGGTGATGCAGAAAGCGGAAAATAAGGAAGCGTGTGAAGCGTATATTTACGGCTTCTGCTGTCATTTTGCACTGGACGTCAGCTGTCACGGCTACATTGATGAAAAAATTGCAGAAAGCGGGGTCAGCCATACGGAAATCGAAGTGGAATTCGACCGTAAATTAATGCTGACGGACGGGTTTAATCCGCTGACACACAATCTGACGGGGCATATTCATCCTACTTTGAAAAATGCCGAGGTTATCAGTCCGTTTTATAAAAATGTAACGCCACAGCAGGCAGAGCAGGCATTACAGGGCATGATTACCAATAATAAACTTTTAATAGCTCCATCCTATTTTAAGCGTTTTTTGATTTACGGTCTGTTAAAGGCAACGGGAAATTATAAGGAAATGCACGGTCTGTTAGTCAATTACAGCGAAAATCCGCAATGCACGGACAGCACCCAGATGCTGATGCAGCTCTACCGCGATGCCGAAAAGCTGGCGGAGCGGTTAATTGATGAGTATGAGGACAGCGCATCGGGAAAAATTCCGTTCGATAAGCGGTATGGTCTGACCTTTGGCGGAAAAGAAAAAGATGAACCGCTGGAAATGTGCGGGTAAACAAACGGCAGAACGTATATCACTTAGAAATGGAGAAGAAAATGGGAAAGAAATTAACAAAAAAGGAAAGAAACTGGATTTTGTATGACGTGGGAAACTCGGCATTTACACTGCTGATTGCGACAATTTTACCGATTTATTTTAATTATCTGGCAGGCAATGCCGGGATTTCATCGGTGGACTATCTGGCATATTGGGGATATGCGGCATCGGTTGGCACGATTCTTGTAGCACTTGCAGGTCCGGTGCTTGGAACCATGGCGGATACAAAGGGCTTTAAGAAGCCGATTTTTACGGGGGCGATTTTAACCGGTGTGATTGGCTGCGCATTGCTTGGTCTGGCAAAGGGCTGGATGTTGTTTCTGGTTATTTACATTATTGCAAAAGTCGGATTTTCAAGCAGCCTGATTTTTTATGATTCCATGCTTGGTGATGTGACAGACGAAGACCGCGTGGACTATGTTTCTTCGGCAGGGTATGCATGGGGATATATCGGAAGCTGTGTGCCGTTTATTGTCTGTCTGGTGCTTGTGCTTGGTAGCGGAAAAATCGGTATCAGCATGGAAATGGCAATGGGAGCAGCTTTTTTAATCATTGCCGTCTGGTGGCTTGTGATGTCGCTTCCACTGTTAAAAGGCTATGAACAGAAATTTTACGTAAAAAAGCAAAAGCACGCAGTAAAAGAAAGCTTCTGCCGTCTGGGACAGACGTTTGTCAATATCCGCAAAGAAAAACATATTTTTATGTTTCTGCTGGCATTTTTCTTTTACATAGACGGTGTATACACGATTATCGACATGGCAACGGCATACGGCGCTGCACTGGGGCTGGACAGCACAGGACTTTTACTGGCACTGCTTGTAACGCAGATTGTTGCATTTCCGTGCGCGATACTTTTCGGAAAATTATCCGGTAAAATGGAAACCAGCCGCCTGATTACCGTTTGTATCTTTGCCTATCTTGGGATTGCAATATTTGCCGTATTTTTAAAGAGCCAGATTCAGTTCTGGATACTTGCGGTACTGGTTGGAATGTTTCAGGGTGGAATTCAGGCGTTGTCCCGTTCATATTTTACAAAAATCATTCCTGCCGAAAAGTCCGGAGAATATTTCGGACTGATGGACATCTGCGGAAAAGGCGCATCATTTATGGGAACAACGATTGTAAGCCTTGTATCGCAGATAACCGGAAACATCAACGCCGGTGTAGGCATGATTGCGGTTTTATTTGTAGCAGGCATTATTTTGTTCCGTAAATCAGTGTCACTTTGCAATACAGAAAAAGGTGAAGAGGTGTATCCTGCACCGGAAATGCCACAGCGCTCGTCCATTTAACTTCCGTTTATTCCTGACTATGGGACGGGGAAGGTGTGGCAGCTCCGGGGCGTGAACAGAAAGTGGTATAGAAATTAAAAGATGAAACTTTGCAAGAATGTAGCGCAGAGTTTTATCTTTTTGTATTTTAAGGGGTAAAGCGATGCACAATATATAGAATGAAATTTATAAAAAAGTTGGAAAAGTTGCATTTTTTATTCAAAAAAGGTTGGAAAAGTTGCAAAAACAGGGCTGTTTTGGGTTGGAAAAGTTGCATTTTTGAGGTATTATTAGGTTGGAAAAGTTGCATACTATCTATCAGAGGTGAGATTTATGATACGGAGAAAAGCCCAGAATGCAGTAAAAGACTGGATTGATAACGGGAAAGACGCTTTTTTGATTACGGGAGCAAGACAGATTGGAAAAACATATCTGATACGCCAGTGTTTAAAAGAAAGCGGCATACCTTATATTGAATTAAATTTTATCGAACAGCCGGAACTTGTAGAATTGTTTCAAGGAGCAAAAGATGTAAAAGAAATATTAATGCGCCTGAGTCTGGTGGTAAAAGAACCGTTAAAAAAAGGAAAAACAATTTTATTTTTAGACGAGATACAGGAGTTTAAAGACATTGTAACCCGCATAAAATTTCTTGTGGAAGAAGGAAGTTTCCGCTATATTATGAGCGGTTCTCTGCTGGGCGTGGAATTAAATGATTTGCGCTCGGCACCGGTGGGGTATATGCGGATTTATGACATGTATCCGCTGGATTTTAAAGAATTTGCACAGGCGGCAGGTGTTCATGACGGGACATTTGAGCAGTTATATACGCATTTTAAAGAACGTACGCCGGTTGATGAATTTGTACATGCTAAAATGTTAGACGTATTTTACCTGTATATGATTATCGGCGGAATGCCGGAAGCGGTTAGTACGTATATTGAAACCAATGATTTAGCACAGGTGGCGCAGGTTCATAATAAGATTGTCCGTCTTTATAAAAAAGATTTTTCTAAATACGAACACCGTTACAAATTAAAATTACAGGAAATTTATGATGCAATGCCGGGACAGCTTGACCAGAAAAATAAAAGATTTCAGTTAAACAGTCTTGGAAAAGGCATCAGCTATGACCGCGTAGCAAATGACTTTTTGTGGCTTAAAGACGCGGGCGTTGCAATTCCTGTATACAATATCAGTGAACCGAAAAGTCCGTTAATCATCAGTGAAAACCGAAATTTGTTCAAGTTGTTTTTCTCCGATGTAGGACTGCTTACAAGCTGCTATTCCAATCAGGTGAAGGTGGCAATATTAAATAAGGATAAGTCGATTAACAATGGTGCTCTTTTTGAAAATGCCGTGGCACAGGAGCTGCTGTCAAAGGGACATAAGGTGTATTATTTTAACAGCAAAAAACAGGGAGAACTTGATTTTGTAATAGAACTTGACGGAAAAGTAACACCGTTAGAGATTAAATCCGGTAAAGAATATAAAAAACACTCTGCCTTAAATAATGTACTGCAAAATGAAGAATATCAGATAGCGCAGGCATATATTTTTTCAGAAGGAAATGTAGAAGTGTCAGGCAAAAAAATATATATGCCTGTTTATATGACCGCCTTTTTGGAAAATACACCACTAAGCCGGACAATTTATAAATTAGATTTGCGTGGATTATAAAAATCCTCTTGACATTCCAAAAACTTGAATCTACAATTGTTGCACATACAACAGTTGGAGGTGCAATAAATGTTAAAGAGAATCTTTTCTTATATGAAACAGTATAAGAAATATGCCTTTCTGGCATTGTTTTGCATCGCGGTGGAAGCGGTGCTGGAGTTAATGGTTCCGATGATTATGGCGGATCTGATTGACACCGGTGTTGCGACAGGCGATGAAAGATACATCTATCAAAAAGGATTTCAAATGGTACTCTGTGCGGCGGCAGCACTGGTGCTTGGCATCGGAAGCGCCCGTTTTGCGGCGCTTGCCGGTCAGGGACTGGGCGCAAACCTGCGTGAAGCCGAATACGAAAAATTGCAGTCGTATTCATTTGCCAATATCGACCATTTCAGGGTATCGTCGATTGTGACACGTTTAACAAGCGATGTCACGAATATTCAGAATGCCGTTTCAACCGGTATGCGCCCGTTTGGCAGAAGTCCGGTCATGCTGATTTTTGCAACGGGCGTGGCATTTTCCATTAATTCAACACTGGCGCTCGTATTTTTCGTGGCCCTGCCGGTACTTGCCGTGTTACTCATTTGCATTATTGTAAATGTACGTCCGCTCTATTCCAAAATGCAGTTTGCGATAGACCGCATGAACCGCACGATTCAGGAAAATCTGACAGCAGTCCGTGTAGTCAAAGCCTATGTGCGGGGCGATTATGAAATCGCAAAATTTGAAGAAGCAAATCTTAATCTGAAAAAAGAATCCGAAAAAGCATTTGGCATTGCCGTGTTAAATATGCCTGCCATGCAGTTTGTTATGTACGCAACAATACTGTCCCTGCTGTTATTCGGCGGTTATCTGATTCATGAGGGCAGGCTTGGCATCGGTGAACTGACCGGATTTTTAAGCTACGTCCTGCTCATTTTAAATTCGCTGATGATGATGTCCAATGTATTTTTAATGATGACACGTTCTCTGGCATCCGGCGCGCGTATCCTTGAGGTCATCGATGAAAAAATAGATTTGACCGATGAAAATGCAAAGGACATCAGCGTAGAGCGCGGCGAAATCGAATTTGACCATGTGTGGTTTAAATATAAGGAAGAAGCAAAAGAATATGTGCTCTCCGATGTATCATTTCATATTAAAGCCGGTCAGACAGTAGGAATTATCGGTCAGACCGGTGCGGCAAAAACCACACTTGTCCAGCTGATTCCGCGTCTTTATGATACCGTGCGGGGAACGGTAAAGGTGGACGGCGTTGATGTGAAAAATTATCCGATGCAGCATTTAAGAGATGCGATTGCTATGGTACTTCAGAAAAATACACTGTTTTCTGGAACAATGCTTGATAACTTAAAATGGGGCGATGAAAATGCTTCTATGGCAGAAATTGAAGAAGCCTGCAAAATTGCCTGCGTTGATGAATTTATTGACCGCCTGCCGGACAGCTATCAGACAGAAATGGGACAGGGCGGCGTGAATGTATCGGGCGGTCAGAAGCAGCGCCTCTGCATTGCAAGAGCCATTTTAAAGAAGCCGAAGGTACTGATTTTAGACGATTCAACCAGTGCGGTTGATACGGCGACAGAAAGCAGGATCCGCGAAGGACTTGCAGAGAAACTGCCTGATATGACAAAAATTATTATTGCACAGCGCATATCTTCTGTGCGCCATGCGGATCAGATTATTATTCTGGACGGCGGAAAGATAAGTGGAATCGGTACGCATGAGAGCCTGCTCGCTTCCAATCACATTTATCAGGAAATTTACGAATCCCAGAAGGAAGGAGCGGATTTATAATGGCAAAATATGTAGGATATAAAAGACCGAAAGATACCAAAAAGACAATCCGGCATCTGCTGGTATATTTAGGCATGCACAAATGGTCCTTTCTTTTGGTTGCCCTGCTGGTACTTATCAGTGCTGGAGCCAATATTACGGGAACATATCTTTTAAAGCCGGTCATTAACCGTTTTATCGTTCCGGGAGATTTAAACGGACTGGTGCGTGCCGTTGCGGCAATGGGCGTGATGTATCTGTGCGGCGCACTGGCAACGCTCGGATATAACCGCTTAATGGTGAAGACCTCGCAGAAAGTCATCCGTGAAATCCGAAGCGATTTATTTGCACACGTACAAAAACTGCCCCTGCGGTATTTTGATGCGCATACACACGGTGAATTAATGAGCCGCTTCACCAATGATGTCGATGCCGTACAGGAAGCGATGAACAACAGCTTTGCAATGATTATCCAAAGTTTCATGATGCTTTTCGGTACGGTGATAATGATGATGGTACTCAGTATCCGGCTGTCGCTGATTGTTGTGGTGTTTTTAATTGTTATGTTTGTGGTTATCCGCTTAAACGGAAAGCACAGCAAAAAATATTTTAACCGGCAGCAGGAGGAACTCGGCAAAATTAACGGATTTGTACAGGAAATGGCAGAGGGACAGAAGGTCGAAAAGGTCTTTAACCATGAAGCAAAAGACTATGCGCGTTTTTGTGAACTCAGTGAAAATTTCAGAAAGCAGTCCACCAATGCTCTGTCCTTTGCCGGTATGATGATACCAACCATTGTCAGTCTTTCCTATCTGAATTATGCGGTGTCTGCCTGTGCAGGCGGTCTGCTTGCAATCCGGGGACTGATGGATTTGGGAAGTCTTTCGGCATATCTGGTATATGTACGCCAGAGTGCAATGCCGTTAAACCAGTTTACCCAGCAGGTCAATTTTCTGTTGTCTGCGCTTTCCGGTGCGGAACGAATTTTTGACATGATGGACGAACAGCCGGAAGTGGACGAAGGTAACGTGCATTTATGTCACGTTGTAAAAAATGCGGACGGCACACTGACAGAATGTGAACAAAGCACATCGGATTACGCATGGAAAGTGCCGGAAAACGGCGGCTTCCGCTATGTTGAATTAAAAGGTGATGTGCGTTTTCAAAATGTAGTCTTTGGGTACACCGATAAAAAGAGCGTATTAAACGGCATTTCTCTTTTTGCAAAACCGGGACAGAAAATCGCATTTGTCGGTTCAACCGGTGCGGGAAAAACAACGATTGTCAACCTGATTAACCGTTTTTATGAAATCCAGTCGGGGACGATTACCTATGACGGTATCGACATTCAGCAGATTGCAAAAGACGATTTGCGCCGCTCACTGGCAATGGTTATTCAGGATACGCATTTATTTACGGGAACGATTGCGGACAATATCCGATACGGCAAGTTAGATGCGACTGACGAGGAGGTTTATGAGGCAGCACGCATTGCCAATGCGGACTCCTTTATCCGCAGACTGCCGGACGGCTATGATACAATGCTGTATGCAGACGGCAGTAATCTTTCGCAGGGACAGCGCCAGTTACTTGCGATTGCGAGAGCGGCAGTTGCCAAACCGCCGGTGCTTATTTTAGACGAAGCGACCAGTTCTGTAGATACCCGCACCGAGCGGCTGATTGAAAAGGGCATGGATGCGATTATGGAAGGCAGAACGGTATTTGTCATTGCACACCGCCTGTCAACCGTGCGAAACTCCAAAGCAATCATGGTATTGGAAAAGGGCGAAATCATAGAGCGCGGCAGTCATGAGGAATTGTTAGAACAGCAGGGTAGATACTATAGGCTGTATACGGGACAGTTTGAACTGGAATAAAGTATGAGCAATCCATATGCGAGAGATTGCTCATACGGCAATTTGCTTTCAGGTAAAGCAAATTGCCATTATCGTAGATTGACAGTAAACTCGTCCATACAGATATTTGCGCCGCAGGTGTCGCAAATATTATTTATCGCAGAACTGAATAAATTCAGTTCGCGTTCTTTCGGCATAAATGCCTACAGAAAAGAGGAAAGTATGAAAAAAGAACAGATTCGGAATGAATTATTTAAGATAGAAGTGCTGCGGCAGAGATTAATGCGGCCGCAGTTTATCGCATTGGGGCTTACAGTGGGGCAGGGACAGCCGCGCATTTTAAAAGAACTGCTTTTTGAAGGCAGTATGACACAGAAAAAACTTGCGGATGCCTGCCTTTTAGATGTAACCACAATGTCAAGGACACTTGACCGAATGGAGCAGGCAGGACTGCTTGTGCGGGAAAGTAATCCCGACTGCCGCCGTTCATGGCTGATTGCTCTGACAGACAAGGGAACGGACATCGCAAAAAAGGTACAGCAGATATTTGAAGAAACGGATAAAATTTATTGCAGTAATCTTTCAGAGAAAGAAGCGGAGCAGCTTTTCGTATTGCTTCAAAAAGTAGAGGACAATATTTCCCAAAATTGCAAATAAAAACGTCTTTTATGGCTGTCCTCATTTTTGTGGCTGGCAGGCTGTAAGAAGCAGGCATATATTTTCCGTTGTCCGAATAGGATATACAAACAAACTTTAGGATATTGCATGAAAGGATATATCGAAGAACGGGCAGTAAAGACGGCGGAATATATTATCGAAACCAAAGCAACCGTGCGCCAGACCGCGCGTAAATTCGGTGTCAGCAAAAGCACCGTACATAAAGATGTGACGGCGCGTCTGACACGAATCAATCCGGCGCTTGCAAATGAAGCGCGCAAGGTGCTTGATGTCAACAAAAAAGAGCGCCATATCCGCGGCGGACTGGCAACGCGCGAAAAATACCTGCACGAACAATAACCGTGCAAAAGCAGATTCTCATAAACGGCTGATACGACCGCCTGCGCGCAGTGTTTATCGCCGTTTTACGGAAAATGAATATAAAAATAAGCCGGTACGGTCTATTGTTAATAACATCAGACTGTACCAGCTTGTTTGATTTAGAAAAAATGTTACTGTAATACTGCAACAATCTCTAAATTGCGTTCTTTTGATAAATCTACAAATTCATTGCCTTCACACTTTACAATCGGGCGTGACAGGGCATGTTCGTTAATTAAAACGACTTCGCCGGTGCGGCCATCAGAAAGTTTGACATTATTTCCGATATAAGAAGTGGCGACATTCTTTAAGAACGGAAGGCTGAACTTCGGGTCAAATTTTGTAAAAGCATCCTGTTCCATATCCCGTACAACGTGGAATGGACAGAGGGCTTTTCTGTATATGCGGGAAGAGGTCATTGCATCGTAGATATCTGCAATTGTAATAATCTTTGCAAAATCAGGAATGTCTTCTGACTTTAAACCCATTGGATATCCGGAGCCGTCGCATTTTTCATGGTGTAGTAAAATTGCAGATTTAACACGCTCATCAATATCGGCATCTTTTACAATCTGATAGCCTAAGTTGACATGCTCTTTAATAATGGCATATTCGTTAGCGGTCAGCCGGTCCGGTTTGCTTAAAATTTCATTTGGAACTAAAAGCTTTCCGATATCGTGTAAAATACCGCATAAAGTCAGCACCTTTACATCTTCCTCAGAATAGCCGAGCCATTTTCCAAGAATGGAGGCAATAATGGCAACATTAATGCAGTGGACATATGTTAAATCGTCCATATCACGCATACAGTGGAGCATATCGAAAATCTGGAGAGTATTCGTATATCCTGCAAGAATTTTTTCGGTATTCTTTAACAGCGCAGTCGTATCAATTGTTTCGTGGTTAATGACAATGTCATTTAATTCTGTCTTTAAATCATTAATGCCATCAATAAAAGTTTCGTTAAAATGTTCGAAATTCTGGCTCTGCTTAACTTTTTCATAGTAAGTCATCTGTTCCAGAACTTCCGGCTGCTCAGGCTGTGCGGCAGTTTCCTCATATACATTAATTTTTAAGACATTGTACTCAGAGATTTTTGCAATCATATCTAAAGTCAAAACGGTATCTTTTGCAGCGATAAGATGGCCGGTGGAAGTCATGATATCCTGTGATAAAACCATGCCTTCAGCGGCATCAAAAATAAAAATATTTTTCTCCTGTGTATTGTCGCTCATCCTTGAAATCTCCTTTACAAAAGTATAAATGTTCCGGTAGCTTCATTATATGGTTGAGGGGATAAAAAGTCAATAAAAAGTACTTGACCAATGCCCATAGATTGTGTAATATACATACGTATGAATGATTAACTGAATAATTTAAGATGTCCCTTATTTAGAGCGGTGGAGATACATAGGATCGATGAAGCCCGGCAACCCCATATGGTAAGATATGGAAGGTGCCAACCTGAGCGACTATCCTGCTTTTGCGGCAGGTCGAACAATAAGAGGATTACGGATCTTACATAGATTACGAGTCCTGTCTGAGGGGCTCGTTTTTCAGTTTCAGGAGAAGTACCAGAAGCAGCGTTTAACAGTTTACAGGGACATAAAAAGCCCGAGGAAAGAAAGGAAGAAAGAATTCATGGAGAAAAGATTATTTACTTCAGAATCAGTAACAGAAGGACATCCGGACAAAATCTGCGATCAGGTTTCTGATGCAGTATTGGATGCATTATATGCACAGGACCCATATTCAAGAGTTGCCTGTGAAACATTAACCAATACAGGATTTGTGATGGTTATGGGTGAAATTACAACAAAGGCCAATGTAGATATTACACAGATCGTAAGAGATACCGTAGTAGAAATCGGCTATGACAGCTCTGAAAAAGGCTTCGATGGTAATACCTGTGCCGTTATGGTGGCACTTGACAAGCAGTCACCGGATATTGCAATGGGTGTTGACAAGGCACTTGAAGCAAAAGAAGGCATTGATCCGGATGCAGATGACATTGGTGCAGGCGATCAGGGTATGATGTTTGGCTATGCAACCAATGAAACAGAAGAATATATGCCATATTCCGCAGCACTTGCACAGAAGCTTGCAAGACAGCTGACAAAGGTCAGAAAAGACGGTACACTGTCTTATTTAAGACCGGACGGAAAGACACAGGTTACAGTGGAATATGATGAAAACAACAAGCCTGTAAGACTGGATGCCATCGTTGTATCTTCACAGCATGCACCGGAAGTTTCACAGGAACAGATACATACAGATATCAAGAAGTATGTTATTGATGCCATTGTAGACAACAGTATGGTAGATGATGACACGAAAATTTATATCAATCCGACAGGACGTTTCGTAATCGGCGGACCAAACGGTGACAGCGGTCTGACAGGTCGTAAGATTATCGTTGATACTTACGGTGGTGTTGCAAGACACGGCGGCGGTGCATTTTCAGGTAAGGACTGCACAAAGGTAGACCGTTCCGCAGCATATGCCGCAAGATATGTAGCAAAGAACCTCGTTGCCGCAGGTATTGCAGACAGATGTGAAATCCAGTTATCTTATGCGATCGGTGTTGCACTGCCGACATCTATCCGCGTGGAAACATTCGGAACAGGAAAGTTAAGCGAAGATAAGATTGTAGAAATCATCCGTGAAAACTTCGATTTAAGACCGTCAGGTATTATCAAGATGCTTGATTTAAGAAGACCGATCTACAAGCAGACAGCAAGCTACGGACATTTCGGCCGTAACGACCTGAATCTGCCATGGGAAAAACTTGACCGTGTAGATGCATTAAAAATGTATTTGTAAAATATCCTGAAATCCAGGAATAAACAACGGGAAATTCTGGAAGAATAAAGAAAGCCAGAGGGAAGATATAAGCCGGCTATGGACAAACCATCCATTGTCGGCTTATACTGTTTTTAAATAAAGTCTGTTTTTTAAGAAAAAGTAAGCTGCCGCAGGGCAGGTGTGAAATGCATTTAAAAATGAAGAAATGAGGAATTGTATGATTGAGAATTATAGTATTACAGAGTGGATTGCGTTCTTTTTTATTTACAGCTTTTTAGGGTGGTGCATTGAATCCGCCATTGTATCCTTTAACAAGCGCAAACTGACAAACAGAGGCTTTTTAAAAGGTCCGATGCTGCCACTGTACGGTTCGGGAGCGGTAATCATGCTGTTATCAACACTTTGGGCAAAGGATAATTATGTTTTAGTATACATCTGTGGTACAATCGGTGCAACGGCGCTGGAATATGTCACAGGGGTACTGATGGAAATGATGTTTAACATGCGCTACTGGGATTATAGCAATAAAAAGTTTCAGATTCACGGCTATATCTGTCTGACCTCATCCTTATTCTGGGGCGTGCTGACGGTATTGCTGGTCTGTTTTGTGCATATTCCGGTTGCGGCACTGGTGGCTTCCGTTCCGGCAAATATATTAAGAGTTGGATTATTTTTTATCATTGCGGTGGCATCCGTGGATACGGTTGATGCGTTTAAAAAGGCGCTGGATTTCCAGAAGCTGCTCACGTATGAAACAAGAATTAAAAATGAACTGTCAGAACTGACAGAGCGTTTAAATGATGCTAAAGGTGTCTTTACAGATAAGAACAACGAGCGCAGCAGGGAATTTTTCAGTATGCAGGAGGCACGCGCAGAGCGCTTAAGGCTGGAATTGGATGCGGCAAAGGAAAAGGCCGGCAAATTCAAAAATTCCATGTTAAACAGTTTCCCGTCTGCAACATCTAATAAGTTTGGCGAAGCATTAGATGAATTTAAAGAATATTTTAATAGGAAAAAATAAAGCGAGGGGTACAAATGAAGATATTAATTGTTTATTATCAGAGTTTTTTGATAAAAGATTTGGAGGAATGTCTGACTAGGCTGGGACATACCTATAAATGCATAGAAGCAAATGTTATTGTAGAACAATCAGATGACGATTTTTGTGCTTTATTTGATATAGAAATGGAAAGCGGACATTATGACTGCGTATTTACATTTAATTACAGCAGTATCATTTCAGACTGCATGGTCAAATATAATATACCTTACATCTCCTTTGTATATGACAGCCCAATGTATCGCCTATTTACAAAGTCTATTTATAATAAATGTAATTATTGTTTTATATTTGATGAACAATTGTGTGAACAGTTGACCAATATGGGGGCTCCGCATATTTATTATATGCCACTGTCGGTTAATGTGTCCCGGCTGGATAGAATGGAAGATATTCTACAGTATACGGACAATAAAGATGTAAGGGAATTAATTCAATTATTTTCAACACAAATTTCTTTTTTGGGAAGCATGTATAATGAAAGAGAAAGTCAAAAAGAATATGATGAAATGGATTTGACACCATATATGCGAGGATATTTAGAGGGGATTATGAATGCACAGTTAAAAGTGTACGGTTATAATTTCCTTGGAGAATTAACTAAAGGTGGTGTATTTGATGAAGCGTATTCAAAAGATGTTAACATTACATACGGAGAGATATTTGCAGATGGCATTTTGTGTAAAAAGATGGCAAACATAGAAAGAGTTCAAATACTTGAAAAACTTTCTCAAATATTTCAAGTGAAACTATATACCCCAAATGCAACCCCGGAACTGCCTAATGTAATTAATATGGGAAGTGTCAATTATTATGATATGATGCCATACGTATTTAAATGTTCAGACATTAATCTGAATATTACATTGCGGAGCATTAAAACAGGAATTCCACTGCGCGCAATGGATATCATGGGTGCAGGGGGATTTTTGATGTCCAACTATCAGGCGGATTTTTACCGGCATTTTGTACCGGGTGAAGATTTGGTATTGTATGAATCACATGATGATTTAGTAAATAAGTGTCAGTACTATTTATCGCATGATGCAGAACGTCGGCAGATAGCAGCAAACGGATATGGAAAAGTAAAAGAGTTTCATAATTTTGAAGTGCGATTCAATGAAATTTTTGATATTGTATTTAACCGGAAAAAAGAGGTTTAAAGATTTTTTGAAAAAATTTTGATGAACCCCTTTTAAATTTTGAAAATGTTGTATATAATGGTATTCTACGATGTATGTTTAGACTGCGTTATACTGTCTACATATATATAGAAATGAAGAAAATAAGAAAAACGAACATAGATAGAATGAAGAACATCGGAAAGGGGATTCATATGTTATCAACCGATATCGGAGTAGATTTGGGTACAGCCAGTATTCTGGTTTATATAAAGGGAAAGGGCGTTGTTTTAAAAGAGCCGTCCGTAGTAGCATTTGACAGAGACACCAACAAGATTAAGGCAATCGGTGAGGAAGCACGTCTGATGTTAGGAAGAACACCGGGTAATATCGTAGCGGTAAGACCGTTAAGACAGGGTGTTATTTCTGATTACAGAGTAACTGAAAAAATGTTAAAGTACTTCATCCAGAAGGCAATCGGCAAGAGAATGTTAAAGAAGCCAAGAATCAGTGTCTGTGTACCGTCAGGTGTTACAGAAGTAGAAAAGAAAGCTGTAGAAGATGCAACACTTCAGGCTGGCGCAAGAGAAGTAGCAATTATCGAAGAACCGATTGCAGCTGCCATCGGTGCAGGGATTGATATTTCAAGACCTTGCGGTAACATGATTGTTGATATCGGTGGTGGTACAACAGATATCGCGGTTATTTCTTTAGGCGGTACAGTAGTCAGTACATCCATTAAGATTGCCGGTGATGATTTTGATGAAGCAATCGTCCGATATATGAGAAAGAAACACAATCTTCTGATTGGTGAAAGAACTGCGGAAGATATTAAGATAAAAGTCGGTTCAGCTTATCCGAGAACTGAGATTGCAACAATGAACGTAAGAGGTCGAAACCTTGTAACAGGTCTTCCAAAGACGGTTGAGGTAACGTCAGAAGAAACACAGGAAGCATTAAAAGAAGCAACATCCCAGATTGTTGAAGCCGTACACAGTGTACTGGAAAAGACACCACCGGAATTAGCTTCCGATATTGCAGACAGAGGAATTGTCCTGACAGGCGGCGGAAGCCTGCTGCAGGGACTTGAAGAACTGATTGAATCAAAGACAGGAATCCATACAATGACAGCCGAAGACCCGATGACAGCAGTTGCAATCGGAACCGGTAAGTTTATTGAATTCCTTGCAGGATACAGAGATGATAAATAATTATCAGCAAAATAAGAAGTGAGCGGAGGAGGAAAGAAATGGTAAAGGGGCTTTACACAGGGTACACAGGAATGGTGAATTCCCAGAAAAGACTGGATGTGATTTCCAACAACCTTGCAAATGCAACAACGACAGGCTTTAAAGCAGAGGGCTGTACAACACAGGCATTTGATTCCATGTATGCCATCAAGATTAAAGATGCAACAGTCGGACATTTAAACCAGAATATCGGTTCAGTCAGTCTGGGTGCAAAGATTGGGGAAACATACAGAAACTGGGAGCAGGGTTCGTTACAGGCAACGAACAACACCTATGATTTTGCACTGGCAGGACAGGGCTTTTTCTCGGTAGAGTTCACCAATAAGAACGGTGTAACAAGCACAATGTATTCCAGAGATGGCGCATTTCAGATGAATTCAGAAGGCTATCTTGTGACAAAAGACGGCGATTATATTTTAGGTGAAGGCGGAAGAATCCAGCTTCCGACAGATTTGAATGAATTATCTGTTGATTCACAGGGAAATATTTTTGCAGACGGACAGTATGTAGATACATTTGCCTTGGTTGATTTTGAAGATTATAACTATCTGGAAGAATACGGTGAAAATCTGTACCGTGCGGTGGATGGTGCAGCCGAACAGGATTGTACGGCAACCGTACAGCAGGGCTACTTAGAAGCTTCTAATATTAATGTCGTATCAGAAATGGTGGACATGATTGCGGTTGCAAGAGAGTATGAAAGCGGACAGAAAGTCATCCAGGCAATTGATGAAATGCTTGGCAAAATGGTGACAATGTCAGAATTATAATAAGGTCCGGGTTAAAAGACATTAATATTATGGTAGTAAGCTGCCGGTAAAATCACCGGTATTGATTACGGAATGGAGAAGAATATGGTAAGATCATTATGGACGGCAGCAGCAGGCATGACGTCACAGCAGACAAATGTCGATACGATTTCCAATAATCTTGCAAATGTAAATACAACAGGATACAAGATGGAAACAACACATTTTAAATCCCTTTTATATCAGCAGTTACAGGCAAAGACCACATCTGCAAACGGTGAAACAAAGCCGGTTAATGCACAGGTTGGTTTGGGTTCAAGAGTATCTGCTGTAACATCACAGTATGTACAGGGTTCTGTCAACAAAACAGACAGTGACACGGATTTTGCAATCGTAGGAAACGGCTTTTTCGGTGTAGTCGGTGAAGATGGACAGACTTATTACACAAGAAACGGTAACTTTGGATTCTCAATTGCAACAGAAGGCTATATGCTTTGTACGTCAGAAGGTCTTCCGGTATTAAGCTCAGACGGTAATGAACTGGTGCTGGGACCGGAATATGACCCGACAAAGATTACAGTAGACGGCGACGGTAATTTATTATATCCAAGTGAAGAAAATAACAACAATCCGACGGCAATCGGTTTAAAGATTGGATTATTCCAGTTTGCCAATCCGGCAGGTCTTGATAAGACAGGAGATTCTCTTTTAATGGAAACGGAAGCATCCGGTATTGCATTAAATGAAGATATCGATGAGGTAGGCAAAAAGAGTACCTTAAAGCAGGGATATCTGGAAGCTTCTAATGTCAATGTAGCAACAGAAATGGTAAATCTGATTACAGCGCAGAGAGCCTATGAATTATGCTCAAAGGCAATTACCACATCCGATACGATGATGGAGCAGGCAAACAATCTGAAGCGATAAGTAAAAGCAGCGGTGCGGCAGTTTAATGCCGGGGAGGAAAGGTGTACATATGAGCGATACAATCAGCGGATTAAATTCGTCATATTTAAACGGTACCTATACCAATTCAACAACAAGTGCGCTTGAAAGCACATTAAATAATAAGGATTTATCTACATCTTCCAGCGATGAACTCATGGAAGTCTGCAAGGATTTTGAAGAATATTTTGCAGAACAGATGGTAAAATCCATGCTTAAAATGGCAAAAGTAGACAGCAGTGATGATGATAACAGCTATGCTTCTATTTTTGGACTGCCTTCTGACAGCAGTGATTCCGGAATGAGTACCATGTCCAGCTATTTTGGTGACCAGATGGTGTCAAAGCTGTCTGAAGCACTGTGCAGTACAGAAAACGGCAGCGGACTGGGACTGGCACAGACCCTTTATAATCAGATGAAGAGGAATTACGGAATTGAGGAGTAATTTAGATTACGAAGCAGAATATATTGAAGGCTTTGTAGAAAATATCATATACCGCAATGAAGACAACGGCTATACCGTTTTCAACGTGGTTTATAAAGGTGAAGAGATTACCTGCGTTGGTGTATTCAGTTACATCAACGCAGGTGAATTTATTACTGCAAATGGAGGATTTGTCAAACATCCGTCCTATGATATGCAGTTTTCTATTAAATCTTATGAATTCAAAGCGCCGGACGACACCAAGTCGGTCAGACGTTATCTTGCATCCGGTGCTATCAAAGGCATTGGTGAAAAAATGGCTGAGAGGATTGTAAAAGAGTTCGGGGATGACACTTTCCGCATTATGGAAGAAGAACCGGAACGTCTTGCGGAGATTAAAGGCATCAGTCTTACAAAAGCGATGGATATCGCAGCTCAGCTTGTCGATAAACGCGACATGCGTAAAGCCATGATGTTTTTACAGGACTATGGCATCAGCATGGGAATTGCGGGTAAAATTTATTCCAGATACGGACAGGAAATATATACAATTATTAAGCAGAATCCTTACAGACTTGCAGACGATATTGACGGCATCGGATTTAAAACGGCCGATGAAATTGCGGCAAAGGCCGGCATTAAAGTGGATTCGGATTTCAGAATCCGCAGTGGGATTTTGTATGTATTGACACAGGCGGCAGGACAGGGACACATCTATCTGCCGTGGACAGAATTAGAGCAGGGGGTCACAGCACTGTTGTTAATAGATATTCGTGATATGGAGCGCCATATCATGGATATGGCAATTGATAAAAAAATTGTTGTCCGTGAAAATGCGTCTGGCGAAAAGTGCATTTATGCTTCGATGTATTATTATATGGAGGCTTCTATTGCCAAGCATTTGATCGAACTGAATATCCCGTATGAGCGGGACGAAGCGGAAATCAGCGAAAGAATCGCGCAAATTGAAGAAAAAAACGACATAATCCTTGATGATATCCAGAAACAGGCAGTTCATAAGGCAGTTTTAAATGGTTTAATGGTTATTACGGGCGGACCGGGAACCGGAAAGACGACAACCATTAATACGATTATTAAGTACTTTGAAATGGAAGGTCTGGAAATCCGTCTGGCGGCGCCGACAGGCCGTGCGGCAAAGCGGATGGCGGAAACCAGCGGTTATGAAGCACAGACCATTCACAGACTGCTTGAAATCTGCGGCAGTGCATCAGATTCACAGAACACAGGCATGCATTTTGAAAGAAATGAAGACAATCCTCTGGAAACAGATGTCATTATTGTAGATGAAATGTCCATGGTAGATGTATCCATTATGAATTCGCTGCTAAAAGCAATAGCTGTCGGAACGCGCCTGATTCTGGTGGGGGATGTGGACCAGTTACCGAGTGTCGGTCCCGGAAATGTATTAAAAGATATTATCCGTTCCGGCTGCTTTGAAGTGGTCAAGCTGGAAAAGATTTTCAGACAGGCGGCAGAGAGCGAAATCATCATGAACGCGCATAAGATTAATAAAGGCGAACCGGTAACACTTAATAAATACAGTAAAGACTTTTTGTTTGTCAGACGGAACAATCCCGATGCCATTATTGCGGCGATGTGTACACTGATTAAAGAAAAACTGCCGGATTATGTCCACGCGGACCGCAAAGACATACAGATACTGACACCGACGAGAAAATCCGCAGTCGGCGCACAGCGGTTAAACCGGATTATGCAGCAGTACTTAAATCCGCCGTCCGCAGACAAAATGGAAAAAGAAGTCGGGGATACCATTTACCGCGTGGGCGATAAGGTCATGCAGATAAAAAATAACTATCAGCTGGAATGGGAGCGCAAAAGCCGCTACGGCGTTACCTATGACCGCGGCAACGGCATTTTTAACGGAGATACCGGTGTGATAGAAGACATCAACTTCTTTTCGGAACAGATGCTGGTGCGGTTTGAAGACGACCGTTTTGTATACTATGATTTTACACAGTTGGATGAACTGGAGCTGGCATATGCGATTACAATTCACAAATCGCAGGGCAGTGAATATCCGGCAGTGCTGATTCCGATGTTTCCGGGACCGCGTATGCTGATGAACCGCAATCTCTTATACACGGCAGTGACAAGGGCGAGAACCTGTGTCTGCATGGTAGGACTGGAAGACTGCTTTCATGAAATGGCGGCAAATGAATCGGAGCAGAAACGATATTCTTCACTGGACCTGCGGATTCAGGAAATGGATAATCTTTAAATCAAAGATTCTTCAGAAATGAATTCAGTTTGTGCATCATTTAGAATTGGAACGTTTTTAAAATAGAGGGGAAAATGAAACAGGGAAAAAACAAGTGGAATAACACGCAGAACTTAAAAGAATATATACAGCAGCTTGCACAGACCGGCATCAAAGAACTGACGGATATAGTGTTTCCGCCGGCGTGTCCGGTCTGCGGCGGGGTACTGGGGTTTGAAAAGGGCAGGCGAACACAAATCTGTCCGGATTGTGACGACAGACTTGAATATATCGGTGAGCCGCGCTGCATGAAGTGCGGCAAACCGTTAAAAAAGACGGATACGCAGCAGTTTTGCTATGACTGTACGGTGAAACGGCATTTCTATGAGCGCGGGGTGGCGGTATTTGCCTATACGGACGGCATAAAGCAGTCCATCTACCAATTTAAGTATCACGATAAAAGGGAGTATGCGTCGTTTTATGGCAGACAGGCAGCACGGCAGTGCGGTGTGCTGATTCGGAAATGGGACATCGATCTTGTACTTCCGGTGCCGATGTATGCAGCTAAACAAAGAAAAAGAGGATACAATCAGGCGGAACTGATTGCACGTGAACTTTCTAAAAATCTAAATCTAATCTGTGCTTCGGAAATTCTGGTACGTATCAGAAAAACAACTCCAATGAAAGAATTAAATGACGAGGAAAGAAGAAAAAATGTAGAAAGGGCTTTTCTTGTAAAAGAAAATGTAGTAAAATATAAAAAAATTTTACTTGTTGATGATATTTATACAACAGGAGCAACGATAGACAGCTGCGCAAAAGTTTTATATGAAAAGGGCGCACAGAAAGTATATTTTTTATGTCTGTGTGCGGGGAAAGGATTTTAAGAAAATGCCGGGAACGGCAGAATGGGAGAATTGGTTATGGATGTTAGAAATTGTAGACAATGTGGGAAATTATATAATTATATAGGCGGCAGTTACCGTAATTTATGCCCGAGCTGTATTAAACAGCTGGAAGACAAGTTCGTGGAAATTAAGGAATATATCCGCGACAACAAAGTTGCAAGTATTTCAGAGATTTCAGATAAATTTGAAGTCAGCACCAAGCAGATTGAACAGTGGGTGCGTGAAGAACGTCTTTGCTTTGCGGATGATTCACCGATCGGACTGCAGTGTGAGTGCTGTGGTGCAACGATTAAGACAGGACGTTACTGTGATAAATGCAAAGGAACGATGGCAAACAAGCTGGATAATCTGTATAAGGCACCGGCACCGGCACCAAGGGCAGGCAGGGATCGTGACAATGCAAGAATGAGATTCCTTGATAAATAACAGATTCTATATTACAGAGCATAAAGAAAGAATTACTCAGGATATATACAGAATTCCGGGCGATTCTTTCTTTTTTTGTATTTAAAAATTGTAAAAACAGGTTAAGGAATATGCCGAAAGTACCGATAATATTTCTGAAACCATTTTAATGAGAATAGGAAAAGAGTTTAAACGGAAAGAGAGGCGGTCAGCAATGCGTGTAGAGGCATACAGTGCTGTGAACCGGATTTATCAGAGTGGGGCAGCTTCTTCTGCAAAGAAGGGAGGCAGTACTGCTTCATATAGTGATAAACTGGAAATTTCAAGAACAGCAAAGGATTATCAGACGGCAAAAGAGGCAGTCAGCCAGACATCAGACGTAAGAGAAGACAAGGTTGCACAGATAAAAGCGGCAATGGAGGCAGGAACATATCGTGTGAGTGCACAGGCAGTTGCCGGCAAGATGCTTGAGAATATTGCAACATTAACATTTTAAGGAGATTCTTTCATGGCAAGTTTAATTGATACACTTATTGATGTACTTGGACAGGAAGATGCAGAGTATAAAAAACTGCTGGAGTTATCCAATAACAAGACAAAGGCAATTGTCGGTGCGGATATTGAGCGGTTACAGGATATTCTGGTTCAGGAACAGGCACGTATTGATGCCATTAATAAACTGGAACAGCAGCGTATGGAAAATGTAGATGATATCTGCAATGTACTCAATTTAAGAAGAACAGACATTAAATTAGAAGATATTTTAGAAGTGCTAAAGAAGCAGCCGAAAGAGCATGATGCACTTGAGGCAGTTAATGCACAGCTTAAAAAGACATTAAATGAGTTGATGAAAATCAACGAGAATAATAAATTACTGACAAAAGAATCACTGGATATGGTTGAGTTTGAACTCAACATTGCAAAAAATGCAGTGCTTACGCCACAGACAGGAAACTACAGTAAAAACGCTTATGACGAGGAGAGAATCCAGACCGTCAGCGGCTTTGATGCAAGACAGTAATATTTAATTTTATACTTTATACAGGTTTTCCCACGGAGGGGAGGACGGCCGGCTTAAGGATAAGCAGATGAGGGCAGAAATGGAGAAACAATGGCAAACGGAATGGGAAGTCTGTATATTGGCGTTTCCGGCCTGCACAGCGCGCAGACAGCTTTAAATACAACAGCACATAACCTCGCCAACATTAATACAGAGGGGTATACAAGACAGCAGATTACGTTTGAAGATATGACGTATCTGACTGTTGGTACGAGAAGTAATACAATTGATAAATACGGACTCGGTGTTTCCGTCAGTGAAATCCGCAGAATCCGCGATACGTTTATCGACAGAGCGTATCGGACAGAGAACGGCAGACTGGGTTACTATGAAAGCAACTTAAAAGCCGTAGAAGAAGTAGAAGATCTTTTTGGTGAAATGCAGGGTGTTACCTATCAGGACTGCTTGAAAAATTTATATTCCGCAGTGAATGAATTAAGCAAGAATCCTGAAAGCACCGTTGCACGATCCTCTTTAATTCAGTATACATCAGCATTTGTAAACAGATCCAATAAAATCTATGAGAGTTTAAAAGACTATCAGACAACGCTGAATACCGAAGTACAGAATTCCGTAAACCGGATTAATGAACTGGGGCAGACCATTTTTGCATTAAACAAGCAGATTCAGGGAATTGAATCCGGTTCGGGCGAATATGCCAACGATTTACGTGACCAGCGTGATAATGCACTCGATGAACTTAGTGGATATATTAAGATGTCTTATTATGAAGAAGCAAACGGACGTGTCATCGTCACATGCGAAGGCATTCCGTTTGTCAATGAGAATAATGTGACAGAGATGTCTACAAGAACCATGGACAGTAATTCGCTGCTGATTCCAACCTGGCCTTCCTTTGAAAAGGATGTATTTGACATTACACAGCCGATTTCAAATGGCAGTAAAAATGATATGGGTTCATTAAAAGGTGCAATTATTGCGCGGGGAAGTGTCAATGTCAAGGCTTCCGATGTACCGGTAAAGCCGGATGAGAGTGATTATGACCTGACAACGTCAGAAGGACAGGCAGCATACGATGCAGCTTATGCCGCATATCAGGAAAAACAGGATTATTACAATACATACATTGAACCGTCTGCTATTTTAAGTGCGATGGCAGGGCTGGATAAGCTGGTTAACGGAATTGTGGAGTCTATTAATGATGTTTTATGCCCCGAAAAAGAGATTACGCTGGATGCACCGCTGACAGACGGTGAGGGCAATGAAATTGCCGCAGCGAAGTATATATATAACACATCAGCTAATGCAGTGCTGTATACAAGACACGGTCAGGCAGTACAGGGAACAGACAATGGCGATGGAACATACAGTTACACATCGGAGGAAGCCCTTTTTACAGATGAAACACTCACACAGAAAGAACAGGTAGATTCTTATGTATATTCTGTTTTGGACATGGATAAGACAGATTATGGTATGGACGATGATAAGACCATCGGTGAGGAACTGATTTCCCGTACGAATACCAAGCGTTATATCGTGACAACCGATGCGAACGGCGGTACAATCTATGTCAGAAACAATCTGGATGTCAAGGGCAACCAGTCTTACTACACCATCGGCAGCCTTGAGATGAACGAAGAAGTTACACAGAATGTCGGTAAGATTGCGCTGACAACAAAGCAGGGAAAAGAAGATTTTGACAAAGCACAGGAACTGGTGGATATGTGGGAGAACAAATTTGCTTCCTTAAATCCTGAAGTCTATGCAAAGTCAGATTTTAATACATATTATACAAATTTCATCAGTGAATATGCAACAATGGGCCGTGTGCTTGACAATTATGTGAGCAATCAGGAAACCATGGTAAACGGATATGATAACCAGCGTTTACAGTTGCAGGGTGTATCTTCTGATGAAGAGCTTGAAAAGATGATTAAGTTCCAGCAGGCATACAATGCGGCATCACGGTATATTAATGTTGTCAGCGATATGTTAGAAAGCTTAATCGTTTCACTTGGAAATGCATAAAATGAAGTTTAAACAGTTGTCTGCACCGGGGCGAAAGCAGATAATCATGGCAGCGGGTGCTGCCCGGTAATAAAAACGCCCGGAAATGAGGAAAATATGGCATCAACATTTTTTGGATTAACAATATCATACAGCGGTCTGCAGGCAGCATCCACATCGCTGAATGTTACAGGACATAACGTATCCAATATTAATACAAAGGGATATTCAAAACAGCAGGCATCAACAGAAGCAGCACAGGCATTACGTACGTTCTCAACATACGGTATGCTCGGTGCCGGAGTTAAGGTAACAGGTGTCAGCCAGCTGCGTGACAGCTATTACGATGAAAAATACCGTAACAATCAGGCGAATTATGGTGAATATGAAGCAAAAGAAAATTATATGGATCAGATTGAGGACTTCTTTGATGAATGGAATCTGAATGGTTACTGTAAGGAATATCAGAAGTTCTTTACATCGGTAGAAGAAGTTATTAAAGCACCGGGCGAGGCTTCGACAAAGAATCAGCTGATTAACAATGCAGCCAGCATGGCACAGTACTTTAATACACTCTCTACGAATCTTAGGAAGATTCAGGAAGATGCAAATAATGAAATCAAGGATGCGGTAGAACAGATTAACTCCTACGCACAAAACATTGCTTCCTTAAACAGACAGATTAATCAGATTGAAGCCAACTACGGCGATGCAAATGATTTAAGAGATAAGAGAAATGCGCTGATTGATGATCTGGCACAGATTGTCAATGTCAGCATTAACGAAGAAGATATGGGAAATGGCCTGACAGATTTCAGAGTATCCATTAACGGACAGACACTGGTTGCAGGATACGATTACAATAAGCTTTATACAGAAGCCAGAGCAGATAAGAGAAATGCTTCCGATGCCGCTTCTTTATATGATGTAAAGTGGGAGAGCGGACAAAACTTCAATCTTTACAGCCCGTCCCTTGGCGGACAGATGAAGGCACTGGTAGATATCCGCGACGGCTGTAATGGTGAGTTTGAACAGTACAAAGTGGATGAGAACGGCGACTACATTCTGGATTCAGACGGTAACAAAGTATTGGAATCTGTATTAAGAAATGAACAGAATACAGATTTTAAGGGGATTCCGTATTACCAGTCCCAGTTAAACCAGTTCATTTCCACATTGTCGGAAGCAGTCAATAACGTTTTAAAGAGTGGTCTGACATCAGACGGAACACAGCAGGGCATTTCATTGTTTGTAACACAGACAAACACAGATACGATGACGGCTTTAAACATTACAGTCAACCCAGAACTGATTAAAGATGCCGATAAGCTTGCAACAAGAAGTTCTGCGGCAACCGGACAGGCAGAAGCAGATATTATGGAGCAGTTAAGAAAGCTTCAGAGTGAAAAGATTTTCGATGGCGGTACAGGCGCATACTTCCTTGAAAGTATGGTCAGTGATATGTCCATTGATTCAAGCAATGCAACCAATATGTTAGACAATTACAACAACCTGCGCACAACCATTCAGAACCAGCGCTTATCAATCATGGGTGTTGATACCGATGAAGAAGCGATGGATATGATGAAATTCCAGCAGGCATATAACTTAAATTCAAAGATGATGTCTGTCATGAATGAAATTTATGACAAGCTGATTAATGGAACAGGACTATAAGTTTTAATGATTAGGTTTCATTCCGGATTGGAGAAGATATGAGAATTACAAATCAGATGATGATTAACAGCAGCATGGCAAATATCCAGGTCAATAAAAAACAGGTAAACACTCTGGATACCCAGCTGTCTACACAGAAAAAGATTAATAAGCCATCAGAAGACCCGATTATTGCGATTCGTGCGTTACGTCTTCGTGCCAGCTTAAATGAAGTAACACAGTATTTAAAGAAAAACATCCCGGATGCACAGCAGTGGCTTTCAACAACACAGGGCGCGCTGACACAGGGCGAATCTGTTATTAATAAGCTGTATGAATACTGCAATCAGGGTTCATCTGATTCCTATGCATCTGAACAGAGAAATACGATTGCAGAAAGCTTAAAGGCTTTAAAAAAGACTTTCTACGATGAGGGAAATGTAGATTACGCCGGACGTTACGTATTTACCGGTTATAAGACTGATACAACACTGACTTATCAGTCCGATGCACTGGCAGCTGAAGCAGACTATACGATTACACAGAAGTTTGGCAGAGATGATATTTCAAGCAAGACCGTCTATACCAATGCGTACAGCAATGCAGATATTTTAAATCTCAATGTATCTTACGATACAGACGGCAATGCTGTGATGCCAAACGTGGAAAGTGTCTACAGACTGCGCCTTGGCTATTCAGATGTAAAAAACACCGGATATAGCTTAAGCTATAACAATACAGATATCAGCTTTGCCGCAGACGGCACAGCAACCGTTACAACGTACCAGTTAGATGGCAATGGCAACAAGCAGCTGGGTGCAGACGGCAACCCGATTACAACGACAACAACGGTCAATCCGGATGCCAACGGACAGTACAGCATTACAGATTCTACCGGTACTGCACTGACATTTACCAATACAACGGATAAAAACTACATTCCGGGCGATAATGAAATTGCCTTTAATGCAACAACAGGTGAAGTTCTGATGGGTGAAAATGTGTATAAGCAGGTCTATACATCAGATAACTTTTCGTTTACGTATCAGAAGAATAATTTTATCAAAGATGACTTAAATCCAACCATGTACTATGACTGTGTGGATAATAAGACTGGAATTGTTTATGATAAAGTCAGAGAAGATGTAGAATATAATATCAACTACGCTCAGAAAATCAAGATTAATACCGAAGCCAATGAAGCTTTTGATATTAACCTTGGCAGAGATATTGACGACCTTGTGACATCCGTTCAGAATGTACTCGACTTAGAAAGCCAGATTTCACAGGTAGAAAGCATGATGAAGCAGAGCCAGTACAGCGATGAGGACTCACAGAAGAAGTTAAATTCGATGCTGAGCGGTTTGAATAAGCAGAAAACACTGGCAGAAGATGAGATGACCAAGGCGTTTGAAAGCGGCATTTCACAGATGCAGGGCTATAAGCAGACGATTTCCCTTGCCAATGCAGATGTCGGTAACAGACTGACAAGACTGGAACTGACACAGGGAAGACTCACAGAACAGTTTACCAATGTCACAGAAAGCAAGTCTGCCAATGAAGATATTGATCTGGAAGATGTTGTCGTAAGCTACACATCAGCACAGCTTGTATACAATGCATCGCTTCAGGCGGCCAGCAAGGTTGTACAGCAGACACTGTTAGATTTCTTAGGATAAAATAAAAGCAAAATAAAAGACTGCTTGTGAGGACGTGCGCAGGCAGTCTTTATTAGAAAATGGAGATAGTGTGAAACATATGCTTGGTAGCATATTTTTCACACGGCTATTTGTTTCTGAGCGAAAACAAATAGCCATTATGGCAGATGAGAAATTGCCTACGCGAATTTCTCATCGCCTCTTCGCAACAAGTCGCTCAGAAATGGAGTAAAATATGCAGATTAATACAAAATGGTTTGGCACGGTGGAAATTGACGATGCCAAGGTGATTACATTTGAAAAAGGGCTGATTGGGTTTGAAGACTGTACCCGGTTTGCCATTGTATATGAAACGGAAAATGAAAAAGATAACAAGATTATGTGGCTGCAGTCTTTAGAAGAACAGGCGCTGGCACTGCCGATTATTAAGCCGGAATATATTGTAGATGAATATGCACCTGATGTTGAAGATGAACTTGTTTATAAGCTGGGAGAAAATGTAAAAAGTGATGATCTGATGATATTTGTTACGATGACAGTACCGTCTGATCTTACAAAGATGACCTGCAATTTAAAGGCACCGATTATTATTAATACAGCGACAATGAAAGCAGTTCAGGCAGTTGCGGCAAATGAAGACTACGTTGTTCGTTTTCCAATTTACAATATTTTAAAAGAGATAAAAGAAAAGGCGGGTGAATAGGAATGCTGGCATTATCAAGAAAAAAAGACGAAGCCATCATTATCAATGATAATATTGAAGTGAAAATTCTTGAAATCAAAGGCGATCAGATTAAAATCGGTGTTTCTGCACCAAAGTCTGTTCCAATCTACCGGAAAGAGGTTTTTATACAGATACAGGAAGCTAATAAAGAAGCTTCAGAGTCTGTAGATATGGAAAAATTAAAGAAGTTATTCTAAAGATTCAGGTCCAAAAAACCGATAATACTAATAAGAAATGAGATAAACTGCGGTTACAGTGCAGTTTAAAAGCGGCGAAAAAGGATATTCACCGGGGAACAAGGAAACAAAGCATACGTTATCACACGGAGGTGGATAAAAGTGGGATTAGAATCAATTAACAAAGCATCTGCAGCAACACAGAGTGTGCAGACGACAGCACCTGTAACGGCAAATGTACAGGCGGCAGGCAGCAGCACACAGACAGCAGATTATGCTTCATCACAGGCGGCACAGGCAGTACAGCTTCCGCTTGGGCAGGATAGTGCATCAGCCGAAAACGCTGAAAGCAAAGTAACACTTGCAGATGTCAAGGATATCAGCAAGGTGTTAAACAACAACACAGTTGCAGAATTTGGCGTTTATGAGCCGATGAACCGGATCACCATTAAGATTAAAGACAAGGAAACAGGAGAAGTATTAAAGGAGATTCCTTCTGAAAAGATGCTCAAGATGTTTACAAAGGCCTGTGAACTGGCAGGGCTTCTTGTCGACGAAAAAATGTAGTAAATACAGGTACAAAACATACAGACATATAGAAAGGGGTAGATGATATGCCAATTCGTTTATCAGGTATGCAGTCCGGTCTGGATACAGAAGCATTAGTATCCGCACTGGTCATGGGTTACCGTACTAAAAAAGAAGATTATGAAAAAGCACAGACAAAGCTTTCATGGAAGCAGGATAAGTGGAAGAGTATCAATACAAAGATTACGAATTTCTACACGGGTACGCTTGCAAGCAATAAGCTGACAAGTGCTTATAATTTAAAGAAAGCAACGATTAATAATTCATCTTATGCAACCGTATCCGCTTCTACATCTGCGGTCAGCGGCACACAGAGTTTAAAGGTGACAAAGCTTGCTTCAACCGGTTATCTGACAGGTGGAAAGATTAGTGGAAGCGGCAGTACGAAGCTGACAGGCAGCAGCAAACTCAGTGAAGTGGACGGTATGGGGTCTGTTGTAGATGGCGCCAGCATTTCTGTTACAGCAGATGGAAAGACATCAACGATTGAATTGTCTTCTGATATGACAATCAGCCAGTTTGTTGTTAAATTAAAAAATGCAGGACTGACGGCAAGCTTTGATGAGAATAATCAGCGGTTCTTTATCAGCTCGAAGTCGTCCGGTGCGGATAACGATTTTTCAATGACGGCTGCCAATAGCAACGGTAAGAATGCTTTGGAAGCACTAAAGCTTCAGGCAACAACAGCCGATACGCTTGCAAAGGATATGGCAAAATATCAGACCATTGCAGGCACGGATAAGGATACTTATATTGCTGATACAGCAAAGAGCAATTATGATGCGACAATCAGTCAGTACAATACAGCAATTGAAAAGTTAAAGACATCGAATGCAGAACTGGAAGAAAAGAATAAAAAACTTGCATACCAGAAGCAGTATGTGAACAGCTTTATTGAAAAGGCAAATTATACAGATGCGGGTGACGGGCTTTATAATCCGACGACACTTGATGATGCCAGAAAGTATTTGTCTGACAGAGAGTCAGAGTTAGAAGCTAAAAAAACAGATGGAACTATTACTGATGATGAAAAGTTAGAATTAGAAGCAGTAAAGACTGTTTCTAAAACAGTGAGCGATGATACATTTGTATTTACAAGAACACAGAAGACAGATGACGATGGCAATGTGTCATATACAAGTGATGTGGATTCATTGCTTACAAGTACAGAAGCTTCTATTACATCAAATAACGAAACAATTGCGGCGAATAATACATCAATCAATCAGTATTATACTGAAGCGGGCGTAGACAGCACCAATGCAGCACAGGTAGACAGCACCAACGGAAAGATTCTGTTAAGCTACAGCGATGCTATCACAGGTAACAATTCACTGGCAACAGGCTATCAGGCAGCAGCTACCACACAGTATGAGTATGCTGTGAGCATGGTAGAAGCCTACAATGCATATACAGCAGGTACAGCTACAGATTCTCAGAAAGAATTGCTCGGACTGTCAACCTCGTCATCAACAGATACCACCTCGGCAGTCCGTATTGCCGGAAGCAATGCACAGATTGAACTTAATGGTGCAGTATTTGAAAATACGACCAATAACTTCTCAATCAATGGTTTAACGATTCAGGCAACAGCACTGACAGGCAGCGAAGCGGTAACGATTACAACAGATACAGATGTCGATGGTATTTATGATACAATCAAAGATATGTTTTCTGAATACAATGAACTTATCAAGACATTAGATACTGCATTGAATGCAGACAGTGCCAAAGGATATGAGCCGCTGACTGATGACGAGAAAGAATCGATGTCAGATGATGAAATTGAAAAGTGGGAAACTAAGATTAAGGATTCCCTGCTGCGTAATGATGGCACATTAAGCAGTGTCGTTTCATCTATGAAAAATTCGATGTTAGCGGGAATTACCATTGATGGTAAAACATATAACTTATCGGACTTTGGTATTTCTACAGGCGGCTATTTTTCAACATCAACGGGTGAAAAAGGCGTTTATCACATTGATGGTGATGAAGATGACTCAACCTCAAAAGGAAATACAGATAAGTTAAGAGCAGCGATTGCCAATGATTCTGATACGGTGATTAAGTATTTCTCACAGCTGGCAAATAACCTGTATAGTGCACTGAATAAAAAGCTGGGTACATCAAACAGCATGAGCAGTTATATGTCCATTTATAATGACAAGGAAATGGCGACACAGTATTCAGAATATAAGACAAAGATTTCAGATCAGGAAACGAAGATTTCAACATGGGAAGAATATTATTATAAGAAGTTCTCAAGAATGGAATCGGCACTGGCTTCATTAAATTCGCAGGCATCGTCTATTTCAGGATTATTTGGCTGATAATATAGTATGCAGGAGGAAGAATCGTGGCAGTAAATAATGCATATGCACAATATAATAACAATAAAGTCCTCACGGCATCACCGGCAGAACTGACATTGCTCCTTTATGAAGGGGCAATTAAGTTCTGCAATATTGCGATGATGGGGATTGAAGAAAAAAATATCCAAAAGGCACATGATAACATCAAAAAGGCACAGGCTATTATTGAGGAATTACAGGCTACATTGAATCATTCCTATAAAGTGGCTGAAGATTTTGATAATGTATACCGGTATATCTACGATTTACTGGTACAGGCGAATATGCATAAGGATAAGGAAATATTAGAGCGTGCTTTAACGGAAATCCGTGGTATGCGTGATACATGGAAAGAAGTCATGAAAAAGGGTAAGAGTGTTTAACTCATTTTAAGTGGGGATAGTACACATAAAAATGAGGAGCAGATATGGATACAGAAAATTATCTTCAGATTATGATTGACAGTCTGGTGCAAAAAGAAGAACTTTTAAAGCAGATTGTAGATTATAATGAAAAGCAGCAGGCAATCATTACAGCAGCAGAATTTGATGAGGATGCTTTTGAACAGAATTTAAATGATAAAGGCGAACTGGTAGAGAAGATTCTCAAGCTGGACGAGGGCTTTAATTCCGTCTTTAACCGGATTAAAGACGACGTACAGAGCAATAAAGCACGTTTTAAACAGCCGCTTGCAAGACTAAAAGAGCTTGTCACAACGGTTACAGATTTAGGAGTGCGGATTCAGGCACAGGAACTTAGAAATAAGCAGCTGGTTGAAAAAAGGTTTGCACAGATGCGTAAAGAATTAAGCAATGCAAAACGTGCGACCAGCAAGGCAAATGCGTATTATAAGAATGCCAATAAGCTCAATAATTATGAATCGCATTTTTTAGATCAAAAAAAATAAAAAAAGTTTATATCCGGGCTAAAGTATTTAAAAATACACCCGATATAATAAATGTAAGTAATCAAGAAGATTACTAAAAATAATCACGGCGGCAAGGAAGCCGCTACATATTCAAGGAGGAAGAATATTATGGTAGTACAGCACAATTTGACAGCAGCCAACACTAACAGACAGTTAGGCATCACAACAAACGGACTTCAGAAGTCTACAGAAAAGTTATCATCAGGTTATAAGATTAACCGTGCAGCAGATGATGCAGCTGGTCTTTCAATCTCAGAAAAGATGAGAAACCAGATCAGAGGTCTTAATAAGGCATCTGACAATGCTCAGGATGGTATCTCTTTAGTACAGACAGCTGAAGGTGCTTTAAATGAAGTACACTCAATGCTTCAGAGAATGAGCGAACTTGCAGTTCAGGCATCTAATGATACTAATCAGACAGTTGATAGAGCTGCTCTTCAGTCAGAAGTTGCACAGCTTCAGCAAGAAATTAATCGTGTAGCTGATACAACACAGTTCAATAAGCAGAACATTCTGAATGGTGATTTCCAAAACAAGAATCTTCAGGTTGGTGCCAATGCTGGTCAGTCAATTGGTGTTAGCATTACTGACATTAAAACTACATGTACAGCTGCTTTAAATGGTACAAGCGTTGATACTTATGCTAATGCTCAGACAGCAATTACAAACATTCAGACATCTATCACAGCATTATCTACACAGCGTTCTACACTGGGTGCTATCCAGAACAGATTAGAGCATACAACAGCTAACCTTGATAACATCAGCGAGAACACACAGTCAGCTGAATCTCGTATCAGAGATACAGATATGGCTGAAGAAATGGTTCAGTACTCAAAGAACAACATCTTACAGCAGGCTGGTCAGTCTATGCTTGCACAGGCAAATCAGGCAAATCAGGGCGTTCTTTCATTACTTCAGTAATCATAAGTACTATTATAAAAAAGGAGTCAGCTTCGGCTGGCTCTTTTTTATAATAAAAAGAACATAAAAAGACGTTCTCTGTGGATATAATCCAGGGTAAGAGAACGTCAATAATATTATTAATTCATAATATCAGGGAAAGCCAGTTGTAATAGCTGTACCAACCGGATATCCCAGGTGTGGAATTGTTTTACTTTTTCATAGCCGTTGTTGGCAATTTCTATTCGTTCATCTTCATGTTTTAGATAATAACTGCATTTATCCAGCAAATCCTGTGGACTTTCATAAGTAACAAGGTCCGTGCCGATTTCAAAATAATCCGAGAGTTCGGATTGGAAATTGGTAATTAGAAAGCCTCCACATCCCAAAATATCAAAAATTCGAAGTGACAGACCAGAACGGATAGATTTGGCAGTAATATTTAAGTTGATTTTACTTTCATGAAAAATAAGCGGCATATCCACCAGGGAACTGGCATATCCACAGTTATGAATGAGCGGCATAGAGGAAGTATTACTTCCTGTATACATATTTACATCAAAATGTTCAGAAATAAGTTTTAAAAGACGCAGTCGTTCCTGTTCTCCAACTTTTACACTTAAAAAGTGCTGTGCAACAATGGCACGGTAGATAGGAATTTCATTTGCTGCAACGTCAATGTTCTGTGCGTATTTCATAAATTTCTGAACAAAATCATCAGATAACATTTCTTCAATAAAATTATAGCCATATACTCTTAATTGTGCTTCAATAATGCCCATGGCATATCCTGATTCATATTCGGGCAGTTCAATTTGGTTAAATGCACATTTTTCCTGATAAGTAGACCCAATAAATGAAATGTCGGCTTCATATTTCTTTTTTAATTCAGAAGCTGTTGTATTAAATAATTTATTGGTGCGTGTAACATTTGCAGCCAGTGGAAGATGAAAAATACAATTTGGATTTTTATCATAGAATTCCAGATAAGATGCCTTATCAAACATAAATATACGATTGCAGGGATTTTTAATGGCATTGTCATATAATTCTAATACGGGGCTGTCAACAATCAGGCTTAGATAGGGCAAATGTGTTAAGTTACATAAGTGAGAAAGCCACGGGAAAAAGTTGATTGTAAATACAAATGCGTATTGATTTTGTAAAATCCGTTCGGAAACAATCTGTATACAGTCATTGTCAGAGAGTATTTTATTTTTTATAAGAGATGTTTCTTCATCTACCTGAAAGCCAAGTTTATGAAAGGTTTCAATAATATCCGGTTCGCAGATACTGCCATATCGATATATCAGTATATTCATAGAAAGCTCCTTCTGTTATTATATATAAACTAATTATAGAACAAAGAACAAAGTATTTCAATTTGTTTTAGTATGTATTATAATTCAATTATATATTTAAAAAGATAAAAACAGAGGAGAAAATGGAATGAAAACATTGCTAGTCGGAAGTATGAAAAAAATAGAACAGTTTTATAAATGGCTGAATGCTGCAAATGAAGTGTTTGAAGTGTTGCTAATAGTATCGGAAGATACAATGGAATCAGAAAATTTTCAGTGTTCGGTTCAGCCATTATCTTATATAAGTGAGATAAAAAGAGAATATGATATTATATTTGTATGCAGCAATTTTTATCAGAAATTAGAAAACATTCTGATACAGCTTGGGTTTGGAAAAGAACAAATTAAAACACAAAATGATATTTGTACATATTTGTCAAAAGCAGATATTATGTCTTATTATGCAGAAATAATTTATCAAACATATGAATATGAAAAAACGGAAAATATAGCAGATGTAGGAGCATTTACCTATGGAAAAATTCTGGCAAAAGATTATGAAGAAGGAATACATCTGTCCATGGGAAAATTTTGCTCTATTGGCTGTGGCACAATATTTTTGCTGGGTGGGGAACACAGAGGGGACTGGTGTACTACATATCCATTTAATGTGCTGATGCCACAGTTTTCATATATTGAAGGAAATCCCCGGATAAAGGGTGATATCGTAGTTGGCAATGATGTCTGGATTGGAAGTAATGCAAAGATTATGTCGGGTGTACATATTGGTGATGGCAGTATTATTGCAGCTAATGCGGTTGTTACAAAAGATGTTGAGCCGTATACGGTCGTAGGCGGAGTTCCGGCAAAGATGATTAAAAAGAGGTTCTCAGATGAAATAATCGAAGTACTTGAACAAATGCAGTGGTGGAATTGGGATTATGAGGATATTTATAATGTAGTTCCATTGCTTCAGAGTGCAAAAATAGATGAGTTAATAGTATACTACAACCGGAGAAGAGATTAAAAGGTAGAAATAATTCATTAAGTGTTAAAGAATTATATCTTGCAGTCGATATATAAATAAGAATGGATTCAAGAAGGGTTCTTATGGTGCATGGAGGCATAACGAGAATACATATGTTTATAATTTGCCATCTGAATGTTTCAATTCAGATGGTTTTTTAATTTGTTATAGATTTAAATTCAACTAGGGAGGATTATAAATGGATACAACAACTAAGTTGATGAAACTAAAAGAAAATCAAAAAACTGTAAAAATTATGATTATAGGATTAGGAAGTGTTGGGCAATATTTATTGGATTATTTATGTTCAATGAGTAATGAGAAAATAGAAATAGTTGTAGCTGGCAGAAATAAGGAGAAAATGCAGCAAGATGTTAATATTGTGAGAGTTGCAGCTGCCATCAGGGGTAAATTAAGAACACATATAAAAATTGTGGGGAATTGTGATTTGGATAACATTGAAAGTATAAAGAGATGCCTACAGGAAAACCACCCGGATATCATTGTGAATACAAGCAGAGTGTATGCAGGATTAAAATATGGCAGCATATCCTGGAAAAATTTTAGGGCATATGGAATATGGACACCGTTATCTATTAAATATATAAAAAATATTATGGAAGCTGTTGAAACAGAGGCAGAATCAGCAATAGTAATTAATACGTCATATTCTGATGCAGTTATACCGTGGTTAAAAAGTGCCGGAAAAGCATATCCTGATTTTGGCAGTGGTAATTTAAATCATTTAATTCCAAGAATCAGACTTGCAGTTGCACAGCAATATGGAATAATTGATGAATGGAATATTGATGTATCACTTGCAACTGGTCATTTTCATGATGTGGTGATTAGTAAAGAAGGGCAGAATGAGGGTGTTGACCAGCTGATTGCTGTTATGTATAAGAATCATAAAATCGAATTTGATCAAAAAGAAATTTTAAGCAAATGTGTAATCCCAATGCCTGTTGATGCAAAGAGAAATATGATGAATGCATCAAGCAATTACGAAATAATAGCGGCAATATTAGGTGCAGTTTATGAAGATAAGAAAACACGAATTCATGTTCCGGGATTTGATGGAAATATAGGTGGATATCCTGTGTGGATAGATGGCTCTGATGGAAAAATAAAAGCATACATAGATGAGGAAAATTTTGATTATATGGATATGGTTTTACATAATCAAAAATCAATGTATAAAGATGGAATAGAAAAAATTGAAAATGGAAGTTTGATTTATACAGATGAATTAATAGATAAAGTACAGAAGACATTTCAGACAAAACTTCCAAAGTGTGTTGAATTTGAACAAATAGATGAAACAGCAGAATACATCATACAAAATATAATTAAGAAAGCAGGAAAGTAAAAATGATTGGTGCGGATTTATTTGTTGACAAAATTGAAAAATTAGGTGTGGAATTTTTTACAGGAGTTCCGGATTCGCAGTTGAAGCCATTTACAAATGAAATTATTTCACGATATGGAGTTGGAGAAAAAAATGTGATTGCTGCAAATGAAGGGAATGCAGTGGGACTTGCAAGTGGTTACTATATTGCAAAGGCAAAACCGGCATGTGTGTACTTGCAGAATAGCGGATTGGGAAATATTTTTAATCCTGTAACGTCGTTAACAAATGAAGATGTCTATGGAATACCATTGCTATATGTTGTTGGCTGGAGAGGAGAACCGGAAATACATGACGAACCACAACATATATTCCAGGGGAAAATTACATTGCAGACATTGGAGCTGTTAAATATAAAAGCATTTGTTATAAGTCAGGATATTACAACTGAAAAAATAGCAGATATTTTTGACGAAATATCTGAGCGTTTTTTGAATAGGCAGTCTTCAGCACTTGTTATAAAAAAAGGAGCACTTGAGAATAAGATAAAGGTGCAGTTTAATAATCATAATACGCTGGTGAGGGAAAGTGCAATAAAGAAAATTATTGAATGTATACCAAGTGAATGTTTAGTTACATCAACAACAGGTAAAATTTCGAGAGAATTATACGAAAATCGTGAATTAAATGGCGATAGTCATGAAAAGGATTTTTTGACGGTTGGTTCTATGGGACATGCATCTTCAATAGCTTTAGGGCAGGCACTTGCACACAAGGATAAAAGGATTGTGTGTATTGATGGAGATGGTGCAGTTATTATGCATATGGGAGCAATGGCAACTATTGGTGCATATCAGCCTGCTAATTTATTGCACATTGTGCTTGACAATAGTGCACATGAAACAGTAGGAGGAATACCAACTGTTTCACAGAAAATTGATTTTGTATCAATGGCAAAGTCTGTAGGTTATGAGGAAGCATATGAAGTAGAGAACTTAAATACATTGGAATCAGTATTAAAAGAATCTATAAAAAAAGACAAGTTAATTTTTATCCGGGTGTTAGTTGCTCTTGGTTCAAGAGAAAATCTTGGAAGACCAAAGGAAAGACCGAGGGATAATTTAGAAAAATTTATGAAGAATTTTAAAATGTAAAATGAAATGAGAAAAGTAATGCAGGATATTTTAATTAAAAATATTGGAAAACGTAAAATTGTATTCTGGGGATATGGCATATACCAAGACAATAAAAATTATATGACCCAATTATGGAAGAATATAATTAAAGAAGAAAAATTAGAGGTTGCATTCTGCGTAGATAGTGATTATGGAAAATGCGGTGACAACGTAAAATTTCACTATGTGTTGAAAAATGGAAAAGAGCAGTACTACGTAATCGTATTATGCAGTTATTATGAGGAGATATATAGACTGCTTGAGGAGTATGGTTATGTAGAACATAAAGATTTTATTTATGCGAGGCATCAGCCGGTTGTTATAAAATCAACCTATGATTACATAGATAAGTATAATAACCGCATTGAGGGGAGAGTGCCAGAGGGTGGGGAAATTGTATTTTCAGGATATAATGCAAGAATCAGTATAGGTCGCAATTTTAAATTTCATGGCAAAATAGAAGTGCGAAATAACAGCTGTCTGATTATAGGGGATAATGTTGTGGTTGAAAATGCATCTCCCTGGATGGTAGGTAACGATGGATTCTGTAAAATTGGATCAGACTGTAAATTTAAAAAGACAGGCTTGATTAATGTGTTTGGTAAAGCAAGAATGTTGATAGGTGATGGTTCTACCTTTGAAAATAATTATCATTTTTCAATACAAGAGTATACAACGTGTGAATTTGGAAAAGATTGCATGGCATCAAATGATTTGATTGTTAGAACCAATGACGGGCATACCATCTTTGATAATGTTTTAAAAGACAACGTCAATAGTAAGATTGAGATTAGCAAGAAAAGAAAAATTATCATAAAAGATCATGCATGGATAGGACAGCGGTGTGCTATTCTATATGATACATGTATAGGAACAAATTGTATTGTTGGCCTAGGAACAGTTGTAAAAGGTTCATTTGAAGATAATAGTATGATTGCTGGTGTGCCGGCGAAAGTTATAAAACATAATATTAGCTGGAGCAGGAAGAAGATAGGAGATTATGTTGAGGACAACCAATTATAAAGCAAAAAATATCTTAATACTGTCTGATATCCATGGAAATTATTCTGCATTAAACGGTGTGTTTAAAAATATTGAATGGGATAGTGTTAAAGGAATGATTCTTTTAGGTGATCTTATTGATTATGGACCATCCTCCAATGAGGTAATTGGACTATTAAAAGAATATCAAGATATAGAAATATATTGCAATATCTGGGGCAATCATGAGCAGGCAATTATGACCGATGCTTATGACAAATTTTCATCTCAGAGAGGTAAAGCGTGTGCAAAACATACAAAATCAGTCCTTTCAGATGCGACGATTCAATATCTTAAATGTATGAACCAAAACGGAAAAGCAGAATTTATGCTTGGAAATAAGAAATGTCTGGCAGTGCATGGTTCCCTAGAGGATACTTTTTGGAAAGGTATTTATCCGGGAAAGATGGACAATGACTATTCAGAATATGACTATGTATTTTCTGGACATTCCCATAGAGAGCATTTTTTCTCATTATTTTATAAAAATAATAATCTCGAATATAGAAATGAGAAACGAACTATTTTTATTAATCCTGGTTCAGTTGGACAACCAAGGAACCATAATCCGGCTGCTTCCTATGCCATTTTAAATGTGGAAAATGAAGAAATTAATTTTAAAAAAGTGAATTATGATATAGAGGCAGAGCAGGCTAAATTTTCAGATAAAGTAAATGAATTTTATAAAACAAGATTGGAGCGTGGAATATAAATGAAAAAAGTGTACTTATGTATATCTACGGATGTAATTCAGACAGGTCATATTAATATTATAAATGAAGCGGCAAAATTAGGAGAAGTAACAGTTGGTGTATTATGTGATGAATGTGCTGCAAAGTATGAAAGGTATCCTTTAATTCCGTTAGAAGAAAGAATGAAGATTATTGCAGGACTGAAAGGTGTATCTCATGTTGTAGTTCAGGAAGATATATATTATGATGATATTTTATATAAGCTTAAACCTGATTATGTAGTACATGGAGATAACTGGAAGAAAGGATACCAAAAGAAAGTCAGAGAAAGGGTTATTCAGGTTATTAGTGAATGGGGTGGTCAAATCGTTGAACCGCCATATTATAGAAATGCTTCATTTGATTATTTCAGAGGAGCAATGAATGAACTGAGAGGACTTCCGGAACTTAGAAGGCAGAAGTTAAAGGATAAGATTGAAAGAGGAGAAATTGTTAAGGTAATCGTTGCTTACGATGGTATAAGCGCACTTTTGGCAGAAAAAACAGAAGTTGAAACCCCAAATGGAAAAAAGCAGTTTGATGCACTTTGGATGTCAAGTCTGTGTGATTCAACAGTAAAAGGTAAACCGGATATAGAATTGGTCGACATTTCGTCCAGAGTGAGTGTTGTAAATGATATTATGGAAATAACAACAAAGCCTATTATTTTTGATGCTGATACGGGCGGGCAGCTTGAACATTTTGGCTATACAATCAGAACTTTGGAACGAGTGGGCGTATCAGCTGTAATTATTGAGGACAAATGTGGATTAAAGAGAAATTCATTATTTGGTAATGAGGTTGAGCAGCATCAGGATAGTATCGAAAACTTTTGCGAAAAAATAAAAGTTGGTAAATCAGCTAAAATTTCAAAGAATTTTATGATTATTGCCAGAATTGAAAGTTTAATTTTAGAACAGGGAATGGAAGATGCACTAGAACGTGCAAAACAATATGTTAAAGCAGGTGCAGATGGCATTATGATTCATTCCCGTGCAAAGACGCCAGACGAGATTTTTGAATTTGCAGATAAATTTAGAAAAGTAGACAGTGAAACACCACTAGTTGTAGTTCCGACAACATATGGAACGGTCACAGAAGAAGAATTAAAAGCACATGGTATTAATATTGTTATTTATGCAAATCATACATTACGTGCAGCATTTCCAGCGGTGCAGAAGGTTATGCAAACAATACTGGAGAACGGTCGTTGCTATGAAGCAAATGAACAGTGTATGCCAATAAAAGATATCCTTTCGTTAATACCGATAAAGTGATTTAGGAGAAAATGATCATATGAGATTTTATAGAAAAAAAGAACTTATCTCATATTTGCAGGAGATGAAATGTAAACAGCAAAAGTTGCTCGTGTTGCAAGAGAAATATCAAGAAATTCTATATGATTTACAGGAGTGTGCAATAATAATTGGGGAAGAAGTAGAGACAGAAAAAACAACACATTCTAAAACTATAGTAAAGAAATTAGAAGATTATTGTGAAATGATTTATCAAATAAGTTTGTTAGAGGGACAAGCTATATTGCAAAAACATGTAGATAAGTTAGATTGTATGATTTCACAGATTGTACAGAAAATGCGTGAAATGAGTACTGATAAAATTAGAATTGCTTTTTTTCCATATAAGGCATCAATGTGGGATTGCATGGATAGTGTATGGAAATGTGCTATAAAAGATGAGAGATGTGTAGTTGAAGTTATTCCGATTCCTTTTTTTGAACGAAATAATGGTAAAAATGAAGCTGTAGAATGTTATGAGGGGGATTTGTTTCCTCAATATGTAAAAGTGAGACATTATAGTACGTACAATTTGAGCCAGGAACATCCAGACATAGCATATATACATAATCCATATGACCAGTGCAACAGGGTTACAATGGTGCATCCTTATTTCTTTTCTAAAGAAATTAAAAAAAATTGTGATAAGCTAATTTATATTCCTTATTATATTGCGGGTATATATACAAGTGAACAAAAGGTTTGTGAAATGACAGAACTTCCTGGATTTTATAATTCATCATATGTTATTGTGCAGACTGAAGAATATAAAAAAATATTGAAAAACAATGGGAGAGAAGCTGATAAATGTATTGTTGCAGGTTCACCAAAGTTTGATGCAGTGTTGACAAATAAAGAAACTTTAAAATTGGATTATTATGCAGATACACTTAAAGACATGAAAATATTTTTACTAAATACAAGTATTAGTGGCTTTTTAAAAAATAAAGACTGGTTTACAATTATGGACGAGATAGTAGAGTCTTTTAATAAAGATACTCAAAGTTTTTTAATATGGCGACCACATCCATTGTTGGAAGCAACGGTAAATGCATTGAGGATAGCCGAGCGTGAACAATATGCAAAAATAAAAATAAAAATCCAAAATATGGAAAATGCTATTATCGATTATAGTGCTAATCCTTTAAAAGCAATAAAAACAGCGGATGCGCTGATTTCTGATTATAGTTCATTGGTTCCGCAGTATTATGTTACAGAGAAACCAATTTTGTGTTTAAATGGTAAAAAAGAATATAGAGAAAAATATATTTGCATTTTTGATCATTATGATTGTTATTTTTATAATGATGGATTATCAATTGAAAATTTTATAAAAATGGTTCAAGAGAGTAACGACCCAGCTAAACAAGTCAGACGATTGTATATAAAAAAAATGCAATTTAAAAAGAATGCAGGGAAGATAGTACATGAGTCTGTTATGCGTAAACTAAAAGAGGATTGATTGTTATGGATTATATGCAATTTTGTAAACTTGTAGATAAAGTAAATAAAACAGAAGATGATTTAAAAAAATTGGAACCATATCGGGTCGAAAGAGCTGTTATAATGGCAGCGGGTTTGGGAACTAGAATGCGACCGATAACGAATAGTAAACCTAAACCATTAGTTACAGTAAATGGTGTATCATTGATTGAAACGGGTTTACAAGCACTTGAAAATGCAGGAATTAAAGAAATCTACATTGTGAGAGGATATTTAGGTGAACAGTTTGACTTGTTATTAGGTAAGCATCCTAATGTTAAATTTATTGAGAACGTATTGTTTGACAAGGGAAATAATATTACCTCTATTTTGGCTGCTAAAGAATTTCTTGAAAGAGCATATATTTTTCCTGCAGACTTATATATAAAAAATCCTGCGGTTATTAAACCGTATCAATATCAATCAGGGGCGTGGGGAGTAAAAGTGAAACAGACAGATGATTGGTGTTTAGAAACCACGGCAGAAGGAATTGTACAAAGGTGCGGTATTGGAGGAGTGGATTGTTATAAGGATATAGGCATCTTTTATTGGAATAAAGAAGACGGAAGCAGATTAAAAAAACATGTCGAACAAGTTTGCAAACAGGAAGAAGGCTGTAAGAGATATTGGAGTAATGTACCATTTGTTTTATATCCAGATGAGTATAAAGTGAGAATTAATGAATGTCAGAGAGATGACGTGATGGAATTTGATACAATAGAGGAACTCAGTAAAGTAGATTATTCATATAAAATTTATTTAGAGAGGTAAAATATATGCAAAAAAATTGGGGCTATGTTTCAGCTCAAGAGGACATTAACGAATTATATATTACAAAAGGACAATATATGGGAGGTAATATTGTAGGAATTATAGTTGAACCCAATGAATTAGAAAAGCAAGTAGGAGATATTTGTAATGCTAAAACATATGATTTTCCGGTGAGATATGAAGTAGTATACGAAAATGATATGAAAAATATAGAGGATAGATTGAAGCAAATTGTAGAGATATTTGAAAAAGAGGGGTGTAGATGTATCGCATCTACGGGAGGTTTATTGGGAAAATATCAAAATATGGTTGCTAATAGTACGGAATTATTGGTTATGATGACGCCTTTGATAATGATTCCGTTTTGTTTAACGACAATTAGTAGTAGAAAGAAATTACTAATAGTATCTGAAAATGAAATTACAGTAGAACAAGAAATTGCAGCTCAAATGGGGTATGTACATTGTACTCAAATTGAATATGCAAAAGTTTTAGCGAATGGTCACATTCAAAATATTCATGATGAGGAACCGCAATGGGAAACTATTGGAGTTATAATATGGGATAGTCAAAGAAAGTGTAATATAAAAACAATACCGGTTTATGGAATGTGTGATGTGATTTATTTTACGAAATTAGCAGTTGCCCAAAAACCATACGAAGGTTTTTTATAAGGAGGAAATATGAGTTATCCATTTTCAGGTTATGATATAGGTGTATTGGTTATGACTTCATGGGTACCAAAACCTATGGGACATATATCGCAGGCAGGAAATTATAATTTTCCTGTATATTATTATCCAGTTGACTCAACAAATACTACGAATATACATGGCGGTGATAAAGCAATTTTGCCAGACTTAATTACTGCGGCAAAACATTTAGAAGAAATGGGGTGTAAATGTATAACTTCTTCTTGCGGATATTTTGCTCATTTTCAAAAAGAGATTGCAGAAGCTGTAGATATTTCAGTATGTTTATCTTCAATAACGTTAATACCATTTCTTATACCAATGCTTAGAAAAGATGAAAAACTGGCAATCCTTTGCTATAACAAAGAAAAATTGAATATGGAGTTATTTCATTCGTGCAATGTTTCAAAGAAGATGTTAGAGCGATGTATTATTCAGGATGTGATTCATGAAAAAGAGTTTTCAAATATAATAAAAGATCAAGGACATTACAATATTACAAATGCAAGAAAAGAGTTAGTTGATATAACAAAAGATATGAAAAAAAATAATAATATTGGAGCTTTTTTACTAGAATGTACGGATATGCCGCCATGTTCATATTATATACAAAAAGAATTGAATGTTCCAGTATTTGATGCGACAATTATGGTTAAATTTTTAAATACGATTTATGGAAGGAAAAATAAATGAAAATTAATAGGAAACCAATTGAATTAACGCAAGAACAGCTGCGAAAATTGCAATTGACAGAATTAGAGATGTTAGTAGAATTTGATAGAATATGTAGAAAGAATAATATTCATTATATATTGGGATATGGGACATTGTTAGGAGCAGTGCGCCATAATGGATTTATTCCATGGGATGATGATGTAGACGTTTTTTTGATGAGAGATGAATATAATAAGTTTTGTGAAGCATGTAAAACAGATTTAAATACAGAAAAGTTTTTTTTACAGAATTGGGAAACAGATAAAAATTTTAATTCAGGATATGCTAAATTACGAAGAAATGATACACAATATGTTCGGGTTGGACAGGAAAGAATGAAATATCATAATGGTATTTACATAGATATAATGGTTTTTGACAAAGTGATAGATAAAGTTAAAATGCGTGAAAAATTCAAAAAAAAGTGTATTATTTATAGAAAATTATTATATTCTACTGCTGGTTCAATGTGTGAAAAAAATATTTTTAAAAGAATTGGATATAAGATATTAACACTGATACCAAAAGAAAAAGTAAAACAGAAATTTGGGGAATATAGTCAAAAATATAATGATATGAATACATGTTTTGTATTTTCAACTGCTACATTGGGCAACCAGCATTATTGTATTAAATTGTTTCAAAAAACAAAAGAGGCAGAATTTGAAGGACATAAATTTTGGATACCAGAGGATTATGACTGCTTTTTAAATTGGTGCTATGGGTGTGATTACATGACACCACCTCCAATAGAGGAGAGAGGGCAGCGTGCGCCGGTAACGAAAATAAAATTTGCTGACGAATAGATATTGTAAAATAGTATATTAATATGAACTTTATAACAGTAGAGGGAATAATGAAGCTATCAATTTGTATAATCACAAAAAATGAAGAAAAAAACATAGAAAGATGTTTGAGGTCTTTTCAAAAGTATGATTTTGAGCTTATAGTAGTAGATACAGGTTCAACAGATCAAACAAAAACTGTAGCTTACAAGTATACACCATATGTATATGATTTTGAGTGGTGCGATGATTTTGCAGCAGCTAAAAATTATGCAATTTCAAAGGCAACACAAGAATATGTCATGGTAATTGACAGTGATGAATATTTGGAAGCTATAGATATTCAAACATTAAATAGGCTTGTGAGAGAAAATCCAGATAAAGTTGGACGTATCAAGCGTGTTAATACATTTATAAGAGATGGAATTGCGCAGGAAAATACCGAACGGATTAATCGTGTTTTTTCAAAAAAAATGTTTTGCTATGAAGGCAGAATACATGAACAGGTGGTCTCGGTAAAAGGGAATAACTATGAAACTTATATGCTGCCTGTAAGAATCGGACATAGTGGTTATGATATGCCGGAAAAAGAATTAAAGGAAAAAGCACAGAGAAATATTTGGTTGCTTGATTTAGAATTGAAAAATTTAATCAATGAAAAAATAAAAAAACAAGGAGATGTCAGGGAAGAAGATACTCAAAAGTGTTTAGAACTATTGTTGGAAAATCTACAGCAGGAAAACGTATTTGCGGTGACACTTCAAAAAGATGATAGACTGCCATATGTTTTATATCAACTGGGGAAAGGATACTGCATGGCTAAGGAATATGTAAAGGCGTGCCTATATTTTTCGGCAGCATTGTCTTTTGATTTAAATCCCCAATTGGAATATGTCATTGATATGGTTGAAGCATATGGATATGCTTTAATTAATTCCAAACAGGCTGATAAGGCATTATTTTTTGAAAATATATATGATGAATTTGGAAAAACTGCTGATTTTAAATTTCTTATGGGACTCATTTATATGAATAATGAAATGTTTGATAAGGCAATAGATGAGTTTACAAAGGCAGCCCAAATGCCGGAAGGAAGAATGAAAGGGGTTAATTCATACTTTGCGAACTATAATACAGGGGTTATTTATGAATGTTTGGGAGATATTCAGAATGCTAAAAAATATTATATGTTATGCGGGGAGTATGAGCCTGCTAAAATACGTTTAAAACAGCTGATGTAGTAATATCTGATGTGGACAGAGAAAAAGTATATGAGACCGTTTCAAGTTTTGTGTAAACGTTAAAAACTGATATAAGATTTGTGAATA
>OGEU01000117.1_pt1 | contig 86567 bp, 55 predicted proteins | sample 1570651 | NCBI WGS metagenome assembly OGEU01 (sample SAMEA2582129, study PRJEB24529) | metagenome | biome: Human gut stool | place: China | collected 2011 | reverse complement strand
CTAAAGTAAAAGTAAAAAAAGAAGTAATATGTAAAGCTAAATGCGTTCATACTAACAGTTGTTTCTGTTTTAATTCGGGGACAAATGTAATACTTTTCTTTTAAACACAAGCAAAAAGAGAGTTTTTTTTGCATTTTCCTAAGAATATGTTTGTTTTTTGCCTTGCCGCCGCAGTGATATGGCTATTTGTCAAAGCTTCCTCTCTTTCTTTATTTAATGTTCTCGCCACTTGTCGTAGCTTTCCGAATGGAGGTACGAGGCATCAGAATATGCCGGGCATCGTTTCTTGTTTGGGAGCCAGATTATTGAATTGGCCGTTTACGTTTTCTCCCTCCTTAGGATTGATTTCGAGAGCTTTTTTCATATCTTCGATGGAACCGTCCTTGTCACCGTTCAGCAGTTTGGCACGACCACGTTCGTGATAGGCTTTTCCGAAGTTGGGATTTAATTCGATTGCTTCGTCGAAAAGACTGATAGCCTCTGTCAGTTTCTTCTGTGTGATAAAGAGTTGTCCGAGATAGAGGTAAGCCTGTTCGTTGAATGGATTTACCTCCGTGACTTTCAGATAATCGGTCTCTGCTTCTTCGGGCTTTCCTTCGGCTTCCTGTAGTTTTCCATGTAGCAGGATGGCAGCCTCGTCGTCCGGGTTTTGGGCAAGAACCGCTTCGATGTCTTCGGCGGCTTCTTTGAGTTGGTTCATTTTTACCAAGGCTTCGGCGCGTAACAGGCGCGCTTCTATGAAATCATCTTTCAAAACGATTGCTTTAGTCAGGTGCCCGATAGCCATGAGGTCATCATTCATTCCTTGTGTAGCCTTACCGAGCAGGTAGTGTGCCATGGCGTTACCTTCTTCTATTTCGATAGCTTTCTTTGCCGCTCCTGCCATGGCGGGATAGTCTTCCTGCATGTAGCATACGTTGGCAAGACTGAGGTAGGTGGAGATATGTTCCGGCTCTATTTCGGTCATGCGTTCCAGCAGTTTGTGCGCCTCGTCCAGTTCGCTGGTCTGGGTGTAGACTTGGGCGAGATATCCCATGGTCTCGAAGTCTTCCTGAATGGCAAGGGCTTCAGTGAAGCATTTGATGGCGTAGTCTGTACGGCCCATGCGTTGTGCGCGCATACCGTCATACTTGAATATCTCAAAATTCTTCTGTTCGTTTTTTTGTTTCTCATTTGCCGGACTGTCTGACTTGCCGGAGAAAAAAGATTTAAAGAATCCCATAGGTGATTAAAATTAAAGAATTAAAAATTAAAAAGGAAAAGGAGGGGCATGGCTGATAGGAGATGTTCCTCTCAGCGGCAGGACATTCTTTTCCAACGGCAAAAGTAATGAATTATTTTTTGATTTGAAGCATTCCGTTGACAGCAATTACCTTGCCTTCGTCCAACAATCCATGTAACACATCGATGAGCATGTTTTTATCGTCTGCTATCTGTTCTGCCAAAGTGGCTGGAGTTTGTCGTTTATCAGATAGGGCTTGAAGAATCTTTTCAGAAAGTTCCTTTTCCGAAAGGTGGCCGGAAGGTTTCTTGTTCTTCAAATTGATGCAAGTGTCGCACTGCCCGCAGTTATGCTCGTTCTTCTCTCCGAAGTAGTGTAGCAGCATCCGGCTACGGCACACGGTATCGCTGCTCACGTAATCCAGCATGGCACTTATGCGTTTCTCATATCGCTCTTTGCGTTCCTCGTACACGGTGGAAGGGATTTGCAGGTGGCGCATTTCAACCCTCTCTCGCGTGTATATTATATATGGTGTCTTTTTGCGGGGGATGTAACTGACGATATGTAGCTTGGCTAGGTGGATGAGCTGTTCATACACTTGCCGGCGTGTGAGTCCAGTGCGTATGGCCAGTGAATCTTCATTGATGAAAGCATGGTCTGTGAAGACCCCGGTATAGGAGCGGAGAATGGTTTGGATGAGTTTGTCCATATCTTCGCCGAGCTCTCTCAGTTTATAAAGTTCGTCTCGACGGATAGTGAACAGTAGCCGGGATGCATTGTCTTGTTCGTCTGTATATTCCAAGTATCCCGCTTGTGTCAGAATCTTCAAGGCACTGTCCACGGGAACGGGGAAGTACTTGAACTTTCGGCAAAAGTCTTCTATATTGAACTCGCGTACACAGCCTTGTCCATCTCCCATTGCCATCTGGTAATAGTATTGAAGATGCTCATATACTTCCTTTATATATTCTTTTTCAGGAAAGGTGTCGGGAATGCGTTTGTGCAGTGTTGCCTTATCCGACTTGGCGTAAAGGACGACCGCGTAGGCTTTTTGTCCGTCCCTTCCGGCACGTCCTGCTTCCTGGAAGTAGGCTTCTATGGAATCGGGCAGATCCATGTGGATGACAATCCGTACATCCGGTTTGTCGATACCCATACCGAATGCATTGGTGGCGACCATGACACGGCTTTCTCCTGTTTGCCAGCGTTGTTGGCGGATGTCTTTGGTGGCGTCATCCAGTCCGGCATGGTAGAAATCGGCGGTGATGTCTTCGTTGTGCAGCAGTTCGGTAATTTCCTTGGTACGGCGACGGTTGCGCACATAGATGATGGCGCTTCCGGGCATACGGCGCAGGATGTGCAACAGCTCTCCCGTCTTGTTTTCCGTCTTGCGGACGATATAGGCAAGGTTTTTGCGTTCGAAACTCATGCGGAACACATTTTCCTCACGGAAATGCAGACGGGCCTGGATATCTTTCACTACTTCCGGAGTGGCAGTGGCTGTCAGTGCCAGCACGGGTACACCGGGTAGCAGTGTGCGTATCTCGGCTATCTTCAGATAGGCGGGACGGAAGTCGTAGCCCCATTGCGATATGCAGTGGCTTTCGTCTACCGTAATCATACTGATTTTCATCTTCTGCAGTTTGGTGCGGAAGATTTCAGTATCGAGCCTTTCGGGGGAGATATAGAGGAACTTGAAATTGCCGAATATACAGTTCTCCAGTGTGACGATGATTTCCTGCCTGCTCATGCCTGAGTAGATGGCAAGCGCCTTGATTCCCCGCTTTTTCAGGTTTTGTACCTGGTCTTTCATGAGGGCAATCAACGGAGTGATGACCAGGCAAAGTCCTTCTTTAGCAAGTGCCGGAACTTGGAAAGTGATGGATTTTCCTCCTCCCGTGGGCATTAGTCCCAAAGTGTCCCGTCCCTCGGTAATGCTGTTGATGATATCTTCCTGGATTCCCCGGAAGGTATCGTATCCCCAGTATTGCTTCAGAAGCCTCACCCCCAATCCCTCCCCCATAGGGAGGGGAGTTTTGAAGTTACTACTGCTGCTCATGGTCTTATTGAACTTTCTTGCTACTTCTTATCGTTGAATTGATATTCTTTCCTTCTCTATGCTAATAGTAGTGATTACTAATCTTATAGCATCAACCAATTTTCATCATTTCCTTAATATAAGGAGACTATTCTTATTCCCCTCCCTGTGGGGGAGGGGTTAGGGGAGAGGCTTTCAGTTCGGCTTTATGTCTTCAATCTGCAACTGCACTTCACCCCTCTTATGGGTATTCTCTTCAATGGAATAGCAGATGTCGAAGGAACGTTTGGTCTTGATGAAGCGTACGTGGGAACTTTGCCCGAAAGCGATGCCGTTCATTACATTGTTCGATTTATTATCCACCAGTTCTAGCTTGATATGTTCCTGGTCGCGGCCTACGACTTTGCTGGTACCATAATCATAGACATTGTGCGTACAGAAAATGGGTTTGGCATTGTCCGGTCCGAATGGATTGAATTTCTTCAAGTCGCTGAAGAATTTCGGAGTGATGTCTCTGAAATCAATCTCGGCATTGATGTCGATGACGGCGCATGTCTGTTCCGGCAGGATATTTTGTGATACGAACTCTTCGAAGCGTTCGATAAAGGCCGGTACATTTTCCACCTTCATGGAAAGACCGGCGGCGTAGGTATGACCTCCGAAGTTTTCCAGAAGGTCGCGGCAGTATTCAATGGCTTTGTAGACATCGAATCCGGAGACGGAACGGGCAGATCCGGTTGCCATGTCATCCGTACGTGTCAGTACTACTGCCGGCCGGTAATAGATTTCCGTCAGCCGGGAGGCTACGATGCCGATGACGCCTTTATGCCAGTCTTCATTGTACAATACGATGGAACGTCGGTCGGCAAGTCCGTCCAGGTCAGCTACAATCTTGTTGGCCTCCTCGGTCATGGTCTTGTCCAAGTCCTTGCGTGTCTCGTTGTATTGGTTGATTTGTCCGGCTTTCTCCAGGGCAAGAGAGAAATCTTTTTCAGTAAGCAAGTCAACAGCTTCTTTCCCGTTCTGGATACGTCCGGAGGCGTTGATGCGGGGACCTATTTTGAATACAATGTCACTGACGGTGATGTCCTTGTCCGTCAGTCCGCAGACATCAATGATTGCTTTCAGGCCTACGCTGGGATTACTGTTCAACTGCTTCAAACCGTGGTAGGCGAGAATGCGGTTTTCACCCATAATGGGGACAATATCCGATGCGATACTGACGGCGCAGAGGTCCAGTAAAGGGATAAGGTGATGGAACTCGATACCGTTGTTGAGGGCAAATGCCTGCATGAACTTAAAGCCTACACCGCATCCGGACAGATGTTCATAAGGATAGGTGTTGTCTTCCCGTTTGGCATTCAGAATGGCTACAGCAGGGGGCAGTACATCATCGGGGACATGATGGTCGCAGATGATGAAATCAATGCCTTTCTCCTTGGCGTATGTGATTTCTTCGACGGCTTTGATACCGCAGTCCAATACAATAATCAAACCTACACCACTCTCTGCGGCATAGTCTACTCCTTGGATTGAAACTCCATACCCCTCATTGTAACGGTCGGGGATATAGTAGTCGATGTTCGAATAGAACTGTTGAATAAACTTGTAGACCAATGCCACAGCCGTGGTACCGTCTACGTCATAATCTCCATAAACAAGAATGCGCTCTTTCTTTCCCATTGCCTTGTTCAGGCGCTCTACGGCTATATCCATATCCTTCATCAGGAATGGGTCGTATAAGTCCGGTAGTTGGGGGCGGAAAAACTTCCGGGCATCCGCTGCCGTTGTTATTCCCCGCTCCACCAGCAATTTTCCCAATATTGGGCTAATTCCCAATTCTTGGGCCAGTTGTTGGCTTGCTTCTGCCTGTTCGGGTGTAATGGGTTGATAATTCCATTTGTGAGTCATTTTATATATTATTTTTTCTTTTTCTATCTCAAGATGTTGGGGGAGTAGAGGGGGGCAATACGTGCACTTTTCTCCAACAAGGTGTAAAGGTATGAAAAACTCTTGAAACGGAGGTGAATTCTGCGGAAAAACTTTATAAGTATATGTATTCTCCACTAAAAAACTTTATTTTTGTATCCATTAAAAAATATCGCTATGCTTGTTTTTATCTCTTGTGCAAAGACCATGGCAGCGCGCTGCTCTGTTGTCGTGCCCGAAGTCACAGTCCCGAAATTCGAAACGGAGGCTGTGCGGAATGCGTTGGAAATGTCGCAGTATTCAGTATCCGAATTGGAAAGGCTTCTTCGGGTGAATACCAAAATTGCTGCCGAGAACCGTTTGCGTTTTCATGATTTCTGTTCGGAGGAGAATCGTTCGATGCCAGCCGTTTGCGCCTACACGGGAGCTGTTTTTAAACGCATTCTTCCGAAAGATTTTTCAGCGGAGGATTTTCGTTATGCGCAAGAACATCTACGTATCACTTCTTTTCTTTATGGGTTGCTTCGCCCGCTGGACGGTATCAAACCCTATCGTTTGGAAGGAGATGTCCGTTTGCCCGAAAAAGGTGGAATATCCATGTTTGATTATTGGAAGCCTTTGTTGACGGATTACTTCATAGAGGAAATTAAAAACTGTGGCGGTGTTCTCATTAATTTGGCAAGTGCTGAAATGAAAGATTTGTTCGACTGGAAGCGGGTGGAGCAAGAGGTGCGTGTTATTACGCCCGAGTTTCAAGTTTGGAAGGCCGGGCAGCCGAAGACTGTCGTTATCTATGCCAAGATGTGTCGCGGAGAGATGACGCGTTTTATTGTCAAGAACCGTCTGGAGTGTCCTGAGGAGTTGAAATCCTTTTCTTGGGAGGGCTTCGTCTGGGATGAGATACGCAGTACGGAGAATGTATGGCATTTTTCGTTAGGTACATTTATGTAATGAAAAGGTATATTACGTTTGGCTCAGATGTTACTATATGTTGCTTTCGATGTTTGCGCAAAATGAAGAACTAAATACGCAATTTAGGATGAGGGAAAAGAATGAACCCTCTACATTTGCATGCAGTAAACTTAAAAGCAATATACTATGAAGAGAAACGGATTAAGAACAGTTGTTGTATTAGCTTTGACCATATTTCTATTGAATGCTCCGGTTTGTGCTACAGCTTTCAGATTGCAGGATACTTGTGCGGAGGCGCGGGATGAGGTTGCACTGCGGCTTGAGTGGATGAGGATTCTCCATGATACGCTTCCTATATGTAAGATTTCTATTCCTGGTTCACACGATAGCGGTAGTATCAAAGGAGGGCATATGTTGAAAACGCAAGCAACAGATATTCCTGCTCAATTACGGCAAGGCATCCGTGCTTTCGATATCCGTTTGGAAAAGAAGGGTAATAAACTGGGGGTGTTTCACAGTCATGCCTTTCAGGATATATATTGGGAAGATGATGTTTTACCTGCTTTTATACACTTTCTGCAAACATATCCTTCTGAGACTTTGATTGTTTCCTTGAAAAAGGAAGGGGGAGAATTGCGGGATTATGCTTCTCTGCTGTCCGTTTCTTTAAGCAGCCCTGAGTATCAAAGTTATTTCGTGATGGACTTTCGCCCTGAACTGACGCTGAAAGATTGCCGTGGAAAGATTCTTTTCCTGCATAGGGATCATGCTATGGATAATTATCCTGGAGCAGCATGTGTAGGTTGGGAGGATGACAGTACTTGCCTGCTCACTCTTCGCAATAAAGATGGTAAGGAAGGAGTGGCTTTGCTCGAAGATGAATATCAATATGAATCGGGTGAGGAGGCCGGGAAGAAGGTAGGGGTTTGTGTCCGTAATATTGAAGGGATGTCTGCTGAGCCGGTTTCCTCACGTCGGTGGGGAATTACTTTTGTAAGTGCGACGGGGCTGCCCTTGGGAACCCCTAAAGTCTTTGCTGATAAGGTGAACAAGCCTATTGCTGACTATTTAAAACAAAAGAATAGCCGGAATTGCGGTATTGTTTTTATCGATTTTGTCAGTGAACCTGGAGGAAAAGATTTGGTGGAATATTTGATTGACAGTAATGTTTGCGCAAAATGAAGATTTATATGCGCAATTGGGAATACTGAAAAAAAAGCATTTTCTTAATTTTGCACATGTTGAACACCTTAATGTTATATACTATGAAACTGTCAATAGATTTAGGAGGAACCAATATTCGAATAGCCCAAGTGGAAAAAGGGAACTGCTTGAATAAAGTGTCGGTTCCATGTTTAGCTCAGCAAGATGCTTCTACTGTGCTAAACCAGCTTTCCCAGCTTATTCGGAATATGATGAATGAGCAGGTAGATGGTATCGGTATCGGTGTCCCTTCAATTGTTGATCCGGAGAAAGGAATTGTATATAATGTAGCAAATATATCTTCTTGGAAAGAAATACACTTGAAGGAGATTTTGGAGAACGAATTCAAGGTGGCAGTTGCCATTAATAATGATTCCAACTGTTTCACTTTGGGGGAGAGCCTATACGGCGAAGGAAAATCTTATACCAACATGGTAGGCGTTACTATTGGGACCGGAATTGGAGCTGGCGTTGTCATTGGCCGTCGTTTGTATGGTGGGCAATATATGGGAGCCGGTGAGATAGGCTCATTTCCTTATTTGGACTCTGATTTTGAACATTATTGCAGTAGTTTCTTGTTTAAACGTTATGGCACTACCGGTGCGGTAGTAGCTGAAAAAGCCCAGCAAGGAGAACAAGCTGCATTGGAGATTTGGAAAGAGTTTGGGAGGCATTTGGGTAATCTTATAAAGGCAATTCTTTTTGCCTATGCTCCCCAGGCTATTGTTTTAGGAGGCGGTATTGTATCGGCTTTTCCTTTCTTTAAAAATGCTATGGAACAAACAATGCAAAGTTTTCCCTACAAGATTATATCGGATAATGTGAGTGTGGTGGCTTCGCATCAAAAGGATTCCAGTTTATTGGGTGCTGCCGCTCTTCTTGAGTAATAATCCCTATACGGTTTGATTGAAAATAATAAATATTTTGCAGTTATATTATTTTACGCATAAATAAGGACTGTTAGGGAATTGTTCCTTTTGTAATAACTATGTAATTCTGCTTTCTGACCTTTGTGGCGGAATTATAATTTTTATATTATAAACTTTAAATTTTGAATGCATGAAACAAGTAAATCTTAGAATCTATCGAACGATTCTGACCCTATTGTTGGGACTGTTCTTGTCGGCAGGTGCTTATGCACAGCAGATTTCTGTGAAAGGAACAGTAAAGGATCAGACTGGCGAACCTGTGATTGGTGCCAATGTGTTAGTAAAGGGGACGACTAATGGAGTGATTACGGACGTTGACGGAAACTTTAATGTTTCGGCCGATAAAAACGGCGTATTGGTAATCAGTTTTGTCGGCTATGTGACTCAGGAAGTACCAGTGGCAGAAAAACAAATGGTAATTGTGCTTAAAGAGGATACAGAACTTCTGGATGAGGTTGTTGTATTAGGGTATGGTGCGAATACACGTAAGCAGGACTTGTCTGCTTCAGTGGGTGTAGTAAGTAATACTGAAGAATTGGCTGCTCGCCCGGTAACTTCTACCGAAGGCATGCTGCAGGGACAGCTGGCAGGTGTTACCATTACGGCCGATGGTGGCGACCCAACTTCTTCTCCTAACATTGTGATTCGTGGTCAAGGCTCACAAGATGGAGACAATGTACTTTGGGTTGTGGACGGTGTTCCCGGTGCACCTATCTCATCCATGAATGATATTGAAAGTATCGTTGTTTTGAAGGATGCTGCTTCTGCTGCTATCTATGGCGCACAGTCTGGTGCAGGTGGTGTTGTGTTGGTAACTACCAAAAAAGCGAAACAAGGTGCTCCTTCGTTGACTTATGACGGCACTTTTGGTATTCGTCAGGCTACCAATTTGATAGAACCACTGAATGCGGAGCAGCAGATTGAGATGCGTAAGATATCTCATCAAAATGCAGGACTTTCGCTTCCAGTCGGTTGGGATGTTACCAAAAATCCATGGATAGGTACGACTCGTACTGATTGGATGGATGAGATTTTCCGCACTGCCTTCTACCAACGTCATAACGTAGCGTTGAATGTAGGTTCTGATAATTTTTCAAATCGTATATCTTTTGCTTACGATAATGATGAAGGTGTTTTGATTAATACTTTCAAGAAGAATCTTACATTACGTTATAATGGTAAAATGCAGCTGAACAAGTGGGTGAGCGTCAGTGAGGATTTTATATGGCAGAACACTACCCAACGTTCCAAAGCTACGGATAACGATGCTTATACAGGACCTATCCTTTCGGCTATCTACATGCCGGCAAGTGCCACTGTCTATAATCCGTTGGACGGAAGTTATGGTGGTGTGACTACGGAAGATCCTGCCTATATTGAAAAATATGGTTCGAATTTCTCTGATATCCACGGGGATGCTGTAAATCCGGTACGTCTATTGGAAGCAGAGAATTTGTATGACAAGATAAGTGACATATGGAGCACTACCAGCTTGGAGATAGCTAATGTACTTCCTGGATTGAAGTTTACGAGTCGTTTTACTTATAATATGAAGACTAATCATTACAAGAAGTTCAATCCTATTCGTGATGAAGTAGGTAAACCGGCTTTGTCGAATAATCTTCAAGAAACTACTTACCGTAGAGATGCTTGGAAGACGGAAAATACCCTGACTTATGATAAGACATTCGGTGAACATACGGTTGGTGCCTTGTTCTCGACTACGGCAGATCATTCTGAAACGCGTGGACTGGAAGTGACGGGTAAGGATTTTGCGGATGAATCGGAATTTTTACAATACATGGCGTATGCAGGATCAGTGACAGCATCTGACTATTTGACTGGACCTGATGCCAATGTGTCGTTGATTGCCCGTTTGGCTTATTCTTATAATGACCGTTATTTTGCTACTGCATCTTGGCGTCGTGATTATGCTGGACGTTTGCCTAAGGAAAATAACTATGGTGATTTCCCTGCAGTGACCCTTGGATGGAAAATATCTAATGAAAAATTCTTTAAGAAGAGTGATTTTATCAGTTTGCTGAAATTGCGTGCTTCTTGGGGGCGTGTAGGTAATTTGAGCTCTATAGGGCTTAATTATAAGTCTGCTTTGTTGAAGAAAAGCTCGTGGACAGAACAAGCACAATATGGTCCTGAGGCAAATAATATCTGGAATACTTTGATTTACAACGGCTCTGCGTTAAATCCTGATTTGACCTGGGAAACTTCAGAACAGACTGACTTGGGCTTGGATGTTGAGATGTTTAAAAACCGTTTGTCGGTATCATTAGACTATTTTGATAAACGTACTTTCAATTTGATTCAGACACAATCAATGGGGTGGCCTTCTACTATGGGACTCGATGCCATGTTAATCAATCAAGGTGAAGTGCGTAACCGTGGCTTTGAGATTCAAGCTAATTGGAGCGATAAGATTAACAAAAACCTTTCTTATTTCGTATCGGGTAACTTCTCGTATTTAAAGAACTGGGTATCAGATATAGGTGTGAAGGATGCGGATGGCAATCCGGGTTTGTGGCCTAATGATAAAAGGTTCCGTAGCATCCCTTATATGATGCAGAGTACGGAAGGGGAACCTCTGAATTCCTTCTACTTGATTAAGACAGATGGTTTGTTCCAAAGTGATGCAGAAGTTGCCGAGTGGAATGCTAAACATGGAACATATGTGACCAATGATAATGGTGAAAAAGAGTGGGTAGGTATTCAGCCGAATGCCAAGGCTGGTGACTTGAAGTTTGTGGATCATAATGGCGATGGTAAAATTACGGATGCAGACCGTCAGTATATGGGTAGTGCGACTCCGAAGACGACTTTTGCCTTTACATTGGGAATGACGTGGAAAAAACTTTCTTTCAGTGCCATGTTCCAGGGAGTAGGTGGAGCAAAAGCTTTATATGTAGGAAAGTACATGCTGTTGAGTGATGTAGAAGGAAACTTTAACCGTTCCAGCGAGATATTGAATGCTTGGAGTCCTACAAATACCGGTTCTGATATTCCTCGTTTGTCAAAGAATGACCCGAATGGAAACTTTACGACTGCATCTGATTGGTATTTGGAGAATGCTTCTTATCTGCGTTTGAAGAATGTAACCCTTTCTTATGATTTAAGCGATGTATTCCGCAAGTGGTCTCATTTGAATGACCGTAACAGCCGTTTGTCTGTGTACTTCAGTGGTGAAAATCTTGCTACTATCACTGGATATTCTGGTATGGATCCTGAATGTGGTGGCTGGGATGCTTTGAAATATCCGGTATCTCGCGTATTATCTGTTGGTGTAAAATTGACTTACTAATAATTAATAGAGAAGAATGATTATGAAAAAAAATATATTATTTTTTGCGATGTCTGCCACATTGCTTATGAGTTCTTGCAGTGACTTCCTTGATGTGCAACCAGAGGGAGATGCTACTACAACGACTTATTTTACCAATGACCTGCAGGCTATTGATGCTGTAGATGCATTGTATGAAAGATTTCATCAGGAAGCTGTATATGGACGCGAACTGTTTTGGGAACAAGGTGCCGCGTGCGACGTTGTGTGGGGAAAGACCCGTGATTTTCCAACACTTGCTACATTGAAATATACAGGAGACGAATCCCCTTTGCGTACTATTTTTGATACTATGTACAAAGTGATGGCACGTTCCAACTGGGTAATACAAGAGTTGCTTAAGAAAGGGAAAAGCACCACTTTGAGTGATATTGAAAAGAGAAGTCTCGGTGAAGCTTACTTCACTCGTGGATGGGCTCATTTCTTGATCGCTTATCGTTACGGTCTTGATACACAAGGGGTACCTTTTGTCCGTTATGAAGATTTTGAAGGTGGCTATGACAATTCTATTCCTCCTCAGCAAGCTTCGGTCATCGATAATTATAAATTGATTATCTCGGATATGGACAAGGCAATAGAGTATTTGCCCCGTTTTGAAGAGTATGGAGATAATGATAGAGGACGCGCGCACGATGCGGCTGCAGTAGCTTTTAAAGCTAAAGTTTATGCTTATTGGGCAACTTGGGATGCTACACAATGGGGAAATGTAATCAGTATGGTCAATGAACTGGAAACTGCTTACGGACGTGATTTAGCCGGTACTTATGAAGAGTTGTTCTCTTCTGATTTCTCTAAATGGTGGAATAAAGAGTATATTTGGACTATTCCTGGAAATGGTGGCTCTCAAGGTGGCGGTTCGGAGTTTCCGGGAGTTGTCCTTGAGAACAAAGGCTGGGGACAATATAATGGCTGGGGACAGAACAAGCCGTCTTATGATATTTACGAAGAGATGTTGAAAGACGGAGCTGGTAATGACCGTTTGGTTCGTACGGTTTTAGAGTATGGTCAGGAATTTCAATTCTTGGGTGAATCCCGTGCTTTTTATTCAAGCTCGGATATTGAATCCGGTTTTATGATTAATAAATACATGGATCCCTTTAAGTATGAAGATGCAGCCAATAAGGGGTATATCAATACAAACGGAGACTGGCCGACGGTACGTATTAATTTTCCGGTTATCCGTTTTGCAGAAATGTTACTTTTCCGTGCGGAAGCTTATTTGATGACTAATAAAGCGGACTTGGCTACGGCTGATTTGAATCGCATTCGTAAACGTGCCAATGTTGCATTATTGACGGGCACTGCTACTATGGCTGACCTATATCATGAACGCCGTTGTGAATTGGCATTTGAGTTTACAGACCATTTATATGATTTGAAACGCTGGTATCGCTCAGGCAATACTGAAATAAAGGCTTTGGCTGCTGCCGAATTGAATGCCCGTCCGCGCGTACGTCATTATGCCAACCGCCAGGACCCTGCTTCCACATTCGTTGTAGGTGAGTATGAGGATTATACGGATAAGATTGCTTATCAGGATTACATGATCGTATTCCCTTATCCTTCGGTTCAGATTACCAAATCTGATGGTAAATTAAAACAGAATCCTCATTATGATTGATATTTTCTCTGAAAGAGATAAAATATAAAAAAAGACCTCATTGCCATTGGTCTAATCTGCAGGGGTTGGTATTTTCGGGTATTGATCCTTGCAGATATTTCTTCTTTTTCTTTCATTTGCAAAGGCTATTCATAAAATCATTTTAATATACGGAGAGACGGCATTCCCGACAGTCTGCAGCGCTCTTCAAATATACAGTCTGATGAAATTAAAAACTCTTATATGTGCAACTACTGCCTTTTGGGCTTGCTGCTCTTGTACATCCGGTGAACTATCTCCCGTAGACTATGTAGACCCTTTTATAGGTACCGGCTTTCATGGGCATACTTATCCGGGGGCAACCGTTCCGTTCGGGGCGGTACAGTTAAGTCCTGACACGCGTGCCGGAAACTGGGATGCTTGTTCGGGGTATCATTATAATGATACGACTCTAAAAGGTTTTTCACACACACATTTAAGTGGGACCGGATGCATTGATCTTGGGGATATACTGTTTCGTCCTACTACGCTGAAACCGGATTTGACTACGGAAAGCATTTACCAGCCAGCGGCTTTTTCCCATAAAGACGAAGATGCTTCTGCCGGATATTATTCGGTTGTTCTGAAAGAAGAAGGAATAAAAGCTGAATTGACGGTAACGGCACACGCCGGTATGCACCGCTATACGTTTTCTTCCGGCAAAGAAGCATCTATTATTATAGATTTGACTCATTTGCTTGATAACGAATATATTTATGAGGCTGAACTTGAACAGACTGCCGCCAACGAAATAACAGGTATGCGCAGAACCAGGGGATGGACGGACAATCAGTACGTTTATTTTGTAGCCCAGTTCTCGAAACCTTTTCAGGCCATAGACTTTATACAGAATAAAAAGATGGTTTCTGCAGGAGTTAAGTTGAACGGTACCGATTTGCAGGCTTGCTTGTCCTTCGATAATAGTAATGGAGAGCCGGTTATAGCCAAAGTTGGATTATCCATTGTCAGTGAAAAGAATGCACGTGAGAATTTGGAAACCGAGGTGATAGGTTTCGATTTTGATGCCGTGCGTAGTGCTGCCCGTTCCGCTTGGGAACAAGCTCTCTCTGCTATTACGGTAAAAGGCGGCAATACGGACGACTTGAAGAATTTCTATACAGCCATGTATCATTCTATGGTTGTACCCAATGTCGTGAGTGATGTCAATGGTGAGTACCGCCGTCATAATATGGAAATTGGGCAATTGCCAAAAGGCAAAGTGCAATATTCTACATTTTCGCTTTGGGATACTTTCCGTGCATGGAATCCGTTGATGACTTTGATTGATACAACTTTGGTCAATAATATGATAAATTCCTTTCTGGACATTTACGAATCTTCGGGTGAACTTCCTATCTGGCCGCTTTCTGCCGGAGAGACGGGAACTATGATTGGTTATCATGCAGTGTCCGTTATAGCAGATGCTTATATGAAGGGTATTAGAGGATTTGACGCGGAAAAGGCGTTGGAAGCTATGGTAGTTTCTTCTGAAAAGAACAAAAAGGGAGCTGATTACTATATTCAGAATGGCTTTATTCCTTCTAATATAAAGAAAGAGTCCATCTCTTGTTTGCTGGAGTTTGCCTATGATGACTGGTGTATTGCACGTATGGCTCAGGAAATGAGTAAGGATGATATTTATCAAAAGTATATTCAACGTTCCCAGAACTATATCAATGTTTTTGATGGTAATACAAAATTCTTCCGCCCCAAGCGGATGGATGGGAACTGGGAAACTCCCTTCAATCCTATTGAGGTAGGTCGTGCCTATACGGAAGCCACAGCCTGGCAGTATCGCTTCTTTGTACCTCACGATGTAAGCGGTATGGCACAACTGTTTGGTGGTAAGAAAGAGTTTATTACCGCACTCGATTCTATCTTTACAGTAGAGTCGGATGTACATGGCGATTTAGTGGATATTACCGGACTGATAGGTCAATATGTTCATGGCAATGAGCCGAGCCATCATATCGCCTATCTGTACGATTACGTCGGACAGCCTTGGAAGACGCAGGAAATGACACGCCGTCTGCTCCATGAAATGTACGCTCCTACGCCTGAAGGAATCATTGGTAATGAAGATTGTGGACAGATGTCCGGTTGGTATATATTATCCAGCTTGGGTATTTATTCAGTTTGTCCGGGAAGCAATGAATTTGCACTGACTACTCCTCTATTTGAGAAAGCGGTTGTCAACCTGGCAAATAGAAAGACTTTGACCATCCTTGCCAACAATCCGAAGAAGAATGTCTATATCACAAAAGTAGAATTGAACGGACAACCGATAGATGTAAATTTTATTACTTATGCACAGTTGATGGAAGGTGGAGAACTTCGTTTTACTTTGTCCGATAAGCCGAATATGGAGAGAGGTGTTTCCTCTGAAGCATCCCCTTATTCCTATACTAAAGATGAAGTCGTTTCCATTCCCTATGTGGATAAGGATTTGAACTTGTTTATGGATAAGGTAACGGTTGCATTGGCCACAACAACCAAGGATGCCGAAATCAGATATACATTGGATGGCAGCGAGCCCACAGAGCAGTCGGCATTGTACGAGCAGCCTTTTGAACTGGACAAGACCACTTTAATAAAAGCCAAAGGATTCAAGGAAGGTCTCCGCTCAAGCAGAACATTATCCATATCGGCAACGAAAGCTGAATTAAAGGCTGCTCTTTCTGTAAATCCTACTCAGAATGGTACATCTTATAAGTACTTTGAAGGCACTTCCCAGAAAGTGGCTGATGTAGAAAAGTCACCGTTGCTGGAGTCTGGTGTCATGCCCGAACCTTCTATTAAGGGTGCTAAGCAGGAGGATCATTTCGGTTATATCTTTTCTGGATTGATAAATGTTCCCGAAGATGGGGTCTATACTTTCCAGACCCGTTCGGACGATGGCAGTGTCTTGTACATTCACGATGAGCAGGTAGTCAATAATGATGCTTCCCATGCTGCAATTCCTGCTACCGGAATGGTCGCGCTGAAGAAAGGTTTTCATCCTTACAAGCTCTATTACTTTGAAGATTATGAAGGTGAGTATTTGAGCTGGGCTTGGAAACTGCCTTCTGCCGAGAAGTTGGCACCCATCCCTGCATCGGCTTTATTTGTGAAATAATAGTTTAATATATATGCTATGAGAAAGTTATTTTTGTTATTTTTACCTTTGTTCGCTGCATCATGCGGACAGGTGAAGCAGCAGGCACCTGCACCAGAGCCCGTTAATGTCATGAGTTTCAATATTCGCTATGACAATCCGGAAGATAGCTTGGACAACTGGCAATACCGTAAAGACCGCGCGGCAAATGCCATCCGTTTTTATGATGTGGATATATTGGGTACGCAAGAAGTACTTCATAATCAGTTGGAAGACCTTAAACAACGATTGCCGGAATACGGAGTCATCGGTGTAGGTCGTGAAGATGGAAAGGAAAAGGGTGAATATAGTGCACTCTGGTATAAGAAAGATCGTTTCAACTTGCTGGATTCTGGCTATTTCTGGTTGAGCGAGACTCCTGAAGTTGCCGGTTCCAAGGGCTGGGATGGAGCTTGTGAGCGTATCGCTTCATGGGCAAAACTGCAAGATAAAGTAAGTGGCAAGGAGTTCTTCGCATTGAATACCCACTTGGATCATGTAGGTGTTGCTGCACGTCGTGAAGGTATAAGCCTTATGCTGGATAAAGTAAATGAGTTGAGTGGTAACTTACCCGTAGTAGTAACGGGCGACTTTAATGCTAGTCCGGAATCGGATGTCATCAAACACGTGACTGACCCTTCCAATCCGGAACACTTGACAGATGCACGCCAGGCATCGGCAATTGTTTATGGTCCGGCATGGAGTTTCCATGATTTCGGAAAGATTCCTTACGATAAACGTCCGCTGATTGATTACGTTTTTGTACGTAATGGACTGAAAGTTTTGAGGTATGGTGTATTGGCTGAAACAGAGAATAATGCTTTCCTCTCCGACCATACCCCTATTTTAGTAACGGTTGAATAATAAAACAATAATTATGACTAAGATATTAAGAATATGTATCGTTATGCTCTTGGCAGTCTTGCTACTGCCGGTAGAGTTATCGGCACAAAGCCGCCGTGATAAAGAACAGACCTATGTTTTGGACCAACCTTATGAGGTGACAAAGATTACCCCTCCCCAGGGCAAGAAGATAAAGAATGTCATCTTGATGATTGGTGATGGCATGAGTCTTATGCACGTATATTCTGCCTGGACAGCCAATCGAGGCAAGTTGTTTTTGGATAACTGCCAGGTAGTGGGTTTGTCTAAAACCTATTGTGCCAACAAGCTGATTACAGACTCGGGAGCGGGTGGAACAGCCATAGCTACGGGGCAGAAGACAAACTATCATTCTGTGGGTGTAGATACCGAAGGACGTCCTTTGAAATCATTGGTAGACCTGGCTGCTGCTAAAGGTAAATCGACCGGTATAGCGGTGACTTGCCGTCTGTGGGATGCCACTCCTGCTGATTTTTGTTGCCATAACAAGGATAGGGATGCGGAAGCTGAAATCGTAGCAGATTACGTTAATTGCAGTGCCGATTATGTATTCGGTGGAGGTGCCAAGCTTTTCGAAAACCGTGAAGATGGACGTGACTTGTTTAAGGAACTACGCGATAAAGGATTTCAGACTCCTCGCAGTTGGGATGAATTGGCTGGCATAAAGAGTGGTAAGGTATTTGCCGTACCTTATCCCGTCGATACTCCTCTTCCTGCTGAACGTGGCGACCTTTTGGCACGTGCTTCATTGAAAGGTATCGAATTGCTGGACCAAAATAAAAACGGTTTCTTTATGATGATAGAAGGTTCGCAGCTGGATGACTACGGACACTTCAATGACATTGATTTGCTGATGCAGGAAACACATGACTTTGACCGTACTATCGGTGCCATTTATGAATGGGCTGCCAAGGATGGAGAAACATTGGTAGTAGTTACTGCAGACCATGAGACTGGTGGACTTACGTTGGTTGATGGAGATTTGGCAGAAGGCAGAATCGTATGTAAGTTCTCTACCGGTGGTCATAGCGGTGTAATGGTACCAGTGTATGCTTTTGGTCCCGGTGCAGAGGAGTTTACAGGGATTTTTGAAAATACTGCTATCTTTGACAAGATAAAAAAACTGCTCAATTTGTAATTTAAAAAATAACTATTTCCTATGTTGAAACACATTTTATTGGTAAGCTTGCTTTCTTTTTCCACTCTCCCTTTGCTGAAAGCTCAGAGCTGTGGCAATGATGAAAAGTATCATTTGCCTTATAAAAATACATATGTAAAGGAACCGCTGGTCACTGAAAATGAGTATCGTGTGGCAAAACCTGAGACGATTGTGCCGAAAAGCTTCGAAGAAGCTCGGCAGATTCTTCCCAATCCCATTTGGGGTGGACATGACAAGGAACTTGAAATGTATTGGAAGGCATGGGAAATAGCTATCGGCAATATTCGTGCTCCTCAAGCAGGCTCGGGTTTTGTCTCAAGCTATTTGGATACAGCTTATAATGGTAATATCTTTATGTGGGATTCCTCTTTCATTCTGATGTTTGCCCGCTATGGTACCCGTTTCTTTCCTTTCCAGAATACGCTGAACAACTTTTACGCCAAGCAGCATCCCGACGGTTTCATTTGCCGTGAAATAAAGGCGGATGGTGCCGATTGCTTTGAACGCTATGATCCGGTGAGTACCGGACCGAATTTGATGCCTTGGTGTGAGATGGTCTATTTCCATCAGTTTGGTGATACGGAACGCCTGCACAAGATATTTCCGGTACTTTGTGCTTATTATAAGTGGTTGAAATTGAACCATACTTGGAGAAATGGAACCTACTGGTCAAGCGGATGGGGGACCGGCATGGATAATATGCCCCGTGTTCCGTCGGAATACAGCCCTATCTACAGTCATGGGCATATGATTTGGTTAGATACAAACCTACAGCAATTATTTACTGCCAATTTACTACTTGAGATGGGCTTTTATCTGGAACGTTGGCAAGAGATAGAAGAGTTTGAAGACGAAGCCAAAATGCTGGGAAAATATATCCATGACAATCTTTGGGATGAAAAGACCGGTTTCCTTTATGACCAGTATGCTGACGGTACGCTCTGTACAACTAAGGGAATAGGTGCCTATTGGGCTCTGTTTACTGATGTATTGGATTCTGTACAGTTGGACCGTATGGTGAAGGAATTGGATAATCCTGCCACATTCAACCGGAAACACCGTATTCCTTCTTTGTCTGCCGATAATCCCAAGTACAAGGAGAATGGCCGTTATTGGCAGGGTGGCGTATGGCCGGGAACTAATTACATGGTGATGCAGGGCCTTGTGCAGAAAGGTTATGGTAAACTGGCACGGGAGATTTGTTTGAATCATTATGCCCAGGTGTTTGAGGTCTATAAGAAGACTGGAACTTTTTGGGAATATTATGCTCCGGAAAGTGCTGAGCCGGGATTTATGGCAAGGGATAATTTTGTGGGTTGGGCAGGACTTCCTCCTATTGCTGAATTGATAGAATTTATTATCGGTATTCGGGGAGATTATGCCAAAAAGCAGATTATCTGGGATATGAATTTGACGGAGATTAACGGCATAGAACGCTATCCTTTTGGTCCCGAAGGGCTTATCTCCTTAAAAGCTGAAGCACGCCGTTCTGCAAGTGATGAACCCCGTATTACAGTAGATTCCAATATCGATTTTGAACTGTGTGTACTCTATGGTGGAAAAGAGAAAAAGATAAATGTGACATCCGGTAAGCATACCTATTAAAGAAGAAATCAATCATGAAAAACAATATGTCAAGACGCCAATTTCTGAAGACTGGCGGGCTTGCCTTGGCTGCAATGACCTTTCAGCCCGCTTCCGTATTATCTTCATCCGGGACTTTCAGCCAGAGATATGTTTCGTTGCGTCCTTCTGCAAGCAAAAGGAGCTTCATTTCGAAGGCAGTAGATGCTGCTATTGAAGAAGCAAAGCCTAAAATAAAGGACGAGAAGTTGCGTTGGATGTTCGAGAACTGTTTTCCCAATACGCTTGACACTACTGTCAGATATAGAGTGAAGAATGGCAGACCAGATACTTTCGTCATTACAGGTGATATAGATGCCATGTGGCTGCGCGACTCTTCAGCGCAAGTATGGCCCTATCTGCCGTTGATGAAGAAAGATAAGGACTTGCAGTTGATGGTGGCAGGACTTGTCAACAGACAGACTGAATGTATCTTGATAGACCCGTATGCCAATGCCTTCAACGACGGGCCGTTGGGCAGCTATTGGGAAACCGACCATACACAACATATGGTTAAGGAACTGCATGAACGCAAATGGGAGATAGATTCTTTGTGCTATCCCATTCGTCTGGCTTATCATTATTGGCAATACACGGAAGACACGTCTGTGTTCGATGAAAATTGGCATAAAGCTATGCTGCTGGTGGTCAAGACCTTTAAAGAGCAACAGAGGAAACAAGGCTTAGGACCTTATAGCTTTACGCGCGATTGCGACCGCTCTACAGATTCGCAGATTAACAACGGATGGGGAGCACCGGTAAAGCCGGTCGGCTTAATCGTTTCTTCTTTCCGTCCGTCAGATGATGCTACACAATACGGTTTTCTGATTCCTGCTAATATGTTTGCGGTTGTGTCATTGCGCCAATTGGCTGAGATAGAGGATAAAGTTTATGGAAACAAGGACTTCTCCGGAGAATGTATAACATTGGCAGATGAAGTGGATGCAGCTATCCGTAGGTATGGTACTTTCAATCATCCGGTTTGTGGACGTATTTATGCCTTTGAGGTCGACGGTTTTGGTAACGCGCTTTGTATGGACGATGCCAATGTACCCAGTTTGCTGGCTGCGCCTTATCTGGGTTATTGTTCTTTTAAAGATGCGATTTATCAGAATACCCGTAAAATGATATGGAGCGGCAATAATCCTTATTTCTTTAAAGGAAAAGCCGGTGAAGGGGTAGGAGGCCCTCATGTGGGATTGAATTATATCTGGCCGATGAGCATCATTATGAAGGCTTTTACAACGGATGATTCCGAAGAAATACGTGCTTGTCTGAAGCAACTTCGTGATACGGATGGAGGGACGGGCTTTATGCATGAGTCTTTCCATTCGGAGGATGCCGCGGACTTTACTCGTTCCTGGTTTGCCTGGACAAATACTTTGTTCGGTGAACTGATACTGAATACAATCAAGGAATATCCCAACTTATTATCCCAAATACTATGAAGATAAGATATTGGTTACTGGCTATGTCATTCATTTTTCTCTCTTGTGGGAGAGTGGCTGATGATGTAGCGGCAAACTATGGTATTATACCCATGCCGAATGAACTTGCTCCAATGCAGGGAGTGTATGTCCTGCAAGGGGAAAAAACAGTGGCTGTCCCTTCCGGGGAAGCCGCGATGAAAGTTTTTCATTATTTGGAGGATGCGTTGAAAAACACTTCTGTAACGCTGAAGGGTATTTCGGAAACGGGAAAGGCCGATATTTGCTTATCTATAGATAATTCCTTGCCCGATGAGGCCTATACATTGGAGGTTTCTTCCGATAGGATAAATATATCTTCCAATGAAACTGCCGCCGGATTTTTTTATGGTGTCCAGTCTTTGCTGCAGCTCATGCCGGCAGCCATTTATGATGGTGACCGGAAATACGAAGGAAAGATTAGGATTCCTGCTGTCAGCATTACGGATGCTCCCCGTTTCCCTCATCGTGGGGCTATGATGGATGTAGGACGTAATTTTCTGCCCAAAGAGGAAGTGCTGAAGTTTCTTGATTTGATGGCATTCTATAAATTGAATAAATTCCATTTTCATCTGACAGATGACCAAGGATGGAGAATAGAAATAAAGAAATACCCGAAACTGACTGAAATAGGTTCTTATCGTAAACAGACTCAGATAGGACACTCTGATTATTATTTTCCACGGCGTTACGATGGAAAAGAAAAGAGAGGCTATTATACGCAGGAAGAAATAAAGGAAATTGTGAAGTACGCATCCGACCGTTTCATTACGGTCATTCCCGAAATAGAAATGCCGGGACATGCATCCGCAGCATTGGCTTCCTATCCGGAACTTTCTTGCGGATTGGGAAAGACTTATGTGGTGCGTGATTATTTTGATGTTTTTGATGAGGTCTATTGTCCCAAAGAGCATACATTTGAATTTTTACAAAATGTGCTGACCGAAGTTATGGAACTCTTCCCCAGCCATTATATCCACATTGGTGGAGATGAGTGTCCCAAGAAAGCATGGAAGAAGTGTGTCCATTGCCAGCATTTGATGAAGCGGGAAGGTCTGCCCAACGAAGAAGCTCTGCAAAGTTGGTTTATCCATCGGATTGAGCAATTTGTGAACAGTAAAGGGCGTGACATCATCGGGTGGGATGAGATTCTGGAAGGAGGGCTTGCTCCTAATGCTACCGTCATGTCATGGCGTGGCGAAAAAGGAGGTATCGAAGCGGCTCACCAACGGCATAAAGTCATTATGACACCCGGCAAAAAGTGTTATTTGGATTACTACCAGGAAAGTCCGGAATTTGCCCCGTTGGCTATCGGCGGTTTTCTTCCGTTGGATACGGTGTACAATTATAACCCGCTTCCTGCTGAACTGACTCCGGAAGAACAAGCTTATATAATAGGTGTACAAGCCAATATCTGGGGAGAGTACATACAGACTCCCGAATATTTTGAATATATGGCTTTCCCTCGTTTGCTGGCTATGTCAGAGGTGCAATGGACACAGCCGGAACATAAGGACTTCGAGTCGTTTGCCCGTAGGCTGGATAAGGAGTTTGAACGATTGGATTATTGCGGAGTGAATGCTTGCCGCAACTTCTATGAAGTCAATCAGGCTGGTGCGTGGAACAAGTCGCAGCAGACTTATGAGGTGACTTTGAACACCTTCTGTCCGGATGCCGATATTTACTATGCGGTAAATGATTCAACGGTCAACACTTCATCTTCCCTTTATGAGACTCCGATACCGTTGGACGAGGATGCAACTGTTTATTCGGCAGTTTACAGAGACGGTAAGCCGCTGGGGAAAGTGACCCGCAAGAGTTTTGCTGTAAACAAGGCAACCGGATGTGACTATACTTGTAATCCTGAAGCAGGATGGGAACACTTGAATAAAGGCTTCGGGCTGACTGATGGACGACGTGGCTATGCCCGCGACATGCGTCGCTGGATTAGCTTCTACCAGGATACCGTACAGATTGTAGTGGAACTGAAGAAACCTCAAAAAGTCAAGGAAGTTGCCTTTTCTTCTTTATGGCGGCCGGTAAATGAGATATGGCCGGCAAGAGCGATGGGTGCCTCTGTTTCAATGGATGGTCAGACTTTTATTCCGGTGGGCACTAAACGGCTGACTTATGATTTTACCTTGACGGAAGGTACCCGCTTCCCGGCATCTCTTTCATTTGCCGAAACGGAAGCTGCATTTGTCCGCTTGGAATTATTGAGTGGTGGCTTGTGCCCGAAAGGATATTTTCATGAAGGGTTGCAGAGTGAGTTGGCAATAGATGAAATAGAAATATATTAATCTCAAGAAATGATGAAGAAAATAGTTGTTCTTTTAGTTGTACTGTTGGGCTGTATGCCGGTAACGGCTTTTGCGCAGAAGCAATTCTTTTTTAAGGATGGCAAGTTTGTAGTAGCACAGTTTACAGATTTGCACTGGATGCCGGGTTCTGCAAAGTGTGCCGAAACGGCAGCTACTATCCGTGCTGTCCTGGCAGCCGAACATCCGGACATTGCTGTACTGAGTGGGGATGTGGTGACCGATGACCCTGCTATGGATGGATGGAAAAGCGTAGTGGCTATTTTCAATGAGGCCAAGATGCCTTTTGTGGTGATGATGGGAAACCATGATGCCGAATACTTGACGCGCAATGAAATCTATGATTTCCTCTTGAAGTCTCCCTACTATGTGGGGGCAAAAGGCCCTGAAGATATTATGGGATGCGGCAATTGCGTGATTCCTATTTATAGTCCGGAGAAGAAGGACCAGGTAGAGGCATTGCTCTATTGCATGGATTCCAACGACTATCAGCCTAATAAAATCTATGGTGCTTACGACTGGATTCATTTCGACCAAATAGAATGGTACAGAAAGCAAAGTAAACACTTTGCGGAGAAAAACGGTGGTAATCCCGTCCCTGCTTTGGCCTTTTTCCATATTCCGCTGATTGAATACAACGAAATCAGAGGTGACGGGAAAACTTATGGCAATGACAAAGAAGGTGGAGTTGCCTCCGCTAACATCAATTCCGGTATGTTTGCTGCCTTCCTTGACATGAGGGATGTAATGGGAGTATTTGTGGGACATGACCATGATAACGACTTTATAGGAATAGATAAAGGTATTGCATTGGGATACGGACGGGTGACCGGTGCGGATGCGTATGGAGAGTTGACGAGAGGAGCCCGTATCATTGAACTGTACGAAGACCAATTCAAATTTGACACATGGATTTCCACTCCTTCGGGCAGGGAGGCTGCCTACTATTACCCTTCAGGTCTGAATTCGGATGAGGAGCAGAGTATGGCTTATTTGCCGGCTACGGGAACTTCTCCCAAGAAGCAGGGTGTGGCATATACCTATTATGAAGGCAAATGTAAACGTGTTGCCGATATTGCCGCCTGCAATAAAGTGAAGGAAGGGGTGATGAAGAACTTCTCGATTGAAGAAGCAGCCGTCCCTGATCATTTTGCTTATGATTTCCGTACGTTGGTGAAAATTCCAGAAAGGGGAGTATACCGTTTCTATACTTTTTCCGATGATGGTTCTAAACTATACATAGACGGTAAATTGATTGTTGATAACGACGGCGGACACAGCGGACGCCGTGCCGAAGGGAAAGTCGCTCTTGAAGCAGGATACCACGAGTTGCACCTGCTGTATTTCGAAGATTACATGGGCCAGGAATTGGAAGTCGGGTATTCGGGACGGAATGTTCTGGAAACCGTGTTGCCTGATACCATGTTGTTTGTACCGGATTAAATCAGCGCTGGTAACTCTTTGTCCGGTACTCTTTCCGATATTCATTGGGAGAGATTTTCTTCAAAGCTTTGAATTGGCGGGACAAGTTCTTCAGGTTGTTTATTCCGACTTGTTCCGCCACATCTGCAATCGGAGCATCACTGGCCAACAGCAATTGGGCAAAGCGTTCCATCCTAAGGTTGAAGATATATTTGTGGATGGACTGCTGGGTGACTTGCTTGAAACGAATCTCCAATAAACGGCGTGATAATGGTACCTGTTTCACTATATCCGATACAGTGATATCAGCCGCTATATTCTGATGGATATATTTCAGAGCGGTTTGGATATGGGTATCGGTGGTAGAATAGAAGTCGGTCGAAAGCCGGTTGATGATATTAACCGGTTGGAGCACAACGTCCTGATAAGTGGCCTCCTCATCATTCAATAGATGTTCTATGAGGGCGGCTGCCTCAAATCCGCCTCTTACAATGTTTTGGCTGATACTGGATAGGGGAGGGTCTGAAAGATTGCATATAATCTCATCATTGTCGACTCCTAATATTGCTATCTTGTCGGGCACTCTGATGTTGTTGACTTTACAGATTTCCGTAATGCGGTTGCCTTGATTGTCATCGCAAGCCATGAGTGCCGTAGGTTGTGGCAATGACTTTAACCAATTGAGCAGGGGCGGTGCCTCATAAAACCATAAGTCATCAAGGGATTGGTCCTGATAAGAATAGAAATTGTTTCCAAACCCTTGGGCTGCTATACATTCATAGAAACCCTCGCAACGTTCTTGTGACCATACCGTATCGCGATAACCGTAGAATGCGAAATTCTGAAAGCCTTTACTCAGAAAAAACTCTGCTGCCATTCTGCCGGTCTTGCGGTAATCGCCGGTGATGTTTGGAATATTGCTGAACCTTGATTTATAATCCTGGGCCAACGCGATAATTCCGTTTTCACGGAATAGCTCCACATTGTCATCATTGTCAAATCTGCCGATGATTGCATCTGCCTGCCATGTCTTTGCCCATTTCAAGACTCCTTCTATACCATGACTGTTTTTGTAGGAGGGCGGCATACGGCATACTACCCATGGCTCATGGCTTTTGGAATAGGCCAATACCCCCTTTAGCAGATTGTACGAAAAGGACTCTGTAAAATCGGTCAATAATATCAATCGAATCATAGCAGTTGACTAAATGTAACTGATTGTTACTTATACAAATGTTAGCTTAATTGACAAATATAGGATTTTATTTCTTTTTCTTCAAATCTTTTCCCTCATATTTGCAGATTGCTTCAATCCATTTTTCTTCCAGTGGCTTGGACTCGTGTTTGGCGAGGTCGAAGGCTACCATGACGGAGGTACATACGCATTTTACTTCTTGGGTTTCCGTATCAATGACCCGTTGGGCGAGGTGGAAGCTTTTGGTTCCTATCTCAGTGACGGCAGTTTGCACGGCGATATGGTCCGAACCATAAATCTGTGCGAGGAAGTTTGCTTCAATATGGACGACAACGATACCATCCTTTTCCCAATCTACATCCGGGCATACGGAAGCGAAATATTCCGTTTTTCCTAAATCATAAAAAGAGAAGTAAACAGTGTTGTTTACATGGCCGAATTTGTCGACGTCATTGAAGCGTAGTTGTATGGGCAGGGTGTGGTTAAATTGAATTTCTTCCATTGTTTTCTCTTAAACTTTGTTTATAATCGCTGCAAAAATACTATTTTTGCGTGTTAATCCGTGAACTTATATATCAAGAAATGATAGAAGACATCAAAAAAGCCTGCCAGGTAATGAGCGAGGGCGGGGTAATTCTGTATCCGACAGATACGATTTGGGGTATAGGTTGTGACGCTACCAATGAAGAAGCGGTGCGCCGTGTATATGAAATCAAGCAACGCTCTGACAGTAAGGCGATGCTGGTATTGGTAGATTCTCCGGTAAAGGTGGATTTCTATGTGCAGGATGTTCCGGAGGTTGCCTGGGATTTGATAGAACTGGCTGACAAGCCCCTTACCATAATTTATTCCGGAGCGCGTAATCTGGCTCCTAACTTGCTTGCCGAAGATGGTAGTGTAGGTATCCGTGTCACCAGTGAGGCATTTTCAAAGCGGCTTTGCCAGCAGTTCCGTAAGGCGATAGTCTCTACTTCTGCCAATGTCAGCGGACAACCGTCTCCCGGCAACTTCAGTGAAATAAGTGAAGACATCAAGTCGGCGGTGGATTATATAGTAGGATACCGCCAGGAGGAAACGGGACGCCCGAAACCGTCCAGTATCATCAAGTTGGGCAAGGGCGGAGTCATTAAGATTATTCGCGAATAAAAGGGAAAATGGCAGAGGACAAGAGGGGTTTGTTGCAGCGCTTCATCATATGGCGCGAAAAGAATATCAAGGAAAAGCAGTTCATACTGATTCTCAGTTTCCTTGTAGGTATCTTTACGGCATTCGCCGCACTGATACTGAAAGTCATCATACACTGGATACAGAATTTCCTGACGGACAATTTCAATGCGACGGAGGCCAACTACCTTTATCTGGTCTATCCGGTAGTGGGTATCTTCCTGACCGGACTGTTTGTCCGCTACGTGGTGAAGGACGACATCAGTCATGGGGTTACCAAAATCCTATATGCCATCTCGCGGCGGCAGGGACGCATCAAACGGCATAACACCTGGTCGTCCATCATAGCCAGTTCCATTACCATCGGTTTTGGTGGTTCGGTCGGGGCGGAGGCGCCTATTGTGCTGACGGGTTCGGCTATCGGTTCCAATCTGGGAACTATCTTCAAGATGGAGCATCGTACGCTGATGCTATTGGTGGGATGTGGTGCTGCCGGTGCGGTTGCAGGCATTTTCAAGGCACCGATTGCCGGTCTGGTATTTACGCTGGAGGTACTGATGATAGATTTGACAATGTCCTCCTTGTTGCCGTTGCTGATATCTGCGGTGACGGCTGCAACTGTCTCCTATATCGTGACGGGTACGGATGCCATGTTCAAATTCCATCTGGACCAAGCTTTCGAACTGGAGCGTATTCCGTATGTCATTATGCTGGGTATCTTCTGCGGATTGGTTTCCCTTTATTTTACCCGGGCCATGAACTCTGTGGAAGGCGTGTTCGGAAGGTTGAGAACTCCCTATAAGAAACTGATAATGGGCGGTGCCATGCTGAGTATCCTGATATTCCTTTTCCCACCGTTGTATGGCGAAGGTTACGATACGATAGAATTGTTGCTGAATGGGATGAGCAATGCCGAATGGGACACGGTGATGAATAATTCCTTCTTCTACGGGCACGGCAATCTGTTGCTGATATACCTCATACTGATTATTCTGTTCAAGGTCTTTGCCTCGAGTGCCACGAATGGCGGGGGCGGTTGCGGCGGTATCTTCGCACCTTCGTTGTATCTGGGTTGTATTGCCGGTTTTGTCTTTTCACATTTCAGCAATGAAATAGAGATGACGGCTTATCTGCCCGAGAAGAACTTTGCCTTGATGGGAATGGCGGGGGTCATGAGTGGGGTCATGCACGCTCCGCTGACCGGCGTGTTCCTCATAGCCGAGCTTACGGGAGGATACGACCTGTTTCTGCCACTGATGATTGTTTCCGTCAGTTCCTATCTTACCATCATCATGTTCGAGCCTCATAGTATCTATTCCATGCGTTTGGCCAAGAAAGGAGAACTGTTGACGCACCATAAGGACAAGGCCATCCTTACCCTGATGAAGATGGAGAATGTGGTGGAAAAGGATTTTGTGACCGTGCATCCCGAAATGGATTTGGGCGAACTGGTAAAGGCCATTTCTGCCTCGCATCGCAATGTCTTTCCCGTGACGGATAAGGAAGGGGTGCTGATTGGCATTGTCTTGTTGGACGATATCCGGAACATTATGTTCCGCCAGGAGTTATATCATCGCTTCACGGTGGGAAAACTGATGACTTCGGCTCCGGCACGTCTGTATGATACGGACAGTATGGAGCAGGTGATGCGCACCTTTGATGATACGAAGGCGTGGAATCTGCCGGTGGTGGATGCGGAAAACAAATACTTGGGCTTCGTGTCCAAGTCGAAGATATTCAACTCGTACCGTGAAGTATTGGTACATTTCTCCGAAGACTGAGGGGATGTACAATTTACCAATTACAATGTACAATTGGCCATTCGGGGTAATGCGTGTGTGTGTGTACATTGTAAATGGTACATTGTACATTGTAAATGAGTAAATGGGCACCTGAGCAGCCTCGCAAATGGTACATTGTAAATGGTAAATAGTAAATAATAATGGTGTTGGAAAAGAAAGATTTAAGAATAGTCTATATGGGGACTCCCGATTTTGCGGTGGAGGCTCTTCGTTGCCTGGTAGAAGGAGGCTACAATGTGGTGGGTGTCATTACGATGCCGGACAAGCCTGCCGGACGGGGGCATAAGCTCCAATTCTCTCCGGTGAAACAGTATGCACTGGAACATAATCTTCCGCTTCTTCAGCCGGAGAAGCTGAAGGATGAGGCTTTTGTGGAGGCGTTGCGTGCATGGAAGGCCGATTTGCAGATAGTCGTTGCCTTCCGTATGTTGCCGGAGGTGGTATGGAACATGCCGCGATTGGGCACCTTCAACTTGCATGCTTCCCTGCTTCCGCAGTATCGCGGCGCAGCCCCTATCAACTGGGCGGTGATTAATGGTGATACGGAAACGGGCATCACCACTTTCTTTCTGAAACATGAGATTGATACCGGTGAGGTTATTCAGCAGGTACGGGTACCCATTGCCGATACGGACGACGTGGGTATCGTTCACGACAAACTGATGCTGTTGGGCGGTCGCCTGGTGGTAGAAACCGTAGATGCCATTCTTGCCGGTACGGTGAAAAGTATTCCTCAAGAAGAAATGGCCGTCGTGGGTAAACTGCGTCCGGCACCGAAAATCTTCAAAGATACTTGTCGTATTGACTGGAACCGCCCGGTGAAGCGTATTTACGATTTTGTACGCGGTCTTTCTCCCTATCCTGCCGCTTGGACGGAGCTGGTCCAACCCGGTGGAGAATCTGTTGTGGTAAAAATCTTCGAGACGGAAAAGATAGGGGAATCCCATCAACTGGCTCCCGGAACCTTGCAGACAGACGGGAAGACCTATATCCGCGTTGCTGCCGAAGATGGCTTTGTCGGCATCCGCTCCCTCCAGCTTCCGGGCAAGAAACGGCTGAAGACGGATGAACTGCTACGCGGCTTCCGGTTGACGGAAGAGTATAGGATGAAATAATCTTCTCAATATCCGCTCATACTGAATACAGTTTTATAATTCCACCCTCACTACCCTCACCCTTTCTCTGCACTTCCCTATTCATCGGTGTTGCAGAGGTGGGTGAGGGCAATTTTAAAGGGTGAGGGCAATCTTTGCCCTCACCCTTGTGCATAGTCAATATCTCCATACTTTGAAGTCCTGACTCCTCACTGTCAAGTTACTGTATGTCCACTGCAAAGTTGCTGTATACTTTTTGCAGTGCCACTGCAATCCGCTTTGCAGTGACGCTGCAATCTGCTTTGCAGTACGACTGCAACTGCTTTGCAGTGCCACTGCAACTACTTTGCAGTACGACTGCAACCCGTTTGCAGTGCCACTGTAACAGGTGTGCAGTAAGTTTGCAGTAAGGGGGTGAGAGGCTGTCTTGCCTTCTTCTTTTTCTGCTTCATTTCCCATTTATTCCGCTTCACTTCTTTTTTCTGTCCTGGTACTTTGGAATTCTCTACATTTGCTTCCGTCATTTAAAACCCGATAAAAATGTTTAATGCAATAGTACGTTTTTCTGTCAGAAAGAAATTGTTCGTCGGATTGACGACACTTTTTCTCCTTATCGGAGGAATTTATGCAATGGTTACGTTACCCATTGATGCGGTACCGGATATTACCAACAATCAGGTGCAGATTGTGACTGTTTCACCCACGTTGGCACCGCAGGAAGTTGAACAGTTGATTACTTTTCCCATAGAAATTGCGATGAGCAATATTATGAATGTGGAAGAAATCCGTTCGGTCAGTCGTTTCGGTCTGTCTTTGGTGACGGTTGTTTTCAAGGAAAGTGTGCCTACTTTACAAGCACGGCAACTCATCAATGAGCAAATACAGACTGTGTCCGGGGAAATCCCCCCGGAACTGGGTACACCGGAACTGATGCCCGTGACGACCGGCTTGGGCGAAATCTATCAATACACGCTCAATGTGGCTCCCGGATATCGGGATAAGTATGATGCGATGGAATTGCGCACTATCCAGGACTGGATTGTGAAACGCCAATTGTCCGGCATTCCCGGTATTGTAGAGATTAACAGTTTCGGGGGATACCTGAAACAGTATGAAGTGGCGGTTGACCCGGATGCTCTTTATTCTTTGAATATAACTATTGGTGAAGTCTTCGAGGCGATGAACCGCAATAACCAGAACACCGGTGGAAGCTATATTGAAAAGGTGAACCGTGCCTATTATATACGTTCCGAGGGTATGATTGGCAGTCTGAAGGACATTGAACGTATTGTTGTGGCCAACCGTAACGGCATTCCTATCCATATCAGTGATGTGGCTACGGTGCGTTTGGGCAGTGCCAAACGTTTTGGAGCCATGACTATGGACGGCACCGGCGAATGTGTGGGCGGTATAGCCATGATGCTGAAGGGAGCTAATGCCAATGTGGTGACCACAGAACTGGAAAAACGTGTGGAGAAAGTGCAGAAGATGCTTCCCGAAGGTATCAGTATCGAACCTTATTTGAACCGTTCGGAGCTGGTCAACCGTAATATCTCTACTGTTATCCGCAATTTGATAGAAGGTGCAGTCATTGTGTTTCTGGTACTTATCATTTTCTTGGGCAATGTACGTGCCGGGTTGATAGTGGCTTCGGTCATTCCGCTAGCCATGCTTTTCGCTTTTATACTGATGCGTATTTTCGGTGTCTCAGCCAATCTGATGAGTTTGGGTGCAATAGACTTTGGTATTGTAGTGGACGGCTCCATTGTTATTTTGGAAGGTATTTTGGCTCATATCTATGGTAGTCGTTTCCGGGGGCGTACATTGTCGCAAGAAGAGATGAACCGGGAAGTGGAAAATGGTGCAGGTGGTGTGATGCGTTCCGCCACTTTTGCCGTTCTCATCATCCTGATTGTGTTTTTCCCCATATTGACCTTGACGGGAATTGAAGGCAAATATTTTACTCCTATGGCAAAGACATTGGTGTTCTGTATTATAGGTGCCTTGCTGCTTTCCCTTACCTATGTACCCATGATGGCTTCTCTTTTCCTGAAGCGGACTATCAAGGACAAAAAGGTCTTTGCCGATTATTTCTTTGAAAAGCTGAACCGGGGGTATCAACGGGCTCTTGAATGGTGCCTGCATCATGTGCGTATTACGGTTTCTGCGGCTTTTCTGGCATTGGCAATCAGCTTGTTCCTATTCACTAAGCTTGGGGCAGAGTTTATCCCGACTTTGGACGAAGGTGATTTTGCCATGCAGATGACACTTCCTGCGGGCAGTTCGTTGACCGAAAGCATTGAAGTGTCCCGTTTGGCGGAACAAGCCTTGAAGAAGGAGTTCCCCGAAATCAGACACGTGGTTGCCAAGATTGGTACGGCAGAGGTGCCTACAGACCCGATGGCGGTGGAAGATGCCGATGTGATGATTGTGATGAAACCTTTTAAGGAATGGACCAGCGCTTCGAGCCGTGCAGAGATGGTGGAGAAGATGAAAGCTGCCCTTGAACCGCTTTCGGACCGTGCCGAATTCAATTTTTCGCAACCCATCCAGCTTCGCTTCAACGAATTGATGACGGGAGCAAAAGCAGACATTGCTGTCAAACTTTATGGAGAGGACATGGAGGAACTTTATAGTAAGGCAAAGGAAGTTGCCCGGTTTGTGGAGAAGATTCCCGGTGCTTCCGATGTAATTGTGGAGCAGGCCATGGGATTGCCCCAGTTGGTGGTACAGTATAACCGTGCGAAAATAGCCCGTTACGGCATCAATATCGAAGAGTTGAATACCATTGTCCGCACGGCTTATGCGGGCGAGAGTGCCGGAGTTGTTTTTGAAAATGAACGTCGTTTCGACTTTGTGCTCCGGCTGGATAATGACAAAGTGAAGGATTTGAATCTTGACAAGCTCTTTGTGCGTACTACGGACGGTATACAGATACCCGTCAGCGAGGTGGCTACCATTGACTTGGTGGACGGTCCTTTGCAGATTAACCGTGATGCGACGAAGCGTCGCATTGTGATAGGGGTAAATGTGCGTGGGGCCGATATTCAGCAGGTAGTGAACGATATTCAGCATACGCTGGAACAGAATATCAGTTTGAAGCCCGGTTATTATTTCTCCTATGGAGGGCAGTTTGAAAACCTGCAGAATGCCATTAACACCTTGTTGGTGGTGGTTCCGGTAGCTTTGTCGCTGATTCTGCTGTTGCTCTTTTTCGCATTCAAGTCAGTTACTTATACATTGGTGGTGTTCAGCACGGTACCTTTGTCGTTGATTGGCGGAATCTTGGCCTTGTGGTTGCGCGGACTGCCGTTCAGTATATCGGCGGGCGTAGGATTTATAGCCTTGTTCGGCGTGGCGGTACTCAACGGTATTCTGATGATTAATCATTTCAACGGGGTGCGTAGGAGTACACGTTATAGCATGACCACTTCGCGTATCATCCGTGAAAGTTGTTCCCATCTGCTCCGTCCGGTGTTCCTTACGGGACTGGTTGCTTCGTTGGGGTTTGTACCTATGGCAATTGCTACTTCGGCAGGGGCGGAGGTCCAACGTCCGTTGGCAACGGTGGTCATAGGAGGGTTGCTTGTTTCCACGGTGTTAACTCTGTTGATAATTCCCGTATTCTATCATATTGTAAATTCAACGGTTATGTTACGTCATGGTAAAATGAAAAAATGGTTTGGTTTTGCGGTGTCCTTCTTCTTGCTGTGTAGTTTCCCGATAGGGGCCAATGCCCAGGAAGCGCAAACGATGAGCCTGGAGCATGCCATTGAGATGGCTGTACAGAATAATCCCCGCCTGCGGATTGCTGCGACGGATGTCAAACGCATACGGGCTGCTCGTGGCGAAGTTGTGGAATTGGCGTCTACCGAATTCAGTTATTCATGGGGACAACTGAACGGGACAGAACGGAAGGATAAGGAAACGGCTGTCACCCAGCCGATAGGTTCCATTTTGGCACCTTTCTACAAGAATGCGCTTGTAAACAGGCAAGTGGCAACGGGCAATTATTACAAACAAATGGTAGAAAAAGAAGTGAAAGCGGAAGTGAAGCGTGCCTGGGCCTATTATTTGTATGCTTACAATCTTCGGGACATGTACCGGGAGCAGAGCATGTGGGCAGACCGTTTGCAGCAAGCCGGAGAACTGCGTTACCAACAAGGGGATATCACGTTGCTTGAGAAAAGCATGACCACTACGATTGCTGCGGACATGCGCAATAATTTGTTTCAGGCTACCGAGGAGTTGAAGCTTGCCGCATCCCGCCTGCAATGGGTATGCTATTCGGATGTTCCCGTCACACCGGACGAAACATCCGTCCGGCTTTATCCCGTTAGGATGGATAGCCTGCCGCTTTCGTCTGCCCATCTGAACTATTTTCACAGCCAGGTTGACGAAAAGCAAGCGATGCTGAACATTGCACGTAGCCGTTTCTTTCCGGAGTTGTCCGTAGGGTATGTTCGCCAGAATATTCTTCCGGACAAGGGCTTGGATTCCTGGATGGTCGGTGTGTCGTTTCCCGTTTGGTTTTTGCCGCAACGCAGTAAAATCCGTCAGGCGAAGTTTGAACGCAATATGGCGCAAACACAAGCCGATGCCAATGCCCGTGAATTGAGTAACCGGGTGCAGGAATTACGTGCCACTTTGCGACGTTACGGAGAAAGTATACGCTTTTATACCACTACTGCCCTTAGGGAAGCGGACAACCTGGTGAGTACCGCCGACTTGCAGTTCCGCGAGAGTGAAACGGACATCACAGAGTATGTTCAAAGCATGAATGCGGCACGGGAGATTAAGAAAGGGTATATTGAGGCTGTGTATCAGTATAATGTGGCTGCTTTGGAATACGAATTGTATCATTAATAACACATCTATATATAATATGAAAAAGATAGATTTTCTTGTTGTTGTTTTGCTGTTGGCATCCTGCAACTCTTCGAATAAACATCCTGAAACGGTTGTTGCCAATCCGATGCCGGATACGGCTACCGTAGTGAGGGAAACAACAGATACTGTACAAGTGGACGGTATGACCTCGGCAACCGCCATTGCCAATCCTGCTTCATTCAATGGTACACTGGTCATTCCTCCCCGAAATTTAGCTACCGTGGCACTTAGTATGGGAGGGATTGTGAAAGATTTGGCATTGCTTCCGGGCACTTATGTTCGTAAAGGTACCGTATTGGGTACTTTAGAAAACCCGGATTTTATCGATTTACAGCAGGCTTATCTGGATAGTCAGGCACAACTGGAATATCTGGAGGCTGAATATCGGCGTCAACAGAATCTTTCGCGTCAGGAAGCTGCTTCACAGAAGAAGTTCCAGCAAAGCAAGGCCGATTATCTGTCTATGAAGAGCCGCCTGCAAGCTTCAGCTGCACAGTTGCGCTTGTTGGGAGTGGAGCCGGAGGAACTGTCTGCCGGCGGTATCCGTCCGTACATTGAGGTGAAGGCACCCATCAATGGCTATATAGGGAATGTGCAGGCCAATCTGGGCAAATATCTGGATGCCGGCGCCCCTATTTGCGATATTATAGATAAGAGCCAGACCATGGTACGCCTTACAGCCTATGAGAAAGACCTCGTAGGAATGAAAGTCGGCAGCCGCGTTCAGTTTCGTGTGAACGGACTGGGAAAGACTACTTTCCACGCCATCCTGGTTTCCATCGGTCAGCAGGTGGACGATGCCAACCGTTCTATCGAACTTTATGCGAAGGTCTCGGACACCAGCCCTTTGTTCCGTCCCGGCATGTATGTATCTGCCAGAATGGAAAAGGAATAGAGGGAGAATGATTATCTTTGCGGAAGAATGAAAATGAAATTACGAATGGTGGAAGCGAATAAGAAGTATATCCAGCTGACGGTACTTGTATCGTTTGTCGTTGGCTTTTTGATACATTTTCCGGAGCTGGTGTCACTGACGGACGCATTGGAGCAGGAGACTTTGTTTCCTGGGATGTCTCCGGTGGATGTATTGTTTGAAGTAGGGTACACTTTTCTTTCGTTGCTGATTCTTTTTACGGTGAATACATTCTTGTTCGGGTTCAATAACCCGGCGGTACACATATCATGGTGGAAAGTGTTTGCCTCCTTTGTGCTGACATGGCTGTTGAGCAAGTTGCTGGGTGAGCTGTTTGTCTATATGCACCGTAATTTCCAGATTCCGGCGATTGATGCGATGGTGCATCACTATCTGCATCCGGTACGCGATTTCATTATTAGTCTGATTGTGACGGGAACTTGCTATATCAGTTATCTGATACGGGAGCGGCAGGAGGTGTTGTTGCAGAATGGGAAACTCGTTGCCGAGAATATTCAGAACCAGTACCAGGCACTGAAGAATCAGTTGAATCCCCATATGTTGTTCAATTCTTTGAATACGCTTCAGTCCCTGGTGCGAGAAAGTCCGGAAAAGGCCCAGGACTATATCCGTGAGTTATCCCGCGTGTTACGCTATACGCTTCAGGAGAATGATACACATACCGTTACCCTTCGCGAAGAAATGAATTTTGTGGATGCCTATATCTTCTTGATGAAGATGCGCTATGAGGACAATCTGCACTTTAAGATAGAAGTAGACGAACGTATGATGGAATATTGCCTGCCTCCGCTTTCCATACAGACGTTGGTAGAAAATGCCATCAAGCACAATGAGATAAGTAACCGCAAACCGTTGACAATAGAAATCAAGACAATGGTTTCTCCAGATGGAAAGGACATTCGCCTTTGTATAGACAATGATTTACAGCCTCGGCGTGCAACCCCTCCGGGTACGGGAGTCGGGTTGTCCAATCTTTCCAGGCGTTATTGTTTGTTGTTGGGCAAGGAGATACATATAACGGAGTCGGACGGGAAGTTCAGCGTGTGTATCCCGCTTGTAAAATCATGAAAATGGAGATGTTATGAAGGTGCTGATTATAGAAGATGAAAAGGCGGCTGTCCGCAATTTGACAGCGGTGCTGAAACTGGTCGCTCCCGACATGGAAGTGACCGGAACTTTGGATTGCGTGGTGGATGCCGTCGACTGGTTTGCTACACATCCTATGCCTGGCTTGGTATTCATGGATATTCATTTGGCTGATGGCTCGGCTTTTGAAATTTTCGAGCATGTGGATATTACATGTCCGGTTATTTTTACGACTGCCTATGATGAATACGCGTTGCGTGCATTTAAGGTGAACAGCATTGACTATCTGCTGAAACCTATTGGGCAGGAGGAAGTGGAAGCGGCACTTGCCAAATTAAAACATCTGCATAGGGAACGTTTGGATGAATTGGACTTTCTGAAACTGATACAGAACTTGAAGAGGGAGGAAAGCTATAAGACTCATTTTCTGATTCCGGTAAAAGGTGACAAGCTTTTACCTTTGTCGGTGGAGGACATTTCCTATTTCTACATAGCAGACGGAATTGTAAAGGCAGTGACTTCGGAAGGAAAGGGTTATGTTCTTACCCAGACAATGGATGAATTGGCGGAATGCTTGAATCCCTCTCTCTTTTTCCGTGCCAACCGTCAGTATTTGATATCCAGAGGTGCCGTGAAAGATATTGATTTATGGTTCAATAACCGTTTGGCCATTAATCTGTATGTGGCTGCACCCGAAAGAATAGTGGTAAGTAAGGCACGGGTAGGAGAGTTCAAAGAATGGTTTGCCGGAGAACGTTGACTATAGGTTGATGGGGGAATATTAGGATGAATGGAATCTTTTGTCTACATTTGTACAACATAAAGATATAACCATTAGAACATAACATTATGAAACCAATCATATCCCCTTCTATTCTCTCTGCCGATTTTGGTTATCTGGCACGAGACATTGAAATGATTAACGAAAGTGAGGCGGAGTGGGTACATATCGACATCATGGACGGTGTGTTTGTCCCTAATATTTCTTTCGGATTCCCGGTACTGAAGTATGTGGCAAAACTGTCGCAGAAGCCTTTGGATGTGCATCTGATGATTGTACAGCCGGAGAAGTTTATTCCGGAGGTGAAGGCTCTGGGAGCACATGTCATGAATGTGCATTACGAGGCTTGTCCGCATCTGCACCGCGTGGTGCAGCAAATTCGCGAAGCAGGGATGCAGCCGGCGGTAACGATTAATCCGGCAACTCCCGTGTCCTTGTTGAAGGATATTATTAATGATGTATACATGGTGCTGATAATGAGCGTAAATCCCGGCTTCGGTGGACAAAAGTTCATAGAGCATTCTCTTGACAAGGTGCGCGAGTTGCGTGAATTGATTACGGTTACCGGTTCGCAAGCCTTGATAGAAGTGGACGGTGGCGTAAACTTGGACACCGGTTCGCGTCTGGTAGAGGCTGGAGCAGATGTACTGGTGGCTGGCAATGCCGTTTTCTCGGCTCCCGACCCGCAGGAGGCCATCCGTGCATTAAGGAATCTGTAATCCGTCTTCTGGATTGATAATCGACAGCTGGCAACGGCATCCTTTCCTTCGACTGTTGATGCCGTTGGTAGTTGGTATTTTGTGTGGAGATGCGTTTCCACACGTGCTTTCTGCATGGGAGTATGTGGCAGGTTTTCTGCTTTTTCTCTTTATTATAGGTAGATACAAGCATACCGGATGGGTGTATGGAGCGGCGGTATACCTTTTCTTGGGTGGTACGGGGGGCTGCTTGATGAGTTGGCAGCAGGGAAAGACGGTATTTCCCTTTTCGGGCAAACCTGCTGTTTATAGGGTTTGTATCCGCGAGCATCCCGAAGAGAGGGAGCGCAGCATATTGTGCAGGATTGCCCTGCTGGGAGAGGTAGAGCAGGATACAGTTACGGGTTGCCCCCGGAATCATCTTTTTCTGGCTTATTTTCCGAAAGATTCTGCTACGGCCACTTTGCGCCGTGGTGATGAGTTGCTGGTATCTACCCGGCTTGTTCCTCCGGCAAACAATGGTAATCCCGACGAGTTTGACTATGCCCGCTACCTGAGGCGGAAAGGCTATAGCGGCACGGCTTACGTGGCTGACGGACATTGGCGGAAGACGGGGCATGATGCCTCTCGCACTGTCAGCCAGGTGGCACTGGATTATAGGGAGAAAGTGGTTGGCTTATACCGGAGTTTGGGTTTTGAAACTGATGAATTGGCGGTACTTGCTGCGTTGACAGTGGGGGATAAAGAGGAACTGAGTGATGATATTGTGGAGACCTACTCCGTTTCGGGAGCCAGCCATGTACTGGCACTTTCGGGGTTGCACATAGGTTTTCTGTATGCTTTGCTCTTGTTTGTGCTTCGTCCTTTGTGGAGGCGATGGCGGCGGTTAAAACCTTTGTTGCTTTTGCTTCTGGTCCTTTTCTTGGTGAGTTTTGCTTTTTTCACGGGATTGTCTTCCTCGGTGGTGCGGTCGGTCGTCATGTTCTCTTTGTTGGCGTTTGCCGGTTTGCAGCCGGAAAAGCCGCTGACTCTGAATACGCTGGCGGCAACTGCTTTCCTGATGCTGCTGTGCAAGCCGGTCTGGTTGTTTGATGTCGGTTTTCAGTTGTCATTCTCGGCGGTTGCAGCTATTGTACTTGTACAGCCTAAGTTGTATGCCCTTTGGAAGGTCGACAATCGTTTCCTGCGATATTTGTGGGGACTTATGACAGTGTCCATGGCGGCTCAGCTGGGTACGGCCCCTTTGGTCATTTTCTATTTCTCCCGTTTTTCCACTCATTTTCTGTTGACTAATCTTTGGGTAATTCCCATGGTGTCGCTCGTTCTGTATTCGGCTGTCTTTCTGTTGATGCTTACGCCGCTGCCTTTTGTACAACATCTGTTTGCAAGGGTAGTAGAGGCATTGGTACATGTCCAGAATGAAGTGCTCCGCTGGATAGAGCGTCTTCCTGGCGCTGCTGTCGATGATATTTGGTTGGATATATGGGGTGTTCTGCTCGTCTATCTGTTCTTGGGGATGACATATTATGGCTTTCTACGCCTTACGGTACGTAGAATCTGCTTTGCGTTGCTGGCATTGTTGGCAGTGGTTTCCTGGCATTCCCTTTCCATCATGTCCAATGCTTCCCGGCAGGGGATTGCTTTTTATAGCGTGAGAGGCTGTCCCGTTGTCCATTGTATGGCAGACAACCGTCATTCTTGGTTGGCATGTGCCGATAGCTTGCCGGATATGCCGCGTCTGTGCCGTGCCCTTTCTCCGCATTGGAACCGCCTGCGTCTGGAGACTCCCCGACTGGTTGCCGGAGATTATACCACTTCCGGCTTATCCATGCGTAACCAGATTGTCTCTTACGCCGGTAAGCGCATCTGTCTTCTTTCCGACAACCGTTGGAGAAACAAGAACTCTTCCCATCCCCTTTCAGTTGATTATTTGTATGTCTCCAAGGGGTATCAAGGTGGGATAGAGGAACTTACTTCGCTCTTTTCCATGGGCATGGTGGTGCTTGACGCTTCTCTTTCAGACTATTATCAGAATAAGATTGCCAATGATTGCGTTCGCTTAGGTATTCCCTATCTTCTTCTTTCTCAAAAAGGTTCTTACCGCATATTGTTATAAATCACAAACTTTTCGTACTTTTGCCCCTTCAATTTGTTATAAACGCCAAATAGTAAATAGTCAATCGTCAAATAGTAAATAAAAATATGTTGACCAAAGTAATAGAACAATCCAAGATAGACCATTTCACCAAATGGTTTGACCGTGCAGACAAGATAGTAATCGTTTCACATGTGGGTCCCGACGGGGACGCCATCGGCTCTTCTCTGGGCTTGTGGCACTTCTTCAGCTCGCAGGGAAAGACGGCGAATGTTATTGTGCCGAACGCCTTTCCCGACTTCTTGAAATGGATGCCCGGGAGCAAGGACGTCCTTCTGTACGACCGCTACAAGGAGTTTGCCGACAAGCTGATTGCCGAGGCAGATGTCATTTGTTGTCTGGACTTTAATGCTATCCATCGTATAGATGCCATGGGTGACGCTGTTCTTGCATCCCCGGCAAGAAAAATACTGATAGACCATCATCTCCATCCGGAGGATTTCTGCAAGATTATCATTTCCCATCCGGAGATATCTTCCACTTCGGAACTGGTTTTCCGCCTGATTTGCCGTATGGGCTATTTCAGTGACATTTCAAGGGAAGGAGCGGAGTGCATCTATACGGGTATGATGACGGATACCGGCGGGTTCACCTATAATTCCAATAACCGGGAAATCTATTTCATCATCAGCGAACTGTTGTCGAAAGGTATTGACAAGGACGAGATTTACCGCAAGGTGTTCAATACTTATTCAGAAAGCCGTTTGCGCCTAATGGGATATGTCTTGTCACAAATGAAGGTCTATCCGGACTATCATGCAGCCTTAATTTCTCTGACTAAAGCCGAACAAAGCCAGTTCGACTATGTGCGTGGAGATAGTGAGGGGTTTGTGAACATTCCTTTAAGCATCAAAGGGGTGATTTTCTCTTGCTTCCTGCGTGAAGATACGGAGAAGCCGATGATAAAGATTTCTTTACGTTCGGTCGGTACATTCCCCTGCAATCAGCTGGCTGCCGAGTTCTTTGGCGGCGGCGGTCATTTGAATGCTTCCGGCGGTGAATTTTATGGAACGATGGATGAGGCCCGCAAGGTCTTTGAGCAGGCTTTGGAGAAATACAAACCGCTGCTGAATGCCAAAGGATAAAAAAAGTTCAGTTGTAAAGGTTAAAAGTTACGAACTTTCTATCCGCAGCTTTCAACTTTCAAGGAAATCAGATACTTTTGTACGAAATTACTAAATAACAGAAATGAAGAAACTTACTTTATTCTTTTTTGCCTTACTTGCAGTTTGTTTAGCCTTCCAGGCATGCGATAATTCTAAAACTTATGCCGAAATGCTTGAGGAAGAAAAAGATGCCATCAAAGCATTTATCAAAGACAGTAGCATTGTCGTTATTTCTCAAAGTGAATTCTATGCGCAAGATTCGACAACGGATGTAAGCAGGAATGAGTATGTGCAGCTGGCAAGCGGGGTGTATATGCAGATTGTGGATAAAGGTTCGACGAATCCTGCAGATACAGTTAAACCGAATGATTTGATTTTGGTGCGCTTTGAAGAACAAGGGTTGATAGCTGTTGGAGGGGTGAAATCGTATATAACCAATATGAATAGTCCGACTGTTGTGGATGAGTTTAGATATTCTGTTACTTCTTCGTCTATTGCCGGACTTTTCACTCAAGGCTATATGCTTATATATCATGGTTCGTCTGTACCTGCTGGCTGGCTGGTTGCGTTGAATTATATTCGTAACGGAGCACATGTGAAGCTGATTGTTCCTTCCAAGATGGGACAGTCGGATGCTATGCGGGACGTTCATCCTTATTATTACGATTTACATAAACTCCAAATTTGGAACTAACCGATAAATTTTAAATCATTAACCTATGACTCTAATCAAATCTATTTCTGGAATCCGCGGAACAATTGGCGGTGGTGCTGGCGAGGGATTGAATCCGCTCGACATTGTGAAGTTCACTTCAGCTTATGCTACCCTGATTCGTAAGACGTGTACTGTAAAAAGTAACAAAATCGTGGTAGGGCGTGATGCCCGCATCTCTGGCGAGATGGTCAAGAACGTAGTAGTCGGTACCTTGATGGGTATGGGCTGGGATGTAGTGGACATTGATTTGGCTTCTACTCCGACTACCGAGCTGGCTGTAACCATGGAAGGTGCCAGTGGAGGTATTATCCTGACTGCCTCACACAATCCCAAGCAGTGGAATGCGTTGAAACTGCTGAATGAAAAGGGCGAATTTCTGAACGCTGCCGAAGGTAAGGAAGTACTCCGCATTGCAGCTGCCGAAGAGTTCGACTATGCCGAAGTGGACCAACTTGGCTCGTACCGTCAGGATTTAAGCTACAACCAGAAACACATCGACAGCGTATTGGCACTTGACCTCGTAGATGTGGAAGCTATCCGAAAGGCAAACTTCCGTGTAGCCATCGATTGTGTAAACTCTGTAGGTGGTATTATTCTGCCGCAACTACTTGAACAACTTGGCGTTCAGCACGTAGAGAAGCTCTATTGCGAACCGACCGGTAACTTCCAGCATAATCCCGAGCCTCTGGAAAAGAACTTGGGTGACATCATGAATCTGATGAAAGGGGGGAAGGCAGATGTTGCATTTGTTGTAGACCCTGATGTAGACCGCCTGGCAATGATTTGCGAAGACGGCAAGATGTACGGTGAAGAATATACACTGGTTACTGTTGCCGACTACGTATTGAAACATACTCCGGGCAATACGGTATCCAATTTGAGTTCGACCCGTGCCTTGCGCGATGTAACTCGCAAGTATGGGCAAGAATATTACGCTTCTGCCGTAGGTGAAGTGAATGTAACTACCAAAATGAAGGAAGTAGGTGCCGTTATCGGTGGCGAAGGAAACGGTGGGGTAATCTATCCGGCCAGCCACTATGGACGTGATGCCTTGGTAGGTATTGCCTTGTTCTTGAGCCATCTGGCACACGAAGGTAAGAAGGTGAGCGAACTCCGTGCATCCTATCCTGCATACTTCATGGCAAAGAATCGTGTAGACTTGACTCCTGAAACAGATGTAGATGCTATTCTTGCCAAGGTGAAGGAGCTGTATAAGAATGAAGAAATCAATGATATAGACGGTGTGAAGATTGACTTCCCCGACAAATGGGTTCATCTGCGTAAGAGCAATACGGAACCGATTATCCGTGTCTATAGTGAGGCTGCCACACCGGAGGCTGCCGAGGAAATCGGCCAGCAGATTATGAAGGTGATTGAAGACCTGGCTAAATAAGGCCGAACGAAATGTTATAATGAATGTCCCACTTTCCCGTGAAAGAGAAGTGGGACTTTTTTTAAACCTTCCCATGAACTCCTCCATCAAACTACTACTATGAATGGCATTTTAGATTCTATAGGCTCAGCAATAACCACTGTCAGTGACTTTGTCTGCGGGTATCCCTTATTTATCCTTCTGATAGGGGGAGGACTTTTCTTGTTCTTTTATTCCGGAGCTGTGTCCCTCTGCCGCATCGGATATTCGATAAAGGCCTTACGCTATAAATCGGAAGTGGCGGGCGAAGGACAAATCAGTTCTTTCCAGGCCTTGATGAGCGCCATAGCGTCAACAGTGGGTATGGGGAATATTGCGGGGGTGGCTATCGCTATTACAGTAGGAGGGCCCGGAGCCATTTTCTGGATGTGGGTAAGTGCCGTTGTGGGTATGTCCACCAAATTCTTTGAAGGGGCTCTTGCCATTATGTACAAAGGACACGATTCTGCCGGAGAACCGCAAGGGGGGACGATGTATATCATTCTTCATGGGTTGGGCGAACGCTGGAAACCGTTTGCTTATTTCTTTGCGGTGGTGGGGTTGATAGGTACGTTGTGTGTAATGCAAGCCAATCAGTTGGTCGAGTCTGTCACTACGGTATTTACTACTCCGGCAGGAATAGAGAATACACTCGGTCTGCGTTTTGTGATGGGTATTGTCATTAGCCTGGTGGTAGGGGCAGTCATTATCGGTGGCATCCGGCGCATTTCGGTTATCTCGGCTAAAATAGTGCCGATGATGGTTACTTGCTATATGCTGCTTGTCTTCGTTATTCTTTGTTTGAATTTTGATAAGTTGCCGGGAGTGTTGGCTTCCATTTTCCAGTCTGCCTTCAGCCTGGAAGCCGGTATCGGTGGAATTTTGGGAACTGCACTGACTGGTGCCCGCCGTGCTGCCTACGTCAATGAAGCAGGTGTAGGTACGGCCTCTATGATGCATGGCGCCTCCCGTAATGACAATCCCATTCGTGAGGGGCTGGTAGCCATGATTGGACCGGCCATCGACTCGGGGCTTGTTTGTACATTGACGGCCTTCCCTATTCTTATAGCTGGAAACTATGCGTCGGAAGGAGGCATAAAAGGCCTTTATATTGCTTTGAATTCTTTTGAGCAGCTCCTTCCCGGCTATGGGCATTATCTGTTGATGGTGATGGTCTTTTTCTTTGCCTTTTCTACCATGTTCTCTTATTCGTATTATGGACTGAAGTGCACCAACTTCTTGTTTGGTGCGGAGAATGCCAAGTATTATAACTACTTCTATTTGGTGATGATTGTTGTGGCTGCCATGATTCCGTTGGGAGCAGTGGTTGCCATCATGGATTTGGCTTTTGCCTTGATGGCATTGCCTACGATGACGTCACTGCTGTTACTTGCTCCACGGGTCAGGAGAAAGATGAAGGAATATTTTGCGAACTGATAGAAAGCAGCTTCCACTACAAGTTGATGACCTTTCCTATCTCTCCTTCAAAATTCGGGGTGAATACACCTTTGCCGATATTTGCCTTGATTTCATCGGGGCTCCAAAAACGTCCTCCGTCCAGCTCGTCACTGGGATGTATTTCACCGTCGTAGACAGTTTTGTGTACGAAGACCAGTTCCTTTTCGCGGGCAGACTCGAAGACATAATGCAAGACGGTTTCGGGAACAAAGTCGGTAATGCCGAGTTCTTCGCGTACCTCGCGTTTCAGCGCCATCTCTACACTTTCACCTAAATCGACGTGTCCGCCTACGGAGGTGTCCCACTTCCCCGGTTGTATGTCTTTCCATTCGGGACGTTTCTGTAGATACAACTCACCTTTGGAATTGAATACATGAAGATGGATTACCGGATGAAGCAGTTTGCTACCGTTATGGCATTCGCCACGGGTGGCGGCACCTGTGATGTTGCCTTGTTCGTCGACAAGGGGGAACATCTCTTGATTGTTATCGTGGTTCATTGTGCTTAGGGTATTAATAATGATGAATCTCCATAGCTCAGGAAGCGGAAATCATGTGCCAGTGCATAGTTGTAAATCTTCGGCCAATCACCGTGTACGAAAGCTGATACGAGCAGCAGCAAGGTACTTTGCGGTTGGTGGAAATTAGTCACCATAGCCTTCACGATTTTGTATTCATATCCCGGAGCGATAATGATTTGAGTGCTGGTATGCAGAGCCTCCATGCTATGTCTGTCCAGATAGGCAACAATGGCTTGCAGGGCTTCTACTGCAGAGGTGGCGGTGGCCTTGGCAGACATTTCATAAGGTTGCCATTGGTGGACGTGCAAGTCTTCCTCTGTGGCTTCTGGATTATTCAGTAAAGTGACTCCGATGTGATAAAGGCTTTCCAATGTGCGCACTGAAGTTGTTCCTACGGCCACTGCCTTGCCGCCGTGTACTATGAGTTTTTCCAATGTGTTGCGCGAGACAGAGATGTATTCCGTATGCATTTCGTGCCCTTCTATTTCTTCACTTTTCACCGGTTTGAAGGTTCCGGCTCCCACATGGAGTGTCAGCTCTTCCAATTCTACTCCTTTATTGCGCAATGCGTCCAATACGCGTGGGGTGAAATGCAGTCCCGCTGTAGGGGCAGCCACCGAACCTTTGATTTTGGAGTAGACAGTCTGGTAAGTCTCCTTGTCACTTTCCTGGGTCTCCCGGTTCAAGTAGGGGGGGATGGGCAATTCACCGAAGACCTCGAGAATGTCGGCAAAAGTCACTTCCGGATTATTCCAGCGGAAGTTTATCCAATGGCTGGTTCCGTGGCATTCACCCCGTTCGGCGGTCAGGGTGAGTGACTTGCCTTTCACGGTCATCTCACGTCTCAGCATGCCTTCCTTCCATTTTTTCAGGTTGCCGACCATGCAGAGCCAGGCGGCATGCTCGGTTTGCTGGAAGTTGAGGGCGTAGTCGTTCGGCTGTATGGGTTCCAGGCAGAATACTTCAATCAGTGCTCCCGTTTCTTTCCGGAAATGCAGGCGTGCTTGGATGACTTTGGTATTGTTGAATATCATCAGGCTTCCCGATGGCAGATACTCCGGCAGTGAAGTGAATCTGTCTTCTGAAACTTCTCCGTGGCGATACAATAACAGTTTGGACTGGTCACGTACGGACAATGGGAACTTTGCAATGCGTTCGTCCGGCAACGGGTAGTTGAATTCGCTGATTCTGATATGTCTGGGGTCTTCTTTCATGATGGCTTTCTCTTTATTATATCGGCTGCAAAGGTACGGATATTTGGGAAGATTTGAAGAATAAGGGAAATAATTCCTAACTTTGCAGGAAGAAAGTAGGAAAAGACAAACTAAAAGATAAGTTACTATGAAGATAGGAGATAAAGTTCGTTTCCTCAGCGAAGTTGGGGGCGGTGTTGTGACAGGATTTCAAGGGAAAAACATCGTGTTGGTGGAAGATGCCGACGGTTTTGACATACCGATGCCCATAAACGAATGTGTGGTGATAGAGACCGATGATTATAATATCCCCACTCCGGCAGCCAAAGCGGCTGCCAAGAAGAAGCGGGAAGAAGAGCAACAATTGCGCACGGCCGCTACTGCGGCAAGGCCGTCTGCTATGGAGTCTCAGGTTTCAGAGCCTCAATCGGTCCGTTTGGAGAAACCGCAGATATCTGTTTATCGTCAGCCCGAGATGAAAGGCGGAGATATCCTGAATGTTTTTCTGGCTTTTGTTCCGGAGGATATCAAGGCTGTCAGCACTACACCTTTCGAGACATATTTGGTGAACGATAGTAATTATTATATGTATTATACCTATTCGAGTGCCGAAGGAAAGTCCTGGACAGCCCGTTCGCATGGTTTGATAGAGCCGAATACGAAACTTCTGCTGGAGGAGTTCGAAAAGTCCGAGTTGAACGACCGTGAACGTGTGATGGTACAGCTGGTGGCATTCAAAGATAACCGTGCGTTCACAATGAAACCGGCTGTCAGTGTGGAAGTCCGCATAGATATGGTAAAGTTCTATAAACTGCATACATTCCAGCAGACGGTTTTCTTTGAAACACCGGCCTTGGTGTATGATATTGTCCGGAATGACCAGCCTGCCAAGCAGGTGTATGTTTCGGCAGAGGAACTGAAGGAGGCTTTGATACAGAAAAAAACGGCAGATACTCCGTCCAAACCGCAGACGGTCATCAAGCGTGGTGGCAAGAATGGGATTGTCGAGATTGACCTGCATATCGGCGAGTTGCTGGATGACACCTGCGGTATGAGCAACAGCGAAATATTGAATTACCAGCTGGATAAGTTTCGTGAAGTGATGGAACAATACAAGAAAAAACGCGAACAACGCATCGTCTTTATTCACGGCAAGGGAGATGGAGTGCTGCGTAAAGCCTTGCTGGACGAGCTGAAACGTAAATATCCTGACTGCCGCCATCAGGATGCTTCGTTCCAGGAGTACGGATTTGGGGCGACGATGGTGACGATTAAATAAAATCAAGTATTTGAATAGTGAATAGGGCAGTTCAAACATTGGAATGCCCTATTCATTATTTATAGTCTGACATTGACTCTTGTATTTTTCCTTATGTGTATTTCTTGAGTGGAAGGATTGGACTGCATCATTTCTGATTCTATTTGCTGGATTGCTCTTTTGGCTTTGTGTACAAACCTGCCTTTGGGATATTTTCGCAAATATTCTTCGTAATCTGCTATCGACTGGCAACTATAGAAGAGGCGTTCTTCATTTTCTCTTCTGACTTCTCTTATATCAGTAATGGGAAGAACTGGCTGTGAAGAAGGTTGTGGATGTGGGTGGACAATCTGTTTTTTAGGTTCCTCTTGGAACTGTTCAAGTTTTGCAGTATCCGTTTTTACCGAGTCCATAACGATGTTTTCTTCTCTATTTATTGGGGAGATTGGATTTACCTTGTTTCCCAAAAATTGTTTTATAAAGTTTGCATGAGATGAGGAGGGGTATTCTTTTAGAAAATCTCTGTAGTCTTCTTCTGTACGGCATGCAGCGTACTTGCGCTCTTCTTCAAGGTGTCTAAAGTATATGGAACCTCCTTTGACAAGCAATAGAATCAATACTATACCAAGGCCGGTCCATCCTGCTATGCGTTTATGCATGTTCGAAGGACAGAACTTTTCTTTAAGGCGTGGTGATGTTGTTTTAGGAAAAAGTGGAGCAATAGGCTTCAGCTGTACTGAAGGAGAGTCTGTCTTTGTTTGTTTTAGTATGGAGCAAGCAAACTCATAGGCTTGTTGGGCTGTGGGGCGGTCCCAAGTGTTGAGGGCAAGGCATGCGTGAACAAACTGGGACAATTGGGAAGAATATTTCTCATCTAATGCTGGAATATGTGCACCATTCAGTTGGACACAACCTCCCATACCTTCCCATAATACAAGACCAGTGGATAATTCATAAACACTCATCCCTAAAGACCATATATCGCTGGTAGCCACAATCAGTGGTTTCTCTGCAAAACGTTCTGGTCCCATATAGGCAAGTGTTCCGGAACTTTCTACTTTGTTGATACTTTTACGAAAAGTATGCTCCAGTTTACGGCTGATGCCAAAATCTGAGATGATGAATTTGTCATCATCCCCTATCAAAATATTATCGGGTTTTATATCTTGATGAATGATAGGAGGATTCTGATTATGAAGAAACATCAATCCGCATGATACATCGCGTATGAAGCGCCAGATTTGCTTTTCAGACATTTTGCCTTTCAAGCTCGCTGAGGACCCTTTGGGACAGTAAGGCATTACCAAAAAAGGGCACTGTCCAAAAACATCAAAATGATTAAGGTGCAGTAGATTGGGATGGTGTAATTTGTAGGCAAGTTTGAATTCTTCCCGGAAATCTTTTATGCCGTTGTCATCCAACAGTCCGTACAACTTTATGGCAACGTCTACATCTGCTAATATATTTCGGGCAAGCCAGACTTCACCAAAGCTTCCGACTCCTAATAGTTTCTTCAGCTGATAGTGTTCAGCAAATATATCACCATTTTTCAGTTGCATAGTTTCACAATAGTAATCAATCTGTTAGGGTAGTGTTAGTAGTGTCTGTCTCTGTAACTAGAACCGTATCTGCCTGATATAGTATCGTTTTCCATTTTGCATATTGCTGTGGATTTCTATATAAATAGAAGCCTGCCGCTAAAGCCAGTACCAGGAGTAACAGAAGAATTTTCCGGATTTTGTGGTGGTTGGGTTTGCTGAACACTGTATTATTCAACTTTACTTTGGGCTCGGTATCCTGTAGCATGATGTGGCATAACACAATTGTAATATTGTCATATCCACCTGCTTCAAGAGCAGCTTCTATCAACCTATCCTTGCATGTCATTAAATCATCCTGGTTCTCTTCTATAATTTGCATTATCTCTTCGTCGTGGCATAAACCACATAACCCATCACTACACAGTAGGAGAGTATCGCCATCCTTTAAATTATAGGAACGGAAATCGGGATTGGAACGATTGGTCGGGTCTCCCAAACAGCGGGTAATGATATTACTGTAAGGATGGTCAAACGCATTTTCAGGATCTAGTTTTCCCTGATCTACTAAATCTTGTACATAGGAATGGTCTTTAGATAAACGGCAAAAACCTGAATTGCCATTGAATACATAACAACGACTGTCGCCACACCAACAGATATAGGCTTTATCGTTCAATATCCAAGCAATGACAATAGTAGTACCCATTCCCTGGGTACTACTATCTTCTTTACTTGTATTGACAATATTTAAATCAGCGGTTTTGACAGTTCTGCTCAGAAATTCTTCAACGGCTTCTTCTGAGGTAACAATGCCTTCCTGCGTAACGATATCTCCTAAATTCTCGGGGGTGAATGCATTTTGCACCGTCTCAATGGCTATGGCAGAAGCAACTTCTCCGGCATTGGTGCCGCCCATTCCGTCGGCCACTACCAATATGCTGCCATACCGTCCTAAAGAAATGGGTTCTATCGATTGGGGGATAATCCACTCTGATTGGCATAAATCACGATTGACAACAAAATTGTCTTCGTTGTTTTTCCTGACTAAACCAACATTGGTACCTGCCGCTAATTTAATGCTTATCTCGGACATGTTTAATTTTAATGTATTAAATTTCTGATTGGTACTAAACGATCCTTACCCTCTATGCTTCCTACCATGAAACCCACTACTTTGTAAGAACCATTTTCTAGAAGGAATGCTGGAGAACCATAATAACCGGGCTCTGCCACACGATTCTGTAATATGGTAGTCTCATATTTTGTGTCGGCTATATTGGTATGGTCATTGAAATGAGCCGGAGTAAGATTATGAATATCAGCATAACCTGCATAGCCCACCATTTGAACTTCTGTACCTCCACTCATGTTGTCTGCGGCGGTAATGTCGTAAGGCAATCCCTCACCATAAACGCCTTTTCCTCTAATGTATGCCCAACTGTTGGCAGCAGGGGTAACAATGCTGACACTGATATATTTCCTACGTGTATAGGTCAATTTTATCCCATGTTCCCTTAGTTGTACCCTGATGGATTTATCTACTTCTATTTCGGTCACTTGTACATCATTTCGTCCGTCTTTGGCAAAATCGCTACTGGTAAATGTCAGAGGCTTTCCAGTTCCTTTGGTACTGTATGCACGGTAATGGATAATGATATTACATCCTGCTCCTTTGTATACAGCCAATAGTTTACGCCATGGGTCTTTCCACTCTGTGTTGGAGTATATCCATGGCTCGACATTCTGCCTGTCTGTTACAAACATTCCGTTTGATAGCATGAAGCCAGTTCCGCAGATTATATCTGAAACTTGTATGCCCGGATCAAACTTTGTTCCATTATATTCGATTTCAATACGGTCGACTTTAATTGTATAGATATAATCATAATAATCTTTCAAATCTCCTGAAGCATTACTGTCTTGTTCATCTGCTATATCAGGGTCTTCATAATATTGGTCTTTGGAGAGTCTGGTGCCTTCTTGTATATTTGCGTTAATGGCATTGCTTGAATTCTCAATGCTTTTAGTGCTTATGCTGTTTGAGAGATTGTCCAAGTCTGATTTGACCTTATAGAAACTTGCATTGACATTCTTTAATTGACTATTAACGTTGTCCAACTGTGTTTTTAAGGCCTCTGCATTACCGTCACTGTTTCGTAATTTGGTCTCTAACTCCCGTTGCTGTGCTTCTAGAGATGCTCTTTCGGTCCCCAGTGAATCCAATTGGTTTTGGTATCCTTTCAGTTGAAGTTCTTGTTCTTCTGTCTTCTGTGCCAACAAATCATTTTTTACACCTAAACTGTAGTTCCAGGCAGCCAATCCTGCCACCGCCAGTACGAAAACAATTCCCATGATTGTTAATGCGGTCTTGTAGGGGCGTAAGGCTTGTTTGCGGAAAAGGCTCATTCTCTCAGTCAATCCAATGCTGGAAGTTAATGCTTGGCGACCTTGTGGAACAATGAATCCCAAGCGTGGTCCGCCAACGGATAATTGTATTTCATCTCCTGTTTGTAAATAGTAGGAACCGTTTATAGGATGTCCGTTGACCAATGTCGGATTGGAGTGTGAAAGGTGGATAAGTTTCCAGTTTTCACCGTCGCGTACAATTGCAGCATGTTTGCGGCTGACTGTTTCGAAACTTTCATCAAAGCGTACTTGGCAGGAAGCGTCTCTACCTAATTCTACTTGGTCGACAATGATTTTTTGGGATTCTCCCGCTTGATGATACTTTGAAGAGGTCTTGTGCTCCAAAATAAAGTAAGTTCTACCGGAAGCACCCATTAATGCCCCCATACCAGCCCCTACTGAGCCGGCTAAGGTACGTTTGTAATTTTGTGTATCCATACTACTTGATATATAATTAATAGTTTTCAAATCTCATTTTTACATCTCCAATGGAGATGATATCTCCAATTTTCAGTATATGCCCTTGTTTGGTGACTTGGGTGGAATTGACATAAGTCCCATTACTGGACTCCTGCCACAACTTTAACTCCTTCTGCCATTGCCCGTCCCGAATAATCCATTTATCAGTGGCGGGATTTGTTTCTATTGTGCAATGATGGCGTGATATATAGGCACTTTGCTGTTCCGTTATATGTAGCAGATTGTCGCGTTCTCTCCCGATAGTAAGGATTCTATTGCCATATTTTATAAGTTCACTTAATTGATATATTTTTCCGTACTCTTCACCTTGCATAATACGTATACAGAAACCATTGACTGTTTGCGGTGGACAATATCCTCTTTCCATAGGGACTTGGCTTATTGCTGGCAGGTGTTCCAACACCTCTTGCACAGACTGGAAACGTTTTTTGAAATCTGGATTAAGACATCCTGCAAAGAGTTGCTGCCACTGCTCTCTATGTTTCAACTGTGTCAATTTCTGCCGGTTCCAATCTCCATTTTTCCCACGTTTCTGATATAGTGCCAATTCATTATGACTGCTCAATTCGCCAAAGGGTAAACTACCAGTCAATAATTGAAAGGCTAATACTCCAAAAGAAAAAATGTCCGTAGTGGGTAGGACAGTGGCCTCACCTCGCATGCGGTTCACTTGTTCTGGCGGCATATATGCATAAGTCCCGAAAATTTGGTTGGGTTTACCAAAAATATTGCGTTCGGTCATACGTTTGTTTCTATCCCCTGCTATACCGAAATCTGTCAACGCAGCGATTCCGTTACTCTTGAAAAGGACATTCTCCGGCTTTAGGTCACGGTGAACCTTGCCTCTGGTATGCAAAGCATGTAAACCTATTAGAATTTGTTGGCAAATTAGAGGAATCTTACTGCTTCCAGAACCTAAATAAGGTGTTAAATCTCCTCCGGAACAGTATTCCATTACAATATAAGGGTTGCCTCCAACTGTACCGTAGTCCAATGAACGCACTAAATAGTCACAATCAATTTGCCCAGTTTTGAATTCCATCTCGAAACGTTCCATTAATGGTTTACGTATTTCAGGAGGAACTTCCCATAATCTCAGTAGTTTAAGCGCATAATCTTTGCTTGCGCTGTCCGTAACCCGATATACTTTACCGAATGAACCTTCGCCTAATGTTTGGGAAACCCTATAACGGTTATTGATATATTCCCCTACATTATAATCACATCTGTCGACAGTCCGGTTATTCACAAGAGGTTATATTTAGTCACATTCAAACTTGAATCTTCGGTCACCTAGTACAATGATATCATCCGGTATGATTTCTATTTTTCTGTTTACCTGGATATAGGTCGTTTGAAGCATACTTCGGTCAAGCAGATACCAATGACCATCATCGAAAACTATTTCAGCTTGTTCCTTTGAGGTGATTGTACGATTAGACATTTCTGTATTTTCCCGGTTCAAGATGATGGAGTTCCCTTCATATTCAAATCTTTCCGGAAGAATGTTCTCTTCTTCTTCCGGTATAATTGTTAATGAACAGTGAGGTTTGGTTTCCGGTTCTGTCTCTGTGATGTTCTTTATTTGTCGGCGTATGGTCGGCCGATGTACGCGGACACCGCAGTTCGGGCAAAAAGAGCAGGTTATTGCTATCTTACTTCCACATTCATGACAGAGCATTTTCTCTTCAGAAACGGAAGGTACTTCCTCTTCTACTCTTATTGTTTTGTATTCATTGTTTGTTGATATGTTTGCTCTTTTTAATGGAGTTCCGCAGCAAGGGCAACTTGTGAAATCTCCTACTACCGGGTAATTGCAATTGGGACATTCTATAATTGGCTGTACAACAGTAGAATGATTCTCTTCTTCATTTGTTGTGGAAAACACCACAGTTTTTCTGCATTTTTCTTCATTGGAGCTGACATTCAATACTGTCGGTTTGGGTATAGCTTCTCCATGGCCTTCTTTTGAAATAAAAATGTCCTGACTATTGGCATAATTCTCCGGCATTCGCAAAGGTTGCCCGCATTTTAGGCATACTGTTGTGTTGGAAAGGTTGTCCCAACCGCAATTCATACATCTCATAAGATTTTACTTTAATAATGGAATTACTTTGTATAAATCAGAGTTTCTCACCATTGTCGGTTTACCATGAATTTAGAATAGACCTCCCTTTTTCTGGGAGAGAATAATTGAAGATATTTTTCCTCCTTTGCTTTTAACTATGAGAGTTCCTTCTCTGGCCTTCTTGGTTTTTCCCACTTTTAGAATGAGTTTACCACGGTCTTTTGCTATAGCTTCACACCATTCAGGAATATCTGCAACTTCCCATTCGGCATTGGAGTCTACTTGCAGTTCCTTAATTTCTCCTTTGGAACCGAATTCCAATTTATCTAATGCGATATTAATGAATTCTTCTTGGCCACCTTGGGTAACACTGACCGTAGCTTTCATCTTTTCATTACTGATTGTAATGGTGGCTTTACGTTCGGTAGTCAGCCAATTGGTCTGGCAGCTTATGGAGAGTTTCTTCTCACCGGGAGTCACTTGGCACCAGTCTGCATCTGATATTGCAGTCCATTGTTCTGGAAGACTTTCTATTTTTATACTTTCTGCAGTCTTTGTCTCACACCCAAATTCCAGGCTTTTTCTGTCTATGGTAAGTCTGGTGATTTCGGCAGGAGGCGCTGGCTTGGGAGCGGGATTTATTTTTTCCTCACACTCTTTGATTTTATTTTTGCATGCTTGCTCCAGATTGCTGTCGCATTTCATGGCTGCTTTAAAACTTTTAATAGCGTCTCTGTATCTTCCTCTTTTCATGTATGTCTCTCCCTTTTGATAGATGGAGGCGCATTGCCCCCATATACTTATTGGCATAGAGAGAGCGAACGCTAAAACAATCAGTCTGATAAGTTTATTCATTTTCATTGTTGTCTATGTTTATATATGGTTCTATTTTTTTTGCACGGTCTTCAAAAGTCTGGGCTGCTACGGCTTGGTCAAGGTCTTTCATGATATTTGCCTTTTCTTTAAAAACATGATAGGCAGAATCCAGTATGGCCTCTACTTGCTGTTTCAGTTCTGTTGCATTTAAGTATATTTTTGCGGAGATGGAATCTTTGTAATAATTTATTTGTCGGTATTTGCCAATGGCATTTATGTAAAAATCCTCAAATACGGAATCATTGTTTTGCTTTAAAGTGTCAATGTCAAACCGGAAAACATCTCCTTGTATTTTAGAGTTTTCGCCTTCTTGAATGATTGACAGACACATTTTGTCGTAATCAATCGTTGGAGTCGGTTCCGGTATGGATTCCACTACTGGTTCTTTGCCGCTTATTAGCGAAAAGATGATGACAATTGTTGCGAATATAGCTGTGATTGCTGCTACGACTATAACTTTTTTGCGTTTCCCTTTGTCTTGATAGGGTGACATCTTATTTATGTCAGAAGAGTGTGCGCTAATGGAATCCTCATGGGTTTTGTCCTCTTCCTCTTGCAAAGTATCATGGCTGTTGTTTGACAGACTAAAGGGGACGGGACTTCCATTGATATGTTGGGAAGTGTAGTCTGCAATTTGTCTGGCTGTGGGTCTGTCCCATGGATTTAAGGCAAGGCATTTGTAAATGATATCCTTTAATTCTTGAGAAAAGTCTTCGTTGATAAGTGGAATGTCTGCACCGTTTTTTTGCAATACGCCTCCATGATCACCATAGGGCGGCATACCGGTTAGAAGCTCATACATTGTTGCTCCCAATGACCAAATGTCACTGGCCATAATAGGGGCGGGAGATGGACCAAAACGTTCTGGTCCCATATAGGCCAAAGTTCCTCCACTGGATTCTTGGCCTTGGTTCCTGCGTAATGTACTTCTAATCCGTGCGCTGATTCCGAAATCCGTAATCATATACCTATTCTCATCATTAATCAGAATATTATCGGGTTTTATATCCTGATGGATAACCGGGGGAGTTTTTGCATGAAGATAAGCCAGTCCCTCTGCAACATCATGGAGCAAATGCCAGCTTTCCGTTTCTGTTATCCGGTTGTTGTCAGTAAGGTATTGGAAGGCCGAACCGTTTTTGCAAAAAGGCAAAATCAGGTATGGCATCCGTTCCCAGCAGTCATAATAAGTAGGATGCAGTAAATTGGTATGATTCATATCAAATACGAGGGAGAACTCTTGTGTGAAAAGGGATATCCCCGCATCGTCAAGCCCCATCCCTGGAGCATATATTTTTATGGCGACCTTAACATCCGTAAGTTTGTCTTGTGCCAGCCAAACTTCAGAAAATCCTCCTCTTCCTAGTTGTTTGAGTAGCTCGTATCTATCTGCTATGATTTGTCCACTGTCTAACATAGAACTTATAAATTATGTAAAAGAACTGTTTTCTTTTGGAAACAGCCTTTCTTTGTGTGATTGTATTATTTTGTTTGATTGAGTATATTCGCAATTCTTTATCCACAAAGTAATTAATAAAAATGTAAATAAGAAAATGAGAAAAAGTTTGAAATGTACTAAAATGTTGTTTCAATGGTTTATGTAGCTAAATATTGTACTATGATGTGATTTTTTGTTTCGTTTTAATAAAGCGGTAGCGTATGCTCTTTTGTGGTTGAGAAATACACCTTATGCTTGACGGTATTTCGCAAAAATATTTTAAGTTTGCAGATGTATTGAATAAATAATCTAATTACGAGAAACATGGGAGAGAGGATGGATAAGCGAATTCGATTTTATATTTATTGGATATTAGGGTTTGTGCTTCTAGGAGCTTGTGCGCCCGGAGATAAAGAGGACGTATACACAGAAATGAGAGCTTTTGAGGATTTTTCCCATATAAATGGAGATTCTGTGGCCATTGTGCCCCGAAAGGTAAGGCTGAAGGCTTTTCAAAAGATGGAAGAGGCAAAGGATAGCTTGGTCAAGTATAATTATCTGGCAATGACACTGAAAACATATTTGATTACTTCACAGCTTGATTCGGCACAAATCGTAATCCAGCAGATACATGACTTTATAGAAAGGCAGCATAGTTCTTCTCAAATGGCAGATTTGGAGTCTGAATGTTTCAATATGAAGGGAAATATCTTTGCACGTGTTGGGAATATGGATTCTGCCGAAATTTGTTTCCGGAAGGCTTATGAATTACGGATGAGAGGGACTAGGATTGAAGTGGTGCCGGATATTTTGATGAATCTTGCTGATGCGAATAACCGTTTAGGAAAATTGGATATAGGGGCAGCTTGGTATAGGAGAGCTTTATTGATGTGCGACTCTTTGCATATAGCTTCTACCAAGAAACCTCCCATTTATTATGGTTTGGCACAAGTATATGTTACCATGCGTGATTTTGAACAGTGTGATTACTATTATAATCTAGCAGGAGAAAGCTATGACAGTATGCTACCTTATGAAAAATATATTTATTTGAATAATAGAGGGACTTCTTACTATTATAGGGAGGATTACCAGACAGCGATAAAATATTTCCAAAAGGTTATTGATTTAGTCGAAGGATATGCTGATATGAGTTTTGAACTTAATCTGGGGAGGTTGAATTTAGGAGACTGTTATCTTCAACTGAATAAGGTTGATTTGGCTGTTAAATATATAAATGAATGCCAACTTTTTTTTGAGGAAATGGGGGTGAGTACTGCACTATATTATATCGATACGCAGAAAATAGAATTGGCTCTGCTTCAGAAAGACTTTCAAGAGGCACGTCGTTTATTGTCCGAGAGTGTAGTCCCTCCGGGCATCGACCCTGATATGGTACATATCCGTAATAAATACCTTCAGCAGTTTTACGAGGAAACCGGCAACTACAAGAGGGCTTATCACTATCTGCAGAGGAACAACCTGCTTGATGATTCTATCAGGAATGAGCGTGTCCGGATGCGTACGGCAGACTTGACTTTGCGTTATCAGCAGGATTCTACCTTGATGGCACATCGGGTTTTGCTTCAGGAGCAGAAAAACGAGGTGCTGGTGCTGAGGCAGACACAGTTTGTCGTGTTTGCTGTAGCTGTTGTATCTATATTGACGGCGGTTTTCCTTTATCTGTACAGCAAAAAGAAACGTGCTTTGTTGCTTGCACGGAATCATCGCACAGTCTCTACACTTCGTCTGGAGAATATCCGTAACCGCTTGTCCCCTCATTTCATCTTCAATATGCTGAACCGGGAGATGGCGGAGCGGAATGTGGAAGAAAAGCAAGAGCTTTCGTCGCTGGTAAAACTGATGCGTCGCAATCTGGAATTGGCGGAACAACTGTGTGTAACCTTGGCAGAGGAGCTGGATTTTGTGAAAACATATATTAATCTGGAACGCCGTTCTTTAGGTCCGGATTTTCATTCGGAACTGAAGATAGAAAAGGATGTGCAGCCGGAGCAAATAAGAATTCCGTCTATGATGATTCAAATTCCGGTTGAAAATGCAGTGAAGCATGCGTTGCGCGAGAAGGAAGGTGAACGTAATCTTTGGGTTTCGGTCTGCCGCCGGGGAAGCGGTATCTGTATAAAGATAACGGATAATGGTGGCGGTTATCGTCCGGACAGTCGGAACCGGGGCACGGGGACGGGAATGAAAGTCATTATGCAGACCATTCAGATTCTCAACAATAAGAACAAGGAGGCCATTGATGTTTCGGTGTACAATGTCTCTCTACAGAGTGGTGAGATGGGCTGTGAGGTGACTTTCTGGCTGCCTGACAACTACGATTACAGAATTTAAAAGAACCGTTTAATCTTATTTTTTGCAAGGATAGGCATATTTACAGACAAATAGTCCGTAAATGACCTTCTATTGCTTTGTATGGGAGTAGGATTATGTATATATTCGCGAGAAGAAAAACATAAAAGGAACATGGATAAATATAAGGTTGCAATAGTTGACGACGATGAGGTGGCTCTTGAGAATCTGAGTTTTGAATTGGGAAAGGATGCACGCTTCTTTTTGAAAGGAACTGCCCGTAATGGTAAACAAGGGAAAAAACTCATTGCCAAGGTACAGCCGGATTTGTTGTTCTTGGATGTGGAACTGCCGGACATGACTGGAATGGAATTACTGCAGGAAATACGTGACAGTGTTTCGTGGAATATGCGGATTGTTTTCTATACGGCTTATGATAAGTACATGATTCAGGCTATCCGGGAGGCTGCGTTCGACTATCTGCTGAAACCTTTTGAAGAGCAGGAGTTGCGGGATATTCTTGCGCGTTTTGTAGAGCAGGCAGAGGCTGGGCAGAGAATGTCATATCCCATTGGTGCACCGTTGCATACCGGACAGACATTTATCGTATTTACGCCAACTAATGATATGCGTGCGTTGCGTCCGGCTGAAATCGGCTTTTTTCGCTATTGTTCCGAGCGTAAACAATGGGAGGTGATACTAAACAACCAGCCGCCGTTGGTGTTGCGTCGCGGAATGACTGCTGAGCAGATTACTCAATATTCATCCAGTTTCGTGCAGATACATCAATCGTATATTATCAATATTGATTATCTGATGATTATAAAGGATAGCAAATGCATGCTTTATCCACCATTTGACAAAGTGACGGAACTGCTGGTTTCCAGAAAGTATAAGAAAGAGCTGCAAGACAGATTCTGCTTGTAAAGTGATAAGAATTATTTGGTTAGGGAGTTGACGCCGCAGGTTTTGGTGGCGTTGACGTAAAGAAAAGGCATTGAACCTCTAAAGTCCAATGCCTTTTTATTTATCAAATACTATTTTCGTATTTATCAGAAGCGAAGTTTATTTCACTTCGATACCTTTGTTCTGCAGTGTGACGTTCAATACTCTGGCATAATCAGCATACTGCTTTTCATTCAGAGTCTTTTTCATCAACTTCAGATTACCATAAACTGCATTACGGAGTAACTTCTCCTGATTCTTCTTGGAATTTGTAGCGCGTTCCATCTGTTCTGTAAAATATTCGCAGATGTTTGCCACTTCTTCATGCTGGTTGGAATCCAGATTCAAATACTTGCTCAACTTTGTTATGTTGATGTTACCTTCCCATTTTGCAGTTGTAGGTTGGTTTCCTGCTGCAAATGTTGTAGCAGTCAGGCAGACTGCTGCCACTAATGTTAATCCTAAACGTTTCATAATACCTACTTTTTAATTGTTATTCCTAAAAACTAATCTCAATCTAATACCTATTGAAAACTCTCTAAGCGCTTAGCTTTTTCTTTTTACCTATGCAAATATAGGTATATGTTTTATAACACAAAAATGAATACGTAAAAAAGTGTAGTTTATACCTTCATTTCTTGACTTAAATCAATTTTGTAGTGTGAAAATGCTTTATTTGGATGCTTTTTGTAATACGAATGTAATGTAGGTTAAATGAAATTCAGTTTATTGTAATGGATAAAAGGATTTTTATTAGTCAAAATGTTATTGCCAAACAGTTTCGGGCAATTCTATGATTACTCTGCTTTCAGAGCAGACTCCCACAAAGCCTAATCCACCTATGACGTTGCAAGGCAGACTGATAGGTTCCATTAAAGTATTGTCGTAATCCCCATCATCCAGGCAGTTTAAGGCTTTCAGGTAGCGGTATTCGGCTTCAGTGATACTAAGCAGCCGTACGGTGATGGTTTGTTTGCGGGATATATGGTCGTAGTAGTGTCCCTCTACCGGATAATATTCTTGGTAGAGAGGGGTATATACTTTTAATGTGGCATACGAATCACGGAAAGTGTTATCATTGAATATGTTGTATTTGTTATTTATGGTGGGAAACAATTCATTTTCTTCATCATCATAGTTGCCAGGGTGGCCGTCAGTCAGTATAACATCTTCCCGGTTGATGATTTCGTTCTGTCGGGGAGCAAGGATGGTAGTGTCTCTGGGTATGGAGGCCCAATGCCAAGAGCCGTCCTCGTCTTCCACTTTGATGAGGCTGCCGTTTTCATCTTCCAGGTATTCTTTCCATTTGCAATAGTAACTACGGTCATTCCAAATGTCCAGCCGGTAGTAGTTCTTCTCGTTGGGGCGGTCTTGCAATGTAATTTTGTATTGGCGGTAAAGGGTTTGTCCGCTGTACTCGCGCAGGTAGGCCAAGCAAGTGTCCACGTGCAGGCTCTCTATCGGTTGCGGCACGGTGACTTCGGCACTGGCATGGTATTTTCCGTTTTCGGCAGTGGCTTCTAGGCGTATGTTGTCGCCGGGATGCAAAGGGGTGTTGAGGCGAAACAGCTTATACAAGATAGCATCGTATACAAAGATGGCGTCTTCCGGATAATTTTCCGGTGGACCGAAGATTTCCTCCGGTGTCAGTGCTTGAGGAGTTTCAGCAATGCGGTTATTGATAAACAAGGTCAGTGTAGCTTCGTTCAAACGTACTATGCTGCTGCCCTTGCTCAAGTGCAGAAAGACTTCATTAACGTCTTTTCCTGTATCCAGTTGGGCATTCATGATGAGTAGCGGTTGTTGGTTGTCTGGATTGTAAGGAATTTCATTTTCACATGATGCCAACAAGACAATAGCTACTATATATAATAGGTGTAATTTCATTTGGATCTTCATATGCTGATGTGTTTAAAATCTGTAAGTATAGGTAACTGAAGGGATGCAGGGCAGGATGGTCAGTTTTTTGATACTGATTTTCCCTTCCTCTTTATGTTCTATGAATCCTCCATTACCATCCGGTTGGTATAGATAACTGCTTTTCTTGTATTTGCTGTAAACGATGTTCGGATTCATGGCATTGTATGCATTGTAGATACTGATATTCCAGGTGCGTATGCCATGTTTGGTTTTTTTGTTGAAGTTAACACCTAGGTTCAAACGATGGCTGGCAGGCAGGCGATAGTTGTTGCGTCCGGAGATGTAGCCGGTCTCTTCGATGACTCCATCGGGGCTGACGATAATAGTAGCCTTTTCGGGGATAGTGATACATCCACCGGTATTGAATATCCAGGAAGCTCCTGCATCAATGCGGTCACTGAACTTATGGCTGAGATTGAGGCTGATGCTGTGGCGGCGGTCATATTTGTAGGGGAACCATCGGCCTTGGTTGATGGTACCGTTCTTAAAACGGTGATCGGTCTTGGATAGGGTATATGCCAGCCAGCCGGTAGTCTTGCCCAATGTTTTCTGTACCATCAGTTCCAGACCGAAGGAGCGGCCTTCGCCCATTTCCACTTTTTCTTCCCAGTTGGTAGAGGTGCCGAAGAAGGATACACCGTCTTGATATTCAAGTATGTGTCTCATCTGTTTATAATATCCCTCGACGGAGAACTCCCAACCCGGCAGTCCGGAATAGTAGCCTCCTATGGAGAACTGGTTGGCATACATCGGACTGATGTCTTTGGTAATGGGTACCCAGAGGTCGGTAGGCATAGACAGCGGAGTAGAGGACAGCAGATGCACATACTGTGCCATGCACGTATAGGATGCTTTGGCAGAATATCCTTGTCCGAGGTCATAGCGGGCGGAAAGGCGGGGCTGCAGCGAATAGTAGCTTTTCCCTTGTGTGTGGAACAGCGATGTGCGTACACCTGCATTCAGACTGAGCCTGGCGTTTACATTGAAATTGTCTTCGGCGTAAAGGGAGATTTCTTGTCCGCGCATGGCATGGCTGTTGCTGGTATTGTAAACCGTATCTTCCTGGAGGGCGCCATTATCTATATCTTGTATTTTCGAGGTAGCTATTCCCGGACGGAACGTATGGTGGATGTACTCTGCACCGAACTTGATGTGGTGCTGCGGTATGGGGGTGTAGTCAAAGTCCATACGCGCACTCCAGTCACGGATACCGGAGTTGAACTTGGAGGAGTAATAGTATCTGTCTTGTACTTTATTGGTGACAGTATAGGTATCTTCCATGTTTCCGTCCAGCCCCATCTCATATTTGTTGTATGAGACGGTGGTGTTGCAAAACAGCTTGCTGTTGAATACATAGTTCCAGCGGCCGTAGGCGATGGTGTTTCCCCAATTCAGATGGCTGTTGTCCTTGGAATAATTCTTAATGCTGTTGTCGTAATTGTCACCGTGGTAGTCACTGTCATAATGATAGTGGTCTTTCCCCTTGTAGAAACTGAGGAAGATGCGGCTACGGTCGCTGAACTTATGATTGACCTTTGCATTGACGTCGTAAAAATAGTAGTTGTATTTGTCGGAATAGGTGTCGTCTTTGTCTACAATGAGATTTTTGAAGAATAGGGTGGGGATGGCTCGTGCGCTGAAACTGAAGGAGGTCCGTTCTTTCCAGATAGGGCCTTCGATATGCAGTTTGTCCGTCAACAGGCCTATGCTGAATGCGCCGTGGTATTTATGCATGTCTCCGTCGTTGGTCCGTACATCTACTATAGACGAAAGACGCCCGCCGTAGCGGGCAGGAAAAGAACTTTTGAAGAGTGTGGTGTTCTTTACCGCTTCGGGCGTAAAGATGGAGAATACTCCCAGCAGGTGGTCTGCGTTGTAAACTGGAATTCCGTCCAGCATAACCAGGTTTTGGTCGGGACCTCCCCCTCGCACATACATGCCTGCAAAACCTTCCATACCGGCTTGCACACCCGGCATCAGCTGAATGGTCTTCAGCAGGTCGGCTTCTCCCAATATGGACGGGGTATGCCTGATTTGTGTCATCGGTATCTCATGCGCTCCCATGGCTGTGCTTTCTATGCCGGCCTCCCGCTTGTCCGAGAGCACCACGACCTCTGCCAGCTGGTTATTGCTGTCCAGCCTGACGTTGAGTAAGGTGTCTTTCGTCAGTTCGAACCGGCTATGCCGGCTTTCGTAGCCCAGGTAGGAGAAAACCAGTTCCGTTTCCCCTTCCGGCAGGGTGAGGGAATAGAAACCGAAAGGATTGGTGGCAGTACCTGTGGAACGACGACTCTCAAGGATATTGGCACCAATCAGCGTCTCGGAAGACGCTCCGTCGGTCACGTATCCGCTGATGGTGAACTTACGGCTAACGGGTTTCTGCGGCACGGGCCGCTTATGGAGTAGAATGTGCTTTCCGGATATTTCGAACGTGATGGGTTCGTTTTCAAAGGCACGTTGCAATATCTCACTGATGTTCTTTTGTTTCATCTCCAGTGTGATGCGGTGCGTGAGCTTTACTTCTTCCCCATAGATGAAGGAGAATCCGGTTGCATTTTCCAGTTGCTTCACGAAACTCTCTAAAGTTGCGTTACGGATATTCAGGTTTATACGTGTTTCCTTGTTTTGTGCCTGTGCATGGAGTGAGGCGCTTAAAAGAACCACACACATCAGAAGTACGGTTCTGATGCGGTGGTGCGAACAGATAGTAGAGCTGGTCATTGTCAGTTAAGTTTAGTAGTAAGGATAATAGTGTTGTTTTCTTTTTTATAGGTAAAGTTGCCGGCGTCCTTCAGTAGGTCGAGGATTTCTGTAAGACTCTCCCCTTCGCGGAAGGTAGCTGTCATATGATAGTTCTTCAGGCTGTCTCCTTCGATACGTATATCGGTACGGAACGTTTCGGAAAGTTGACGGACGATTTCCTGCAAGGGTTGCTGATCGAATGTCAGTACGCTATGGATTACTTGGGTTTCCTCGGTAGTATGTATGGCTTCTGTGGGAATGGCTTCCCGTTGTGGTGCTACGTATAAGAACTGATAGGCTGCCCAGCTCGTTACACAGAGCAGGACTACGGCTGCGGCACTGGCTGTACGCATCCAGAACCGCTTCATGCTGCGGCGCTTTAGCAAACGGCTTTCCAGCAGCCTCCAGCTGTTCTCTGCCGTAAAGCGTCCTCGTGGGGAACGGGTAGAAGCAACCAGTTTGTTCAGTACCTTGTCGAAATTCTCGTTATTCACTTTCATTTTTGGCAATTTATTAAGAGCCTATGACTCCTTTTCTGCATGTAAAGACAGCTCCTTTTCAGGAATTCCCTATGCCTATATCCTGAAATAATGTTAATCTAAAGCTCTTTGTCCGTGAAAGTCTGTCCTACCTACGTATGACTTCCTTGTTTCTCTGTTTCAATCAATAGGGAAGGTGTGCTCGAGATGTGCATCTCATGTTGTGCGAGATGTGTATCTCATGCAGCTCGAGATGTACATCTCATACATGCATACGCGGCTTCTTGCAAGGAAGATGAAGCAGAGTTCACTCCGTCAGCAATGCTTCCTTGAGTCTTGTGAGTGCTTTTTGCAGTTGCGCGTCTACTGTCTTTGTGCTGATGTTCAGCTCCTCCGCCACTTGTGCATAGCTTTGTTTCTCTTCGCGCAGGCGGATGAATACTTCACGGCAACGCTCCGGCAGGCGGTCGAGCGCCTTGACATATCGGGCAAACAGTTCTTCGCTGATAAGAGTGTCTTCGGGGGAATCGGCCTGGCCGGAAACTTCGGGAAGCTGTTCGGACGAGAGTGTAGGGTGCCGGTTCTCTTTTTCCAGGTAATTGAGGGAGGCATTTTTGGTAAGGATAAAGCAGTAATCCTCTATGTTGTTCACTTCCGGCAACAGGGCGCGTTGTTCCCAAAGCTTCATGAAGACGTCGAGCACAATTTCTTGCGCCCATTCTTCGTGCTTCACGAAATAGCAGGCAATACGGAACAAGCGGTCGTAGCACAGATTGTAGAAACTGTGAAAAGCCCGTTCCGAGTCTTCTTCCTTCATTTGGCGCAAGTAGCGTCTGACTTCTTGTTCGGTCATGCAGTCTCCCGGTTTTGCTGTTAATCAATGAACATCAGGTCGCTTATTATGCCGTCCGAAACAAAGATACCTTCCCGGGTCAGGCGCAGGCGGTCTGCCTGCATCTCCAGTTTGTGGCTTTGGAGGTAGGGGGCTGCCATTTTCGTGCAATATTGGCACAACTCTGTGCCGAAGGCTTCTTCCGTATATGTCAGGGAGATTCCCCACATGGTACGCAGGGAAGTCATGATGTATTCATTGTAACGGGTCACTTTATCCAGAATTTCTGTTTCGGAGGAACGGTGCCCCTCTTCAATGGACTTTATGTATCCTTCCAGAGAAGCTGTGTTCCATTCCCTTGTCTCCGCATTGAAGGAGTGGGCGGAAGGGCCGCAGCCCAAATACGGAATGCCTTTCCAGTAAGCAGTGTTGTGGCGTGAGTACATGCCGGGCTTGCAGAAGTTGGATATTTCGTAATGCTCATACCCCGCGGCTCCCAGGGTGTCCATGAGTGCCGAGAAGAAGCGCACGCTACTCTCTTCATCTACTTCGCTGATACGATGGCTCTGCAGCATTTCGTAGATGCGGGTGCCTTTTTCGTAAGTCAGATGATAAGCGGAGATATGCTCCACATCAAGGCCGACGGCTTGTTGCAGGTCGCGTTCCCACCGTTGGTCTGTTTCATCCGGTAGCCCATAGATGAGGTCGATGCTGATATTCCGGAAGCCGGCTTGGCGGAGGCGGTGTATGGCTGCGATGGCTTGCGCGGCATTGTGCCGGCGGTTCAACAGTTTCAGGGTGGGGGCGTCGAATGTTTGTATCCCCATGCTTATGCGGTTGAAGGGGAGGGTGCGCAGCATGGACACATATTCTTCCGTCAGGTCGTCGGGATTGGCCTCGAGGGTAATTTCTTCGGCATGTTCTGTTCCATACACCTCTTTGATAGTCCGGAATATCTGCTCGAAATCTTCGTGAGCGAGCTGTGAGGGAGTTCCTCCACCAAAGTAGATGGTCTCTATCGGTTCTTCCTTCAGATAACCCTTGCGGGTTTTCAGTTCAGTGCACAAGGCACGGATGTACTGCTGCTTCAATTCGCTGCGAGTGGTGGAATAGAAATCGCAATAGATACAGCGCGTCTTGCAAAAAGGTATATGAATATAGATGCCTGCCATGGTATGCTTATGGATATTTGTTGCAAAAATAGTCTTTTGGCGGGAGAATATATCGGTTTTCGGGACATTTAATGTAATATGGAAGTAGTCAGTGTCTTGGTGGAGATTCTCAGTTTTGTCTGTAATCCGGAAAAATAGAACATTTTTTGAGTCGTATGGAAATTCATTATTCCGAATAAACTCCTTTCCTTTGTTATCAGAAAAAGGAATGGGTGTCTATTAAAATAATGAGTAATATGTTTGAAGGACTTGACTTTTGGTTTGAACAGATTATAGCTTATTGCATTGCCCTCGTACTGGTGCAGTTCATGAAGAAACAAATATAGCGGCAAATACTTTATTCACTTCCGTCGTAGCACGGCTTAATCTTAGGCTTTTTCTTGTGATTTCTGAGCTTTTGGGGTACTAATGACCGATATTTACCCCTTTTTGAAACAATAGTGCCCCCGAAATTACCGGGAATGGGGTAATTTTGCAGTATTGAAAAACAAACTTAAATAATATCATGAGAAAAAGTAACTACTTATGGCTGCTGCTGGTGGCAGTTTTATTGCTGCCCGCTCAGGAAATGGCTGCCAAGAAGAAAAAAGAGAAGGAAGTGACAGACCGCGAACTTTGGGCCGGGGTGTTGTATCAAATGGCTGCTCCGGTACTGAGCAATATGAGTGAAGGGAAGCTCCAGAAAAATATGCAGGTGGAGCTTAGTCCCACTTGGGATGGACGCGACAAACGGGTGACCTATATGGAATGTTTCGGCCGTCTGATGGCGGGGTTGGCGCCCTGGCTCTCTTTGCCGGACGATGACACTGCCGAAGGCAAGCAGCGCAGGCAGCTCCGCGAATGGGCATTGAAAAGTTATGCGCAGGCGGTAGACCCTAAAAGCCAGGATTACCTGCTTTGGCGGAAAGAGGGACAGCCGCTGGTCGATGCCGCTTATGTTGCTGAAAGCTTCCTGCGAGGATACGATGCTTTGTGGGTGCCTCTGGATAGTTTGACTAAACGGCGTTACATTGAAGAGTTCACCCAGTTGCGCCGTGTGGACCCTCCTTATACCAACTGGCTGCTGTTCTCGTCTACGGTAGAATGCTTTCTGCGCAAGGCAGGTGCCAAGAGTGATGCTTACCGTATTGTCTCCGCTCTGCGCAAGGTGGAAGAGTGGTATGTAGGCGACGGCTTTTATAGTGACGGACCGGGATTTGCCTTTGACTATTACAACAGCTTCGTACTCCATCCCATGTATGTGGAGTGTCTGGAAGTCTTTACGAACAGTGGAAAAAATAAGATATGGAATGCGCCGGATTGCAATTTCCAGCGTGCCCAGAAGCGCATGCAGCGTTTCGGCATGATTCTGGAACGTTTCATCTCTCCCGAGGGGGCCTTCCCCGTATTCGGGCGTTCCATTACCTACCGCACCGGTACCCTCCAGCCATTGGCTTTGTTGGCATGGCGTGGATGGTTGCCCAAGGAATTGTCGAACGGACAGGTACGTGCTGCCATGACAGCTGTCATCAACCGTATGTTCGGTGACAACCGGAACTTCAACGAGAAAGGTTTTCTGACATTGGGATTCAATGGTTCCCAGCCTCATATCTCCGACTGGTATACTAACAACGGCAGCCTTTACATGGCTTCCCTGGCATTCTTGCCCCTGGGTTTGCCCGCCGACCATCCGTTCTGGACAGATGCTCCGCAGGCATGGACCTCGAAAAAGGCGTGGGGTGGTGAAGAATTCCCCAAAGACCATGCCTATTATGAGTAAGACTGATTCATTTTTTATAGTATTTATATTAATTGTTTGGGGGATTGGTGGATTTCCGGTGGCACTCTGTGCGCAGGGTGCTGCCGGTGTCCTTCCCGAAACGCATCTGGTGGAAGTGGGGAAAGGATACAGCCAGACTTCCGTCAACACCGCCGTATTCCGTAATAATTCGCTGGTGACGCAAGGTGACGAGCAATACATCAGTTACTATGATGCGGAAGGGTTCCTGACTCTTGGAAAACGGAACCTCCATGCCGGACAGTGGACACTGCACCGTACACAGTATAAAGGGAATGTGAAGGATGCCCATAACGTCATCAGCATGATGCTGGACGGTGACGGGTATATTCATGTAGCCTTCGACCATCACGGACAGCCCTTGAACTACTGTCGCAGCATTGCACCCCATTCGCTGGAATTGGGTGAGAAGGAGCCCATGACGGGCGTGGATGAAGGCAATGTAACCTATCCGGAGTTTTATCTGCTGTCCGGAGGCGACCTGCTGTTTGCATACCGTTCCGGTTCTTCCGGCCGAGGCAACCTGGTGATGAACCGCTATTCCTTGAAAGAGAAGAAATGGAGCCGTGTGCAGGATGTGCTGATTGATGGCGAGAACAAGCGCAATGCTTACTGGCAGCTATATGTAGATGAGCTTGGAACCATCCATCTGTCGTGGGTCTGGCGCGAGACTTGGCATGTGGAAACCAACCACGACCTATGCTACGCCCGTTCCTTTGACAATGGCGTAACATGGTATAAGGCAAATGGCAAGAAATATGATTTGCCCATCCGTCTGGGTAATGCAGAGTATGCCTGCCGCATTCCTCAGAATTCGGAACTGATAAACCAGACCAGCATGAGTGCCGATGCAGGCGGTCATCCCTACATTGCTTCCTATTGGCGTGACCCGGACAGCGACGTCCCGCAATACCGGATTGTCTGGCATGACGGGCAGATGTGGCACAGCCGCCAGGTATCCGGGCGTACCACTCCGTTTTCCTTGAAAGGCGGAGGCACGAAGATGATTCCGATGGCCCGTCCGCGCATCGTAGTAGATGGTGGGGAGATATTTTATGTATTCAGGGATGAAGAACGGGGGAGCAAAGTCTCCTTGGCGCACGCTACGGATGTAGCAAACAGTAAGTGGAGCATCAGCGATTTGACCGACTTCGCTGTCGATGCCTGGGAACCGTCTCATGACACGGAATTGTGGAAGAGCAGGAAGCGGCTGCATCTGTTTGTGCAGCATGCCAAGCAAGGGGATGGAGAGCGGGTTGTGGAGTTTGCACCGCAACCGGTGTATGTATTGGAAGTGATAAGATAAAAGAACAGTATTAGTATATGAAAACGACATGCTTATTTTTATTGGGTTTGGCTTTTTGCTGGGGAGTGTCCTCATGCACCGCTCAGCAGCCGAAACCGGAAGAAGTGATTGAGATTATCAATCGGGTGAATAACTATTGGCAGGAGACCCATCCGCAACATGGGCGCTCTTTCTGGGACAATGCCGCCTATCATACGGGAAATATGGAGGTGTTCTTCCTGACCGGTAATCCGGAATGTTATGCCTATTCCGAGGCGTGGGCAGAACATAATGAATGGAAAGGCGCGAAGAGTGACAACAAGGAAGAGTGGAAGTACAGCTATGGGGAGAGTGATGATTATGTGCTTTTCGGTGATTATCAGATTTGTTTCCAGACTTATGCGGATTTGTATACCGTGAAGCCGGATTCCGGGAAGATAGCCCGTGCGCGCGAAGTGATGGAATACCAGATGAGTACGGACAAGAACGATTATTGGTGGTGGGCAGACGGACTTTACATGGTAATGCCCGTTATGACAAAGATGTACAAGCTGACCGGCAATCCGTTATATCTGGAGAAACTGCATGAATACTGGACCTATGCCAACAGCATCATGTACGATGCGGAGGAAGGCCTATACTATCGCGACGGCAAATATATTTATCCAAAACATAAAAGTGTGAATGGTAAGAAAGACTTCTGGGCGCGTGGCGACGGTTGGGTGCTGGCTGCCTTGGCAAAGGTACTGAAAGACCTGCCCGAAACAGACCAATACCGCCAGGAGTACATAGACCGCTTCCAGACGATGGCCAAATCCGTGGCTGCCTGCCAGCAGCCGGAAGGCTACTGGACACGCAGTATGCTCGACCCTGAGCATGCTCCCGGTCCTGAAACCAGCGGTACGGCTTTCTTTACCTATGGTCTGTTATGGGGGATGAACAACGGCTTGCTGGACAAGGCTACTTATCAACCCGTAGTGATGAAGGCGTGGAATTATCTGACTACTGTAGCCTTGCAGCCCGATGGCCGCATAGGGTATGTACAGCCGATTGGCGAGAAAGCCATTCCCGGACAAGTGGTTGATGCCAACTCTACTGCCAACTTTGGGGTAGGGGCATTTCTGCTGGCAGCTTGTGAGATGGTGCGTTTTTTGAATGCCGACTGATTGGAGATATTAAATAAGTGTATATGTTACACAACATATACACTTTCTTTGTATTATAATGTATATAGTGTTAATTTTACACCCGTTAAAAGGTTTAATATAAAAAGATTATGATTGTACGGATGAAAAACACTTTCCGGATGCTTTTGGCGGCAATGTTATTGTCGTTGTTTGCACTTCCGGGATATTCCTGGCAAAAATCCTTTCCCGAAAAAGATTATGTAGCTTATTTGTTCACTTATTTCACTGGGAATAGTGGCGATGAAGAAGCTGTGCGCTATGCTGTAAGCATGGACGGTTATACCTACTGGGCATTGAATGATAATGAACCGGTAATCGACTCGAAAGTCATCAGCTCCACCGGGGGAGTCCGCGACCCGCATATCCTTCGTTGCGAGGATGGCAAGACTTTCTATATGGTAGTGACAGATATGGTTTCAGCCAATGGATGGAGTTCCAACCGTGCCATGGTTTTGCTGAAATCTACCGACTTGGTCAACTGGTCTCACTCCGTTATCAATATACAGAAGCGCTATTCAGGTCAGGAGGATTTGAAGCGTGTATGGGCTCCGCAGACTATCTACGACCCGGAGGTGGGAAAGTACATGGTGTATTGGTCTATGCTGCATGGCGATGGAGCCGATGTCATATATTATGCTTATGCCAATGCGGAGTTTACGGATTTGGAGGGAGAGCCCAAGCCATTGTTTCTGCCGGAGAACGGGAAATCGTGCATCGATGGAGACATTGTCTATAAGGATGGTGTTTTCCACCTTTTCTATAAGACGGAAGGGCATGGAAACGGCATAAAGGTGGCCACCACCCGTTCCTTGACCTCCGGGGCATGGACGGAAGAACCCGATTACAAGCAACAGACTAAGGAAGCCGTAGAGGGTGCGGGCACTTTCAAACTGATAGGGCAGGATAAGTATATCCTGATGTACGACGTCTATATGAAAGGAAGCTATCAGTTTACGGAAACCACTGACTTGAAGAATTTTAAGGTGATAGACAGCGAGGTGAAGATGAACTTCCATCCCCGTCATGGGACCATTATCCCCATTACCCGCCATGAGCTGTTGCGCATTACCGATGAATGGGGCAAGCCGACAGAACTGGGCGCATTGCCCAACAATCCCGTATTGCCGGGTTTCCATGCCGACCCGGAAATCCTTTATTCCCATCAGACCCAAAAGTATTACATCTATTCTACTACGGACGGACAGCCGGGTTGGGGAGGCTGGTATTTCACCGTATTCTCCTCCACGGATTTGAAGACCTGGCAGGATGAAGGCGTCATGCTGGACTTGAAGTCGGAGCAAGTGCCCTGGGCAGATGGCAATGCTTGGGCGCCTTGCATTGAAGAGAAAAAAGTGGACGGTAAGTATAAATACTTCTTCTATTACAGTGGAAACCCCAAGAATGGCGGCGGCAAGCAGATTGGAGTGGCTACGAGCGATTCTCCGGCCGGCCCTTTCACCGATTTGGGACGCCCTGTCGTTACTGCTTCACCCGTCGGTGGCGGGCAACAGATTGATGTGGATGTGTTTACAGACCCTGTTTCGGGCAAATCCTATCTTTACTGGGGCAACGGCTACATGGCAGGTGCCGAGCTGAACGACGATATGGTGTCCATCAAGGAAAATACCGTTACGGTGATGACACCGGCGGGAGGCACCTTGCAGGACTATGCTTTCCGCGAAGCAGCCTATGTCTTTTATCGCAACGGGCTCTACTATTTCATGTGGTCGGTAGACGATACCGGTTCGCCCAATTACCATGTGGCATACGGTACATCCAAGTTGCCGCTCGGTCCTATCGAAGTTGCCAAGCAACCCGTTGTGCTGATTCAGAATCCGGAAAAGGAAATTTACGGTCCGGCACACAACGCTGTATTGCAGATTCCCGGTACAGATGAGTGGAGAATCGTTTACCACCGTATTAATAAATGGTACTTGAAAGATGGCCCCGGCGTTCATCGTGAAGTCTGCATAGACCGGATGGAGTTCAATGAAGACGGAACCATCAGGCCGGTGGTGCCTACCTTTTAATTTAATGATATAACATAATAATTTAATACCATGAAGAATAGATTGAAATTACTGGTTTGGTTGTTTGCCCTCTCAGGTCCGCTGGCAGCACAGAGTGTATCTGTCAATGGTCCGGATGGAAAATTGCAGCTTACGGTATCCTGCCCGTCAGCCAACGGCGAAGTGTCTTACGCCGTCACCTACAATGGAAAGCAAATGCTGGAATCTTCTCCCTTGGGGATGGAGACAAATGTGGGTGATTTCTATAGAGGATTGCAGTTGAAGGAACATAAAGTCACAGCTTTCGATACGGTTTATGAACAATCCCGAATCAAAGCTTCGCACATCCATTACCGGGCAAACGAATTGCTTTGTTCATTCGTCAACGGTGAGGGGAAGAATGTGCAGATAACTTTCCGCGTCAGCAACAATGACGTGGCTTTCCGTTACACCCTGCCGAGGGAGCAGGGAAAAGGAAGCGTCACGGTGAACAGCGAACGGACCGGCTTCCGCTTCCCGTCGCAGACCACCACTTTCCTTTGTCCGCAGAGCGACGCCATGATAGGGTGGAAGCGTACCAAACCCAGTTACGAAGAAGAATATAAGGCAGATGCCCCGATGAACGAACGTTCGGGTTATGGACATGGATATACATTTCCCTGCTTGTTCAAGGTGGGGGATGACGGCTGGGTACTGCTCAGTGAAACCGGAGTGGACAGCCGTTATTGTGGCTCGCGTTTGAGTGATTGGGATAACGGCGTGTATCGCATTGCTTTCCCCATGCCGGAAGAGAACAACGGCAATGGAACGGTGGCACCTGCCTTTTCCCTGCCGGGCTCCACGCCGTGGCGTACTGTGACGGTGGGGGAAACCTTGAAGCCGATTGTGGAAACCACCGTCCCCTGGGATGTAGTGGAACCACGCTATACCACCACCCATGATTACAAGCCGGGCCGTGGCACATGGAGCTGGATTCTCTGGCAGGACGGCAGCATCAACTACGACGACCAGGTGCGCTATGTTGACTTGGCAGCCGCCATGGGATACGAATATGTATTGATTGACAACTGGTGGGACAACAACATCGGTCGCGACCGCATGGAACAGTTTATCAAGTATGCCCGTAGCAAGGGTGTGGAGGTATTCTTGTGGTATAGCTCCAGTGGTTACTGGAACGATATAGAGCAGAGTCCCGTCAACCGGATGGATAACTCCATTGCCCGCAAGCAAGAGATGCGCTGGTTGCAAAGCCAGGGTGTGAAGGGTATCAAAGTAGACTTCTTCGGCGGTGACAAGCAAGAGACCCTGCGTTTGTACGAGGAGATTCTGAGCGATGCCGACGACCACGGTCTGATGGTTATCTTCCACGGCTGTACCTTGCCTCGCGGCTGGGAACGGATGTATCCCAATTACGTAGGCAGCGAGGCGGTGCTGGCTTCCGAGAATCTGGTATTTAGCCAGCATTTCTGTGATAACGAGGCGTTCAATGCCACGCTGCACCCTTTCATCCGCAATGCTGTGGGATGCATGGAGTTTGGCGGTGTGTTCCTGAACAAGCGTTTGAACCGCAGCAACGATGGCGGAACTATTCGCCGCACCACGGACATCTTTCAGCTGGCAACGGCAGTGCTGTTCCAAAATCCTATCCAGAACTTCGCCTTGGCACCTAATAACTTGACGGATGCTCCGCAAATCTGCCTCGACTTTATGAAACAAGTGCCCACTACTTGGGACGAGACCCGTTTCATTGACGGCTATCCGGGGAGATATATTGTTCTTGCCCGTCGTCATGGAAACACGTGGTACATAGCCGCTGCCAATGCAACGGTGGAACCGTTGAAACTGAAACTTGACCTTCCTATGCTGGCAGGACAAGAGGTGTCTCTGTATAGTGATGACAAGAAGATGCAGCCTCAATTAAAGCTGCAGAAGATAAAGACTGACGGCTCTCTGCAACTCACGGTTCAGCCGCAGGGAGGGGCGGTAATCGTGGAATAAAGAAGGCATGGAGCAACCCTTGTTTTGTAATGATATGTCATAACGGATTACTCCTTTTGCAAATCTTTGATTATCAAAGGTTTATAATTGTCCTGATTCAGTCGTATACTGAATGGCATTCACTATACGACTGAACCCTATTCACTATACGACTGAATGGCATTCAGAATACGGCTGATTGTGACTATCGAACTAAATGTGAATGATTAATACCGACTTAATACCATGAATAGATTCTTGAAATTATTGTCCTTGTGTCTGTTCTTGACACTGACCGTTCCTTTGCAGGCTGTGACGAATGGAGTGGCGAATGAACCCGATTCAGTCTACCTCTTTTCCTACTCCCATGCCGACGGCAGTGGCGGTCTGAAACTAGCCTGGAGTCCCGATGGCAACCGATGGTTCAGCGTGGCAGAGGGCAGCTCCTTTGTCAACTCGGACTTCGGCCCCTGGGGGCAAATGAAGCGGATGCTGAAACCGCACTTGATGCAGACCCGTGCCGACGACCGTTGGCACTGTATCTGGGAACTGACGGAAAGCGGAAACTCCCTTGCATACGTCGAGTCTCCCGACTTGCTGCAATGGAAAGCGCAGAAATACTTTGACCGTTCTCGCCTTGCCGAATACCGGCCGGCGGAGGTCTATCCTAACGTGCGGAAGGAGGTTCTGCTGAACGGTACCGTACAGCAGGGTTGGATGCAGCGTGTACCGTATGCCACGGTGCAGCGTGTCATCTCCTTTGCAGAGCATAAGAAGTACCGCCAGGCACTCCATGCCGAACGTACCGAGCAAGACCCCGTACGTTTTGCCGGACTGAAACCGGTGGAGGCGACTATCGAAGTGGAGACGGAATGTGCAAAAACCATCAGCAAGCATCTGATAGGTATTTTCTTCGAAGACATCAACTATGCTGCGGATGGAGGACTGTATGCCGAGCTGGTACAGAACCGCGACTTCGAGTATTCGTCTAAGGACGGTTCACACCAAGGTTGGGACGGCACATATGCCTGGGCGGTGAAAGAGGGGAATACTTCGGCTGCCGTTACCATTGCCGCTGCCGACCCCATTCATCCCAATAACCCTCATTATGCCGTATTGGAGGCGCGTCCCGGAGTGACATTGCAGAACGACGGTTTCGACGGCATCAGCTTGAAGAAAGGGGAGAAGTACGATTTCTCTCTCTTCGCCCGCGTGGCACCGGGCAGCAAGGGAGGCAAGGTGGTTGTTTGCCTGCTCGACCAGACGGGCCGTGAGATTGCCCGCTCTTCCGTCAATGTGTCCTCCAAAGAGTGGAAGAAACAGCAGACGGTGCTGACGGCAAACGCCGATGTGCGTGCCGCCGTGCTCTCGCTTCAGCCGCAGACGGTGGGGACACTGCATCTCGATATGATTTCCCTTTTTCCGCAAAATACATTCAAGGGCCATAAGAACGGCTTGCGTGCCGACCTGGCGCAGACGCTTGCCGACCTGCATCCACGCTTCGTCCGCTTCCCCGGCGGCTGCGTGGCTCATGGCGACGGCATCGACAATATCTATGATTGGAAAGGCTCTATCGGACCGCTTGAAGCCCGTAAGCCGTTGCGCAATCTGTGGGGGTATCATCAGACACGCGGACTGGGCTACTTCGAGTACTTCCGCTTCTGCGAAGATATAGGTGCCGAACCTCTGCCGGTATTGGCAGCGGGCGTGCCGTGCCAGAATTCGGGCACACACTCGCACTATGCCGACAACTGTCCGCAGGGGGCCAACAAGGAACTGATGCGCTACGGCCAGCAGGGTGGCATCCCGATGGAAGAGATGCCTGCCTATATCCAGGATGTGCTCGACCTGATAGAGTATGCCAACGGCGATGCACGCCGCACCGTGTGGGGCAGGAAGCGTGCTGAGGCAGGCCATCCCAAGCCTTTCAATCTGAAGTATATCGGCATCGGCAACGAGGATATGATTACCGAAGTGTTTGAGGAGCGCTTTGCCATGATATACAAGGCTGTCAGGGAGAAGCATCCCGAAATTACGGTTGTCGGCACTGTAGGTCCCTTCTACGAAGGCACGGACTATGCGGAGGGCTGGCGCCTTGCCACGGAACTGGGCGTGCCCATGGTGGACGAACACTATTACGTGGATCCGGGCTGGATGATTCACAACCAGGACTACTACGACCGTTATGACCGTACCAAGTCCAAGGTCTATCTGGGCGAATATGCCGCCCACCTGCCCGGACGTCCCAACAACATAGAGACAGCGTTGGCAGAAGCTCTCTATCTGACTTCGGTGGAACGTAATGCCGATGTGGTGGAGATGACCTCGTACGCCCCGTTGCTGGCGAAGGAAGGCCATACGCAGTGGAATCCCGACTTGATTTATTTCAATAACACGGAAGTGAAGCCTACCGTGGGCTACTACACACAGCAGATGTACGGACAGAATGCGGGTACGCAGTACATCACCTCGCACGTCACACTGAATAATGGGCAAGAGGCTGTCCGTAAGCGCGTCGGTGTTTCGGTGGTAAAGGATGAGGCCACGGGTGACCATATCGTAAAGCTGGTGAACCTGCTTCCGGTGGAGGTTTCCTCTACAGTGAAGCTGAAGGGCATCGACTTGCAGAATCCCTCGGCAGTGAAGACGCTCCTGACGGGTGACCCGAAAGACAAGCAGGCACGTTCCGTGACTTCCGCCTTCGACATCGGCGGTACGGAGTTTCCTTATACCTTGCCTGCCTATTCGTTTACGGTGATACGTATCCATGAGAATAAGGGGAAATAAGGATAAATCCGTGTAATTCCGTGCGTGGGAACTTAAAAACTTAAAAGATATGATACGATTATTGACTTTGGCACTTGTTGCAGCCATGACCGGCAGTGTGTCGGCACAAAAGCAACAGACTTTGCATTCCGGTTATCCCATCGACCCGGTTCCTTTCACTTCAGTGAAGGTGACGGACAGTTTCTGGGGACAACGCTTGAAGGCAAGCCGCGAGGTAACCATCCCGTTGGCTTTCAGTAAGTGTGAGGAAACGGGACGTTATGAAAACTTTGTGAAAGCTACTCATCCCAGTGATGAGTATAAGGTGGGAGGCTTCTCCTTTGACGATACGGATGTCTATAAGACGATTGAAGGTGCAAGTTACTCCTTGCAGACTTACCCGGACAAGAAACTGGAAGAATATATCGACAGCGTATTGGTCATAGTGGCCGCCGCCCAAGAACCGGACGGGTATCTTTACACCGCACGTACCATGAACCCCAAGCATCCGCACGATTGGTCGGGGCCGGAACGCTGGTCGGAGGTGGAGAATTTGAGCCACGAGTTCTATAATCTGGGTCACATGGTGGAAGGGGCTGTGGCTTATTATCAAGCTACAGGCAAGCGGAACTTCCTGGATATAGCTATCCGTTATGCCGACTGCGTATGCAAGAATATCGGTGAAGGCCCCGGACAGAAGCGTGTGATTCCCGGACATCAGATTGCCGAAATGGCATTGGTACGCCTCTATACCGTGACAGGAGATAAGAAATATCTCGACCAGGCCAAGTTCTTCCTCGACGCGCGCGGCACTACGGCACGCAAGGACATCTATTTGCAGTCGCACAAGCCTGTACTGGAGCAGGAAGAGGCAGTGGGACATGCCGTACGTGCCGGTTACATGTATTCCGGTATGGCTGATGTGGCTGCCATTACGGGTGACAGCTCCTACATCAAGGCTATCGACAAGATATGGGAGAATATCGTCGGCAAGAAGATATATATTACCGGCGGTATCGGTGCGCGTCATGCGGGCGAAGCTTTCGGTGATAACTATGAATTGCCGAATCTGACTGCCTACAATGAGACCTGTGCCGCCATCGGCAATGTTTACATGAATTACCGCCTCTTTCTGCTGCATGGCGATTCCAAGTATTTCGACGTGCTGGAACGTACGCTTTACAACGGATTAATCTCCGGCGTTTCATTGGACGGAGGCAAGTTCTTCTATCCCAATCCGTTGTCTTGCGATGGTAAGTATCACTTTAATGCCGACCATACGATTACACGTCAGCCGTGGTTTGGTTGTGCCTGCTGTCCCAGCAACATCAGCCGGTTCATTCCTTCTTTGCCGGGATATGTGTATGCCGTGAAAGACAATCAGGTGTACGTCAACCTTTTCTTGTCCAACCGTGCCGAGCTGAAGTTGAATGAAAAGAAAGTGGTGCTGGAGCAGGAAACCGGATACCCCTGGAACGGAGACATTCGTGTGAAGGTGGCTCAGGGCAACCTGCCGTTTACGATGAATATCCGTATTCCGGGTTGGGTGCGCGGCAGTGTACTTCCGAGTGACCTTTATTCGTATGCCGACGACCTGAAGTTGGGCTATCGTGTATTGGTGAATGGCGAGGAGGTGACCGGTGAACTTCGTAAAGGCTATCTCCGGATAGACCGGAAGTGGAAGAAAGGGGATGTGGTAGAGGTGCATTTCGACATGCAACCCCGTGTGGTGAAAGCCAATGAAAAAGTGGTTGCCGACCGTGGACGGGTGGCCGTTGAGCGTGGTCCTATCGTTTATTGTGCCGAGTGGGCCGATAATGATTTTAATATACAGAATATCATCCTGAACCGTCATCCGAAATTCCAGGTGACGGAGAAGCCCGAACTGCTGTATGGCATCAACGAAATTACCACAGAAGTGCAGGCTCTTGGTTTTGATGCTGCCGGAAAGTTGGCAACCAGAGATGTGACGCTGACCCTGATACCTTATTATGCATGGGCACACCGGGGTGAGGGCAAGATGGATGTATGGTTGCCGGTAAATAGGATTGATGTAGAATAGGTAAGTATGTCGTCATAATTTAGCTTATGCTATCGTTATAAACAGATTAAAACCATGAAAAGACTTTTATTTCTATTGACATTGTTCGTTGTTCTTGGCATGCAGGCGCAACAGCATGTGATGACTGTTGATGTATCAAAACCGACGGCTCGGATAAATCCTGCCATGTATGGAATCTTCTTCGAAGACATTAATTTCGGTGCGGACGGTGGTTTGTATGCCGAACTGGTAAAGAACCGCTCTTTTGAGTTCCCGCAGCCGCTGGTGGGGTGGATACCTTTCGGCGAGGTGACGGTACAGGACGAGCGGCCCTGCTTCGACCGCAATCCGCATTATGTGCGCATTACCAATGACGGCTGTCTTTTGCGTGCCGGACTGGATAATGAAGGTTATCGTGGCATCGGCCTGAAAAAAGGAGAAGATTACCGTTTCTCCGCCTATGTCCGTACGCCGGATACCAAACCAATGAAGCTTTCCGTCGAACTGGTGAATTCCAACGGAGAGAATCTCCTGAAGAAGGAACTGGAAGTGAAAGGCAGTGAATGGCAGAAGCTGACGGCTGTGCTGAAAGCTCCTTTTACCGATGTTCGCTCGCGTCTGCGTGTTGTGTTGCAGACGGAGGGTACGGTAGATATGGACCACATCTCTCTCTTCCCGGTGAACACTTGGAAGAAGCGTGAGAATGGATTGCGTGCCGACTTGGTACAAGCCCTCTATGACCTCAATCCCGGAGTATTCCGTTTTCCCGGCGGTTGTATCATCGAAGGCAACAGCCTTGCCACCCGTTATCAATGGAAGAATTCCGTGGGTCCGGTAGAGAACCGTCCTTTGAACGAAAATCGCTGGAACTATACATTCAAGCATAAAGCTTTCCCGGATTATTTCCAGAGTTACGGACTTGGCTTTTACGAATATTTCCTGCTGAGTGAAGACCTCGGTGCAGAGCCTCTGCCGGTACTGAGCTGCGGGCTGTCCTGCCAATACGAAAGCAACGAAGTGGTTCCCCTTGGAGAACTCGGCCCGTACGTGCAGGATGCCCTCGACCTCATCGAGTTTGCCAACGGTGCTGCAACCTCCAAGTGGGGAAAGGTGCGTGCCGATATGGGACATCCCGAACCGTTCGGTCTGAAAATGATTGCCATCGGCAATGAACAGTGGGGGGAAGTCTATCCCGAGCGTCTGGAAGTGTTCACGAAAGCCATCCGTGCGGAATATCCCGATATGCAGATTGTAGGTTCTTCCGGTCCGAGTGCAGATGGGGACAAGTTCGATTACCTATGGCCCGAAATGAAACGCATCGGGGTGGATTTGGTGGACGAGCATTATTATATGGCTCCCGACTGGTTCTTTGCCAATGCTGCCCGCTATGATGACTATGACCGTAAAGGACCGAAAGTCTTTGCCGGTGAATATGCATCGCATGACCACCCCACCGGGAAAGCCAATAATTTCTTGGCGGCACTGTCCGAAGCAGCTTTTATGACGGGACTGGAACGTAATGCCGATGTGGTGCGCCTGGCTACCTATGCTCCGTTGTTTGCCCATGTGGATGCCTGGCAGTGGAATCCCGATTTGATTTGGTTCGACAATCTCCGTATGATGCGGACTCCCAACTATTACGTACAGCAGATGTACGGTATGAATGCCGGAACAGATGTGCTGAACCTGCAAATGGACGGAAAACCCGTGACGGGGCAGGACAGCCTTTATGCATCGGCAGTGCTGGATGCTCCTACGGGAGAAGTAATTCTGAAGCTTGTCAATGCGGGCAGCAGATCGGAGAAGGTACAGATAGAGTTCAGCGGATTGAAGAAGCGGCAGCTTGTCTCGGGTTCCTGCACCTATTTGCAAAGTGATGACTGGAAAGCCAAGAATACACTGGAGCAGGAGGCTATTGTTCCACGTATTCGTCCGGTGGAGGTGGCTTCCCGTTCTCTGAGCCTGGAGCTTCAGCCCCGTTCGTTCGGAGTCTATCGTTTGCGGATAAGTACTCAATCAAAATAAATTCCCATTTAGTCACCTATTTAATTATGTGAACTAGTTATGAACACTTATTTAAAGAATTAAATTCAGCCTTTTTTGAACGATTATTCTTCCTTTTAATTATAGGATAGGCGTATCTTTGTGACGGCATACCGGTTCTGCTTGTATGCCGTTGCTAATTTTTATAAACTATTTACCATGAAGAAACATTTCATTACCGGACTGCTTGCGACTTTTGCCATTGCCGCAAGCGCACAGTCCTTCACTGAATGGCAAAACCCTGAAGTAAATGCCGTGAACCGTGCTCCGATGCACACCAACTATTTTGCCTATGAGTCGGCAGATGCTGCGGCTCGTGGAGCAAAAGAACATTCTTCCAATTACATGACTCTGAACGGTATCTGGAAATTCTTCTGGGTGAAGAATGCCGATGCCCGTCCCACGGATTTCTGGAAAGTGGGGTTCAACGACAAGGGATGGAGCGATATGGCCGTTCCCGGTATGTGGGAACTGAACGGTTTCGGCGACCCTATCTACGTGAATACCGGATATGCCTGGCGCAATCAGTTCAAGAACAATCCACCGCAGGTGCCAACGGAGAATAACAATGTAGGTTCCTACCGTCGTGAGATTGTAATACCTGCCGACTGGAAGAGTAAGGACATCATTGCTCATTTCGGTTCCGTGACTTCCAATATGTATTTGTGGGTAAACGGCAAGTACGTAGGTTATAGTGAGGACAGCAAACTGGAGGCTGAATTCAACCTGACACCCTACTTGAAGCCGGGACAAAAGAATCTGATAGCCTTTCAGGTATTCCGCTGGTGTGACGGGACGTATCTGGAAGACCAGGACTTCTTCCGTTATAGCGGTGTAGGGCGCGATTGCTACTTGTATGCCCGTGACAAGAAGCGCATTCAGGACATCCGTGTCACTCCCGATTTGGATACTGCTTATAAGAACGGTTCCCTGAAAGTACAGCTTGATGTGAAGGGTGGCGGCAATGTCAGTCTTGAACTGCTGGACGCTGCCGGAAAACAGGTGGCTACAGCTGTCGCCAAAGGTAGCGCTACTGCCTTGATAAATGTGGAGAATCCTCATAAGTGGACGGCGGAAACGCCTTACTTGTATACCCTGCGTGCCACTTTGCAAGGCAGCAGTGAAGTGATTCCCGTAAAGGTGGGCTTCCGAAAGATAGAGCTGAAAGGAAGTCAGATACTTGTCAACGGCCAGCCCGTTCTCTTCAAGGGAGCCAACCGCCACGAGATGGATCCGGACGGTGGTTACGTCATTTCTCGCGAACGCATGATTCAGGATATTCAGGTGATGAAGCAGTTCAACCTGAATGCCGTGCGCACCTGCCACTATCCCGACAATAATCTCTGGTACGACCTCTGCGACCAATATGGTATTTACGTAGTGGCCGAAGCCAATATCGAATCCCACGGAATGGGTTATGGGGAAGAGACACTTGCCAAACGTGAGGACTATAGGAAAGCACATATGGAGCGTAACCAGCGCAATGTGCAGCGTAGCTTCAATCATCCCAGCGTCATTTTCTGGTCTTTGGGCAACGAAGCCGGCTATGGCGCTAATTTCGAAGCTGCCTACGATTGGATAAAGGCTGAAGACCCGAGCCGTGCCGTACAATATGAACAAGCCGGTAAAACAGGCAAGACAGACATCTATTGCCCGATGTATTATGGCTATGACGGATGTAAGAAATACAGTGAGGATGATTCTATGACAAAGCCCCTGATTCAGTGCGAATATGCTCATGCGATGGGAAACTCGCAAGGAGGTTTTAAAGAATATTGGGATTTGGTGCGTAAATATTCCAAATTCCAAGGTGGCTTTATTTGGGATTTTGTTGATCAGTCTGTACGTTGGACAGGAAAAAACGGTAAGATGATTTATGCCTACGGCGGTGACTTTAACCGTTTTGATGCCAGCGACGGTAACTTCTGCGATAACGGTCTTATCAGCCCCGACCGTGTGCCCAATCCCCACATGTATGAGGTAGGCCGTATCTATCAGGACATCTGGACTACTCCGGCCGACTTGAAGAACGGCGAAATCAATGTGTTCAATGAATACTTCTTCCGTGATCTTTCTGCCTATTATATGGAGTGGGAGGTACTGAAAGGCGGTAAGGTGATACGGACCGGTCGTGTGGATAATCTGAATGTAGCTCCCCAACAGACAGCCAAAATCAAGTTGGACTTGGGCAAGACTTGCCAATGCACCGAGTGGTTGCTGAATGTTTCCTATAAGCTGAAGAACCGTGAAGGATTGCTTTCCGCCGGACATGTAGTGGCAAAAGACCAGTTGACGCTCAATCCTTACCAAGCTCCTTCCATGGAATTGAAGAACTGCGAACAGAGCAATATCGAGATGACGGCTCCCCAAGTACAGGATAACGATTGGAACTACCTCATCGTCTCCGGTGATGCTTTCCGTGTAGAAATCAACAAGCACAACGGTTATCTGACCAAGTACGAAGTGAATGGCCGGGATATGATTAAAGACGGCGAGGCTTTAAAACCAAACTTCTGGCGTGCGCCTGTTGACAACGACTACGGTGCCAATCTGCAACGCAAATATATCGCTTGGAAGAATCCGGAAATCAAACTGACCTCTTTCAAACAGCGCACGGAGAACAATCTGGTGATTGTAGAATCTGCTTACGACATGCCGGGTGTTTCAGCTAAGCTGAACCTTGTTTATGTCATCAACAATGCCGGTGCCGTCAAGGTGACCCAGAAGCTGACTGCCGACAAGAATGCCAAAGTATCGAACATGTTCCGTTTCGGTCTGCAGATGCCTATGCCGCGCAGCTTTGAAACCGTTGAATACTATGGACGCGGTCCGGTTGAAAACTATATTGACCGTAATCATTGCGCCGACTTAGGCATTTATCGCCAAAGTGTGGCCGAGCAGTTCTATCCCTACATCCGTCCGCAGGAAAATGGAACAAAGACCGATATTCGTTGGTGGAAGATGTTGGATCAGTCTGGTAATGGCATCAAGATTGTGGCAGCCGCTCCCTTCTCCGCATCTGCCTTGCACTATACCATCGAGTCTTTAGATGAAGGCTGGAGCAAAGAGCAAGGACACTCGCAAGAGGTGGATGAAGCTGATTTGACTAATCTCTGTATCGACAAGGTGCAAGCCGGTCTGGGTTGCGAAGACAGTTGGGGACGTATAGCCCGTCCGGAATACCTGGTGCCATACGCTGATTATGAGTTTACGTTCATCCTTTTTCCCGTATGCCATAGTATCGGAATAGAATAACATTTCTTCTCAGTGTATTACATACTGAGAAACAGATTTTATAACACTGAAGCGGTCGCCTTTCCGATGGGGGAGGGTGACCGCTTTGTGTTGATGTTTTGCTTGCTTCTGTATATTTCTTTGTTTTATTGTTTCTGATTTCGGCAAATGCAATCCGTCAGATGGTCGTTGATAAACCCCGAAGCTTGCAGATGGGCATAGCAAATGGTAGAGCCGAAGAACTTGAATCCCCGTTTTTTCATGTCTTTGCTCATGGCATCTGATTCGGGAGATGATACCGGAATCTCACTCAATGACTGAAAATGATTGATAATGGGGTTCCGGTCGG
>OGEU01000099.1_pt1 | contig 91677 bp, 92 predicted proteins | sample 1570651 | NCBI WGS metagenome assembly OGEU01 (sample SAMEA2582129, study PRJEB24529) | metagenome | biome: Human gut stool | place: China | collected 2011 | reverse complement strand
ATAGGGAACGCTCTATTTTAAGCGGTAATGAGAGAAAAATCATTGCCGTTTTTTTGTTGTTTTTCTGCTAACAGCAAATCGAAAAATGAGCATTTTTGCTAACAGAAAATGCAAATTGCTAACAGTAAAATTATTGTAGATTTGCTAACAGGAATGAAAAGCTATAATGCAACTGGTGTAAAAGGTTGTAAATTCTTGTAACTAACAAAAGGGTAATGATTAAAAATATTTCTGCTTGGAAAATATCAAGCCTGAATGAGTATTCCGTTCAGATTAGATTAGGTTCTAATCTGGGCGGATTTTTTATTTCAGGGAGAAGGAGGATGCCTATGGCAGAAAAAGTGGATCAGATGGATCGAGCAGTGCGGACAACAGCATACCACCGCACAGATGTCCACTCGATCCGGTTCCCGGAATCGTAAAATTAATCATCTGCGTTGCGAAAACAAATGCTCCCATCACACCCATAAGTGGTATCTTCTTCGGATCATTTTCTAGCCGTACTTTTCTTATTGAATAAGCTACCACTGCCGCCGAGCAAGCATACATCGTACCTGCCACAGCCGGAGTGACCAGCGCATCTGCCATGTGCATAAAAATTCCCCCCGGAGACTTCGATTTTTCTGTACCTACTTTACCATAGCACTGAAAAACCACAAGCCCCAGGGGGGGTGTTTGTCAGCCAGATTCCGTCATCCCATTATTGTTCACTCGTGCCTCATTCCAGTAACGTATTTCCAACAGCTGCTACTTCTTCTTATTTACGGTTACGGGCATTCTTATGACCTTTGACTGACCGTTTTCCAGTCTGACAACCGCCTTGACGACTGTCTTTCCGGGCTTCAGACCCGTGATCCTGCCATTTGAGCTAACGCGTGCCACATCCGGATTGAGAACCGAAAAAGTCACTTTATCAACATTGTACCAGTTTACCCCTTTCTCAAACCAAAAGTACGTCCCCTGCTTCTCGCGGATAGTGGCTGATTGTTTCGTGGCTTTGATCGACCGCAGTATCTGTTTCGTGAGTGCTTCTTCCTCGTCGGCTGTCACTAACTCATAGGTTCCGTGGCCCAGCTCATTATGATCCAGTTCAACGCTTCCATCTGCCGCTACCCTGAAAGGCATTTTACTGACTACAAGCTTCTCACCTGTTTCGGGATCTATCTCAATGATCTTCATTTTTTTAGGTCTCACGGTTCTTTTCAGAAGCGTATTTACATTGACCGTCACTTCCCGGATGACCCAGTCGTTTTTCGTGAGCATCTTGATTGTGGTCTTTACCTTCTTCGTGCCTGCTGCCTTTACGATCTCTGAAAGTGCTTCCCCGGAGATCTTCACATTGCCAAAACCTCTATCAAGAATTTCTGCGGTAGCTGAAGTAATCTTCCCTTTGGTATTCTTCGATACATTGACCACGATATTCATTCCTGTCTTTTCATTTCTGATCTCGGTTTTGATCTGTACGGAACCGTCCTCTGCCCGGATTTCAGTCGTGGTCACAACTGTACCATCTTCTCTGGTTTCGGTCTTAGTCTTAGTCGTAGTCTTGTCCTTGTTATCCTCCTGTGGCGGAGCAGTTTCAGATCCGCTGTCGGTGGAACCGCCTGATGAACTGCTGCCGGAGCTGCTGCCACTGTCCGAGCTACTGCCGGAACTGCTTCCACCGGAAGTGCCCCCATCCGAACTACTGCCGCCGGATGATTCTTTCGTAAATGCCATCCCGACCATATCACTCATGATATGACCATCTTCTATCGCAATCGCCCGGATCGTAGTCGTCTCTGTCAGCGTAATCGGTGTATTGTACTTCTGCGATCCATTTGTTGGCACTGTACCATCTGTTGTGTAATAAATGCTCGCACCGGTGGTCGCTGTGATCGTCACCTCCGTGCGGTCCGAAAACTTGTTAGCACCGGAAATCGTCGGAACGTCGCTGGCGCGCGGAGTTGTGATCTCACGATTGCCAGCTGCCAAAATCTTATCGCCTGATCCGACCTTTCTGACGTGAAGATCAACCGTCTGATTGGCGCCAAATGTCTTCTGCGTCTGAAGTGTCTGCAATGAGTAATAATCTGTGCCATTGATACTATACTGATAGCTCATCGTATCAGTATCTACCAGATTTGTCACCTGCATAACATATACGGTAGCGCTATCGTTTGGCCATATACTCACTTCAAACTGAATTGTTTCCTCCTGTGGCTCTGTGCCCTGATCTCCGGGCTCTGCCGTCCCGGTGTTGTCGTCCGCGTATACCGTTTCCGGTGCGAGCAATCCACCAGGTACACTCATGGATGACACGACCGTAGCTACGGCAATCCCCAAGGTCAGGATTTTTGCTAATGATTTGCTTTGTTTTGATTTCCGTTGTTTCAATTTTTGTTGTCTCATTCGTCGATCCCTCCTTTGACTGATGCTGTTATTAGGCGTTTGCGAAACTATTTTTATTATCTGGGCTACCTAGCTGTGGGCGCAGTGGCATTCTGCACTTTCTTAATCATTGGAATCTTGCGAAATCCTGCATATTTATTTTACCCATAAATATGGAGAAGATTATACGTCTCTCTTTTCCATAAATGTATCATGTTTATCACTTAATGTCTACGGCCTTTAAGCTAGGGAAACGCTGATTAATACATGCATCTCCTCGTAATTTTTGATATAATATAGGTATCAAAAGGATTTTTGTATATACTATGTATATACAAAGTGAGAGAAGATGTTTTTCTATGCAAGCATAGGCAAAAGAATGGAGAATATTATGACAAAAGAAGAGAAAATTGAGCGTTTTAAAAAAATGAATGAAAATATAATCCCGGGGCAGATCGTCTGTGCTGGGTCTTCACTTATGGAGATGTTTCCGGTTGAAGAACTTGCGAAAGAGGCAAAACTAAATGCGATAATTTACAATCGTGGAGTTGGTGGATTTGTCACAGACGAATTGTTAGAAAATATAGATACCTGCATTCTGGATTTAAAGCCGTCAAAGTTGTTCATCAATATAGGAACAAACGACCTCAGCAATCCGGATATACCAATCGCAGAAATGATCGCAAATTATGATAAGATTATCTGTCAGGTAAAGGATTCCCTGCCAGATGTAAGCATCTATTTTATGGCATATTATCCAATCAATTATGATGCAGCAACGGATGAGATGAAGCCATGTCTTCTGGTTCGAACAAATAAAAAAATTGATGAAGCCAATGCAGCTGTCAGAGCGCTTGCGCAAAAGCATAATGAAATGTACATAGATATCACAGCTCCTTTGAAGGATGAGAATGGAAATCTAAAAGCAGAGTATACCATTGAGGGAATGCATATAAACGAGGATGGATATCGGTCGATTTTTCCGGAATTCATGAAATATGTATAGATGGGTTATCAGCTTAATCGACAAATGAAAGATTTGAAAGAATATAACCGTTAAGGAGATCAAATACGATGTTGAAAATAGGATGCCACGTTGGCATGTCAGGAAAAGAAATGATGCTTGGTTCGGTCAAGGATGCCGTATCATTTGGAGCAAATACATTCATGCTTTATACCGGTGCTCCTCAGAATACGAGGAGAAAGGAAGTATCAGAATTAAGAATCGAAGAGGCACATGCACTTATGGCTGAGCATGGAATTGATGAGTTTGTTGTGCATGCTCCGTATATCATAAATCTTGCTAATACTATAAATCCAGCTACATATGAGATTGCTGTGGAGTTTCTTGCGAAGGAGATTGATCGTGCGACAGCTATGGGGTCACAGACGATCGTTCTACATCCTGGCTCACATGTGGGAGCGGGTGTGGATATTGGAATTGCCAGCATCGTAAAGGGACTGAATGAAGTTCTGACAGCGGATACAAAATGCAATATCGCGCTTGAAACGATGGCAGGAAAAGGCAGTGAGATCGGCAGAAGCTTTGAGGAACTGGCACAGATATACGATGGTGTAAGTTGCAATGATAAGCTTCGGGTATGCTTTGATACCTGTCATACCAGTGATGCCGGTTATGACATCATACATAATTTTGATGGCGTGATGGAGAAGTTCGATAAACTTATCGGCAAGGATCAGATTGCGGTGTTCCATATGAACGACAGTAAGAACGAGCCTGGAGCTGCCAAGGACAGGCATGAGAATTTTGGATTCGGAAAGATCGGTTTTGATGCACTTATGTACATCATGAATCATCCGGATTTTGAAGAGGTTCCCAAGATACTGGAATCACCGTACATCAAAGATCCGGAAAACAGCAAAAAGAGCTATGAGCCTTTTGCCAGAGAGATCGCTATGATCCGTTCGGGGGAGTTTGACACCGATATGATCGAGCATGTGCTGCAGGATAATAAATAGTGGGAATAAACGAGGGCAGGTCTGTGTGACCTGCCCCAATTTTTTTGTTATTTACCAATAAGACCTAATCCGGCATAGACTGCGGCCAAGCCGCCAACGACACTGAGGATAACATACAAGGCGGCACTCCATGGAGCACCTCGCTCGATCAGTTGATTTGTCTCAAGAGCAAAGGAGGAAAAAGTCGTAAATCCTCCACATATTCCGACCTTCAAAAACAGAATTAACTGCGGATTCCATTCCTTTTTTGCCCCAAAAGCGACCACCAGACCAATTACAAATGCGCCTAAGATGTTAATCAGCAAGGTCTTGATTGGGAAACCATTCTGGGGACTGACAGGAATCAGTCCGATCAGATAACGTATTATAGCTCCGATAAAGCCTCCAAGTCCGACGATGATGCAATTAACCACTTTTATACTCCTTTTGTTGCTTTGTTCCATTTATCCATTAATTTTATTCTATGTTAGTCTTATTCGCCGATTTTATCAAGATAAGACTAATATATTATTCTTTTTTATTTGTAGACACGAATAGTGGGCAGAGTTGCACACCAAACCCAAAGAGTCCTTTGATAAAATTATTTTATAGTTTAAAAGGAGGATTCGTGTATGAAAAATGTGAAAAAATGGATCAGTTTTATGTTGATCGCACAGAGATATGCGGATCTGCCAAACAGTGCGATCATGTATGAGTTAGAAGCAGAACCGGCAATTGTCTTTCATGCAGATGGAACGCCTGATATGGACAAATATTGTGCTGTCAATAATTCCTATGCGGATGCAATCTGGAAATATCAAAAGGATGCCGTATGTCTGGTTGAAGATGTCGGTATGAATTATTTTCCGGAAGCATGTGCAAAGCATGGAATCAATATTGCGTCGCACAGGAAGAGTTCCATATCGGCTGGATGGCATGGTGCACAAATGATACATTTTCACCTGCAACGCAGCTTACCTATGGAAGTATTGCAGTGAATTACTTGAAACCAAGGACAACGGACAGTGGAATGACACAGTGGAAAAATACCGGATTCTGGTATATCAAACCGATTATTGATATGATGAAAAAGTATCAGTGAAAGTTTTGAAGCATATGTAACCATTGAAATTACATCGAAATTCTGCTATGATTTTGATAGTTTGGAGAGCAAAGAAATCGTAATTATTATGGAAAAGATATAATGAACTGATTTTGTATAGGAGTGAAGGAAGAATGCAGATTTCAAGTAGATTTACAATGGCAATTCATATGTTTGCCTGTATCGATACGTTTTCAGATCAGAAGATGACAAGTGATTTTATGGCAGCAAGTATAGGAACGAATCCGGTTATTATAAGAAAGCTTTTGCAGCAGTTGAAGGCAGCAGGGCTGATTGAGGTATCCCGGGGAACCGGAGGGGTGACGATTACCAGACCGCTTGATCAGATTACGTTCCTTGATATCTATAAGGCTGTGGAGTGCGCACCGGATGAGCAGTTATTCCATTTTCATGAGAACCCGAACCCGAATTGTCCGGTTGGAAAGAATATCCATCATGTATTGGATGAGCGGCTGCATGAGGTTCAGAAGGCGATGGAGGATAAGCTTGCGGAGATGACACTTGCAGATGTGAAGAAAGATGTCGCTTTATGGATAGAAAAATAAATCGAGAAAAGGTACAGAAATTTTGATGTAACTATTGACATTACAACAAACGCGTGTTATAGTACAACCATCAGATGTAACAAATACAGTTACAACGAATAAAAACAGGTATAATTTTTAAGGAGGTACTATTTCATGCAGAAAGTAGTAGAATTTTTACAGGCAAACCCAGTTCAGTATTTAGCAACCGTAGGTCGTGATGGAAAGGCAAAATGTCGTCCATTTATGTTCTGCTTTGAGCAGGACGGAAAACTCTGGTTCTGTACAAATAACACAAAGGACGTTTACAAGGATATGCTTGAGAATCCGGAAATTGAAGTATCTGTTTCTTCACCGGAGTACGCCTGGATCCGTCTTCATGGTAAAGCCGTATTTGAGAATAATATGAGTGTAAAGGAAGGCTGTATGAACAATCCGATCGTTAAGGGACAGTATCAGACAGCAGACAACCCAATCTTTGAGGTATTTTATCTTGAGAATCCACATGGTGTTATTGCTGATTTCTCTGGCAATCCACCTTATAAGTTCTAATTGATAGAAACAGTACGATCAATAAAACGGAATAGCGTTTTGACCGGTAGTAGAGTTTGCTTGTGAAATGGTAGCTTTGCTACCGGTGTTTTTTATGGGAGCGGATTTAAAAGGAGGGTAATGGGATACCATCATGATAGGAAAAGTAGAGGTTGTTCAGACCGGATATTTTACTTCGGAAGGCTGCATCGGCTGTAAATTATGTTATTCGGTTTGTCCACAGAAATGTATTGATATGTCTTCGGTTCCGGTCGTGATCGATCAGAATCATTGTCTTCACTGCGGAAGGTGTGCGGAAATCTGTCCGAAACAGTGCATTAAGAAAAGAGGTTAACTATGTTTTTTAAGAAGATTCGAAAAGGCCATGTTGATTGGAGTAATTTTTTGTGTAGCACTCCGGCAAATGATTATATATTTCAAAACGATGCATATGAGGATCAGATTCAAAATGCGATACAATTTATAAAAGATGCAGATGCGGTAATCATAGGTGCAGGAGCCGGTGCATCCACAGCTGCAGGGATTGAGTATGGAGGAAAAAGATTCAGAGAGAACTTTTCGGAATTTATAGAAAAATATGGCGGTCATTATATGACGGATATGTATGCTGCAGGATTTTATCCATTTCCATCGGAAGAAGCAAGGTGGGGATATTGGTCAAAGCATGCACTTTTGAATCGATTTGACCCACCGGCATTACCTCTTTATAAGGAATTATATGAAATCGTTAAGGATAAAGAGTATTTTGTTCTCACAACCAATGTGGATCATCAGTTTTATAAGGCTGGATTTGCGGAGGAAAGAATATTTGCTACGCAGGGAGATTATGGTGAAATTCAGTGTCTGCGAGGCTGTCATGACAAAGTGTATAAAGCTGAGGAATTATTCCGGAAGATGGACGATGCGAGGCAGGATTGCCTGATTCCGTCAGAATTAGTTCCAAAATGTCCGGTATGTGGCGGAAAGATGACTATGCATTTAAGATGTGATAATTACTTTGTTGAGGATGAATCGTGGCATGAGGCTGCGGATCGGTATGAAGCTTTTTTGGAACAATGCAAGGATAAAAAGGTGGTGCTATTAGAACTTGGAGTGGGATTTAATACCCCGATTATCATTCGCTTTCCTTTTGAAAAAATGACAAGACAATATGCTTCGTATCGTCTCATACGATTAAATAAGGATGAAGCTGTTGTGCCGGAAAGTTTCGGAAAACGTGCAATAGGAATCGGCGGAGATATGGCGCGGGCAGTCGAAGATCTATGGAGGTTATTATCATGACACAGAGTGAGAGAAGAGAGTATCTGATCCAGTATCTCTTAAAAGAGGACAAGAAAATTTTTAAGCATAAGATGCCGGCAGACAAAACTGGGCAGGAGCAGCTGCTTCGCTCGCTTATGAATGTCCGGCTTCCGAAACCGATCAGCGAGGACTTCTTAAAGATTCAGGATGAATATTTGAAGGAAAGAAATCGTGAGAGAGGTATTACGGATATTGCAGATTTAAAACCGGTTGCCTCGGATTCCCGCCTTTTCATCTGGCAGGGGGACATCACGACATTAAAATGCGATGCGATCGTCAATGCATGCAATTCCCAGATGCTCGGATGCTTTTCCCCAATGCATACGTGTATTGACAATTTTATCCACACTTATGCGGGAATTGAGCTACGCCTGAAAATGTTTGAGATCATGCAGAGACAGGGGAATGAGGAAGAACCCGGAAAGGCAAAGATTACCTCCGGATACAATCTTCCGGCAAACTATATTCTGCATACGGTGGGACCGATTGTACAGTGGAGTGTTACCCGTGAGGATGAGGAGCTTCTTGCAAGCTGTTACAGAGAATGCTTAAAGCTTGCAGCAGATCATGGAGTGGAATCGATTGCGTTCTGTTGTCTGTCCACAGGTGTCTTCCGGTTTCCGCATCAGAGAGCAGCAGAGATTGCCACAGAAACCGTGAAGGATTATCTTGATCAAGACAGCAGAATCAAAAAGGTAATCTTTAATGTGTTTAAGGATGAGGATCTTGAGATTTATCAGAAGTTAATATAGAAATAGTTTATGATGCAACACAAATGATCGTTTGTGTTGTTCAGAGTCATAGGAAACCTCCTGTATAATGAGTGCAACAAATACAGGAGGTTTTCATTATGAATACAGGCAAAATTTATGCAGAGCAGCTTGCAGCGGATTTTCAGAATACATTCTGATCCCGAATGCGAAGAGAAATCATTCTTTGTATGCAGGAGATGATGGCATCCGGAAAATGGAATTTAGAAAACATCATCACACATGAGTTTTCTCTGGATCGGTTGGAGACGGCTATCCGCACCGCAAGTGATGTGGAACATTCCGGAAATGTAGTGATCAAATTTGAAAGTTAGTATTTTATTTCAGGTGCTCTGCACCGGAATCCGTTGTCTGATAATGGCTTTGGCGGAACTTACGTGGCGTCTGCGCGGTCGCTTCCTTGAAGCAGGCGATAAAGTAGCTTTGCGAGGAAAAATTTAAGTATTCTGCAATGTCGGAAGGCTTCATTTCGGAGTATAGAAGCATGGTCTTCGCAGCTTCGATCTTCTTCCTTTTGATATATTCTTTGAGAGTGGATCCGGTTTCTTTCTTAAATAAATGAGAAAGATAGGATGGATTCAGGTTTAAGACATCTGCGATGGTACGAAGCGAGAGATCATCATGCAGATGTTGACTTATGTAATCGATTGCATGCAGAATGGGCAGGGAAAAAGGCGTTTTCTTCTCTAATTCTGCCATACGTCTGGTAAAGTCGAGCAGCATCTCTCCCTGAATATAGAGGATTTTAGACGAATTGTTACACAGGTCGATCTTGTTGATGTAGAGATCGCTGAGAGTGTAGGCTTCCTCGCGGAGCATACCATATTCGACGCAGAGTCTTGTGATCAAAGCCGTAAAGATCACAAAGTGGTATTTCGTGTTTTGGAGCGGATCCTTAGAGAGAACTCCGTTGTTTTCGTTGCCGGATGCATCCGGCTTCATATAGTCTTTGGCAATTTCTTCCACTAAGGCAATGTTGCCTGTGGCGACAGCGTGGTAAAGCCGGTATTCTTCTTCATATCCGACATGTTCCAGCATTTCTTCCCGCTGATAAAACAGGCGGTAATTTAATTCTTTTTCGATTCCCATAGATGAATTTCCTTCGTTCATTCAAATGCATATTTGCGAAATTCGATCAGCGGAATTTCACAATCGTTTCAGTTATTATAACATAAAATAATTGGTACAAATCAAAAATTATTTATATAAATAAATGGAATGAGAAGCTAGAATAAAGGCACATGAAACGGAGGAGGCAGGTTACAATGAGTAGATTTCCAGATAATTTTGTATGGGGAGCAGCAACCAGCTCAATTCAGATTGAAGGTGCTGTAAATGAAGATGGCAAGGGCAGAAACATTTGGGACGCCTTTTCCCATCAGGAGGGAAAAATTTACGGTGGACAGAACCCGGATGTTGCCTGTGATCATTATCATAGATACAAAGACGATGTGAAAATGATGAAAGAGATGGGAATTCCTGCGTATCGCTTTTCGATCGACTGGAGCAGAGTGATTCCAAACGGTGTGGGCCGGGTTAATAAGAAGGGGCTGAAATTTTATTCAGATTTAATCGATACATTGCTGGAAAATGGGATTGAGCCATATATTACGCTTTATCATTGGGAACTGCCGGAGGCACTTCATCAGAGAGGCGGCTGGATGAACGATGAGATCGTAGACTGGTTCGGAAATTATGCGTCAGTGATCGCGAAGAACTTCGGTGATCGTGTGAAGTACTTTTTCACGATCAACGAGCCGCAGTGCTTTATCGGTCTGGGTTATCTGCATGGCATTCATGCACCGGGTTATCACTGCTCCGTGGCAGAGACGTTACGAATGTCGCATAATGTGCTGAAGGCGCACGGACGCGCGGTGCAGATGATCAGGGAATATGCGGCTCCTGGTGTTCAGGTTGGATTTGCGCCGACTTGCGGAATGCCGTATCCAGCATCGGACAAGCCGGAGGATGTGGAAGCTGCAAGACAGGTAATGTTTGATATTCCGGAGGACAGCAACTGGACATGGAATGTTGCGTGGTGGTCGGATCCGGTATTGCTTGGCAGCTATCCGGAGGCAGCGCTTCGCAGATTTTATTCTGAGCTTCCGAAGATTACGAAGGAAGATATGAAGCTGATCTCGGAACCAATCGATATGTACGGACAGAATATTTATAACGGTTGGATGGTAAAGATGGGCGAGGATGGAAAGCCGGTAACGGTGCCGCGTTATACAGGATATCCTACGACAGCGACCGGATGGCCGATTACGCCCGAATGCCTCTATTGGGGACCGAAATTCCTGTATGAGCGCTATCACAAGCCGATCTACATTACGGAAAACGGCGTGTCATGCCTGGATACGATCGCGCTCGATGGAGAAATTCACGATAGTGGACGTATTGATTTTGAGACACGCTATCTCAGACAGTTACAGAAAGCAATCGAGGATGGCGCGGATATCCGTGGATATTTCTACTGGTCACTGATGGACAATTTCGAGTGGTCAGAAGGCTATTCGCAGCGGTTCGGTCTGGCGTATGTGGATTACCGGACAGGTGAGCGCATCTTAAAGGATTCTGCAAAATGGTATCGCGAAGTGATCGCAAAGAATGAGGTATAGAATCGCTTATTGTATCAAAGAAAAATCAATGTAAAATCGGCAGAAAAAATTGACATTGTTTAAGCGAAAAGGCTATAATAGACCATATTAAAAAAGCATGAATATTGAGCAAAGCAGCTGAAAGACTGTGACGCAAAGCTATAGGGTCTGTAAAATGATAGCCAGTTGCATAAAGGAAGGCAGGGAATGCTACCATTGTATGATGGGGCGTTGCCTGCCTTTTTATGCAGGACAGACTACGAAAATAGAAGCAGGAAAAAGGGGCAGACGCGATGACTCGGGCAAGACAAAAGCAGGAGAATGAGACGAGCCGCTCGAAATTCGAGCACGCTCAGAGAAGTTTTATAAAATTGGAAGTGAAAGTAAATGCGTAACACAAAGAAAAAGTATATTATTCCGATCATTGTGTTTCTGCTTGGTGTATGTGCACTTGCCGCTACGATATATGGCATTGAGCGTGAGCAGCAGACACAGAACATGACCAAGGCGAGACTCAATGCAATGACTTATGCGGAGAGAATGAAAGCGGATATTATGGAAGGAATCGGGATTACCGATACGCTGCAGCAGATTCTGATCAGCGAAGATGGCAAAATCAATCACTTTGACAAAGTGGCAGGAGATATGCTGACCGATTCCATTCAAAGTATTCAGATTGCACCGGATGGTGTGGTGACGGATATTTATCCGGAAACCGGAAACGAGGCCGGTAAAATAGATCTGATTCATGACAAAGACCGAGGAGAACTCTCGCGTTATGCAAGAGACAATCATACTTTGATTCTGCAGGAATCGTTTCAATTAAAGCAGGGCGGTTCCGGAATTGCCATCCGTAACCCAGCGTATCTTGAGGATGAGAACGGGAAGGAATATTTCTGGGGATTTACGATTGTGATTATTCGAGTGCCGGATATTTTTTCTGATTCGGTGAAGGCATTGTCCAATTTTGGTTATCAGTACAGAGTTTCAAAGACGGTTGCACCGTGGAACAAGACCTACAAAGAGGTATACAGTTCGGGAGGTGAGCTGGATCATCCGGAAGCTTACACCTTTAATATGGGAGGCGAACTCTGGAAGCTTGAGATTATGCCAAAGAATGGATGGGTGAACAATCATTATTTGGTGGTTGTGACTTGTGGAGGTGCTTTGATTGTGCTTCTTCTCACCGGACTTACGGCGGCTCTGTTAAACCTCGATGAACACCGAAGAAATTTAAAAAGGCTTGCGATCACAGACTCCCTGACCGGAATTTATAACCGGCAGGGATTTGAGGAGTTGGTTGAGCAGTATATGAAGCAGAATCCGACAAAACACTGTATCATTGCGCTGCTTGATGTGGACGATTTTAAGCTGATCAATGATATTTATGGGCACGCAGCGGGAGACAAAGCATTGCAGTGTCTGGTAGAAAGTATGCAGCGCTTTTTCCGTGAAAAAGCAGTGCTGGGAAGAAACGGCGGAGATGAATTCTGTATTTTCCTGCCAGATTGTTCCTATGAAGAGATCAAGGAACTGATACAGGAGTTTACGAAGATGCCGAAGTGTTTCTCCTATAAAGAGGAGGAGCATACGTTTTGCATTTCGCTCGGATATGCGGAGTATCCGGTGTATGCGAAGGATCGTGCGCAGTTGATGTATTATGCGGATGTTGCACTATATGAGGTGAAGCTTCGCGGCAAAAATGGTTGTATGGCTTACCGGGAGGGCTTACGGCTGGAAAATCGCAAGCAGCTTGGCTTTGCACTCAAGGATGTCTCGGAGAATTTGCCGGGCGCGTTTATAATCTATAAGGCGGACAAGATAGATGATGAAATCTTTTTTGTCAACAGTGAGTTGCTTCGTCTGACGGGTTGTAAGACGATGGATGAGATGTTTCAGTATACGAAGAGAAGTTTTCGCAATCTGATCCGTGAGGACGAGCAGGAGGCAACAGAGAACAGTATCTGGGAACAGATCGAAGGCGGTCATTCCAATGATTATATTCATTTTCATATGCGCAGAGCGGACGGGACGTTTCTTCCGGTGCTGAATCATGGAAGAATTGTGGACAGCAACCGGTACGGAAGCGTGTTTTATGTCATCATCATGGATTGGGAATCCATGCAGAGACATTATAGTGATAAAGTTGATTTTGTCAGGAAGTGATGACAGCATTTCCAATGAGCGTGAAGGTACAAGAACTTGTATTTTCACGCTTTTTTCTTCCATATCAAGTTGTTGTTACAATTTGCGGAATATGTTAAAATATTAAAATAATTATAGCATACGGGGAAGGAAGCGTCATATGAAAAACAAAGATTCAAAAGCAAGGATGCAGGTAATTTTTGGGGTGCTTTTATTTGCCTTCGTTATGAGTACAGAGTTGTATGCAATGATCAATTACTCGAAGATGTATCTCGTGATTGCGGGACTTGCGGTAATTGATCTTGTATGTCTTTACGTGGTGATCAACGGATTGTTCGCTTTACGTGAAATGAAGGACGCTCGTAATGAGGAGCAGTATGACAGCGTTTTCAAATCAGAAAAGGCATCATATCTGATGTTAAAGAAGTATTTTGAGGAGATTGAGGACAAGCTCAATTACCTTGAGAAAGCTGCAAAGGTTCCGACCGAGGAGATCGTGAATGCGCAGAAGGGTATCGCGAAGGTGATCATCAACCGAAATCGTGAGAATACCGAGGCGCTCATTAATTCCAATGAGCAGGTCATGGAACAGTTTACGGAGTGCAGCAGTACGATCGCGGATATTACGAAGCTTCTGTCTGCTTATAAGGATGAAATCGTATCGGAGCAGAAGAAGACAGAGGAAGTGAATGAGCAGAGTATTCAGGTGAAGATGCAGGAGCTGCTGATCCAGATGAAGGATATGGAGCTGCGTCTGAATCAGGCAATCAACCAGATACAGAAAGTGAACTATCAGCAGCCGATGGTTGCACCGACGTATATACAGCAGCCACAGGTAAATGTTGCGCAGCCGGAAGAGAAGCCGGTGGAAAATGTGCAGCCTGCGATTAAGGCTGCAGAGAAGGTTGAGTCTGAGATTCCGGTAGTAGCGGAGGATACAATTCCTAAGATGGATGAACCGCTTGAAGCAGAGGCAGTATCGGAACCGGATCTTGGAGTTGATATGTCGGTACTTGAGAATTCAGATGAAGTGGGCTCGCTCGATGTTGCTTCTGATATGGGAGGTCTGGATGTACCGGATTCACTGGATGTGGATGCATCTGGTCTTGACATTCCGGACGATCTCAATCCGGATGCGGTCGATCTTGCGGCAGCAGAGGATGCGTTGGCAGACTTAGAGATTCCTGAAGTAAATGAGGAACCGGCGATTACAACCAGGCAGACATCAGAACCGGAGCCGGTCGTAGAGGCATCCGTGCCGGTAGAGCCGGAACCAATTGTAGAGGAGCCGGTGGTAGAAGAGAAGCCGCCGATGCCTGACTTATCGGATCCGAATAAGAAGATGAGCCCGGATGAGATTGCTGCATTGTTTGCAAACATGTCCGGAGATGCGCCAAAAGAAGAAGTCAAGGAAGAACCAAAACCGGTGGAGCCGGAACCAGCCGTAGAGGAACCAGCGGCAGAAGAGAAGCCACCGATGCCGGATCTCTCTGACCCGAATAAAACCATGAGTCCGGACGAGATTGCCGCGTTGTTCGCAAATATGTCCGATGATGCACCGAAGCAGGAGGACAAACCGGTAGAGCCGGAACCAATCGTAGAGGAACCAGCGGCAGAAGAGAAGCCGCCGATGCCAGATCTCTCCGATCCGAACAAGACACTCAGCCCGGATGAAATTGCTGCACTATTTGCGAATATGCAGTAACTATAATAGGTACATAAAAAGCGCGTGGACTACACTGTTAAGTGTATTTCCACGCGTTTTCTCATAGGTTTATCGTGCACGCATCAATCTATCAACAACTACAATTTCATCACTTCCCAAAAAGTCAATCGGTCGCAATTGATTTAATGATCTGTACCACCGTCTCCATCGCTTCGACAGAAATATGTTCATAAGGTCCATGGAATCCATATCCACCAGTTCCAAGGTTCGGACAAGGCAATCCCATAAAGGAAAGTCTTGCACCATCTGTACCGCCACGCACCGGTCGAGAGATTGGTTCGAGTCCGGCTTTGCGGATTGCATTCTGTGCGCGCTCGATCACATCCATATGCTGCTCGATTACAGAGAGCATATTTTCATAGGAATGTGTGATGGTAAGTTCAACGGTTCCTGCTCCATATTCCTGATTGATCTCAACCTCAATTGTGCGGAGCAGATTCAGTCGTGATTCAAAAATATCCTTATCATGATCACGGACGATGAAAGAAAGTCTTGCCTCGGCAACATCGCCACTCATGTCGGTCAGATGGTAGAAGCCTTCGCGTCCTGCAGTGTGTGCCGGAGTCTCAGTCTTTGGAAGGCGGGAGACAATTTCGGTTGCAAGGAGAGCCGCATTGACCATGATATCCTTTGCCTCGCCCGGATGCACATTGACACCGTGAATGATAAAGTCAGCGCTTGCCGCGTTAAAATTCTCGTAAGCAACCTCACCTTCATAATCACCGTCTACCGTGTAGGCATATTCGGCTTTAAAATAATCCAGGTCAAACAGATCCGCACCTGCACCGATCTCTTCATCCGGGGTAAAACCAACCCAGATATCACCGTGTGGAGTTCCTTCCGTGATCAACTGTTCCAAAGCGGTCATGATTTCAGCAACGCCCGCTTTGTCATCTGCGCCGAGAAGTGTTGTTCCGTCGGTGGTGATCAGCGTGCGACCAGTGAGCGACTTAAGTGTCGGAAAATCCGATACTTTAAGATAGGTGTTACTTCCTTTTAATAGGATATCTTTGCCATCATAGTTCTCAATAATCTGTGGTTTCACATTTTCTCCGGAGTAATCCGGTGCAGTATCCATATGTGCGATAAAACCGATTGCCTTACGATCCTCCATGCCGGGTGTAGCCGGAAGCAATCCGTATACATAACAGTGTTCGGTCAGGGTAACACGTTCGAGTCCAAGACTTTTCAGCTCCTGCTCTAATTCCTTTCCCAAAACAAACTCACGCTCACTGCTCGGTGTCACGGAAGACTCCTCATCGGACGTGGTCCAAAAAGCGACATATTTTAATAATCGATCCTGTACTTTTGCCATAAAATTGTTCCTTTCGCATGTGCAATTAAAAAAATTGAAAAAAATTGAAAAAAGTGCTTGCATTTCTCCAATTCCTATTATATAATAACTCTTGTCTTAAGGAAAGACAACAAAAACAAAGCAAATAAGCGCGATTAGCTCAGCTGGCAGAGCACCTGACTCTTAATCAGGGTGTCCAGGGTTCGAACCCCTGATCGCGCACTATTTATTCTTTATCGATTAGTTTAATCATATAAGGAAAAGAACTCTTGACGAACAAAGTGATTCGTTGGGGGTTTTTTTATTGCAAAAAATAAATGTATCTCAAAATTCATGCTGCAGCATCCGGATCCGGAATTGCCGGCACAAAAATTGAGATACATTTTTAAATTAGATATGCAAGAGCTTAACAGAATGCAAAGACGAATTCACACGAAGGAACATCAAACATGCAGCCATTGACTCCGACCAGTAATAAACAAAGCCATCAATTACATCGATAACCACATATTCATCAATCATAATCGTAAAATCATTATCAACCATTGTAACCTCCTTAATAACCGGATTTAAAAAAGATAGGATCCAGCTTGTAAATATCGGAATGCAACATTTTCGATTCCTGGGCAAGATGAAGATACATCTTCGTTGTTGCATAATCAGAGTGACCAAGCATTAAACGAAGATACTCTATATTACCACCACCAACAATATACGATGTTGCAAATGTATGACGGAGCAAGTGAGGATGAACCCGATCGATCTCACTCGATTTCTTAATCCTGGCAAACAGCTGCTTAATCACATTTAAAGTTATAGGTTCATTAGAACCAACTTTGACAAACACAAAATAATCATCTTTCGGATCATAAGCACGAAACTTGATCAGATAATGAGAAAGCATCTTCTTAAGCTTCGGACAAAGGAGCACTGTCCGAAACTTGGATCCCTTTCCCTTAACAGTAAGATAATTACCGGAAAAACTGATATTACTAAATTTCAGAGAAGCAACATCACCACAACGAAATCCGGCATCCAGCATTAGATGAACAATGCAAAGGTTACGCAAGCCGGATTCGGTATGATCATTAAATAATCCATCGATTTCATCAACTTCCCACTCCGTCAAAGGAATGACCGGATCATTGTCTTTCTTAAGAAACTTAATATTGCGCAATACATCCGATGAGCAATAACCTTCATCGATGCAATAATTAAGAAAAACCTTAGTCGCTCGAAAATAAGTATTAACTGTTGTGTTCTTAACTCCGGAGCTGCGGAGCATGGACAAATACGAAAGAACATCATCCCGGCAAAGTGTGTCCGTATCGACAAGATCGGGAAGAGATACATTCCGATCAGCAGTAACATAATCAATAAACTTCTGTACATTCTCACGATAATAAATCATTGTTTTCGAAGAACAATATGATTCATGATCGACCAGGAACAATTTAAAAGAATTAGAAAGATTCATAATAACCCCCCATATACTTAAGTATATGGAGACATCAAAAAACATAACTTAGAGCATTCGGCTTTACTTTTCGCCTTTTGTATGCTATAACAAAGTTAGTTGTTAAAGATGATGTCTCCGGTATCTTTATCTATGAGCATTAAGTTACTGGAACGCTTGATGGATTTTTCCATCGTGTCCGCTAGTTCATTCTCGTTGAATTGGCGGACTTTTTTTGCCTTATATCTTAACGCATCTTCCAAATCATTATCATTGAGCATACAAAGCGCTTCTATACAATCCGTTAATGGGGACTCGGAATTAATACCACGCGTATAAATTCCGTAAGTGATAGCAGCCTTGACCGCTCGACTCTTTACAACTTCACTATTCAGTTTTCGTGTATAAGTTCTTACAAGTGCTTGATCCTCTTCAGGAACAAATGTATCTGTCAGTTTACACATCCGAAGCGCTTTCCAAAAAGCACAATAATCACGACGCGACTTATTAGAATCATTCACTCCAGCTTCATGCGGTTCAACTAACCGGAAGACCTTGCTTGTAAGATAATCACAGATAAGCTTTCTGTTATCAAGATAATCATAAATCCGCTTACTGGTCAGCTTGTCCGAATTATCAAAAAATGGAATAAGCTGATAAGTTTTCGAATGTTTGCGCATTGTTTGATACTCAACATTCATGATCAGGTTGACTTCCGGAGTAAGCAGATCAGCAAGACGCTTAAGCGAATCAGGAGATATATCTTCCTCACCGGCCAGGATCCTCTTACATTTTTCTACATAATGCTTTTGCCTTCCATACTCAGCATAATAAGCAATACGACCAAGATCTAAAGCTTTCCAGCTATGTTTCAAGAAAGCGTATTCATAACAGTAGAAATCAAATCGATTGATAAGACCATTCAAAAGCCACACTTTGAAAAACCATGGTTTATAACCCTTCTCAACAACTTCCTTTGACTTAAGATAAATTCGAATAAAAATCTTATCAGACCGCTTACCGATCGCAAGATAATCAATCTCAAAATCCTCGGAACCCTTCTTGCTGGTATGAATGAGAGCATCCTTAAAACGATCTACACGCATCTTGTAGAAGTTCTCTGGAGTAAAGAACTTTTCCGGACTCTTTAAATAATTCGAATGCCAGCAATAGTCAACACGATTTTCTTGCGTAAATTCGATATCTAACCCAAAATGCTGCGCAATCGCCTTAACATACTCAAAAGATCGCTCATAAGCAAGTTTCACTCCATACATCCAGAGCATATAACTTCGAATCTGTACTACACATTCACACGTAACAGATTTTCCGTCATCCATCGAATGAGGAACTTTCGGAGCGAAAAACATATCGAAGTATTCCGGACATTCAAGACAGATATTGTAATAGCCAGCAAATGTAAACGGTTTATAATTCAGAGTGCCAGGAAGCTCCGGCAGGAATACAGATACACCAGAATCATAATCATTAAGCTTCTCCCAAGAAGCTGCAATGTTCTCAAAGTAACGCCTGAAGCGCTTTACGCTCAAATCTTTCGAATCAGCAGTAAAATCTTGCTTAAATTTGACCGAATAATAAAAAGTATCAATGTTATGTAGGAACTTTGTTTTCTTAAAATCAAACCAGTACGCGTTTTCGACCTCGTCGAACTCATTGTATATATAGGTATCTTTTAAGAATCTTAAATCAAGCAAAATATCCCTTCTTTCGCTAAAATATTTTTTGGCGAAAACGCGATTTCGCCAAATTGCAAAAACACGTTCAAAGCTAGTATCCATCAGAGTTTTGATAGAATTAGTTATGTATTTTCAGACCACGTATTACAGATACGTGGTCGCTCCGGCGATGTGCCGCGTCGCGGGTCCCCTCAATCCCCGCTCCGCACCCCATCGCCGGACTCGTTCGAATCTGAAATGTATCTCAAAATTCAAGCTGCAGCGTCGCACCTGAAGAAAAAATGAGATACACAAAATAGATCAATCAAATGTTCTCCGTAGGCGATGAAAAAAGAGCATATGTATCATAGATCTCAGAATATTTCTTATGATACATAAAGAATTCACTTCCAACTTTCTGTTTGAGCGGATACCAAACCTTCACAGCTACGAAGATTTTGCCACCAAAAAGCAAAGCAATTAATTTGCCCTGGATACCAAAATTCGAAACTTTCCTATGAATCCATTCATATTCAATAAGACTTCGAATCTGTCGATCAAGCATTCGGTCAAACTGAGCCACTAATATTACTTCGTATCCGAGCTTACGATGCTGAGTAAAAAAGCTACACCATGCAGCGCGGTTTTTTTGCCCCCAATCTCGCGCATTGAACATTATCTGACACTCGTCTATTACTAGAAGAATCTCCCCTTCCTTGACTCTCCTTCCGACATAATCAGAATAATTTTTTGAAAATGTAATGAGACGTTCAGGTGTAAGGAAAGCATTATCAATATACAAAAAGCTGCCCTTTGGACTTTTAATACAACTAAAATCGCAAGAAAAATTACCAATAATAGGGGCTTTCTTATATTTCATCCAGTTACACAACCGAGAAGCTAAATGCAAAGACTTTCCGGCACCTGGAGTCCCTGAATAAAGCGAAATCATAATACCTCCGATCTAAGTGAATGGGATCCACTCGCCAAGCATCTTGACACCAGTTATAGCGAACTGGGAGATTACCCAGGGAACAACTGCAGTTAACCAGGCAGAGCCGATTGCAATAAATGCATCGATAGGAACAAAATAATTGATAGCAGACAAATAACCGTTAACCTCTTCCGCATTGATAAATGCAAGGAAAGGACTTTCCGGCAAGATGCCACAGAAGAAAGCGACCAGGACTAATACAACCATGGCAGCAATCGATATAAAAAAAGGTCTAAGCATAGCAGCACTCATAATAAACCTCCGATCTGTTCATCAGGAACCACGATGAACGAATGTTGTAAATTTTACAGTTAAGAAGAATAAGCCGATTATAAAGAATATAGTCATTCCCCAGCGGAAGATCTTGATATACTTCCAATAATCGGACATATCGACATCAATAGAAAATGTATAGTTAATACCTTTAAAGGTATGCTCATACTTGAAATGCGGAGCTTTCTTCTCGGCATTCATGGACTTGATCAGCGTCATGATGTCCCAGGGAATACAGAAAGGAAAAAGCTTTTTCCAATTTCCGCCACTACTACCTCCAGCGTTAGTTATTACATCTTGAATATGCTTTTGAGATTCTGTGTCATCCTCGGATCCGTCTTCTGTTGGATTCGGCTTCGGAATCGGTCCGGGAGCTGGCTCCGTGTCCTTCTCTGACTCGGTTTCTGTTTCTGTTTCGGTGTCCTTTTCCGTATCCTTGCCAGGCTTAAACGGAATAGGAAGAACAACCGGAAGCTTGTCCTTGTTATTATCCTCTTTCTTCTGTTTCTTCTTATCATCATCATCGTTATCAAACTTGTAACGAGAATTCCAAGCCTCATCCTCAGCGTCGGTTGTAACACGATCATTGACCTGATCACGCCACAGATCCCAGGAAGTTTTCCAACCAACACCAGGAATATAGACACCGTCACGATCGTCGGTTTTTTCCTTGACCTTAACGCGCGCCATATCAGATAAAGCGGTACCATCGACACCAGTGAAAGTACCAGAATTAATTATAAAAGAAGGTTTACTACTCCAAATTTGACAACTAACACCACCCTCAGACTTACCATTAATAACTTGAGTACCATAAGAACCACAAGACTTAAACCGACCAGAATCGTAATAACCAATTTCATACCAATTACGATCATTAATATATTTAGAGGTTAAAGGAAACGACGATGTAGACCACATAAAAAAAATAAGAAAACAAGAACCATCAGAAAACATTTGACCATTAACAACATAAAAAGTTGCGGTACCAGCAATTACAGCCTTAATCATATCATCATCTTGACAATAACCACCCGTTATGGAATGAATCATATTCTGAAATTGGTCAACAGAATAATTTGCATAAGGATTAGAAGCTTGCTCATCCGCCGCCGTCGGTAACACGGTACCAAGCAGCTGCGCCAATGCCTCGGACATACTCACTCCGGCAGCATCAACCACGTTCGGAAGGTTCTCCAGCTCCTTGAAAATGGTATCATTCACAACCTCGACCGGGAGAGAAAGCACTTTCGCTTTATTCTCGACCCAGGTACAGAAGTTGTCCCATACATCCTTACCTGATGCTCGATCGGGTTTCGCATAATATGAATCCGGCGAAGAAAACTGATATCCGGTCTCTGCAAACAAACCGCTGATCAGATCCCAGTAAGTGTAATAAAACACTTCCTCGATTCCTGTAGCATAAGCTTGCTGCTTCGTTGCAAAAAGCGTTACCGCGATAAGAGAGAAGCAGAGCAAGAAACAAGTTACTGGAACACCAACACGCTTCCTGAGATATTGAATTTTGTTTTTCATCCGGTTGATCCGGCGACGGAATTTAGATTTTTTACGCTGATTCATGAAACCCTCCTAAAAAATGTATCTCAATATTCACGCTGCAGCATCCGGATCCGGAATTGCCGGTTTTGAAAATGAGATACAAAAAAGGCAAGGGCATCAAGTCCCTTACCCCTTTTGGTGTGATAACTATTCGATTTGCAAAAAACTAAGCCTGAGCTGTAAGCTTCTTGAAAACCTTGATACCGATGGTAACAGCGAGAACCGTTCCGATGATACCGAGAGCATACGGTGCAGATGTAGAGATCATTGATGTTACATCCGTCTGAACTGCTGCGAAAGCAGTCTTCATTGCAGCTGAAATAGTTTCCATAAGTTGCCTCCTTTTCTGATGGCTTAAGCCATCTTACACATTTTTATTATTCCATAAATCGCAAAGCCAATGGCCCACGAAATGAAACCAATTATAAAACCTAACCCGATTCCCATGACCAGGGACTCGATCCATACAGTAAAATAATCACTCATGCGATCCACCTCCGGGAAAGAATATGATACGCAAGGATCCCGATCACGATACCCAAAGCAAAAGCCAGGAACGAAACCGCCCCGATCTGCATATCCATAAATTCTTGAACGTAACTGTTCAGATCATCCGGCGAGAGTGATCCTTCGACAGTCTCCGTAACGTCCGAAGTTATCTCATCAACCGTAACAAGTTCAGTACTTTCCATGTGAAGCTCCTAATCGAATAAAATGTCCGTAGTATCAAACTAATCATAATTACTTCTCCGGAATCATTGAGATCTTAGCCTTGCCAACGAAATCGAGATCAACCAGTTTAAGAACTGGCTTACCGTCAGCTCCGACCTTCATTTCGAACTTTCCGTCATAGATTCCCGGAATGAATGAAACCTTATGCAGCTTGTCCGGTTGCAGAAACGACTTACCGCGTCTGATACCAGATACATCGTCAGCCGAGATCTTAGACTCGAGCTGCTCTCCGTTATCTCCGAAAAAGAAATACTCAACGGATAATCCTTCTACTGCGTCATGACCTTCACGAGCTTTGATATCTACAAAGCCGCTATACATAATTAATACTCTAAAATTCATAGATCGTTCTCCTTTTCTGATACATCATCTGTTTGTTCTACATTCATGGCTTGATCCAAGGTCTTCTCCAAAGTGTCAACCTCATGCATGAGATGCAGAATGCGAGAAAAGAATGTCTGCAAATGTCTGTATCTCTCAAAAAGTTGTTTCAGATATCGCTGTCGTTCTAGTATACGAGCGTCAAGATCCGCAAGTGTTTGCTTTCGTTCGGCTTCTCCAGTTTTCGCCTCGAGGATGATATTTTCAAATTTTTCGTTAAAGCCCTTTCCCGGCGCTTGGTCTATATAGTCGAACACTTCTTGAGATAAGCGGATAGACTTGGATAGATTCTTTTTCAAGCGATAAACCTCCTTCCCTATTTAGTTTTTATTTCAAAGCCCTGAGTCATGGCAGAGCATTTGATCTTGTCTAATAGATCGATGTGTCGATCCTGGAGCAGCTTCCCCCGATACCCAGTGTTCAAGTACATCATCGCTTCGATAACATCCCGAGGATTGGTACTTTCGTAGCCGGGCGCCCAGCGCGCGCGCGCCTCCTCGTCCGACAATACCAAACGGTACCGATTGGGGCTGACTGTCTCGAAGCTCCAAAACGTTCTCATGCCGCCACTCCTTTCTTTCTGCCGTGCATAAGTTCACAACGCGCCTTCCGCTTGTGCATATGCTATGGATAGCCTATGCATAAGCGGATGGACAGCGCCGCGGCAAGGTTAAAGACCAACCTTGCCGCGCTCGTGCCGGAAACGCTGTCCACACGCTTACGCACAAGGCTATCCACAAGCATATGCACAAAGCTCCAAACCCGGCGCGTTGTAAACTTATACACAGCAGCGGCGACGCTTACGGGTTCCTTATGATTCCTTTTGTTTCTTCCTACATTCAATCGGTACGTTTGGTATTGAATGGTGAGGCGCGCGGCGCGCTGGGCGCCCGGCTTCAGAAAGATGAAACGGATAATCCGGAATCTTGCAACTATGATCATCTGTAAGGAACATATAAAGCGAAAAAATCAAAAAGACATAAACAAACGCTTCAATCGGATCTGGCATAAAACATCTCCTTAAGAAAAAAGTGACTCTTCAAAAATCAACTAAATTATCCATCAAGATCAGAAACTAAAAGCAGATCCTTGAACGTATCAACCAGCATAGCAACATTGCAACCAGCGGTATGATATGCGAACTTGAGATCGTCTCGATCCTTTTCTGACAAACTCAGATAATATTCAACGTCAAGTACCTTGGCATTAAGTTCACGGTACCGATCTAAAAAACGATTGATCTGATCGATAGCAACTTGTTTTTCGAATTTCTCTATCTCCGACATAAATAGATACCTCCAAAATGCAATTCAATAATTTACAAAATTGTGATATAATAGAATAACTATTATAAAAATGTATCTCAATTTTGCTACTCTCTGTAAAGAGAATAACAAAGCTGAGATACAAAGTCAATAATAAATAGCAAAATTTTGATAGAAAGGAGCAAGAATGTTTTACGAAAACTTAGAAAATGTTCTAAAACAAAAAGATCTAAATCTAAATAAACTAGCAAAAGGCTGCGGAATAGCGCAATCACAAACAAGTAAATGGAAAAAAGGATATATACCAGGAAGTGAGATTTTAATAAAAATTTGCAAATACTTAGACGTGTCGGCTGATTATCTGCTAAATCTCAACGAAACACCACCGCCGATTCTAACCGATCAGGAAAAGAAGCTCCTGGAACACTTTCGACAATGTGATCCTGGAACACAAAAAAGTGTATGTATGTTAGCCAGCTCCGGAGCTGCGGAGCAATTAAAACAAGAAACATCATTCAATTCAAAAAACGTAAGTTAAAAGGTAACGATTTTTAAACAACATAAATTCAGAAACGAAATTCGATTTTAAATTTGAAAAAAATACTGAATCGATAAAAAGGTAACGAAATCACATGAAAAGCGATAGACACAACTCTTAATCAGGGTGTCCAGGGTTCGAACCCCTGATCGCGCACTAACAAAGTCTTATCTCGATGAGATGTTGCAAAAGAACTCTTGACGAACAAAGTGATTCGTTGGGGGTTTTTTTATTGCATATGGTTAAAAACAGAAGCTGTCTCTGCATTTCGCAGAGATGGCTTTTTGACAATATGAGATAAATAAGAATAAGACGATACTTGCCTAATGTTTATAAGTTTCGTATACTGAAGAAAATAGGAATGGAAATTGTCTATATTGGTCAGAGGGTAGAAATTTAGTATTGTGGAATGACCGATGAATCAAAGAATGGGGGATTTGTTCATGGGTATGGAATACGAGACGGCAAAAGCAGTCATGGAAGAGGTTGCGCGTGTAGTGACGGGTAAGGATGACTGCATCAAGAAGGCATTTGCGGCGATTCTTGCCGGAGGACACATTCTCATCGAGGATGTGCCGGGAGTGGGCAAGACGACGCTGGCGGTCGCTTTTTCCAAGGTAATGGGGCTGGAGAATCATAGAGTACAGTTTACGCCGGATGTGCTGCCGGCGGATATTCTTGGATTTAATATGTATCGGAAGGAGACGGGGGATTTTGTATATTATCCGGGAACGATCATGTGCAATCTGTTCCTGGCGGATGAGATCAACCGCACTTCACCGAAGACGCAGTCCGCGCTTCTTGAGGTCATGGAGGAGAGCAGAGTGACGGTAGATGGTGTGAGCCGCGAGGTACCGAAGCCGTTTATTGTGATGGCGACGCAGAATCCGAAGGGAAGTGCCGGAACGCAGCTTCTTCCGGAATCGCAGCTCGATCGTTTTATGATCTGTATGAGTATGGGTTATCCGGATGTCAAAAGCGAGATCGCGATTGCGCGTGGCAGGAGCAGTTCTGCAAATATGGTGGAACTTCAGCCTGTGATCGGAGCGCAGGAGCTTGAGGCTTTGTGCGGCATGGTCGAGGACGTGTATATGAGCGAGTCGATCTATACGTATATTGTTGCGCTGGTGGGAAAAACGCGTGAAAATAGTTACATCGAACTGGGGGTCAGCCCGCGAGGTACGATCGCCTGTGTGCGTATGGCAAAGGCGTGGGCTTTTCTGCAGGGGCGTAATTATGTAATGCCGGAGGATGTGGCAGACATCTTTTTGGATATTGCAAAGCATAGAATCGTACTGAACACGAAAGCGCGTGTGACACATATGACGGAGGAAGCGATCCTGTCGGAGATCCTTTCCGTGACAAAGCAGCCGGCATCTTATATGGAGAAGTCAGAGTATCGTGGTTAGTTTTATCGTTGGGGGAATTGTGACACTTGTCACGTTTTATATTGCGTTGATCTATGCGAGTGAATCAATCGTTCTGCTTGGGTTTGCCGAAGCAGTTCTTTTGGTGCTCGCATTTCTTTTTCTGGTGTGGCGAAAGCGTTGTATCAGTGCAGAAATCGATTCGCCGATGACGGTCGCAGAAGCAGGGGATGAGATTCCGGTTGTGCTTCGCGTGCATTACCGCGGAAAGTTTGTGTGTACGAGAGTCCGTTACCGGTTGATCTGTAACAACCGATTCTTTGCTATAAGAAAAAAGTCGTATAAATTGGGGGATGCAGTCTACCCGGGTGATAATGAGTATGCATATTCGGTATTGGTGCCATATGCAGGGAATTATGAGTTTGAGCTTTGCAGCATAAGATTCTATGATCTTACGGGTCTTTTCTCTATGACGAAGCGTGTGGAGGGCAGCTCGCAGATTCAGGTGCTGCCGCAGATGACAAGTGTCGGAATCCGTATTTCAGAGCGGACACGCAATTTTTTCGGGGATGCGGACGTGTACGATGATTTCCATCCGGGTGATGATGCGAGTGAGATTTTTGATATTCGCGAGTTTCAGGCGGGAGACCGCATTCAGAATATTCACTGGAAGTTGTCTGCCAAGTCGGAGGAACTTCTGGTGCGCCAGGACAGTCAGGCGCTGGCTTGTCCGGTGGTACTGCTTCTGGATCGGGATGCGGCGGGAGTCAGAGGACAGGATGAGGTAGAGCTTTATCTGGAAGCTGTAGCGAGTCTTTCCTTCTCGCTGATGGATGCAGCTTGTCCACATTTTGCGGCATGGTATAGTGGAGAATGTGGGGATATTGTAAGAATCCGCGTGGATAATGAGGAAAGTTTCTATATTTTTATGTGCGAATATCTTGCGGATTGCCTGGGAACAGCGCCTTTAGCGATAAAAGAGTTATATACACAAAAATATCGTGAGGATCATGCGCTTTTCCATATTCAGATTGTGGATAAGAAGCTTTTGTTGAATGAACAGGAATTGACAGAGATGCGCGGAAACGAGTGGAAAGCGATTGCGGAGAAACTGGAGATTGTACTATGAGGGAGAAGGAGAACATTCGTACAACGGAATACACGTTTTCGGAGTGCTGCATGCGCCTGATCCGATCCCTTGTGGCAACGGAGCTTCTGCTGTATGGCGTACGTCTTATTTTGAACAGTGCCTTTGAACATTGGGTGCTGTCCCAAGAAGCACTTCGCTGGATACAGCTTTTGGTAGTTGTTACGGTGGCTGTCAATGAACTGATTCCGCTTCTTGGAAGACGATATATGGTGAAGATCCGTGTGCTGTTTGAGATGCTTTTGTTAGGGTGGCTCGGCTGGAGGAGTTGGCATATCAGAGAAGCTTTGTGGACAAGCTTCCATGCGTGGTTTGATGATTACCTGCCATATTGGAATGCCTATCATGATACCGGTTTTTATCCGTACAATGATGGCTCGGAATTGGGGTATGCATTGGCGTTTACGGTTTTACTTGTCACGCTTTGTATGATCATTCTGCGATATGTCAGTGAATGTCGCATTTTCCTGTTGTTGCCGAATCTGGCTGCGGTCGGATCCGCATTGCTTGTGAATGTAAGACCGGATGCAAAGTCGCTTCTGGTTTCGTTTGCCGGAGTGCTTTTGCTCTATTCCGGTGGATGGGAAGCCGGTAAGGCACAGATCCGATCGAGAATCGGAAGGCAGAAGCGTGTCGGTAAGAGGATCGTATGGCAGTTTGCAGCGCTCGGAGCGTCGGTTATGGTTGCGGGAATTCTTGTTGCCCTGATTCCAATCGGTTTCGGAGGCAAAGCGGATCAGCTTATGGAATATGGACCGTCGTTTCTTGAATTCCAGCACAGGATCGAGGATACGGCGATGTCTCTTGCGGGAATTGGATCGAAGACTTCTTATGATAAGAATAAGGCAACACTGGACAACGATAAGCCGGAATATAGTGATGAGACGATAGTGACAATCTCTTGTGATCAGCAGCCACAGGGAAATTTGTATATGAAAACGTTTTGCAGTGCAGACTATGAGGACGGAACATGGAATGCGCCGGATCATTCTTATGAGACCGAAGCGAAGGATCATCTTATTGACAGCTCCGGTTTCGCGGAACTGCTTCAGCAGATGACGTATAAGAAGATGAGTCGGGATTCGGTAGCGGCGTTGCTTGCCGCAGAGTACGGTCAGGTCGAGGGAAAAATGCAGATTGCTTATGAAAATCCGCGCAGTCATTCGGCGTTGCTTCCGTATTTCTGGAATCCTTCCAGCAGCGATGCTTCCCTGCAGATGTATAAGGATGCCGTATGGCGCAAGGGAAAGGAACCGTCGGTCGAATTTACACAGTGGCTGATTCCGGCAAGCAGGATGCTGGGATATGATGGACTTTATGATGACACCGGAGATAAGGCGTATGAGGATGGCGAGGCATGGTATCGCGACTATGTGTTAACGCATGACAGGAACGGAACTTCGGAAGTCCCTATGATCGATCACTATAAGGATCGAGTGACATATGCCCTGCAGGATAGCGGTCAGCTTTCAGGAGATGATAGCAGGAATACCTGTGACCGGGTGAAAGAGGCTTTGGCAGCGTGGGAAAGCTTTCTGAATGCATCCTATTGGTCGGATCAGGATACTGGGAAGTACGAAAGTTATACAACGAATCTGGCGCGGAACGAGGTTGCGCGTGAAGTGAGGAATCAGCTATTTTCCGACACAGAGTATAATCTTTATCTGGATGATCTACCGGCAGGAATGGATCCAATCGAGTACTTCCTGCGCACGAGCAAGGAAGGCTACTGTATGCATTATGCCAGTGCTGCGACATTGATTCTGCAGGAATTGGGAGTCCCGGCACGCTATGCATCCGGTTTCGTAGTGAAACCGGGAAATTTTAAGAGTGAAGGCGGGAAATCTGACCAGCCTTTCTATGTGGCGGCCGTGAAAGATTACTGTGCGCATGCATGGGTGGAAATCTATATGGACGATATCGGATGGGTGCCGTATGAGATGACACCCGGCTATACGGCAAAGAGTGATTCGTTTCCGACAGACGGAAGGCAGGATGATCAATTAAAGCAAAGGCATGAGGAGCGCAGACAGGAGGGATTGCAGCAGGAAGCGAGTGAACAGCCTTCCGAAACGCCCCAGCCAGGCGAGACCGAGACACAAACAAATACACAGACAACACAGAAAAAGGAGACGCAATCAGGAACCGAGACGGGAGTTACGAGGCAGCAGAATCGTGGCAAAGGATTCGGAAAAGTTCTTTTGATCATTTGCCTATGTATTCTTCTTGCAGGATTTGTCTTCTATGGAAGTTATCGGTTCGTTGTCAGTTACAGACAGCGCCTGGTGAAGGAACTGAAAGCGAAGCGCAACCGTAATGCGGTAAAGCGGATCAACCGGCGTATTTACCGGGGGCTGATGAAGGGGCGCCCAATGAATACGGCAAGTGTGACACGCTCCGGTATGCTGGGGCTCCAAATGAGGCCGCTTACGGATGCAGAGTATGAGCAAAAGCTCGTGAAAGCATATCCTTCTGTTGCGGAAGCAGACTGGATGCGGTATATGGAGATTGTGAAGAAATGCGCTTTTTCTCACGAGGTGATCACGGATGAAGAAGCAGGATTCTGTTATAAAATATATGAAAAAAGAAGGAAATAAAGACTTCAGATGAGAAAAATCCCATGGTGGCGATCGATATCGCTATCATGGGATTTGTGTTTGTGTAGATGCTTTATTTAGCGGGATGCGATCAGTTTGCAGATCGGATTGCCCATGGAAGAGAATTTCTCTTCGTACTCAGTCATAATGTTGCCGCGGTTCATAGCCGCATCATTGTGAAGATCCCAGATGAAGGCATCCAGATGCCAGATGTCTGAGTTATCGATCTCGTCGAGCGAGAATGCGAACAGATCCTGATTGTCGGTCTTGAACTCCAGGCGACCATCCGGTGTAAGAATCTGATCGTAGCGTTCTAAGAACTGCTGCGAGGTCAGGCGGCGCTTTGCGTGGCGATCCTTCGGCCACGGATCCGAGAAGTTTAAGTAAATGCGATCCACTTCGCCCAAAGCAAAAATGTCAGCGATCGTTGCGGCATCGATGCAAAGAAAGCGGACATTCGGAAGCTGCAGTTCGTCCATCTTCTGTACGGCACGGAGCAGAACACTTGTGTAGCGCTCAATGCCGATGTACTGGATATCCGGATTGGCTGCGGCAAGATCCATTAAGAAGCGTCCCTTGCCCATGCCGATCTCGATATGGATCGGTGCATCTGTGTGCAGAAATTCGTGCCAGTGTCCCTTCAGTTCGGTTGGATTTTGTATCGAATACAGGCTGGATGAAACGATTTCATCCGCGCCCGGAATGTTGCGTAATCTCATGATTTTCTCCCCTGTGGTGTGAATTATATCTACCATCGTACTATAATTTTTCGCATCAGGCAAATAAATTCTGCTGTTTGTAAAATTTTCTTGCGGGATTACGCAGGAGCGCTTATACTTTAGACAGAATATTTGCAGAAAGCATGATAATTCGAGGTAAATATAGATGAAGAAACAAAATCGATGGAAGCGGCTGCTGGCAGGTTTGTTGGCAGGGCTTTCTTTATTGCCGGCAGTACCGCAGATGGCGCAGGCGAAAGAGTATTGGCCGGATGGTGTCAGTGCCGCGTCGCCAAGTGCGATCGTGATGGAGGTCAACACCGGAACGATCCTTTATGAGAAGAAGATTCATAAGCAGTTCTATCCGGCAAGTATTACGAAGATCATGACAACACTGCTTGCAATCGAGAATTGTGATATGGATGAGATCGTTACGTTCTCAGCAGATGCAGTCTATAATAATGAAGGCGATACGTCCCATATTGCCAGAGATCTGGATGAGCAGCTTACCGTTGAACAGTGCTTGTACGGAATTATGCTGGAATCGGCCAATGAGTGTGCTTACGCGATCGCGGAGCATGTGGGGCAGAAGCTTGGCGGCAATTATCAGACGTTCATTGATCTGATGAATTCGCGGGCGAAGGAACTGGGATGTCAGGATACGCATTTTAACAACTGTAACGGACTGCCGGATGAGAATCACTATGTGAGTGCTTATGATATGGCGTTGATTTCTGCAGCAGCATACAAGAATGAGACATTCCGGATTATCACTGGTGCGCCGAGCTATACGATTCCGGTGACCAACAAGCATGATGATCCGTATTACTGTCACAACCATCACAAGATGATCTATCCGTGGCAGGGAGATTACTCACATCTGTATGATTATTGTACTGGCGGCAAGACCGGCTTCACGAAAGTGGCGGGAAGCACGTTGGTATCGTTCGCGGAGAAGGACGGAATTACACTGGTGTGTGTTGTGCTGAATGCGAATTCGCCGGATCATTACACCGATACACGCAAGTTGATGGATTATTGCTTCGAGAATTTTCAGGCACTCAACATATCGGAAAATGAAAAAAGCATCGCGGATGATAAAGAACGCAATCGCGGATTGCTGAACAATAATGATGTGTTTGTCCGACTGGACAAGGATGCATACATTATCATGCCGAAGGCGGCAAAGTTCGAGGATGCAAAGTTTGAGGAAGACAAAGAAAACCGTGGCGGAACGGTCGCAAAGCTCACATATACCTACGCGGGACGCGTGGTAGGCGGAGCGTCCATTGAGACAACAGGCACGAAGGTAGAGGAAAATTACTTTGACCGGAAACAGGACAATACGAAGAAGGAAGAGAACGTCATCTGGATCCGTCCGGTTTATATCGTTCTTGGAATCTTAGGATGTGCGTTTTTTGTTCTTATCATTTTCCTTGTGAAACGGGTATATGACAATTTTTACCTGATTCGCCATAAGCATGAGATGCGCAGAATGGAGAAAGCGCGCTTTAAAGTAAACAATCGCAAGAAACGTTACCGAAAGAGAGACCGATTGTTTAAATAAAGATATAATCGACAATATTTGCGACAAAAAGTAAAGAAAACGACAGAATATGACGAATATTCTGTCGTTTTTATTTTGAATCGACATTGAGAAATCAACATTAAATTGTCAGACTATTTAAAATACCAAGTAGACGATTCTTATCTTCCGTGTAGATTAGCAGTCCGTTTGAAGTCTCGACAATGGTAAGATATTTATCGCGAAAGAGTTCCGAAGTCTCCAGCAGATGGATGATATGCGTCCGTGCATACGGGGCAGCAGATAAAAAGATGGTCTCAATCTGTTCCATCGGATTGATTGTGACATCGGCCTGCCGGAAGAGATTCGTCAGTTCTTTTTCCTGTTCAAACTGATCTGTTGTTTTATTGACGATCAGAAAGCCGTGTTCGTCCTTGGGCATATCCATCGCTTTGATCGCACGCTGCACTTGTTTGGTTAAGGCGTCGGATGCCGGGTAAAGCGATTCAAAGTAATTCATAAAATCAGAGGCACCCTTAAAGTGTTTGTTTCTTCCATGCTCTAATACTTCTGTGATCAGGATTCGTTTGATGATTCCCTCACAGGTTTCTCGGGATGGATTCTTGCGAAGTGTCGGTGATTCGTTCATGATTGCTCCTTTCTGCATAAACGACAAGAAAGACAAAATACGATGTCCTAATATCTATTATAAGACAAATAGATCAAAGAATCAATCGGAAAAAGACATCAGGTATTGTGTAAACGTTTGTTGACGCATGGCAAAAAGAGGCGTAAAATAGGAAATAAATTACCACTATATTTTTTATGGAGCGGAAAGTAAGAACAATGAACAATCGGACAAAAGCGGCGCAGCAGGCGTTGGAACAGATTACACAATTGATCGAGGAGCAGGGGGGAATTGTGAAGAAGGAGCAGTTCACGGAGCTCGGGATCGATTATCGGAGAATTCTGGATTTTGTGCAGAGTGGGGATCTGGTGCGTATCAAGAACGGATATTATACGGATCGGATCGACCGGTTTACAGAGGAGGAACTGGTTGCCAGGCTTTTTGGCGACGCCAGACTTTGTATGGAGAGTGCACTCTATGCGTATGGCTACATTTCACAGAAACCGTACGGCTGGCATCTGGCGGTAGACAAGAATACGTCGAAGTCCCGTTTTAAGATGGATTATCCGAAGATCATTCCTTACTATACGGAGCCGGAAGCGTTGGAACTCGGATCGACGGAGATTATGATCAGCGGGCAGCAGTTTCAGATTTATGACAGGGATCGTGTGATCTGTGACTGTCTCAAGTATGAGAGTAAGTTGGAGCGCGAGGTCTTTAAGGAAGCGTTGCAGTCGTACATTCGCGATTCGCAGAAGGATATTTCTGCGTTGATGGCATATGCCCGTGCGCGTAAAGTAGTCGGCAAGGTGCAGAGCATGATCGGAGTGTGGCTATGAAAGTCGGCGTGTGTGAGGCTCCGGAACTGAAGAAGCAGGGTGAGAAACTGCAGCTTTCTTTTGCAGATGCACTCTATGGATACATGATCGAAGATGTGATGCTTCGCATTTTCGGATCGGATTATAGAGAGTATCTGTGGCTTACGAGTAAGAATGTGTTGGGGACGGAAGCATACAGAAACCGGTCGGAGAAACAGATTGGTTTTCTCTATCAGCCTGCGGCAAGGCGGATCGCGCCGGAGAAACTGTGTCCCGGACAGAAGCTGTCCGTCGCTTTGTGCAAGCATATGATGCTCGAACTTCTGGGTGGAGACAATGCGCAGCAGATCAGCTGGAGCGGAGAGGTGACAGAGAAAGAGGGAACTTTTTTTCTTCATTTGACAGGAACCTATAGGCAGATGCAGGTGCCGCTTTGTATCGTGATCCGAAGCGTTCAGGCAGAGAACCAGCGGCCGGAGCAGAAAGAGATCCGCCTGTCAGTCATCGAGAACCGGCATTTGTCGTATCTTGTGTATGCACCGGAGAATCTGCTGAGCCGGGATCTGTTTGAGATTGTAAATAAACTGGAACTGATCGGTGATATGGGATGTTATGACCGTGTGTATCAGACACTGCTGCACGATTCACTCAGTGGACGGTATGTGCTGGAAGAATTGAGTGGACTCAGTGAAGCATGTCCGCAGGTGAGCAAGGAGTTCAGGCTTACGCAGCTTGCTGAATACGAGTCATATGCATATATGAGAAAACGCTGGGAGAAATATGTGCGAGGTCATGGGGGCGAAACCGTGGCGTGGGCCGATGTGTTGCATCTTGTATTGGCGTTTCTAGCGCCGATCTGGCGGAGTCTCTGTAATAATGATATCTTTTTTGACGACTGGATGCCGGAGCTTAGAAGATTTCTGGGCTAGGAACATCCATGTTAATCATAATATATGGCGTGTTTTAATATGGAGAAATTATGATAGAACAAAAATTGAAGGCGCTTGCGCAATCGGATGTGTACCCGTTTCATATGCCGGGGCACAAGCGGCAGTTGAGCGGCTTTTTCCCATACGAACTCGATATCACAGAAATCGAGGGATTTGACAATCTGCATCATGCCAAGGGGCTTCTTTTTGAGGCGCAGCAGTATGCAGCACAGATGTATCAGTCACGGAAGGCGTATTATCTCGTGAACGGAAGTACGTGTGGCATCCTCGCAGCGATCAGTGCCGCGACAACGAAAGGTGGCAGGGTTCTGGTGGCGCGCAACTGTCACAAGGCCGTCTACAACGCCATCTATCTGCGTGGACTCAAGGCAGAGTATGTGTATCCGGTTGCGACACATTACGGAATCCAGGGACAGATCCAGACAGCAGATGTGGAGAGGAAGCTTGTTGAAAAGCCGGATATTCAGGCAATCGTGATCACTTCGCCAACATATGACGGACTTGTGTCGGATGTTCGGGCGATTGCGGATCTGGCACATGCGCACGGAATTCCACTGATTGTGGACGAGGCGCATGGCGCGCATTTTGGACTGGATGAGGAATTCCCGGACAATGCGACCGTTCTTGGGGCGGATGCGGTCATCATGAGTGTGCACAAGACGCTTCCGGCACCGACGCAGACGGCGCTACTCCATCTGTGCTCAGATCGGATTGATGTGGCAAAAGTGGAGAAGTTTCTTGGAATCTATGAGACGAGTTCCCCTTCCTATGTGCTGATGGCGGGGATTGAGGAAAGCCTGCGGCTTGCGGATGAGGCAAAAGGCGTGCAGATGAAGGAGTACGTAAGGCGGCTGCAGGCATTTCGGAAGAAAATGAGAAGTCTTACGATTCTTAGTGTTCCGGATCGCGCTGATTTTGCAGGAGAAGAAGCTTATGCGTACGATATTGGAAAGCTTCTGCTTGTGACCAATGGGGCAATCTCCGGTAAAGCGTTGCAGGAGAAGCTTCTTAAACAATATGGATTGCAGATGGAGATGTCGAGTGGAAATTATGTGTTGGCGATGACTTCGTTCGTGGACACCGAAGAAGGACTGGAGCGTCTGGCGGATGCGTTATTGGAGATCGATGCGACGTTGACCGTCACAGATCAGAGAGAAATGTTTTCGCCCGAGAAAATTTATCGGCAGCCGAAGAAGGCGATGGAGATCGATGAGGTGCAGGATGGGGAGAGTACAAGTGTCGCTTTTTCCGAAGCGGAAGGCAGGATCTGTGCAGACTACATTTATTTGTATCCGCCGGGAATTCCTGTGATCGTGCCGGGCGAGGTACTGGATCAGCAGACGCTCACGGTCATTGAGACATGCCAGAAAATGGAACTGGATGTGGAAGGATTGCCGCAGGCAGGGCATGTTCATGTGGTAAATAATTTTTGACACTTATATCTTTCATATACTATAATGAACTGATAGGAGAGACTTATGGGCAAGATCTACTGTGTCATGGGGAAGAGTTCCTCGGGCAAGGACAGTATTTATCATGAAATTATGGAAAAAGGCGCGCTCGGATTAAAGCCGATCATTCCCTATACGACCAGACCAATCCGGGATGGCGAACAGGATGGACGCGAGTATCATTTCTGTACAGAAGATACGGTGCAGCGGCTGCAGGACGCGGGGCGCATCATGGAACTTCGTGCCTACAATACGGTGTATGGTGTGTGGAAGTATTTTACAGTTGACGATGAGCGGATCGATTTAAGCAAGAACAATTATCTGTATATTGTGACGCTGGAAGGATATACGAAGATTCGGGAGTACTTTGGAGCAGACCGTGTTGTGCCGATCTATATTGAAGTGGAAGATGGGGAACGCCTGATGCGTGCGATCGCAAGAGAGCAGAAGCAGGATGTTCCGAAGTACGAGGAGATGTGCCGGAGATTTCTGGCAGACAGTGCTGATTTTTCCGAGGAGAAGCTGTTGGAAGCAGGAGTCGTGCGTCGCTTTCAAAACAATGATTTTGTCCAGACGGTGCAGGAAGTGACCGCGTATATTGCGGATGAGATCGCGGCAGGGTGAGGAAATGCTATGGATATAAAAGTCAATGACATCAGTCAGATTGGTCAGGTGCCGGAGGCGGCAAAGACAGTTGAAGGTGACGGATCGTTTAAGTTCACACTGGCAAGCGCGATCACGGATGCGGATCTGCAGGCGAAGGTCGATGCGCTGCTTTCTGATATCACGACGCAGGGCGAACTGATCGCGCGTCATATGGATATTCGCGATATGAAGAAGTATCGCGGGCTCGTTAAGGATTTTCTCAATGAGGTGGTATACCGTTCGCACAAGTTTTCGCGAGAGAATTTCCTCGACCGGAGAGGCCGACATCGTGTGTACGGAATTATCCGTCTGGTCGATCAGAATCTCGATGAACTGGCAAGTGAGCTGGTGGAAGACGAGAAGGATCACCTTAAAATTCTGGCAAAAATTGGTGAGATCAAGGGACTGCTCCTTGATATTCTCACGTAAAAGATAACGATTCATGCAGCGAATTCGCTTTTGGATCGTTACAAGATATTCAGATATAGCATTAAGATAGGAGGGACAGCTATGGCAGGTTTTAAAGATATCGTAGGAAATGAACAGATCATCGAGCACTTGCAGAATGCGATTGCCCTCGGCAAGGTATCCCACGCATATATCTTAAACGGACCGGAGAAGTCCGGTAAGATGATGATCGCGGAAGCATTTGCGATGGCTTTGCAGTGTGAAGGCGAGGGGGAACGGCCATGTTTAAATTGCCGGTCATGCAGACAGGCGATGGATCACAATCAGCCGGACATCATTTATGTCTCACATGAAAAGCCGAATACGATCGGCGTGGATGACATCCGGACACAGATTAACAATGATATTGATATTAAGCCGTACAGCAGCCGTTACAAAGTCTACATTGTGGATGAGGCGCAGAAGATGAACCAGCAGGCGCAGAATGCTTTGCTCAAGACCATCGAGGAGCCACCGGCGTATGCGGTTATCCTGCTTTTGACAACGAATGCAGACAGTTTTCTGCAGACGATCCTGTCAAGATGCATTACTTTAAATATGAAGACCGTCAAGGAAGAGGTCATCCGGGATTATCTGATGAAGCAGTATAAGATTCCGGATTATCAGGCGGATGTGTGTGCCGCTTTTTCGCAGGGAAATGTGGGCAAAGCGATCCAGCTCGCGTCTTCGGAGGATTTCGGGGAACTGAAGGCTTCCGTGCTGCAGCTGATGAAACGCCTCGATGAGATTGATGTCTATGAGATGACGGCAGCCGTCAAGCAGATCAGCGAGTATAAACTGGTGGTGAATGACTATTTTGATCTCATGACCATCTGGTTTCGGGATGTGCTGTATATGAAGGCAACGAACGATGTAAACGGCCTGATCTTCAAGGATGAGGTCTATGACATAAAAAAACAGGCAGCTAAGAGATCGTATCAGGGAATCGAGACGATCCTTCAGGCGCTGGAGACCGCGAAGGTCCGCCTGAATGCGAACGTCAATTTCGATCTGGTAATCGAATTGCTCTTATTGACCATTAAGGAGAATTAAAATGACAAAAGTTGTAGGAATACGTTTTCAGCGCGCGGGCAAGATCTATTATTTTGATCCACTCGATTACGATCTGGAAGTCCCGATGCATGTAATTGTAGAGACTGCGCGCGGTGTTGAGATGGGAACGGTCCTGATCGCACCGAAGGAAGTGGAGGACGATCAGGTTGTTCAGCCATTGAAACCGGTCATCCGCATTGCGACGGATGAGGATGAGAAAGTGATGGAGCGCAACAAAGAAAAGCAGGCGGAAGCATTCAAGATCTGCAAAGAGAAGATTGCGAAGCATGGGCTTGAGATGAAGCTTGTTGCGGCGGAGTATACGTTTGATAATAACAAGCTTCTGTTCTATTTTACGGCAGACGGACGAATCGATTTCCGTGAACTGGTTAAGGATCTGGCTTCGGTGTTCCGTACCAGAATCGAGCTGCGCCAGATCGGTGTCCGTGATGAGACAAAGATGCTCGGCGGAATTGGAATCTGCGGAAGAGAGCTTTGCTGTAAGTCTTATCTGACAGATTTTGTTCCGGTATCGATCAAGATGGCGAAGGAACAGAACCTTTCTCTGAATCCGACAAAGATTTCCGGTGTCTGCGGAAGACTGATGTGCTGCCTCAAGAATGAGCAGGATACCTACGAATATCTGAACAGCCGTCTCCCATCGGTCGGCGATTATGTCACAACGCCAACCGGAATGCGCGGCGAGGTGCAGAGTGTCAGCGTACTGCGTCAGATTGTCAAAGTCGTTGTCGACAATGGCGAAGAGAAGGAATTACAGGAGTATTCGGTTGACGATCTGAAGTTTACACCGAGAAGAAGAAAAGATGTGCGTGTGACAGAGGAAGAGTTAAAAGAACTCGAAGGTCTGGAGGACGCAGGGGATAACACATCCGAAAAGACCGGTTCCGATAAGAATTACTCTGACAGAAAGCAGGACCGTCAAAACGATCGCCAGGGTCAGGATGGTGAGAATCGTAACCGGCGCGGAGGCAGAGGACGCAGAAATTACGATAAGCGTAGCAACCAGAATCGCGATAATCGAAATAACCGGGAGAGTGGAGAAGCGAATCATCAGGAATTTCAGGGCGAAAAGAGGCAAAATCGCGAAGAAAATTAAATGTTTTCGAGTAGAAAGTTGTCCATGACCGGAACCGAAAAGCGATACATGGATATGCGAGGAATCATCTGTGGAAGTAACATTATGTGAAAATGAAAGACTGGACGAACTTCATAGAAACGGATACAAGATCATACAGGACAAGGGGCGTTTCTGCTTCGGTATGGATGCGGTGCTCCTGTCTGGGTTTGCGCGTGTGAAGCCGGGTGAAAAAGTGCTTGACTTAGGAACCGGAACGGGCATTATCCCGATCCTGCTGGAGGCGAAGACCGATGGAGAACATTTCACAGGTCTTGAAATCCAACCGGAGAGTGCGGATATGGCGTCACGCAGTGTAGCCTACAATGATCTGCAGGACAAGATCGACATCGTAGTCGGCGATATCAAAGATGCTTCGCAGCGTTTCGGAGCATCTTCTTTTGATGTTATTACCACCAACCCACCTTATATGATCGGGCAGCATGGCATCAAGAATGATCAGGATGCCAAGGCGATCGCGCGGCACGAGATTCTGTGTGATCTGGATGACATCCTGCGTGAGAGTGCCAAGATGTTGAAACCGAGCGGACGTTTCTATATGGTACACAGACCGTTCCGGTTGGCGGAGATCTTCAGCAAGATGATCGAATATCGCATTGAGCCGAAGCGGATGCAGCTCGTGTATCCGTTTGTGGATAAGGAACCCAATATGGTTTTGATCGAGGGTCTGCGTGGCGGTAAGTCACGGATTACGGTTGAAAAGCCGCTGATCGTGTATAAGCAACCGGGTGTGTATACCGATGAAATCTATGATATTTATGGTTACTAAGATGGAAAACAATAGCAAGTATCTACATATGGAGGAGGGATTCTCAATGAGAAAAATCATTGTATGCATAGCTGTAGGGTTTAGCATAGTAATATCATCTGTATTTTTTGTCGGTTGTCAAAAACAAAAGCAGTCATTTCCTGCTTTAAATGAATTGAAAGAAATGAGTGGAGCAGATTGTCTTGAATTATTCGAGGAATATGGCATGGTTCTGCCGGCAGAATATAAGGATCATGAGGAACAGGCAGAAAAAGATGTGGAATATATTCTGGATAATATGCAAGATACTTCGATTCCTCAGGGAGTTATTGCCATGGACAGGACAGGAGTTTATGAATTGGCAGAGCAAATTGAGCATATATTAGGAAAGTTTTCGCAATAATATAAACTGTTTATAAACATTCTCTGAAATAAGAGTCGAATGCCTTGACGCTTTCTGTTTTGCGACTTACAGTTGTATGTAATGATAAGCAATTAGGAAAGTGGGGGTAATATTCCATGGGTAAGGTAATTGGAATTGATCTTGGAACAACCAACAGCTGTGTCGCAGTACTTGAAAACGATCAGCCGGTTGTGATCACAAATGCAGAAGGGTCTCGAACGACACCATCCGTAGTCGCATTCTCAAAGGACGGGGAGCGACTGGTTGGAGATACCGCCAGACGTCAGGCGGCGGTCAATGTCGATCGGACCTTTTTTTCCGTAAAAAGAGAGATGGGAAGTTCTTTTCGCGCCAAAATCGACGGAAAACAGTATACGCCGCAGGAGATTTCATCGATGATCCTGCGTAAGCTTAAGAAGGATGCAGAAGGATACCTTGGTGAGTCTGTGACCGATGCGGTCATCACGGTTCCGGCATATTTTAATGATGCGCAGCGTCAGGCGACAAAGGATGCCGGTCGTATCGCGGGCCTCAATGTTCTTCGTATCATCAATGAGCCGACTTCCGCAGCGCTTGCATACGGACTGGATCACGGGCAGCCACAGAAGATCCTGGTCTACGATCTAGGTGGTGGTACATTTGATGTTTCAATCATTGAAATCGGTGACAATCTGATCGAAGTGCTTGCTACAGCCGGAGACAACCATCTCGGTGGAGATGATTTTGATGCGCGTATCACGGATTATCTCGTGATGGAGTTCCTTCGCACAGAACGCATCGATCTGCGTAAAGATGCGACTGCAATGCAGCGTGTCCGCGAGGAAGCAGAGAAAGCGAAGAAGGTTCTCTCATCGTCTTCCACAACAAGCATCAACCTTCCGTTTATTACTACGGTAAAAGGCGAGCCGAAGCACATGGAGATGACATTGACGCGTGCAAAGTTCAATGAACTGACCAGGGATCTGGTGGAGCGTACGAGTGGACCGGTGCAGCAGGCATTAAATGATGCCGGGATTTCGGCATCCGAGCTTGGCATGGTGCTTCTTGTCGGTGGATCAACGCGAATTCCGGCAGTATATGACGAAGTTACGCGTCTGACCGGAAAGGAACCGTCAAGAAATCTCAACCCGGATGAGTGTGTCGCTTTGGGCGCAGCCGTACAGGGTGGAAAGCTTGGTGGTGCGTTGGTTGCCGGATCGCAGGCAGCAGAGATCATACTTATGGATGTAACGCCGTTGTCCCTGTCGATTGAGACCGTCGGTGGAGTTGCAACGAAGATCATCGACCGCAACACAACCATCCCGACGAGATACTCACAGGTGTTCACAACTGCCGGCAATTTTCAGACCTCTGTGGATATCAAGGTATTGCAGGGTGAGCGGCAGTTTGCGAAGGACAACAAGCTGCTTGGACGCTTCCAGCTTCGCGGTATCAAAGCCGCTCCAGCGGGCGTTCCGCAGATAGAGGTCACCTTCGACATTGATGCAAACGGAATTGTGCAGGTCTCTGCAAAGGATCTCGGAACCGGAAAGCATCAGGAAATCACGATCACCGCAAGTTCGAACCTCTCGGATGCAGACATCGAGCGCGCAATCCGCGAGGCCGCAGAGTACGAGGCAACCGACGGACAGCGCAAGGCGTTCATCGACAGCCGCGCCGAGGCGGACAAGCTGATCCGTCAGGTCGAGACCGCATATAAGGCGAGAAAGAAGGAACTTGACAGTTCTACCCGCCACGCGATTAAGAGCAGTCTCTCATATGTGAAGAAACTAGTCAGCCGCACCAAGCCGGGCAATGTCACAGAGGAGCAGGCTACGGAGCTTGCCCGCGCGACCGCAGAACTGAGAAGTGCAGCAGGCGTGTTGCTGTAGAAATAAGCATAATTGTCATACGAATAAATGCCAGGTAGAGGCTTTCCTCTACCTGGTTTTTTTATGCCAATCGATCCGCGTAATTTTCATTTGCTGTTATGAAACCAATAACAAGCAAATCTGGAAATAAGTATTGCAGTCACGCATGCGTGATAGTTTATGCTTACGTGTACGGGGAAAGGTAAAGGCCTTTATGAAAAAAGTAAACGAAGTGAGCCGGTTGGCAGGAGTGAGCAAACGAACGTTGCAGTTCTATGACGACGAAGGACTGCTGCCCGCAAAACGGTCGAAAGACAATTATCGACTGTATGATGACAGCACGCTGGAGTGCCTATGGCAGATTCTTGTGTATCGGGAGATGGGGCTTGATCTCAAGGAAATCAAGCATCTGCTCAACATCTCGGAAAGAGAGAAGACCAGATTTCTGGATGAAAAAATCCGCGACATCGAGCAGCAGGTTGCCAGCCTGAATGGGCAGATGGAATTTATGACGTATGTGCAGGAACATGGAATGCTGCCGGTTCCGTCAGAGAAGAGCGCCGAAGAGAGAACCTATGTGGAATGTATCTCGGCATTAAAGAAAATGAGAATGACAAGAAAAGAGGAGGATTAGAAACTATGAAAACAAGAATGATCATGCTTGGAGTGGCAATCACTTTAATGGTAGCGATGGCAGGATGCGGAAAGGAGAATAAGAAAGCAGAGATCGGAACTGAAATCGCAGATACCGGCGCGGGATGGGACGATGCAAGCGAGGAGACCGTCGAGGAATTTGCCAAGGATGCAACGATCGAGGAGACCGTTTTGTACGATGAAAATGATGTCAAAATTACCGCGACTGACCTGAATTATGGAAATTATTCCGCAAATCTGGAAGTGACGATCGAGAACAATAGCGATAAGAAGTTATCCTTCGTGTCGGAATCGGTATCCTGTGCGCAAAATGCGATCAACGGCTTCATGATCAGTGACGGATATGTCAATTGTGATGTCGAGTCAAAAGGTTCTACCACAGAGGAGATGTCATTTGACTACAACACACTTATGCTGTATGGAATCACAGAGATCGCGGATATCCAAATTGGTTTCTCAATGACGGATGACGACTTTAACAGCACTGATACCGGAGTATTGCAGCTGAAAACAAGCGCAGCAGACAGCTATGATTACGAGGCAGGCAGCGAGCGCTACCATAAGGCGATCACAAATAAGATCCTGTTACAGAATTATGATCTGAAAGTCCCTTATTTTGCGGATGACGAGCTGTATTCTTCCAATGGAATACGCCTTGTATCAGAGGCATTTGCAGTCAATTCCAGCGATGAGCGTTCACTTCTCCTAGAAGTCAGAAATGAGACAGACAAGACCGTATATGTGCAGACATCGAACATTAAAGCGAATGACATTGAAATCTATGATTCGGACTGGTCGTATGATACGATAACGGCTGGAAATACAGCAATCGTGAACATCGGATTGGATGACATTCTGGATGCAGAAGAGTGGACTGAAAATGGCATCGATACCATTGAAAGCATCAGCATGACGATTGGAGTCGAGAACAGTGATGGTATGTTGATAACGGAAGAAAAGGAGATTACGATACCATTAAATGGCGTCGATGGAACGAAAAACGCTTCTGTGAAAAAACAGAATGATGCAGAAAAAACACAAGTAAGCGAAGAAACGATACCGAAGAAAGAGGTCGAAGCATCTGAGGCTAATGATACTGCAAGCGATCAGGTGGATCCGGATTTTAAGAAAATGATGGATTCTTATGAGGCGTTTTTCGATGAGTATGTGGAGTTCATGAAGAAATATAATAATTCAGATGATGTATTGTCGATGATGGATGATTATTCCGATTATCTCACGAAATATACGGATTACATGGACAAACTATACAACGTGGATGCAGAGAATATGTCAGAAGCGGACGCCTACTATTATGTGGAGGTGTCAACGAGAATCCTAGATAAACTAAAGGAAATAAATTAGTACCTGCAAGTTAGGAAACTATTATTTAGAAAGCCTGAAGGGTCAAATGAGACTCTTTAGGCTTTTTACATGATTGTAATTATGAATTAAGCATTAAGGAAGTGCCGGAAATATTGCATATCAAAGGTTCATTCGATATAATATGATACAAAGGTCTTTTGACTTTTGTATATAAAATGAGTGAAATGGTGAGGTGACAATATTGTCATCGAAAACATTTGGTGGAGAAAATCAGAGCATAAAACATATCGATATAGAAGGAGCACAAAATGGGAGCACAGGATAATACCGAGAAAGTATTGCGCAGTCTTCACGTACTGCTGTCAAAAAGCGAACCATATCCGAAGGAACCAAGTAAAGTTATTGTGGATAAGCAGCAGGTGCTTGACCTGTTGAGCGATTTGAATACATGCATATATGCGATCATGGATGAGTATGAACTGACGAAGAGGAGCCGCGATAAGGCAGAGCGCGAGTTTCGCAAGCAGGGAGACCAGATCATATGGGATGCAAGCCGCAAGGCAGAGGACATCTACGCGGCATCCGTGATGTACATGGACGAGGCGTTGAACCGGATGCGTGATATTGTGACGGAAGCGCAGACAGATGTCGCGAAGATCTACGGGGATGTGGATGAGCAGATGAAGAAGGAGCAGCAGTACATCCGGGAGAATCAGTCGGAACTGAAAAGTCAGCTGCAGGATCTGGTTGATACCGAGAAGTATCTGCATTTGATTGAGGAACGCAATAAGGAGATCGAGAAGGAGAAGAACGAAGGAAAGCCGGAGTTCAAGCAGGAGAAATCGATCTATGCAAACCGTCAGACGGAGATCAAGGTCAATCAGGATTATCTCGATAAGCTTGGTATGTCGGTGGTCGACGAGACCGAGAAAGAAGTTGCTGCGGAGGAAGCACCGAAGCAGGAAGAGGATGACGAGGAATTAAAGCAGCTTGAAGCGGAGATCCGCGTGAATTTAGATGCCGACTATTTCCAGTGGAAAGAGGGCAAAGACGGTAAGGATAAGCAGGACAATAAGGCAAAGGACAAATCCGAGGGATTACAGAAGGTTTTTAAGAACCTGATAGGAGGACACCAGCATGACGATTCTGGTATGTGATGATGATAAAGAAATAGTAGACGCGATTGAAATCTACCTTCTTCAGGAAGGATACAAGGTAGAAAAGGCGTATGACGGTGAGCAGGCGTTAGAGATTCTTCATAATAAGAAGATCGATCTCATGGTGATCGATGTCATGATGCCGAAGCTCGATGGAATCCGCGCAACGTTCCAGGTGCGCAAGACGAGCAGCATTCCGATCATTATTCTTTCCGCGAAGACGGAGGATGCGGACAAGATTTTAGGACTTAATGTAGGTGCGGATGATTATGTGACGAAGCCCTTTAACCCGCTTGAACTGGTTGCCCGCGTGAAGTCGCAGCTTCGCAGGTATACAACACTTTCCAGCAGCGTGCAGGGAGAGACGACGTATGAAGCCGGCGGACTGGTCATCAATGATGATCTCAAGAAAGTTACGGTGGACGGAGAGGAAGTCAAGCTGACACCGATCGAGTACAATATTTTGTTACTTCTTATGAAGAACAAAGGCAAGGTCTATTCGATCAGCCAGATCTACGAGGAAATCTGGAATGAGGAAGCAATCGGAGCGGACAATACGGTTGCAGTACATATTCGTCATATCCGTGAGAAAATTGAGATCAACCCGAAGGAGCCGCGCTACCTCAAAGTTGTCTGGGGTGTTGGCTACAAGATCGAAGCGGGGGCTTAGTATCGGATGAAAGAATACTCAAACGGAATCAAAGGCGCAGCCGTCGTTATGCACCAGCTTTGTCTGGTGCTGATGGTCTGCGGTCTGTACGGAATCGGTTACAATATGAGAATGCATTACAATGGACTGGGACTTCTCAGCACGCTCACGATATTTGGGCTGGTGGGAAGTTTTGTCATGCTTGCATTCCTGACCGGAATTACGGGACGTCGTTCGGCGGACGATCAGCATATCTATCTTGGTGGCGTGGACAAGATCTATACGGATGTGGAACTTGTGATCTTCATTGTATTTATCTATGCCATGCTCTATCTGTGCAAGGATATCAGAAATATGCAGTTCGAATTTGCGGGACTTCTGGTGGCAGCGGGAACGCTTGCATATATTATGGATGTCGTGTTCCTCATTATTTATCTAAGCATTGTAAGACGTGCCAAGGATAATACGCTTTTTACACACAGCCTTATCTATATTTTCATATGCTTCCTAAGAAGAGTGATTACGAGTGGAAAGAATCCGAGACTCTGCACGCGCAAGGCGCTGGAGAGATTTGAAATCCAGGAAGCGATTGAGGCAATTGCATCGGGAGCGCTCGATACGAAGCTGAATGTGGAAGAATTTCACGGACAGGAGCGGGAACTGGCAGGAGCCGTCAACAACATTCGTGCGGGATTAAGTGACGCGATCATGGACCGCATCCGCAACGAGCGTATGAAGGCGGATCTCATTACCAATGTGTCACACGACATCAAGACGCCGCTTACATCGATCGTCAATTATGTGGATCTGTTAAAACGCGAAAATCTGGAGAATGAGAATGCGCGCCATTACATCCGTATTCTTGATGAGAAGTCACAGAGACTGAAGCAGCTGACGGAAGATCTGGTTGAGGCATCGAAGATCAGTTCCGGCAATATCAAGCTGGATATTCAGACGATCGATCTGGTCGAGCTGCTTTACCAGACCGGTGGCGAGTTCAATGAACGCTTTGAGGCAAGAGATCTGACGATTGTCACGAAGCTTCCGCATAATTCGGTCATGATCAAGGCAGATGGACGCCAGTTGTATCGTGCGATTGAAAATTTATATACGAATGCGGCAAAATATGCGCTTGAGAATACAAGAGTGTATGTGGAGCTGGATGTGGATAAGGATCATGCCATCTTTACGATCAAGAATGTATCAAAGACACCTTTGGTCGCGCAGGAAGAGGGTGGTAAGGATCTGACCGCACGCTTTGTCCGGGGTGAGGAATCCCGCACAACGGAGGGAAGCGGACTGGGTCTGTCGATCGCGAAGAATCTGACGAATCTGATGGGCGGTGAGTTTGATATCACGGTGGATGGAGATCTGTTTGTTGCAACAATCACATTCCCGATTGTTAAGACGGTCTAAGCATAGAAACCGGATGCGGCTGGATGGCTCGCTAGCAGGAAAGTGTTAAAATCGTTGCTAATCGCTTGATTTACGATATAGTTATAGATATAATTTGAGATAGTAATGCGTCAGTCAGTTAAATTGTTGCGGCTGGTGTTCAATGGCACAAGGAGGAAAGAAAATGAAACTTTATGAGAACGGCGCGTATCTGATCCATGGCAAAGATGTTGTCATCAACGGACCGGAGGCTGCTGCGGAAGTGGCAGGCAAGACCGGAAAGCAGGTTACGCCAGAGGATGCTAAGAAAGAAACAATCGCTTACGGAATCCTGCAGGATCACAATACTTCCGGTAATATGGATAAGCTGCAGATCAAATTTGATAAGCTGACTTCACATGATATCACATTCGTTGGAATTATCCAGACTGCCCGTGCGTCAGGACTTGAGAAATTCCCGATTCCATACGTTCTCACAAACTGTCATAACAGTCTTTGTGCGGTCGGCGGAACAATCAACGAAGATGACCACATGTTTGGACTGACCTGTGCCAAGAAGTACGGCGGAATCTATGTTCCACCTCATCAGGCAGTTATTCACCAGTTTGCCCGCGAAATGCTTGCCGGCGGCGGCAAGATGATCCTCGGATCCGATTCCCATACCCGTTACGGTGCACTCGGAACGATGGCTGTCGGCGAAGGTGGACCGGAGCTGGTTAAGCAGCTTTTAAGCAAGACTTATGACATCGATATGCCGGGCGTTGTCGGAATCTATCTGACCGGCGAGCCGATGAAGGGCGTTGGTCCGCAGGATATCGCTTTGGCGATCATCGGAGAAGTGTTCGGCAACGGATTTGTTAAGAATAAAGTAATGGAGTTCGTAGGACCGGGCGTTGCAAACTTAAGCGTTGACTATCGTATCGGTGTGGATGTAATGACAACCGAGACAACCTGTCTGTCATCCATCTGGAGAACCGATGATAAGGTGAAGGAATTCTACGAGATCCATGGAAGAGAAGAGGATTACAAGGAATTGAATCCAGGTGAGGTTGCTTATTACGATAGCTTTATCGAGATTGATTTAAGCACGATCAAGCCAATGATCGCTATGCCTTTCCACCCAAGCAATACTTATACGATCGACGAGTTAAACGCAAACCTTATGGATATTCTTGATGATTGCGAGAAGCGTGCAGAGGTAAGCTTTGACGGAAAAGTGAAGCTTGATCTCAAGAGTAAGGTTAAGAATGGCCGTCTCTATGTAGATCAGGGAATTATCGCAGGTTGTGCCGGTGGTGGATTCGAGAACATCTGTGATGCAGCAGATATCTTAAAGGGATGCTCCATCGGAGCGGATGAGTTCACCTTGAGCGTATATCCGGCATCGACACCGATTTATATGGAACTTGTGAAGAATGGTGCTGTGGCAAATCTTCTTGCTACCGGTGCGATTGTGAAGACTGCATTCTGCGGACCGTGCTTCGGTGCGGGTGATACTCCGGCCAATAATGCTTTCTCGATCCGTCATTCCACACGTAACTTCCCGAACCGTGAAGGATCTAAGGTACAGAACGGACAGATCTCTTCGGTTGCGCTCATGGATGCGCGCTCGATCGCTGCAACTGCTGCAAACAAGGGATTCCTGACATCGGCAGCAGACATTGATGTGAATTTCAGCAAGCCGAAGTACTTCTTCGACAAGACGATTTACGAGAACCGTGTATTTGACAGCAAGGGTGTTGCAGACCCGAGCGTTGAAATTCAGTTTGGCCCGAATATCAAGGATTGGCCGGCAATGAGCGCACTGCCTGAGAACCTTGTGCTGAAGGTTGTATCCGAGATTCATGATCCGGTTACAACAACGGATGAATTGATTCCATCCGGTGAGACTTCTTCTTATCGTTCCAACCCGCTTGGTCTTGCAGAGTTCGCACTCTCCAGAAAGGATCCGGAGTATGTCGGACGTGCAAAGGAGATCCAGAAGGCACAGAAGGCTGTGGAAGCAGGAACTTGTCCGCTTGAGGCAGTTGAAGAGTTAAAGCCGGTTATGCAGACGATCGAAGCTGCATTTGAGAATGTTGGAAAAGGCAATGTCGGATTCGGAAGCACGATTTTTGCAGTAAAGCCGGGTGACGGATCTGCGCGTGAACAGGCTGCATCCTGCCAGAAAGTACTTGGCGGCTGGGCAAATATCGCGAACGAATATGCAACAAAGAGATATCGTTCAAACCTGATCAACTGGGGTATGATTCCGTTCATTATTGATGAGGGAGACCTTCCATTCCAGAATCTGGATTACTTATTTGTACCGGGAATCCGTGAAGCAATCGCTTCCGGCAAGACCGAATTTGAAGCATATGTTGTCAAGGACGGACAGATGAAGCCGTTCACGCTCAAGATGGGTGAACTGACTCCGGACGAGAAGGATATTATTCTCAAGGGCTGCCTGATCAACTACTACAGAGGCTAGGAGGACATGGGATTGCAAGAGACAACAGACAACACAACGCAACAGGAGTTGTCGGAGCGCAAGCAAAAAGGCAGAGAACAGAATGTCTATTTAGCAAAGATCGGACTGATGGTATTTCTTACCTTTGCCTGCTGTATCCTCTTTTTCTTCATGTTGCTTCGTTACAAAGGATTTGCAGATGGATGGAATAAGATTGTAGCAGCTGCGCAGTCGATTATTATCGGACTTGTGCTTGCCTATCTTCTTAATCCGATCATGGAATTTTTGGAGACAAGATTTTATAAGCTGCTGAAGGATAAGACGAAAACAGATCAGAAAGCCAAGAAGCTTTCGAGAGGACTGGGTATTGCAGGAGCGATTCTGTTTCTCCTTGTCATTCTGGTACTGTTGATTGCAGCAATCGTACCATCTGTCATCTCCTGCATCGTGGGAGTTGTGGATACATTGCCGGGCAATGTCCAGAATTTTATAAAGCTTGTACAAAGCGGTAAACTCGGTGAGTTTGAAGTTACCGATAAGATTGGTGATATGTTGACCAATTTAGTTGATTATGTAGAGAATTGGGCAACAAAGACGCTGCTTCCGGAGGCCAAGACGTATCTGCTTCAGATTACATCCGGTGTGATCAACATTGTGAAAGCCGTCATGAATTTTGTTATCGGAATCATTGTTGCGGCATATGTTCTTATGATCAAGGAGCGTTTGATCGGACAAAGCAAGAAGGCCATCTATGCGATCTTCAAGCCTCGTCAGGGTAACATTATCATTGAGACGATGCACAAGGCAGATGAGATTTTCGGTGGATTTATCATCGGCAAGATCATTGATTCTGCAATCATCGGTGTCATCTGTTATGTCGGATGTTCGATTCTGCACATTCCGGATGCGATGCTTGTTGCGGTTATTGTCGGTGTAACCAACATTATTCCTGTATTTGGTCCGTTTATCGGAGCTATCCCATCGTTACTTCTGGTTGTTGTCCAGAGTCCATGGCATGCATTGTATTTGCTGATTTTTATTATCATTTTGCAGCAGGTGGACGGCAATATCATCGGACCGAAGATTCTTGGAAGTTCGACCGGATTGTCATCTTTCTGGGTTATGTTTGCAATCGTGATCGGAGGCGGCTTATTTGGATTCATTGGAATGCTGCTTGGAGTACCGGTTTTTGCGATGATCTATTATATCGTGCAGAGACTGGTCGATCATTCGATCAGGAAGCGTCAGCTTCCGGAGGCAACGGATGCTTATGTTGATGTGAAGAGTGTTGATCTGTCGACTGGCTCATTAGTACATTATGAGGCATCAAAATCCAAGAAAAAGAAGCATTCAAAGAGTACCGGAGAAGCCGAGAAGAAAGAAGAAAAATAATAGAAAAATGAAGTCGGAGCACTACACAAAATCGTGTGGCTGCTTCGGCTTTTTTGTCTGATTTTGTGCTATATTTTTTGACACTATTTGTAGGCTATGGTATACTAAAAATTAAATAATTGGGCTTTTTGTAAACTAATCTGAGGTGACAATCGTTGGATAAATATGAATATAATTTGAAGCTGGATCAGATGAAGTCGCTCTATGCGGAAGAGAAATATGAAGATGCAGCGGATATTGCAGATACTATTAACTGGAACAAGATCAAAAATGTGAATGCGCTTGTGAAAGCGGGCGAGATTTACGAGAAGACGGAGCGTTATGAGGACAGTAGGGACGTACTCCTGATGGCGTATGACCGGTCTCCAATCGGAAGAATGATTATCTATCGTCTGGCAGAAGTGGCTGTCAAGATGGCGGATTTCGAGGCGGCGCAGGATTATTACGAGGAATTCGTACAGATTGCGCCACATGATAGCTTAAAATACGTGCTTCGCTACGATATCAAGAAGGCACAGGGAGCACCTTATACGGAACTGATTCCGATTCTTGAGGAACTTAAGGATCAGGAATACACAGAAGAATGGGCGTATGAGCTTGCATACTTATATCATAAAGCAGGTATGAGTGACAAATGTATCGATGCCTGTGATGAGTTGATTCTCTGGTTCGGTGACGGTCCTTACGTGGAGCGTGCGTTGGAGCTGAAGATGCTGTATCAGCCGTTAACCAAGACGCAGGAAGAGAAGTATCGTTCTTTCCGCCAGGCAAGAGATTCAAAGGATGGCATGACGCACATCAATGTGGAGGAGATGCAGCGCGCCGGAGAGTATGCGCATGAGCCGGTAGCAATTCCACCGGTCAATATTAATCCGGAGAAATTTAATACGGTGAACCTTCAGGAAGAGATCGCAAAGGGAATGCAGCAGATTATCGATGCGACCGAGAAGGAGACCGTTACCGATACATTGGACAACATCAATAAGATGGTTGAGGAGATTCCGTATCTCAAGCTTCCGCAGGAGGAGAGTGTTCCGGTTGAACAGGATGCACCACACATTGAGACGGATGAGGAGATTGACGGTTCGCTCAAGATTAACTTCAAGGAGATGCTCGGTGAGGATTCGGACGGACAGATGAGTATGGTGACGGACGACCGGATGCAGGTGGAGCGCCAGATTACCGGACAGATCACGATCGAGGAAGTCCTTGAGGAGTGGGAGAAGACGAAGCGTGCAGCGGAAGCTGCTTTGGAAGAGGCGAATCAGCGTAAGCTTGAATCAGCGAAAGCACGTGCGCTGCAGCAGGCAGGCAATATCATGGATCGTCTGACCGGTGTGATCCCGAAGCTGGATGCCGGTGTGACACCGAGAGAATTATTAGAGGAAGAATATCTGCAGGATAAACCGGAAGATGCTGAGACCCCGGGACAGGTATTTGAGCCGACTTATCCTGGTGGAGAACCGCTTATGGAAGATGGCGGATATACACAGGAAGCGTTAGCGGATGAAGCTGTGCAGGAAGAACTTCAGGCCGAGGAATTTCTTGCGGAGGTGACACCGGTTGAGGAGAATATGACGGAGGATGCACCGGAAGAAGCAGACATGCAGATGCCACTTCCCGAGACAGAAATTCCGGTGGAGGAGCAGCCGTATGACGCAAATGTAGAAGACTTCTCCGATGAATATGTTCCAGAGGATGTACAGGAGAAAGAAGCTGAGGATGCGCAGGAAGAAATCGAGGAAGAGCCTGATGGACTCAAGGATGTTCCGATGATCGACATTCCGCAGAAGCAAGTGAAGCCGGCAGATGTTAAGGCAAAATGTCAGGCGGAGCGTGATGCGTGGAAAGACAGAACGGTTCGTATGCCGAAGATTTCCGAACCAGTGAATCTGGTGAAGGAGGAACATGAAGAGGCTGAGGCAATGCTGGAACTGACTGAGGCTGAGAAGACGATCTTTTCTTATTTTATGCCGGTCAAAGGCATGGAAGGTCAGCTGCGACAGGCATTGACCGGAGCGACACACCATCTGAAACATGATCCGACTGCTTCTACTGGTAACATGATGATCCTTGGTGGTCACGGATGTGGTAAGACAACACTTGCGACAAGTGTAATCAAAGTATTGCAGCAGGAGACCGGAAAGTTAGATGGCAAGATTGGTAAGATTCAGGCGGAGGCGTTGAATCAGAAGGATGTTGCGCAGATGCTTAAGAAGGTGGCAGGCGGATGTCTGATCATCGAGAATGCCGGAGAACTGACACGCCAGACTGCGATTACATTATCACTTCTTTTGGAACAGAACCGAAGCGGTGTCTATATCATTATTGAGGATACATCCAAGGGAATCAAGAAGGCGTTATCGCTGGATGAGGGATTTGCAAAGAAGTTTACGGAGCAGATTTCCGTACCGATTTTTACAAATGATGAGCTTGTTACGTTTGCAAGATCCTATTCAAGAGAACTTGGTTACAAGATTGATGATATGGCAGTGCTTGCACTCTATAATCGAATCAGCAATATCCAGAGACTTGATCAGGCAACAACACTGACCGAGGTAAAGGAGATTGTGGACGAGGCGATCGACCGTGAGGCTCATGGTGGTTTGAAGAAGGCAATCAGCATTCTGACTGCGAGCCGCTATACGGATGATGATCGAATTGTACTAAGAGAGAAGGATTTTGAATAGTATATAGAAGGTGGAGGAGAGTATATGAGCAATTTTACAGAGATGGACTGTTATCTGTTTGGACAGGCAACACACTATGATATTTACCGTAAAATGGGTGCCCATGTTATGACAATGAATGGGGTAAAAGGCGTTTGCTTCGACGTGTGGGCACCGCATGCAAAGCAGGTTTATGTATTTGGAGAGTTCAACAACTGGGATGAGACATCCCATGAGATGAAGCGCGTGGATCCGGATACGATGGGGGTATATGAACTGTTCGTGCCTGGCGTTAAGGTCGGCTGTATGTACAAGTTCATTATTGTAACACAGAGTGGAGATCGTCTTTACAAGGCTGATCCGTACGCAAATTATGCGCAGCTTCGTCCTGAGACTGCATCCATCGTTACGGATATTTCAAAATTCAAATGGACGGATGATGCATGGATGAAGGCACGTGCCGCTTTGACGAAGGAGACGGTCTATGAGCAGCCGATGGCAATCTATGAAGTGCATCCGGGATCATGGATGCGTCACCCGGGTCGTGACGATGATGGATTCTACACATATCGTGAACTGGCAAAATCATTGGTTTCATATGTCAAGGAGATGGGATACACACACATTGAATTGATGGGAATCTCGGAGTATCCGTTCGATGGATCGTGGGGCTATCAGGTAACCGGTTATTATGCACCGACCTCCCGTTACGGAACGCCGGAGGATTTTGCTTACCTGATCAATGAGTGCCATAAGAAGAAGATTGGTGTCATTCTTGACTGGGTACCGGCGCATTTCCCGAAGGATGCACATGGACTTGTGGATTTTGACGGAACACCGACATACGAATATGCAGATCCTCGCAAGGGAGAGCATCCGGATTGGGGAACCAAGATCTTCGATTACAGCAAGAATGAGGTTAAGAATTTCCTGATCGGCAGTGCACTCATGTGGGTTGAAAATTATCATGTTGACGGACTTCGTGTGGATGCGGTTGCTTCTATGCTCTATCTTGATTATGGCAAGGAGAACGGTCAGTGGGTTCCGAACATTTATGGTGGCAACAAGAATCTTGAAGCAATCGAGTTCTTTAAGCATATTAATACGCTGATCCTTGGTCGTAATCCTGGAACGGTGATGATTGCGGAGGAATCTACCGCATGGCCGAAGGTTACCGGAGCGGTAGAAGAGGATGGTTTGAACTTCAGCTACAAGTGGAATATGGGCTGGATGCATGATTTCTTAGATTATATGAAGCTGGATCCGTATTTCCGCAAAGATAATCATCACAAGATGACTTTCGCGATGAGTTATAACGAGAGTGAGAAGTACATTCTCGTGCTTTCTCACGATGAGGTTGTGCATCTGAAATGTTCAATGCTCAATAAGATGCCTGGTTTAGAGGGAGATAAGTTCAAGAACCTGATGGCAGGCTACGCATTTATGATGGGACATTCCGGCAAGAAGCTGTTGTTTATGGGACAGGAGTTTGCGCAGGCGCAGGAATGGAGCGAGGCGCGTGAGCTTGACTGGTATCTGCTTGAGGATCCGAATCACAAGAAGGTACAGGATTGGGTGAAGGCATTGCTTCATCTGTATCGCAACAATCCATGCATGTATGAGCAGGATACTTCCTGGGCAGGATTTGAGTGGATCAATGCGGATGACAGGGATCGCAGCATTTTCAGTTTTGTGAGAAAAAGTAAAGATGGCAAGAATAATATGCTTTTTGTCATTAATTTTACTCCGGTGGCAAGAGACGATTATCGTGTCGGCGTGCCGAAGAATAAGACATATCGACTGGTATTAAACAGTGAAGATCCGGCATTCAACGGAACAGATACGGATCGCAAGAAAAGTTATAAAGCCACAAAGTCACCATGTGATGGAAAGAAGTATTCATTTGCTTATCCATTACCGGCATATGGCGTTGCGGTATTCAAATATTAGATAGAGTAAGAGTAGTTAAAAGGGAAAGAGTGGCATCGTTGCATCCGTGTGGTGTGCGATGCCATTCTTTTGCTATCTATGCGAGAAATCCATTCTTGCATGAAATATCTGTCATTGGAGGGAGAGATGCAAGGCATGGACTTCACTTTGGAGGAGATGTGTCCGATATAAATTATAAGGTCACGGAAGCGCCTAAAACAAAAGCATAATTGATGAACGGAGCATGGAGGCGCCGGGTTATGCAGGAGAATTTATGCAGGTTGAGCAGACAAATCTTTGGGATAATGTAACAAAGAATTTACAGAATGATACAAATAAAGGAATTGCGGCTTACCAGGCTGCAGTGCCGGAAGAAAATACTGTATTCGGAGCGAAGCAGGAATACTACGAGCGTGTGGCGGGAGTGTCGGCTTCCGGAACGATCGATATGGCTACATACAGAAATCCATTAAAAGAGGATGAAGATACCGTAGTGGAAGAGCTGCAGAAAAAGGATGATTTAACTGCGGATGATCGCAAGAATGAGATGGCGGTTCTGTCAAACACGGTTTCTGCGGATGATCTGCAGCAGATGCAAAAGGACGGTTTTTCCGTAAATAATACGGATAGTCATACGGTTGTTACCGTAACCGATAAGATTAAGGCAGAACTTGCCAAAGCAGGGGTAGATATCTCTGCGTACGGGGATGGTCTGACGAAGGAGCAGCTGGAGAATATTACTGGAAGTGCAGCGGTGGCGACGCAGATTGAGGCGGTACTTAAGGCGAACGATCTTCCGGCGACGGATGCGAATGTGAGTGAGACCGTGGAGGCATTGGCACAGGCAGCCTCTATAACAGAAATCAGTGGCGATATGATGAGCTATCTGCTCAAGAATAATCTGGAGCCGAGTATACAGAACGTGTATAAGGCGCAGTATAGCAGTGCCAATGATTCGCAGCTGTCAGGTGGGGAAATCGATTTGTCTGAACTCGAGCCACAGATCATGCAAATTATAGAAGCTGCCGGGCTTGAGGTGAATGAGAGTACACTTTCCGATGCAAAGTGGCTTCTTAAGGAACAGATTCCACTTACGGCGGAGAAACTGCAGCAACTGACGGATTTGAAGGAACTTGCAGGTCAGATCGAAGACGGATCGGTTGACTGGAACGGAATGCTGGATTCCATTGCGGATACGATACGCATGGGAAAGCGGCCAACGGAGGCATCCATGATTACTGCGCAGCGCCAGTTGGAGGAGACACGCCTTTCTATGACAAAGGAAGCGGAGGCGACGATTGACAAGCTTGGCGTTGAGATGGATTATCAGGCGATGGAGGATACGGTCGAGGGGCTGAAGGAACAGGAACGCGCGTATTACCGTAGTCTGCTGGACAGTGCAGGAATTGAGCCGAGTGAGCAGAATATTGATACGATGGAGCAGACGCTTACGGTCTTTGATGCGTTAAAAGGCATGCCGGCTTATGTACTCGGAGCGGTGGACGCAGAGAGTTCAATTACGCAGGTTTATGATGCTGGCGCGCAAATGCAGCAGGCATTTGAGAAGGCGAATGAAAGTTACGAGACATTGATGACAGCACCGCGAAGTGATATGGGCGATTCGATGCAGAAGGCTTTTCGCAATGTAGATGCAATATTGGAGAGCATGAAGCTGGATACGAGTGCGGCAAATCAGAGAGCTGTGCGTATTCTTGCATATAACGGACTGGATATAACGGAAGAAAATATTATGTCGGTTAAGGCATTGGATGAAGAGATGCAGCATGCATTCCGGAATCTGAATCCGGCGACAACACTTGAGATGATACGAAGAGGGGAGAATCCGCTCGATATGTCGATGCAGGAGTTAAATCAGGCGGCAGAAGAGATCCAGCAGGAGACCGGGGATCAGGAGCAGGAACGTTTCAGCAAATATCTGTGGAAGCTGGAACAGAACCATGCGATTTCTGAGGAGGAACGCAGCAGCTATATCGGAATCTATCGCTTGATCGCACAAGTGGAAAAGTCCGATGGTGCAGCAATTGGATCGCTTTATCATCAGGGTGCGGAAATTACGATGCGTAATCTACTGTCTGCAGTGCGAACCAGCAAGAAAGGCAGTATGGACTACAGCGTATCTGATAATTTTGACGGCGTGAGTGCAAAGGCATCCGGAACGAAGATTGATGAACAGATTGCAGCAGGTTTTCAGCAGAATTGCGTCAAAGATATTATGGAGCAGATCACTCCGGATAAGCTTGCTACACTAGGAGAAGATGGCTGGATGGATCTGACACCGGAGCAGTTTTCACAGAAACTGGAAGAAATGCAGACCTCCGAGCAGGAAATGTTAGCAGATGAGGCATATGTGCAGCAACAACTTGCCATGTATGAGCAGGCAAGTGAGGTGTCGCAGGATGTCTATGCATATCTGGATCATTTTGATATGCCAAATACGATTGCCAATATTCTTGGAGTAAATGAGATGTTGCGTCACCCGAACCAGATGATGGAGACTTTGTGGAAAAAAGACTGGGATGATAAGACATCTGTGGAAAAAGCAGCGCAGATGAAACAGCAAGTGTTTGAAGCCTTTGGCGAAGCATTAAAGAATCCGACAGAGCTTGCAGATGCGCAGGAAACACTTGCCGAGGTTGCGGAACATGTGATGGATGGTATGATCATTGAAGATCCTGAGGTTGGAACGCTTGATATCCGTGCAATGCAGCTTGCGACTGCCCAATTTAAACTTTGTGCCAAGAAGACAACGGAAGAAAGTTATATGATTCCGATACAGACTGGCGATTCGGTAACCGGTGTCTCGTTGAAAATTGTGCGCGGAGAAAAGAAAAAGGGAGCAGTCGACATCCTTTTTGACAGCCCATCCATGGGCAAAGTTGCTGCTTCTTTTGAGGCGAAAAGTAATCGTATCAGCGGTATGATCGCAGTGGATGATGAAGAAACGGCGAAGATGATCCGCGAGCATCTGGATGATTTCGCAGACAAAATGAAGCAGAGTCCGGGAGTTGTGGAAGAATCCGTTGATATTCATGTTGCTTATGCAGAAAATCTCTCCCTTATGCACTATGAGATGGTGAGCATTCGCAAGGAGAGTGTAGCGGGAACGCAAGCCTCCTCTGTGCAGGGAGAGAATATGGGAACGAATGATCTGGACAATACAGGAAAGACGCAGAGTACGACAACAGAATATGAGGTACAGACCAGCCGGTTGTATCATATTGCGGAAAGCTTTATTCAGTCGATTCAGGAACTGACAAGGTAGACTGGTTTGCCAGATATTCGCATGCGCCCAAATAGATAGCACGGGCGAGCTTTTCCTGATACGCTTCTGTGGTGAGATCAGATGCCTCTTTTTCATTGCTTAGGAACCCACATTCTACGATAACTGTAGGTGTGGGTGTTTTCTTTAATATGTAATAATCGTCATTGGACTTGGACACACGTGGTTTTGGAGGATCCATGATAGTATTTAAAGTATCCTGTAAAGTTGCTGCAATTACTTCTCCTTCCGGAGATTGGTCGTAGAAGAATACCTGCGGACCGGAAATAGAACTATCCGGAAAACTGTTCTGATGAATACTGATCGTCATAACAGGCATGGTTTCTGTGATTAAGGCGACACGATTTCGCATATCTTCAATTTTCATGTTTTTGGAATTTTCAGCTGCAAGCGGCTTATCATCGGTTCGTGTCAGGACAACTTTAAATCCCTTATTTTCAAATAATGTTTTTAATTTGTACACGATCGCAAGATTGATATCTTTTTCTAAGACATCGCCGCAGCCGACTTTGCCGGGATCACTTCCGCCGTGTCCGGCATCAAGCACGATACACTTTGGGGAATCCGTAGTAGATTTGGCAGAGACAAAGGCGGCACCTGCCCGTGCGAGAAGAAAAGAACTGACGAACAGACAGCAGATCATGAGAACTTCGAACTTTTTTTGCATAAATACCTCGGTTGAATGGTAACAAAAAGCCTTTTGCATTTGGCAAAAGGCTTTTGTAATCGTTAATTCAATTTATGCGGTGGGATTAGTTAATATACTTGATAATTGTATCCCAGATGCTGTTGGTCTCAAATCCGAGCTTCCAGAAGGATGCACCGGCGAGTTTGTTTTCATCAATGAGTTTTAACCGCTGTTCTGCGGAGGATGAATCTTCGAGCCATACTTTGTAGATGACATCTCCGTTTTTAAATTCGGAGTAATTCTGACCGCAGTCCTCCAGCCAGGTCTTTGTTGCATTATTGCTGGCAAGAAGCGTATCCGCAGCACGCATTCCGTAAATTTGTGAGCTTACTTCATAATCCGTATCAGCACTTTCATCCTGATTGTCAGAACTGCTTTGTGGTGTGAGAGCCCAGACTCTTGTGTAGAATGGCATGCCGAGGATGACCTGGTCGGCTGGAACTTCTGCCAGAGTGTCGGCAACTCCCTGCTTTACCCAGCTGAGGGAAGCAACGGATCCTTCTTCTTTTGATCCGGCATAATGCTCATCATATCCCATAATTACAACATAATCGGCAAAGTTTGCCTGTTCTGCACGATTGTAAAAGGAAGTATAGCTGCTCGGTACATAATTATCAACAGACAATACAATTCCGTTGTTTGCACATTTGATTGACAATTCGCGAACAAATTCGATATACGAATCGCCCACATCATCACGGTTTAATGATTCAAAATCAAGATTGATTCCGTCAAGATTGTACTGAATTGCCATTGAGACAATCTGATTGACCAGATTCTGTCGCTTGCTGGTATGCGTCAGTACTTTGGCAGAGTCGGCATCACTATTCTCAAGGTTGCTGACCAAAGCCCACACTTCGACTCCCTGGGAATGGCAGTAGTTGACGTAATCAATGCTTGCCAGATTCGCAAGATTGCCATCGTTATCGTTTAAATAGAACCAGGTTGGCGAGATAACATTGACTCCCTTGGTGCTCGCAAGAACAGAAGAAATTGCAGCATTGGCTGCTGAGTTGGTTACCTGATGCCAGGCCATACATATTTTGAAATCTTTTTGAATATGGGCAAACGTATCCGGAGTATAATCACTGGTGCGGGTTTTCTCAGTAGGTGCGGAAAGTTTCTTTCCCTGTACATATCCGATGACTCCGTCTGCGGTCAATACCTTTGTCCAATTGTCGCCTGCTTCGATAATCGTGACTTCGTCCTTATCAGCAAGATCTTCAAGAATCGGACTTTTGATACCTCCCTTGAGTCGGACATGTGTGTTGCGGCTGGCGGTAGCAATTGTGTAATTGCCCCATTCGTTTGTGACGACAATGCGATTCGGTGATTCGAAGTATTCGTAAGAGAAATCGGAATACTGTTTTACAAAATCCAGATCCACATATGCAGAGTCGGAACTGGCCTTTACAATCGGTCGACCGTAATCGACGGACGATTTTGTAATCAGATACTTAGTAGCATCAGCTTCGGCTGAGATTAAATCCTGCGGAGTTGCGTACAGAAGTATATTTTCATTGTGATCCCAATAGAAACGGGAATTGATATTATCATGTATAAAATTATAATCCAGGTAAACATGTCCGTCGATCAGTTTTCCCTGTGATTCGATGCGTTCGTTATTCAGTATAATGGCAACCTGATCGTCCGAACTTACATTATAATAAGTGTTTAGATCCTGGCGCTCCTTGCTTGGTGTATATTTGCGAATGAGAGAAGTGACTCCCATGATTGCTACAATAATTACAATCAGACCGCAAACTACTAGAATCGGTAATGCTTTCTTTTTCATGCGTAGACCTTCCTTTGTTTAATGTCAATCTCAATTTCGATTATAGCATTGTGCCTATGCAGATTCAAATAATATGAAGGAAAATTAAGAAAATTTCAAAGGACCGAAGACAGACTTGTTTCGGCCCTTTAAACTCTTTTTTCATCCAATGTGCAAATGATAAAAGTAAAGTGTGCATTGAGACTTCCTTCTATCATCCCAACAGTTTTTCAATTTTATTCGTGACCAATCATAAAAAGTTGTGACTTTATTCTAATTGTTTGGTGTATCAGGTAATAGAATCGTAAGTCCCTGATGCATACCTGGCTTAAACTCAATAAGAAGCTGATCGCTACTATTTGATATCGTGATAACTATTCTCCTTTCGTCAGTTGTTCAAAAAAATAAATAAACTCGCGGTCAATGTGAAACGGATCCTTCAGAACCGGAATCGGAAATACCGGAAAGTCATATTTATGTCTGAGATGCCCAACATCAGTCTTTATTCCCCCATTACATAGAAGCTTCACCGTTGCTTTTTTAATATTAAAATTTGATAGTTGTTGGACAAAACGATCCAAAGAATCAGACTTCCAAACCGATGCATGACAGATGACAATGCGAAGATCGCATGCAAGAAATTCCCGGTATGTGCCTGGGGTTAATACACCAAAGTCGAGTACGGAATAGGTACACGGTTTACTTAGCACATCATTCAATGTTCGAATCGTGAGATTTGGATAGTAATGAACACCTTGCATTCGGAAATCGGAATCAGATTTGGATCTGATATTCAGTAATGCAATCTCATGTGTTGGATTTACTTCCAGATATCGGGTTCTTGCAAAGAAGCGGCTATGTAGGTAATTTGCCAATGCAATACACATATGTGTTGTCCCGACGTTAGGGGCAACCCCACACACACCTATCGTCGCAGGTGTCGGGAAAAATGGTTTTTTAAATTTAAATATAGTGATTTCCGTCCTTTCTGAAGTGATAGCCAGTGTATAAAGTCCTGCTTAGACCGATCGACATGAAATGGATCCGTATCATACGGATACGAATAGACCGGCATAGAGAACTTTCTGGCAAAAAACAGCGCGGCTTTGCGGTCACACAGATTCGCAATAATTTTCAATCGATCTCCCAGCTGTGGTAAGAAATGATCATTGATCGTTGCATCCGACCTGTGCCAGAGTCCGCCACCACAGACATATAGGATATAATCTGCGGTTGAAAGTTCAAGGGGAGAATAGTTGTTACCATAATCCTCCACGATTATTTCTGCACTTGGCGCAGGAATGGTAATGCCTTCATCGTATTTGGGATATCCTTGAAAACATTGGTGTGAGTAATATCCGTCTTTTTCCCAGACCTGTTTCATCTGCCGGACAGCGCATCTCAAGTGATTGGTCTTGTTTTTCTCGAGATAGACTGCTGCATGGCCGATAAATCGAAGCGTGGAAACAAGCGATATTGCTACATGTGTGCATCCGCAGCCGGAGTGGCTGCCGATGACCGCAACTGTCAGTCTGAGATGCGACTCCTCCGTATTATCATTTGTATCCGCTAAGGCAGTACTTAATTGCCGGACCGTCTGATAACGGTCACTCGGATCTGCATTTTGGGTTTTTTGGATAATCGGTAGGATATTTCGGGCGATGGATGCATCGACATGTGGCAGCAGTAGACGAATGATGCGTCCGATACTGTAGATATCGGCAGCAAGTGTCGGCGGCGCCTGATGTGTCAGCTCCGGTGCAGAAAACTCTGCATTCCCGAAATGATTGAAGTCATTTCCAGAGTTGGTAATAAATGAAGCAACGCTAAAATCGATTAATTTAATCTGTAATCCACATACTATAATATGCTCAGGCTTGAGATCCTGATAGAGGATCGGGCTGGGCGATAGTGAATGCAGATACGCAAAAATATCACATAGTTGTTCACAAAATTGATAAAATAAAGCTCTGGAAATTAACGGTTGACGAAGCAGAAACTGTTCTAATGAGTCACCCTGAATATATTCTTCCACCAAATAGTAAAAAGATTCATCTTCTTCAAAATCATAAATCGTGGGGATACCAGGATGCTGAACTGCTTTTAAAATTTGTGCTTCTGATACTGCGAAGGGAGATTGTGCATCGGACTTGGGGAATACCTTAACAGCACGATCAATCCCTAAAGATTGATATCTGGCAAGATAAACGGTTCCATTGCTACCGCAACCGAGTGGTTTTAAAATCTCATATCTGCCAGACAAGATAAAATTATTATTGTCTTTCATACGCTCCTTTGTGTCGGAGTCGCATCTCATGCATAAACTTATAGCACACTCATTTTTAAAATGCAAGACCTTTTTTTAAATTTTAATAGGTGTAGATGAAGTTTATAAATTTTTAATGAGCGTAAACTTTACAAGGAGAGGGTGTTTGATTATAATAAGTGTACGATTTACAAGAGATTTTCAAGGTAAGGATGTGATTGTATGAAAATTGAAAAAGTAAACGAAAATCAGATCCGCTGCACATTGACGAAACAGGATTTGGCGGACCGACAGATCAATTTACGTGAGCTTGCTTACGGATCTGAGAAAGCCAAAGGACTTTTCCATGATATGATAGAACAGGCCAATTATGAATTTGGCTTTGAGGCAAATGATATACCGTTGATGGTGGAAGCAATCCCGTTGTCTTCCGAATCATTAATTCTTTTGATTACAAAAGTTGAATATCCGGATGAATTGGATACCAGATTTTCCCAATTCTCGGATGCGGATGAGGAAGAATTGTTCCAGGGTGCAGGAACTGCGCAGAATATTCCACAGATCAAAGGTGCAGATGATATCATTGGACTTTTCAATAAGATTCGTGAGAGTCAGGAAGCACAGAAAGTGAAAGAAACTTTACCGGAGACCGAGGAGAAGACAACGATTCCGGAAGTGCCGGTAGATCTGGCGAAGATGTTTGAGTTTGAGAATATGGAGCAGGTGGAGCGTCTTGCCCATGTATTGGATGGCTATTACAGCGGACGCAATGATCTATACAAGAATATACAGAAAAATCGCTTTTTCCTGATTATTCACAAGGATGATCATACCCCGGAACAGTTTAATAAAGTGTGCAATATCATATGCGAATATGCGAGTCAGCGGCATTACAGTGCTGCAACAGAGGCGTATTTTACAGAACATGGAAAGCGGATTACAGGTCCGAATGCGTTGCAGGTTCTTGCAGCGTTATAGTTTTTGGATCATAGAAAACGGCTGCCCCATAGATGAGATTCATCTGAGGGGACAGCCGTTTTTCGTTGCATCTTAAGCTAAATCATGCTCTAAGAAATCATTGATATCATTTACCAGGTCATCCGGCTCGATTCCGTGAACCATAGCGGCCTCGCCGATTGTCTCCATCTGGGAAGATGGGCATCCGAGACAGTGCATACCAATATTTAAAAGCATCGGTGCGATATCAGCATCAATCTGAAGAAGCTCGCCGATCATAGTATCCTTAGTTACTTTTGCCATTGGAAAAATCCTCCTTTGCAATGTTTTTAATGGTGCTATTATAATACGATTTCCCTGCAAATGCAAATTATACATCGCTTGTGGTTAAAAAAATACAAAATCCGGACGATATATTATGCAGATGAGTTGACAGGGATGGTCAAATCCGGGTGCACGGACGCACAACCCAGTGAAAGGGAACAATATGAAAATTAATCGAAATATGTCTGCTGTAATCACAAATAAGCAGTTACTTCGTACAGAAAATAAGCTGAGTAAGTCTATGGAGCGTCTGTCAAGCGGTTACAAGATCAACCGTGCGGGTGATAATCCGGCGGGGATGGCGATCTCCAACAAGATGAAAGCACAGATTGATGCACTCGATCAGGCGGAATCCAATGCGTCGGATGGAGAATCTGTTTTGCGCATTGCAGATGGCGCATTGAACGAGGTAAGCAGTATTTTACAGAGAATCCGCGAACTGAGTGTGCAGGCTGCAAATGGAACCAATTCCTACAGTGATCGCAAGAGTATGCAGGATGAGATCGACAAACTGACAGAGGAAGTTGATCGTATTTCTGCGGACACAGAGTATAATACAAAGACGCTTTTAGATGGCTCCTCCGATGTGCGCGTGTACTCCAAGCAGACGGAGCGCATGGATATTTCGGATCATGTCCTTCCGGGAACATATGAACTTACTGTGGATACAGCGGCGAAAGCTGCGGAATATACGATTCCGGCGCCAAGCGGTGCAACAGATGGTGAACTCTACATTAACGGAATTGGTATTAAATATGCTACGGATATGGACGAGGAGGATTTTTACGAACAGCTTCGTACAACCGCGGAACAGGCTGGGTGCGTGGCTACCCGTACGAATGGAGGTTATAATATTGCAACGAAGGAGTATGGTTCCAGACAGGAGCTGGTGCTGACGTTCAGCAAAGCGCTCGCAGCAGATCTTGGCGTGGATGCAGATCCGGATGTAAAGCGGGCAGAGGATAGTGATGATCTCATTATTGCGAAGAAAGGTGCAGAGGCTAAAATCACTTTGAATGTAAGTGATGATGGTTTTTCAAAGACAGCAACGGTAAATGGAGACGGTGCACGAATCAAGATTACGGATGTCGGTGGCTTTTCCATGGATTTTATGTTGAAAAATAATACGGAAGAGGATGTGAAAATTGAAGTCACAGACATAGGTGCGATGTCAATCCAGATTGGTGCGAACCAGTATCAGGATATGGATGTACGAATTCCGGAGGTCTCATCAGAGAGTCTGTACCTTGACAAAGTAGATGTAACGGTTGTCGGAGGTCCGGAAGATGCGATGAACCGACTGGATGAAGCAATTACAAAATTAAACGAGGTACGTTCGCGAATCGGAGCATTTACCAATCGCCTTGAGTATGCATCCAACAGTCTGGCAGAAACGCATGAGGATATGACGAATGCTTATTCCGGTATTCTTGATACAGATATGGCGGAGGAGATGACCGAATATACACAGCAGAATGTGCTCGAACAGGCAACGGTTTCCGTACTTGCACAGGCAAATGATCTCCCGGAAAAAGTACTTTCGCTGCTGCAGTAGGAGGGATAAAGCATGGATAATTCGTTAAAGCAGGACTTTACCCGTCGCTTAAGTCAGTGTAATTCGGGTGGAATGATCGTCATTATCTATGAGATCGGATTTGCTTATATGCACGATGCCCGCAAAGCGTATGAATCCGGTAATCATGATGAGATGAAGGCTTCCATCCGCAAGGCACAGAAGGTGCTGGACGAATTGATCGGAAGTCTGAATTTTGCATATGAGATTTCAAACAATCTCTATTCACTTTATATGTTTTGCAAGAATGAACTGGCGCGCGTTTTATATGAGAACCGTCTGGACGGGCTTGAGGAAGCCGAAAAGATCATGCGGCGCCTGTACCATTCGTTTGCAGAAGCAGCAAAAAGCGATACGAGTGCGCCGATCATGAGCAATACCCAGCAGATCTACGCAGGTATGACGTATGGTAGAAATCAGCTGAATGAAAATGATATGAATTATGATAATCAGAGAGGATTCTTGGTGTAAGAATCCTCTAATTTTTTGACACATCCAAGCAGAAATTTATAACGCATCTGGACAGCCTTGGCCTCATAAATGTAATAATCGATGAGATCCGGTTCCACAACATTTTCTAAATTGTTATACACATTCTTTAGTTCGACGGACGTCTGCTGCAGATGATCAACGAGCGTAGAATAACCATCTTCAGCAGGTTCTGCGGTCTTAAAAATCTTCATAAGATCACCTGCTTTCAAAAAAATTCTTTTTACAAGTATAAGCAAAATTTGGAAAAGATATACAAAATTTACAGAATTTTTTTGAACAAATCGCATTATTGACAATTGAAAATGACGTTTGCTATAATACGGCTTACAACAAAAGAGGTGATGCAATTGAATGTGGTGCAGGAATTAGCTGCACGTACACTGCTCGTAATTTTAGCAGCGGCGGTGGTTCAGGACTTTATGTACATGAAGATCAGTAACCGGCTGATACTCATGGGTATTCTATTTTCGCTGGCATTCGGCCTTACAACGGGAGGCCCTAAGCAAGTCATATATGTACTGGCGAATTTATCATTTCCGGTTATCGTGTTATATCTGTTATATCTCCTGGGAGTACTTGGGGCGGGAGACATCAAACTATTTTCCATTATCGGAGGATTTACAAATTTCAGATTGTTGATAAGCTGTATGTTCTTTTCTTTTGTAGCGGCAGCTGTTATTGCGGTATGCAAAATGTTATATAACCGCAATTTTTGTGGCAGTCTGCTTCGGGCAGGCACTTACTTTCGCTGCCTCCGGCAGGAGGGGATTGTGTCGTACCATAAAGAGTGGGCGGAGCACCGAAATCTCATGCATTTTTCTGTGGCGATACTGATTGGTTACATTGCAGCAGTGGCAGTACAGGTGTTGTGAAAATGAAACATCCGTAGATGATAAGAACATGAAAAGAATGCCATGTTATTGGGGTGAAAAAGGCATGTATTCAAGGAGAAAAGGAGGTTTTATGAGAAAGATTCGATTAGGTCTGTATTTGGAAGATCAGGAGTATGGGGAACGTTTTACCAGCTGTCTGATGAAGCATTATCAGGACAGACTGGAGTTGCATTTGTTTACAGAGGAACAGGCGGCGGTACATGCATGTGCTGGACTAGATGGTATGCTATTATCCGGATGGAGAGAAGCGTATGAGAACATGCTGCATAAGCTGCCCATCATTGTACTCTGCGATAGGGAAGAGGAGGAAGAATCACGGGAAGGAGAGGTATTTTTTGTGGATAAATATCAGGAAGTAAACAAGATTGTGGATGAGATACTCCGGCACGTCGGAGAGGAAATACAGGATGTCCGGCGGAATGGAAGAATCGGGCAGAAACTTCAGACGTTTGCAGTCTATGCACTGGCTGAGAATGAGTATCAGATGCCGTTTGCGGTAACGCTTGCGTCCATTATGAGTGAACATGAGAAGGTGCTTCTTTTGGATCTGCAGGAAAATAGTGGTTTGTCACAATTGTTAGGAGAAGACCAGGAAACTGGGCTTGAAGAATTACTTGTGATGGCGGAAAGTGGAAAATATTCAAGAGCAAGGATGATGGGATGTATTGCACATTTGGATAATATTGACGTTGCATGTTGTGTCTGTAACACGGAATGTCTGTGTGAGGCACAGGTCGAAAGTTATCGTAGACTTCAGCAGATGCTTATGCAGGATATGGGGTATACAACGATTATCATGAATATGGGATCGCGATTTGTGGGGTTCTTTGAGACGCTTGCCGGATGTGATAGCATTTTTCTTATGAAAAGCCGTGGAGGTCTGGGGCAGTGGAGAGAGAAAGAATTTGTTACAGAACTGCAGAAACATATGAATGTGGATCCGCAGGAACATATTCGCAGTGTGGAGATTCCGCGTGTTGCAGTACCAATGATTTCGTGTGAGCGTCTGGTTGAGCAGTGGAAGTGGAATGAACTTGGAGACAGTCTGCGCAGGATGATGCCGGGGGTGATGGCAGTTGGATCTTAATTATACAAATGAGATCCGTGCACGTGTTCTTGAAAGGATGGATCTCTCAAGGGAGATGTCCGATGAGGAGATTGAGGAACTGATCGGAGAAGAGACTTGCCGCTGTATGCGTGCAGAGAAGTTTTCCGTCAGGGAGCGTGTGAGAATTGAGCAAAAAGTGTTTAATTCTCTGCGAAAACTGGATGCCTTGCAGGAACTGATCGATGATTCACAGGTGACAGAGATCATGGTGAATGGACCGAAACGCATTTTTTATGAGAAGGATGGGCAGGTATGTGAGTGGGGCGAGTCGTTTGAAAGTGAAGAGAAGATGCAGGATGTAATCCAGCAGATTGTCGGGCGACATAATCGTGTAGTAAACCAATCGACACCGATTGTGGATACACGATTGATGGATGGCTCCCGTGTCAATATTGTGCTTTCACCGATTGCAATTGATGGAGCTGCAATCACAATACGAAAGTTTCCGGAGAAACCGTTTCGTATGGAGGAACTGATCCGCAGAGGCGCGATCAGTATGGAGGCGGCAGAACTGCTAGAAACTTTGGTTCATGCAAGGTACAGCATCCTGGTCTCCGGTGGAACGAGTTCCGGAAAAACAACATTTCTTAATGCATTATCGCAATATATTCCCGAGGATGAGCGAGTGATTACAATTGAAGATTCTGCGGAATTACAGATACAGGGAGTACGCAATCTGGTGCGCCTTGAGACAAGGAATTCCAATATGGAGGGAGTTGCAGCAATTACGATTCGTGATCTGATCCGATCGGCTCTTCGTATGAGACCAGACCGGATCGTGGTTGGCGAGTGTCGTGGGGCTGAAGCTTTTGATATGCTTCAGGCTTTGAATACCGGGCATGATGGTGGACTCAGTACAGCGCATGGCAATTCCAGCAGAGACATATTGGGAAGACTGGAAATGATGGTACTGATGGGAATGGATTTGCCTCTTAGTGCGATCCGGCAGCAGATTGCGTCAGGGATTGACATAATTGTGCATCTTGGAAGGCTTCCGGATAAAAGCAGACGCGTTCTTGAGATTGTGGAGCTGGATGGTATCTGCGATGGAGAGATTATGCTTTCACCACTTTATCAGTTAAAGGAATGTGAGGGTGATTGGAAGTTATGTAGTGTTGGCAGTCTGAAGCATATAGGAAAACTCAAGATGTCGGGAAAACAATATTGTGTAGATGATCGGGTGCATATGCAGGATGATGTAAGGCTGCCAGTATCGGCTATTCCAGGAAGATAGGAAGGAGAGACAGGCAGAATGGATTACAGATTTTATCGCTTGTGTATGCAGGAGAAAGTAGTCTGCCTTGCAAAAGCAGCAGGATTTTCCGTTGTGATTGCCTATTTATTTTATCAGCATTGGATGGGACTTATCCTGACACCGATTCTTTATATTTTAATACGAAAGAGAACAATCAGGGAGAGACAGGCTGCGCGGCAGGAGCAGATTGCAACACAGTTTTTGGATGCGCTTCGCACGGTAAGTGCTTCACTTCTTGCTGGTTATTCGATGGAGAATGCATGGAGAGAAGCAGCCCGTGAAGTTGAAAATCTATATGGAAAGGATGCTATTCTGCTGCGGGAACTTGAGGAGATTAACAGAGCGGTAGCGTTGAATATACCGATTGAAAAATTGTTGGATCAATTTGCTGACCGGTCAGGCAATGCAGATATTATGAGTTTTGCGGAAGTGTTTGCATTTGCGAAAAGAAGTGGGGGCAATTTTGCAGCCATTATTGAGGAGACATCGGAACATATGCGGGCGCGTCATGACACGGAGCGAGAGATTCAGGTGCTTATAGCATCCCGAAAATTGGAACAACGTGTTATGAATGTGATTCCTATATTCATATTAGCGTATTTGAAGCTTACATCGGGAGATTTTCTATCACCTTTATATGGGAATTTATTCGGAATATGTTTTATGACCGGATGCCTTGGCACGTATGGAGTGACGATACTTTTAGCTGATAAGATATTGGATATTCAGATGTGAAAGGAAGAGGAGAATGTTACAAAACAAGAAAAAGCTTGTTCAAATTGGGATCATCTGTGTGTTGTTCATAGTATTGGCGGTATACGTGGAAGCGACAGAGCACAGCGTAGATGAAAACAATCGGGTAATCCGTGCGAGTCCCGGTGAGCGAGGACAGAGTCTGGAATTACAACTGGAGGCAGAGGATTTTTTTGATGGATATCATTACAAAGTTGAGATTCCGGCACAGGTTGTTACACAAACGGAGGCGGAGCAATATTTTGAAAAGGCGAGGCAGGAGATTGATGAGAGATTCTTTGAGCAGGGCGATTGTGCGGAGCATGTCAGCCATGCGGTCAGAATGGAAAACCGGTATGTAGATCGTATGGTTTCGGCGGAATGGACCTTTGACAGTTATCAATACATCGATATCGATGGAAAGCTTCGTGAAAATAATTTGAAGGATAATGCGATCGTGCAGGCAACAGTATTACTTACTTGCGGAACGTATGAGCAGGAATATGTTTTTTCTTTTATGATAGTGCCACCGGAGTTTACCAAAGAGGAGCAGCTTTTGAATGATATTGAGAGTGCGGTTACTGCGGAGGGAAACAGACAGGGAGAGACTTATTTTCAATTGCCACAAAAGGTGGATGGGGTCTCGCTTAAGTGGGAGGAACCTAAGCAGCATCTTTTGGTTAAAGTGTTGTTCTTTGAAATCGTTATTGTGGTTTTGCTTTATTTTGTGGAACAGGAAAAGAAGAAGACAAAGGAAAAGGAGCGGCAGGATCAGATGCACCTGGATTATGCTGAATTTGTCAATAAATTATTGATTTTACTGGGATCCGGGATGTCGTTGAAACAATCATTGAATCGAATTTCCGCTAGATACTTTGATAAGAGGCAGAAAAACCAGACAAAGGAAAGGTATCTGTATGAAGAACTGCTAATAACAAATCATGAGATCGAGGATGGGGAAAGTGAACGCCTCGCATATCAGAAATTTGGTGAGAGAATCGGATTGAACTGTTATAACCGGTTGATTCGTATACTGATTCAGAATTTGAGAACCGGAAGCCGGGGAATTTGTGAGTTATTGGGGCAGGAAGCTGCAGTTGCTTTGGAGGAGCGCAAAGCGCTTGCAAGAAAACTGGGAGAAGAGGCTGGAACGAAGATGCTGCTTCCGCTGATCATGATGCTTGGAATTGTGATTGCAATTATTATGGTTCCGGCAATGCAGTCATTTGCAATATAAGGAGGAAAAATTATGTTAGGATTTAAAAACTTTTTGTTGGATGAAGATGGTGTTGGAGTTGTGGAAATGGTATTGATCGTGGTGGTACTGATTGCACTTGTTTTGATTTTTAAGAACCGCTTGACATCTACTGTGAACGATATATTTGACAAGATTCAGAGTGAATCTAGAAAGGTATGATTGTAAGAAGTGAAGCAGAGAAGATATCGTGGAAGTATCACCGTTTTTGCTGCGCTTTCTATAATGTTGGTTGCTCAGCTGTTGTTTACATTAATTGAAGGTGCCAGATGGTTGGAACTTCATAAAGCAAGTCAAATGAATACGGAATCTGTACTTGAATCGGTATTTGCAGATTATTGCAGTCCGCTATGGGAAGAATATCATATTCTTGGAATGACAACTGACAATATGAATGGCGAGTTATCGTTTAATAATCGGGCGGCTCAGATGCGGAAACTCTCTCTTGCTAATCTAGGAGGATTAAGAGAAAAAGATTTACTCTCAGAGGGAACGAATCTGCTTCGGGCGAATGTGAATGACGTTGATATCTGTTCGTATCTTCTTATGACGGATGGTAGGGGGACTGTATTTGAGCAGGCGGTCAGTGCTTATATGAAGGAAAATTTGGCATATGAGTTGGCCAAAGGTATTTATAATAATTATGAGAGTATAAAGGAATCGCAGGATCAATATGGTGATGGAAGCGATAAGATTAGTGGCGCATTAGATGCGTTAGAAGAAGCAAAAAGTGAGGGAACGAAACCATCAGAACAAAGTGTGCAGCGACGGAATTTTAAAGGTGCAGGTCAAAGGGTTAGGGTGCAGGCTGCAACAAGTGAACAGACAAAAAAAGTTTATCAAGAAGATAGCTCCGGTAGTAAAAAATCACAAGAAGACAATCCACTTACAACGGTGACAGAGGCGCAGAAAAAAGGAATTCTGGGAATGGTTTTACCGGAGAGGGCACATTTGTCCGGGGCGGTGATTCAATCTGAGATGTGTGTTTCAAAAAGGACACTTGCACAGGGAAATGCAGCCATTCCAAAGGAAGAAGACTGGTACGATAAGACTCTTTTCACACAATATATATGTAATTATATGTCATCCTATACGGAATCGCTTTCAAACCATGCGTTGCAATATGAGATGGAGTATTTGGTTGGTGGAAAGGACAATGATGTGGACAATCTACGTGTGACGGTAGATCGTTTACTGCTGATTCGGGAAGGTCTGAATATGGCAAGTATTGTGTCGATGCCGGACAAGCTGGCGGAGGCAGAAGCTCTAGCTATTGCGATGGCAGGAGCTTCTGTGAATCCTGCTATTATTGAGGCAGTGAAATATGGAATATTGGCGGCATGGGCTTATGTGGAAAGTGTGTTGGATATTCGGGCATTGTTGGATGGGGACAAAATATCTTTAATTAAAAGTGAGGCAACCTGGACATCAACGATTGACAATTTCCCTACGTTACTATCTGGATGGAGTAAGGCGAAGTCATGTGATGCAGGAGGATTGGACTATAAACAGTATATTACCTCTTTGTTATTATTTGAGAGTGGAAAAACTATGGCAATGCGAGCAATGGACGTGGAAGAGGCAACGGTTCGTACAATAGAGGGGTATCAATCATTTCGAATGGATCATGCTGTCTGTGAGATGGAGATACAGGAAACTTATGAGTGGAAGCCGATTTTTATGATGTTTGTCCCTATGGTAACGGATGCCAAGGATGTATATCGGCTCATTGAATGTGCACATTACAGTTATTTTAGAGGAAAGGAGGATGTGTGAAAATGTCTTTTTGCAGTCGGTTAATTTATTTCAACCAAAACAAATCTCTCCCGAAGTATCGAAAAGCAAACTGTTGCAAAAAGGCATTTTTGCACATCCGTAGTAAGGGCTCATATACACTAGAGATGGCGGTGGTGTTGCCGCTTGTCACGGCTTTTATGGTTTCCATACTGTTTTTCTTTCGTGTTCTTCAAGTTCAGACGCAAGTGCAGGAAGCTTTAGTATATGCAAGTCGGCATACCGCAGCACAGGCAAGTATAGGGGATTCGTCTGCGGCACTTTTTGCGTCTGCTGAAATGCAATTCCGTAAAGAAGTGCAGCAGCATAAAGAATATAGACATTATGTATCAGAGAGTTCTGGTGGAGTATCCCTTCTTTTATCAGATTTCGAAGGACCAGAGATTACGCTTAGAGCAGATTACTATATTAAGCTTCCGATCACTATTTTTAAAATAAAAGGTATGCATATGACACAAAGTAGTGTGAATCGCAAGTGGACGGGGGATCGTGAAGCGTGGACGGAAACGGATTATGTGTATGTGACAGAGCATGGAACCGTGTATCATCGCAGTCGAAATTGTCGATATTTGGATTTGTCTATCCGAGCAGTAGAATATGTAGAAATTGGTGCTTTGCGGAATAAAAACGAACATAAATACTATGCGTGTAGCCAATGCGCGGCAAAAAATAAAAAGAAAGGGCAGGTGTATATTACGGATTATGGAGAAGTGTATCATACGAGTCTCTCGTGCAGTGGATTGAAGAGAACGGTGTATCTGATTCCGATATCGGAAGTAGGGGGTAAAGGTCCATGTTCGAAATGTGGATGATTATAAAAGAGATTGTATTAGTTGTCGGGTTAACTATTATGAGTATAGAAGATATTCGAAGGAAAGAAATTCGTAGGATATGGCTGATAGGATTGGGGATGGCGGGAATTGTGATCGCAATCGTGGCAGGAGATATCGATGGGGCACAGTACCTGTTTCGGTTAGTGCCTGGTATCGTATGCTTTTTGGTGGCATGGGTTACAGGGGAACAGATCGGTTTTGGGGACGCATTCCTGATTTTCATTATGGGCTTGTATTGTAATGTAACAGAGTTGATCAATGTGTGTATGTTTGCATTGATATTGGCCGGAATTGTTTCACTTTTTTTTATGACAGTAGCAAAGAAATCAAAAAAATATGAATTGCCATTCATTCCATTTGTGTTTCTGGGACGGATGGTATGGCTGTTTTGTGTTTAAGCGTGTGAAGAAAATCGTTTAGGATTTTAGGAATCCGGCAGGGAGGAACATGAATAAAGATTACGATGAATGCGGGAAGAAAATGCATAATATGATGCGAAATTGCCTGGTTCAATGGCTGACAGGGAGCCAGAAGGCAAGTTATACAGTAGAAGCATCGTTTATGGTACCTATCCTGATCGGTGCTATGGTAATTGCAATGCGCATGGGAATCGGTTGTTATGAAGAAATTCGGTTACAGAAGGAGCAAGAGAAGGTTTGTGCTATGTGGGAAGTAAAGGAATTCTATCGGTATCAGACTTTAAAGGAGATAGGTGATGATTAATCGGGAAATTGTATATGAGAGAAATGTAACAGGCTGCTTTATGAGGATTGCGGCGCCAGTAGAGGCTGGTGTGGATGAGCGCTTTCTGCTACGTCGAAAATTGCCGGGCATTTTGCCTGTTGAGAAGGCTTATGTGAATGGCGGAGGACAGTATTGGTATAACATTTCTGGAAAGCAGTCCTTGGATACCTATTGTAGAGTGAAAGAAATACGCATAGAATTTGTAGAGCAATTGATTATCAGTGTCTGTAGCTTATTGGAACGTATGGAATGGAGCTTAATACGCACAGATTGTCTGATGCTTGATCCGGAGCTTGTGTTTGTGAACAATGCGAGTCGGGAATTTGTTTTTACGATATATCCGGGAGGAACGCAGAAGGTTGAGCAGGAATTTCAGATGCTGATGGAATATCTGATGAAGAAAGTTGATCATAAGGATGCGGAAGCTGTTCGTGCAGTGTACCAGATCTATGAACATACTTTAGATGAAGGTTATCAGATTACGGATATTCGAAGCCTGCTTTTTCGCGAGAAGAGTGGATTAAAGCAGGATGAGGAATGGAATCGTTCGTTTGTGAGCGAGAACGGAAAACAATCGATGGGAAAAAATAACCATGCAAATTTGAAAGGTGAGGTAGATCGATATGAGGATGCAGAGCTGCGTTTGTCGGAAATGCATGAAAAGACCATAAAAAATCAAGGAGCTAAAAAAGCAAAAATAGTTTTTAAAAAAGGAATCAGAACCGATTGTGTGCATAAAACGCAAAATGGCACAAGTGTTTGGCAGGCAATGAAAGCAAAACTTGTTGCGTGGGGAATTCTGCAGGAATCGGAGCATACGCAGAGTATTAATAATACAAAACTTGTGGGAGAAAAGCGTAGTAAGAAACGCGAATCGGAGGTTGTTTATCCAGACCTTGAAGAAGAGATGGAGCCGGAACCAGTACCGGAGATTCATCCGACCGTGTGCCTGACCAGTTTTAACGGACAACCGAGAGGTGAACTGCGCTATATGGGGAATGAAGGATTTGCAGATATTATGCTTAAAGATGACTCCATTCGGATCGGATATGGAAAAGAAGCAGATATTAGTATTAATCGGGAAACAATCAGTCAGTTTCATGCGCGAATTCATAAAGAAGAGGACGGTTTTTATATAGAAGATTTAAATTCAACAAATGGTACATTTGTCAATGAGGAGCTTCTTGTATACAAGGAACAGAGAAAGCTGGCATATAATGATATTGTTCAGTTCGCAGATATTCGATATCGATTCTGTTAGGAAACTATGCTATAATATCGCCTAAGAAGGGCGGTGACTCTTATGAAAAAGAAATGGGTAAATGAGGCATACATTACATATATATTAGTGGCGATTAATTGTATTGTGTTTGTGATTCTTGAGATTATGGGAGATACTGAGAGTTCGGAGTTTATGGCAAGTGTGGGTGCGGTATGGGCACCGTATATTCAGGGAAAAGGTGAATATTGGAGACTCCTGACAGCCACCTTTATGCATTTTGGATTTGATCATATATTGAATAATATGCTGATCTTGATTTGTGCCGGAATTATTCTTGAGGGGGCACTCGGGCATGTAAAGTATCTACTTTTATATCTGATTGCGGGAATCGGAGGAAGCACATTGTCCTATTTACAGATGCTGCACAGTGGGGATTATGCGGTTGCAGCAGGGGCGTCCGGCGCAATCTTTGGCATTATTGGAGCGTTGCTTTGGATTGTGATATTACATAAGGGAAGATATGAGACATTGACAGGTAAAGGACTTCTGTTTATGATCGTGATCAGCCTCTATTATGGAATCAGTAGCGGAGGCGTTGATAACTGGGGGCATATCGGAGGTCTGATCATGGGATTCCTGATGGGAATTCTTCTTTATCGAAAGAAGATAAACTCTGGGGAAAAGACTAAATATGTTGATTTTGAGGATGAAAATCCCTATACTAATTAATAGTTGATGGGTAAGGAGAATGACAGATGAAGATCAATATATACTATGGCGGAAGAGGCCTGCTGGATGATCCGACACTTTATGTATTAAGCCGGATTGAGGATGTGTTGCGCGAACTTCGTGTATCCATTGAGCGTTACAATATATATGAACATAAGAATGAGATTGCGACATTGCCACAGACATTTAAAGATGCAGACGGAATTATTCTTGCAACGACTGTGGAATGGCTCGGAATTGGTGGATATATGCAGCAGTTTCTGGATGCCTGCTGGCTGTACGGTGATAAGGAGAAGATCAGCACAACTTATATGCAGCCGATCGTGATGTCGACGACATATGGGGAGAGAGAGGGAGAGCTGACGCTGTCCAATGCATGGGAAATCTTAGGAGGTCCGCCATGCGCAGGATTATGTGGATACGTGGAAGATCTTGCAACATTTCAGATGAGCCAGGAATACAATCTGATCATTGAGAAGAAGGCGGAAAATCTGTATCGCACAATTTCGCAGAAGATCAAGAGCCTTCCGACAAGTAATCAGGCGGTCAAACGCAGTGTGCTTCGTACGCAGCAATTGAATCTGACACCACAGGAGAGTGAACAGCTTTCCAAGTATGTATCAGATGATACATATGTAAAGCAGCAGAAAGAGGATATTGAGGAATTAGCCTCTATGTTCAAGGATATGCTTGGACAGGCACAAAGTCAGGATGAAATTCCGTTTGCGAAAGAGTTGAAAAGTCATTTTATTCCAGTGGATGATTTCCAGGCAACTTATTCATTTATTATAGAAGGAACCCGTAAGCCGTTGTATGTATCGGTAGATCATAAGAATCTGGAGATCCATTCCGGAACGGAAGAGGACGCGGATGTGGTTGCAAAGATGAGCAATGAAGTAATGCAGTCCATTATAGATGGCCGTATGACGTTTCAGCGGGCATTTATGACCGGAGAGATGACGGCAAAAGGTAATTTTAAAACACTTCGCATGCTGGATCAGGTATTTGTATTTTAAGGAGGTAAGATAAAATGAGAGACGACAATTGTATTTTCTGTAAACTGGCAAATGGAGATATCCCAACGAATACAGTATTTGAGGACGAGGATTTCCGAGTGATTCTGGATGCAGCACCGGAGTCGAAGGGACATGCCTTGATTCTGCCAAAGCAGCATTACGCAAACATTTATGAGATTGATGAAGAAATTCTTGGTAAAGCAGCGAAACTCGCCAAGAAAGTGATCAAGCATGAGACAGAAGTTCTTGGATGTGATGGATATAATCTGGTTCAGAATAATGGCGAGGTTGCGGGACAGACCGTTTTCCATTTCCATATGCATCTGATTCCAAGATATGCATCGGATCCGGCACTTCCAGAGCATACACATTTGACACTTTCTGATGATGAGTTCAAAGAAATTTGCGATAAGATGAAAATGTAGACAAGAAAGGGGAATGCGAAAAACGCATTCCCCAATTTATACATCTGCTTTATTTTGTCTGACTCTCGATCAGTTTTACAATTGTTCCAATCGAGTCCATCTGACCGCTTTCGGCCATAGCTTTCACATATTTGTCACGATTATTGAATACTTCATCCACTGCAGAAAGAAGCGTCTGTTCCGTCAGCTGCTCTTCTTCAAGGACATAGGAGAATCCCTGTTTTTCGAAGGATTTTGCATTTAAAATCTGATCGCCACGGCTTGCAGCAGCAGAGAGCGGAATCAGAATATTCGGTTTGTGCAGTGCGAGCAACTCGCAGATTGCATTTGCTCCGGCACGGGAGATCGCCATATCTGCAAGAGCAAACATATCTGTCAGTTCTGCACTGGCGTATTCAAACTGTGCATAGCCAATCAGTCCCTTCAGATGTTCATCAAGATTTCCCTTGCCGCATAAATGAATGATGTAGAAATTCTCCAATAATTCTGGAAGAACCTTGCGTACAGCATCGTTGATTACTTTGGAACCTGAGCTGCCACCAACGATAAGAAGTACCGGCTTATTGCGATCCGGGAATCCGCAGTAACGGACTGCAGCATCGGCATCGCCGGAGAAAAGCTCGCGGCGGATTGGAGATCCTGTCAGGATTGCCTTGTCGGAAGGCAGATATTTCATGGTTTCCGGAAAATTACAGCATACTTTCTTGGCACCCCGGATTGCAATGCGGTTGGCAAGGCCCGGTGTAATGTCTGATTCATGAATGATTGCCGGAATATGGCAATGTTTAGCGGCGAGAACAACCGGTACAGAAACAAATCCACCTTTGGAAAATACGACATCCGGTTTGATCTTCTTTAATAAAGAAATTGCCTGACCATATCCTTTTAATACCTTGAATGGGTCCGAAAAGTTTTTCCAGTCAAAGTAGCGTCGAAGCTTACCAGAAGAGATTCCGATGTATGGAATGTTCTGCGCTTCGATCAGTTCTTTTTCCATTCCGTTGTAGGAACCGATGTATGTAATTTCATAACCGGCCTGTTGTAATGCTGGCATTAATGCAATATTAGGTGTTACGTGACCAGCAGTACCGCCTCCGGTCATCACGATTTTTTTGCTTTTTTCCATGGGATCGATATCCTCCGTTTGTTTTGTGTTATCAAAATAATTTTTGTGAAAGCGCACCGGATAAACATAAGTCTGTGTGAAAAATGCAGACGTGATTTGTGCGACTCTCTACCCATATTATACTTTCGCGTGTAAATGTCAAGCCGTGTCCGCAAAATGCGGCACATAAGCACTTATATGTACGCGGGTGGAAGACAGAGCGAAGCCTGTCGAAACTTGCGACCGAAAGGATATTCCGAAGCCTGTCAGGTTTTACTATAATATAGAAGAAAGATGGTTGAAAGTAACCTTTATATCATATGAAAGGATGGCAGAATTTATGAGAGAAATATGGCTTTGGATGGTGGAATATCAGAACTTGCTTGTGACGATGGGATTTGCTTTTGGGCAGGTTCTTATGCTGGTAATTCTACTTGTGACAGCGATGCGTGTCCGAAGGATGAAAAAGGAGATGGACAAGACTTGTGAACAGGTAAAAAATTACCTGGATTATGTGTTGGAAAATGATGAGGATGAGACTCCGGAATCGGATACTGACGCAACCGTAAGAGCAAAGCGCGACGAGGAAGAAAACCGGATAATATCAACGGTTTTGCAGGAAATTTTTCCGTAAGAGAAGCTGTTGCCATAAAGAAAAATTACATAAAGAGATGAAAAATGTAACATCTTATTTCGCATATTTTAATGACCGTGTGAGACACTCCCAAATTTAACTCGAAATAAACGGGGAAGTGGAGCAGGTAACCCATATTTTGCCAAAAATTTGACAAATGCATATCTGTATGCTACAATACCTCACGTAACAAACTTGTAACATTTGAAATAAAGTGTTTAAAAACGCAACATAAGTGTAATACTTACTGCATAGGATAGTAACACAAAGCGTTGCGCACAATACGATACGGAGGTTCATAATGCAAATAAGTAAGAGAGTGATCGAGAGTGCCACAGTTCTTGCACTGGCATTGGCAATGGTGATCACAGCAGTTACCAGTAACGGAGTATATGCTGTAAGCGATACGCAGACAGCAGAGAATACACAATTAGAGGAAAATGGTCTTGCAGGTTTTGCTGTAGCAATGAATGAATATGAGGTTGAGTCTGCGGATTATCTTGATAGCCTGATTTCTGTTGAGAAGGAAGCATCAAACATGGTTGCAGCATCTGCAGAAGATGTTTCCGCTGAGGGACAGGCAGAAGGTGAGACCGATGTTGATGTTGAAGCGGCAGATGCGACAGAAACAACTCTTAGCGCAGAGGAGCAGGAGTGGCAGGATAAGTTGATGGCAGATGTAAAGGATTTCCTTTATGTTCGTGCCAAGGCGGATGCCGATTCTGATATTGTCGGAAAGCTTTACAAGGGAGACCGCGCTTTGATCAAGAAACAGGGCAGCGAGTGGACGAAGATTGCATCCGGCAGTGTGAATGGATACGTAAAGAATGAATATTGCGTATTTGGTCAGGAAGCATATGCATATGCAAAGAAACATTGCGATACAGTAGCGAAGGTTACGATCGATGGACTTCGTGTCCGCAAATCACCAGCCGAGGATGCAGGTGTTGTTAAGACGGTTGTTACCGGAGACAAGTTTAAAGTGAACAAGAAAGCAAACAAGACGGACGGATGGGTAGCCATCAAGGTAGATTCCGATACCTGTTATGTGAGTGCGGATTATGTAACACTTTCTCTTGATACCGGTAAAGCGGTAACACTTGAGGAAGAAGCAGCTGCGCAGAAGGCAGAAGAAGAGAAGAAAGCAGCGGCAGCACAGACGGCTTCAGGTTCTTCGTCTTCATCGAACGGACAGACGACCACAACTTCCACAACACAGAATACGTCACTTGCGGCATCGGCTGACGAGGAGACGCTTCTTGCAGCATTGGTTCAGTGTGAGGCTGGTGGTCAGGGTGTGCAGTGTATGACAGCGGTAGGCGCTGTTGTAGTAAACCGTGTTCGCAGCGGAAGCTATCCAAGTTCCATCTACAATGTCATCTATCAGAGGGGGCAGTTCGGGCCGGCATCATCCGGAAGACTTGAGTCAAGACTTGCAAGCGGTGTAAGCTCCAGTGCAAGACAGGCGGCTCGCGCAGCATTAAGCGGCAGCGATCCGACAGGCGGAGCGAAGAGCTTTAAACTTGCATCCAGTGGTCATGCGGGTGTAGTGATCGGACCGATCGTGTTCTACTAAATTGAAGTGAACATTTGAAATGCAATAAGAAAGGGAAAACTGTTTTTAACATGCACGCATGTAAAGGCAGCTTTCTCTTTTTTGAATTATGTGAAGAAACAAGTCAGGATCGTGCTTGCATATGGCTTTGGCGATTATCACGATAACTTGAGAAACAAAACACAGATTTAGTTGTAATCACTTGACAAATGGAGTAAAATATCTTCATTGTAAACTGTGTCAGGATTTCGTAGAAAGCTTGACATGTAGCGTCAGTCCATTTGCCAAAGGCAAATTTTGCATGGCTGATGTTCCGAAAAGAGGAGGAAGCGCAATGACATTAAAGGGACGCAATTTTTTGAAGTTAATGGATTATACACCGGACGAGATCAACTATCTGATCGATTTGTCCGCTGAGCTTAAGGAGAAGAAGCATCAGGGAATTATGCATGACAGTCTGGTTGGCAAGAACATCGCATTGATCTTTGAGAAAACGAGTACCAGAACGCGCTGTTCCTTTGAAGTAGCGGCACATGATCTTGGCATGCATGTAACTTATCTGGATCCGAGCGGATCACAGATCGGGAAGAAAGAGAGCATCGCAGATACCGCGCGTGTGCTCGGCAGAATGTTTGACGGAATCGAGTACCGTGGATACGGACAGGAGATTGTAGAGGAACTTGCGAAATATGCAGGTGTTCCGGTTTGGAATGGCTTGACGAATGAATTCCATCCGACACAGATGATCGCAGACATGCTGACGATCCGTGAGCATCTTGGACATCTCAAGGGCGTGAAGTTTGTATATATGGGCGATGCCCGTTATAACATGGGTAACTCCCTGATGGTAACCTGCGCGAAGCTCGGTATGAATTTTGTTGCATGTACCAATCCGAAATATTTCCCGGATAAGAAGCTTGTGGATTACTGCGTAGATGTTGCATCCGGCACAGGTGCAAGCATCACATTGACAGACAATGTGGCAGAAGCAACCAAGGATGCAGACGTCATCTATACGGACGTATGGGTATCTATGGGTGAGCCGGACGAAGTATGGGCTGAGCGTATCAATGATCTGAAACCTTATCAGGTAAATGCAGCCGCATTTGAAAATGCAAAAGATACGGCAATCTTTATGCATTGCTTACCGGCGTTCCATGATCTTAAGACAACAATTGGAAAGCAGGTATATGAGAAATTCGGTCTGTCTGAGCTTGAAGTGACGGACGAAGTGTTTGAGGGACCGCGCTCCGTAGTCTTTGATGAGGCAGAGAACCGTATGCATTCGATTAAGGCAATCATGAAAGCAACGTTATCCGACTAATGGACGGAGAACTCATTTCGCAGATTTTGCCCAAAAGCAGGATGTTTGTTTAATGAGATAAGAAAATGTTAAGCAGGAAAAGCCGATGAAAGCAGAAATACTTAAGATGCTCCGTGAGACGAACAGTTATGTGTCCGGTCAGGAGCTTTGCAATAAATTTGGCGTGTCCAGGACGGCAGTGTGGAAAGCAATCAACCAGCTGAAAGAGAATGGATACGAGATCGAAGCGGTGCAGAATAAGGGCTATCATCTTCTGTCCGCACCGGATGTCATGGATGTTACGGAATTAGAGAGTATTCATTCGACCGAATGGGCAGGATGCGAACTCTATTATTACGACAGTATTGATTCTACGAATACCAAGGCGAAGGAACTTGCGGAGGATGGGCATCCGAGCGGAACCTTAGTCGTTGCGGATCAGCAGACCGCAGGCAAGGGGCGCAGAGGCCGTTCGTGGGAGTCGCCGACGGGAACAGGCATCTTTATGACATTGATGTTAAAGCCGGAGATCAATCCGAACAATGCGTCAATGCTCACACTCGTGGCGGCGATGGCAACGACACGTGCCATCCGCAGAGTGACCGGCGTGCCGGCGATGATCAAGTGGCCGAACGATATTGTGATGAACGGAAAGAAAGTGTGTGGCATTTTAACCGAAATGAGCGCACAGTTTGATTACATCAACCATATTGTGATCGGAATCGGCATCAACGTGCACAATGAAGAATTTCCGGAAGAGATCAAGGAGACGGCAAGTTCGCTTTTCTTAGAGAGTGGACAGCATATTCACCGTGCATCGCTGATCGAGGCATTTCTCGAGGAATTCGAGGATGTGTACGCCGAATACCTAAAGACCGAGGACATGGAAGGACTGCAGAAAGAGTATGACACCATGCTCGTGAACCGCGGTCGACAGGTGCGTGTGCTGGATCCGAAGGAGCCTTTTGAGGGAAAGGCAATGGGAATTACAAAAAAGGGAGAACTGATCGTCGACACATGGGAGTCACGCAAGCTCGTGTCGTCCGGAGAGGTCTCTGTGAGAGGAATATACGGCTATGTCTAATGAGGCGAAGAACCCGGGCGAAGTAACGCTCTGCGTGTCCAACGCATACCAGAAGAAATTTTATTTAAACGAGAATTTTAATCAGCTTCCGCAGTCGATACGCGAGGAACTCAAGATTATGTGTGTTCTCTACACGGAGGATGTGGGCGGAATCCTTGAGCTTGTATTTGATGAGGATGGAACACTTGAATTTAAGACAAGCTGCGAGGAGAATGATTTTCTGTACGACGAGATTGGCAGTGTGCTCAAAATCAAGCAGTACCAGCACGAAAAGAGAGACTTACTCGAGGCATTGGAGATGTTTTATAAAATTATATATCTTGGAGAAGGCTTCGACGAGGAGGATTAATATATGATACTTACGATAGATGTAGGCAATACCAATATAACATGTGGTGTATTTAAAGGTGATGAGATTGTGGCGACTTTCCGTATCACGACCAAGATGCCACGTACGTCCGATGAGTACGGCATGATTCTCTACAACCTTTTGGAGCAGAATGAGATCAAACCTTCGGATATCAAAGATACGATCATCTGCTCGGTTGTGCCGAATGTGATGCATTCGCTGCATGGTGCCTTTGCGAAGTATTTTCATATTAACCCGATTGTTGTCGAAGCGGGCATCAAGACAGGAATCCGCATCGTGACACCGAACCCGCAGCAGATCGGTGCAGACCGAATCGTGGATGCAGTCGGTGCTTATGAGATATACGGCGGACCGGTGCTTGTCATTGATTTTGGTACGGCGACAACGTATGATTATGTTGATGAGTCAGGCGCTTTTCTGGGGGGAATTACAGCTCCGGGAATCCGCATTTCGGCGAAGGCCTTGTCAGAAGACGCTGCGAAACTTCCGGCGATCGAGATCAAGAAGCCGGATTGTATTCTTGGCAAGGATACCATCTCGAGCATGCAGGCCGGAATTGTCTACGGACAGATCGGTCAGACGGAATATATCATCAACAAGGTAAAGAAAGAGGTTGGAATCGACAATGTCAAGACGGTTGTGACAGGAGGACTTGGAAGAATTATCGCCAATGAGACCGATGAGATCGATATCTACGATCCAAACCTTACGTTAAAAGGCATTCACCTTGTGTATAAAAAACAGAATCGGAAAATAAAATAACAATGATCAAACCACTTAAGATAGGCAGCGTGACGCTGCCGAATAACTTAATACTGGCTCCTATGGCAGGCGTAACAGACCTGCCATTTCGCTTGTTATGCAAGGAGCAGGGGGCGGGCCTCTTGTGTATGGAGATGGTGAGTGCCAAGGCGATTCTGTATAAGAACCGCAATACGGAGAGCCTGCTTGAGATTGATCCGCGGGAGAATCCGGTGTCTTTACAGCTTTTCGGCTCGGATCCGGAAATTATTTCAAACATTGCGCATCAGATTGAGGATCGCCCGTTCGATATCTTGGATCTGAATATGGGCTGCCCGGTTCCGAAGATCGTAAACAATGGAGAGGGATCTGCGCTCATGAAGAATCCGAAGCTGGCAGGTGAAATTATCCGTCAGACGGTAAAGGCAATCGACAAACCGGTCACAGTCAAGATCCGCAAGGGTTTTGATGATGAGCATGTGAATGCAGTAGAGATGGCGAAAATTGCGGAAGACGCGGGTGCGGCAGCAGTTGCGGTGCATGGGCGGACGCGTGAGCAGTTCTACTCCGGCAGGGCGGACTGGGATATCATAAGGCAGGTAAAAGAAGCGGTTTCAATACCGGTGATCGGCAACGGAGACTTGCTGACAGCGGAAGATGTGATCGCAATGGAGGCACAGACCGGATGCGATGGATTTATGATTGCGCGCGGCGCACAGGGTAATCCATGGATTTTCCGGCAAATCCTGCATTACTTTGAGACCGGCGAACATCTGGCGAAGCCGACACTCGAAGAAGTCACACAGATGATCCTGCGGCATGCGCGTATGATGCTCGAATTTAAAGGTGAATATATCGGCATCCGTGAGATCCGTAAACACGCGGCGTGGTATACCGCAGGTTATCCGAATTCGGCACGTCTTCGCGTAGCAATCAACAATGTGGAATCGTTTGAAGCACTGGAAGAATTGCTTATGAACAATCTGGAAGAGCGGTTATAAGAGGACGCGTGTGGATAAAACTACGGAAATGACCGGAAACGTTGATAAATCTTGACATTATACGGTTCATTGGGTATAATACCTTAGTTAATTTATAGCAATAAATAGGTTTTTCAAAATATATTAAAGCGGGGTAAAGGAAATGGATAAGAAAAATATCTTAACTTACGAAGGACTCAAAAGACTGGAAGATGAGTTACAGGATCTGAAAGTTGTAAAGCGTAGAGAGATCGCGCAGAAGATTAAGGAAGCCCGCGAGCAGGGTGACTTATCAGAGAACGCTGAGTACGATGCTGCCAAGGATGAGCAGAGAGATATCGAGGCTCGTATTGAGGAGATTGAGAAGATCCTTAAGAATGCAGAAGTCGTTGTTGAGGAAGAGGTTGACTTAGAGAAGATCAGCATCGGATGTAAGGTAAAGATCCTTGATTGCGAATTCGATGAGGAATTAGAGTACAAGATCGTTGGTTCGACAGAGGCCAACAGCTTAAAAGGCAAGATCAGTAACGAGTCACCGGTAGGTCGTGCGTTGCTCGGCAAGAAGGTTGGCGAGACAATTACCGTAGAGACAGAAGCTGGAGAGTTATCTTACAAGGTACTTGAGATCCAGAGATCAACAGTAGAAGATTAAGAGAGGAATAGAAGATGGCGGGAAATAATAACGCAAATCAGGGACAACAGGATGTCAATCAGCTGCTTCAGGTTCGCCGCGAGAAGTTAGCGAATCTGCAGGCCGCAGGACAGGATCCATTTCAGATTACAAAATATGACGTAACACACCACACCTCCGATGTGAAGGAAGTTTATACCGCACACGAGGAGAAGCTTCTTGCTGGAAGAGTCGCACCAAGCACAGAGGGCTTAGAAGAGGCTGATGCAAGAGAAGTTATAAAGCAGGAATATGAAGCAAGACGCGCGATCATGGACGCATCTCCGATCGAGGTATCGATCGCCGGACGTATGATGTTCAAGCGTGTTATGGGTAAAGCTTCGTTCGCCAACATTCAGGACCTTAAGGGAAGCATTCAGATCTATGTTGCCCGCGATTCCATCGGCGAAGATTTATATGCAACCTTCAAGAAATCTGATATCGGTGATATCTGGGGCGTAAAAGGCTATGCATTCCGTACCAAGACAGGAGAGATTTCCATCCACGCAGAGGAGATGACACTTCTTTCTAAGTCATTACAGATCCTTCCGGAGAAGTTCCATGGACTGACTGACACGGACATGCGTTACCGTCAGAGATACATTGACCTGATCATGAATCAGGAGAGCAAGGAAGTATTTATCAAGAGATCCAAGATCATCAAGGAAATCCGTAACTTCTTGGCGGACCGTGACTTTATCGAAGTTGAGACACCGATGCTTGTTGCAAATGCAGGTGGTGCCGCAGCAAGACCGTTCGAGACACATTATAATGCGTTAAACGAGGATGTTAAGCTTCGTATTTCTCTTGAGCTTTACTTAAAGAGACTGATCGTCGGTGGACTTGAGCGTGTATACGAGATCGGACGCGTTTTCCGTAACGAGGGTGTTGATACTCGTCATAATCCTGAGTTTACACTTATGGAGTTATATCAGGCATACACAGACTACGAAGGCATGATGGAGCTGACCGAGTCTATGTTCCGTTATCTTGCAGAGAAGGTTTGCGGAAGCACCAAGATCAGCTACAACGGCGTGGAGATCGACCTCGGAAAGCCATTCGCACGTCTGACCATGAACGATGCCATCAAGAAATATACGGGAATCGATTTCGATCAGGTTCCGGATGATGCAGCAGCCAAGAAGCTTGCGGACGAGCATCATATTGCTTATGAGGAACGCCACAAGAAGGGTGATATCATCAACCTCTTCTTTGAGGAATATTGCGAGAAGGAGCTGATTCAACCGACATTCATTATGGATCATCCGATCGAGATCTCTCCGCTTACCAAGAAAAAGCCAAGCGACCCTACAAAGGTAGAGCGTTTCGAGTTATTCTGTAATACATGGGAGATGTGTAACGCATACTCCGAGCTGAACGATCCAATCGATCAGCGTGAGCGTTTCGCTGCACAGGATGCGAACGCAGCAGCCGGTGATGACGAGGCAGAGCACACAGACGAAGATTTCCTGAATGCACTGGAGATCGGTATGCCGCCTACAGGTGGTATCGGATATGGAATCGACCGTCTTGTTATGTTGCTGACAGATAGTCAGGCAATCCGTGATGTACTTCTGTTCCCGACAATGAAGTCACTCGATTCTGACAAGAAGGCTTCCAAGTCTTCTGATGCAGACGCAGAGGCACCTGCCGGAGACAACAACGGATTCTTTACAGCAAACGAGAAGATTGATTTCTCTAACGTAAAGGTTGAGCCTTTATTTGAGGAAGAAGTTGATTTCGATACATTCAGCAAGTCTGATTTCCGTGCCGTAAAGGTTAAGGAATGTGTAGCCGTACCGAAGTCCAAGAAACTGTTGCAGTTCACACTTGACGATGGAACAGGCACAGACCGTACGATTTTAAGCGGAATTCACGCATATTATGAGCCGGAAGAGTTAGTTGGTAAGACACTTATTGCTATCACAAACCTTCCACCAAGAAAGATGATGGGAATTGAATCCTGCGGTATGTTACTTTCCGCAGTAAACAATCTCAAGGATTCCGAGGATGAAGAGCTTCATCTGCTGATGGTTGATAACCATATTCCTGCTGGTGCAAAGCTTTACTAAAAACGTGATGTACCTTATTGGTGAAAATTTGTAAAATTACAAAAATACGCTAATTTTACGCCAAACGATGCAGAGTTTGATGTAAGAAAACAATATAATGATGTGGAATCAGACGATATGACATAGAAGCCCCATTGGATAGAGAAATCTGTCTGATGGGGCTTAATTACATATAGAACAAAGATTTTAATAATAAAGGAGAATTTGAGGATGCAGAATTATGATGGTCAATTTAAACTAAATGGACAGGAATATTTTTATAGAGCAAAGGATGACAGTGGAAGTTCAAAAATTACAAGGGTTAATAATGAAGAACATCATTACCGAATGGTTGAAATACACCTTCTTTTTTTATACTCATTTTTAAGGAGGTGGTGTCAAAAAGCATACACAAATACCGGGACGTTCCATAAAGGAATATCCATAGATTTCGGGACTGCTTAGCAGTCCTTTTTTTGTAGTTTCAAAAAGTACACATTTCAGGACTAAGGAAGGAGCTAATATCATGAAGAGATATGGTTATCACAGAACAAGTACAAGAGAACAGCATTTAGACAGAGGCATCAAGGAGATTACAACCTATTGTGAGCAGAACAATCTGGAACTGGAAAAGATATTTACTGACCAGCAGACAGGAAAGAATTTTAATCTCCAAGATATCAGGTATTGAAAGAGGATGTATTAAGAGCAGGTGATGTGTGTATTTGACAGGCAGGGCAAGACAGAGCTGATGGAGGACATCAGACGGGTAATGCCGCACATAAAGGACAGCGATATGGAGGAGCTTGCAGAGCAGGTGTTAGGAAAGCTCCAGAGCATGACCGATGAGAAATTTGCAGAAATTTGGAAGCGGCAGAATGAATGGGAGTCGGTACTAGCAAAATTCGACACCACATGATATAATGTTTTTCAGTCAGATTAGAGCAGTAGGGATAGTCTTGCGGTTGTCCTTTCTGGAAACAGAAAGGAGGTCGGTATGGATACTTTAGAAGTGCTTACACTTTTACTGGTTGTATTTGCAGCCTTGACATACATAGACAATAAACATAACCGCAAATAAACGGAAAGGCTATCCTCTACGCCAATAGGGGATAGCCTGTAATCCGTTAACAAACTTAACGCTTTATAAGTTTCCGATTGTGCAACCGTTGGACACTCCAATATCCTTCGGTTTTCTAATCTGATTATAAACCAGCCTTGCGGATTTTGCAAGAGGTTTAGGATAGGGGTGCCTTGCGCACCTCTATTTTTTTGCCAATTTACAGGTTCGGAGTATCTTTTTTCTCCTGTTGTTCCTGTGCCGGATCGGGCTGCGTCCGTCCGAGATACTGATTGAGATTTTCCTGTTTCCGTTTCAGCTCACGCACTTCCTTTTCACAATCCTTATAGGTGGAAGTTAGCTCACTTTTCTGCTTCAT
>OGEU01000084.1_pt1 | contig 96492 bp, 79 predicted proteins | sample 1570651 | NCBI WGS metagenome assembly OGEU01 (sample SAMEA2582129, study PRJEB24529) | metagenome | biome: Human gut stool | place: China | collected 2011 | reverse complement strand
TAGAGCCTTTTTCCAAGCCATTCCACCGGGTACAGAACATACGGGAGTTATAAACCGTGTGCTGATCGGTCATGAGTTTTCCGGCATTGGTCAGGAGTCCATTTTTATCAGTCAAACCAAAGGAAACATAATCGGATGGCTCAAAGCGGAGACCAGTCCGTTCCAGATAGGTTGCTTCCAGAAGTGTAAAGCTGTAATCCTTTTTTACCGCATCTGTTGTTAGGGTATCAAAGGACTGATTGGTTCCCTTTAAGATCAGTTCATTCACAATGTAATCCGGGGCAATTACGCTTTCATTTCCAACACGGATATATGCTTCCATCACGCCGTCTGACTTGTAATAATATGGGGTGCTGCGGCCGGGAGAAACCTCCAGAGCTAATAGATTTTTACCATCTTCCTGTAATGGTTTTAAGATAAACTGAGGTAATGCCGTCGCTCGACAGTCTGGTGGAGCTGTCGGGGCTTCTTCAGATAGGTGTTGATGAACTGCTGTGCATAAATGACAACGACAATGGGGATATTGACCCGGATAATATATTTGTCGACAGGAGCAGGGAATATGTACTCAAGCTTATGACGACAGGACAGTTTCCAATAGCTGTCGACCGGGTGTTTTATCAGTTGTCGCCCGGGTGTTTTATCAGTTGTCGCCCGATGAGAGAATGAGGGTTCTGCAGAGCATGAAGAACAGGCATTGTAAGATTGACCACGATTTGTTTGTCAAGCTGACTGTTGCGGAACAGCAGTTGGTTAGAAGAGGAGGATTTGATTATGAAGATTAATTTAAAAAAGATGCTTCCGTATTTTGAAGATGAGGAGCTTATGGAGATATATGAAAAAATTGCAGAGAGTCCGGACGGAGAGTTTGAGGGGGTTACGGTACATGATATACTCACACTTATTGATGATGTAGATGAGCTGTTTTTCAGGGCTGTTGAAATGGGAAAAGATATATCGGAATATCTGCCGTATGTGTCGGACGAGGGCTTTCACAAGCTGATTGAGGGCTGCGTGAATGACAAATATGACGTAAATCTTGATGACATATATCCATTTCTTCCGGAGGAGGAGCTGAAGCTGCTCTTGAAGAAACTGTTAAACAAATAAATTTATAAAACAATTAACTTTATAAAACAAATTAGTCTGTAAAATAAATTTGTTTGTATAAATTTTGGGATTGGTATAGAATGGTGGTGCGAAAACAAAATACAGCCATAAGGAGGAACCATGTTATGATAAAATTCAGGGACGGCTTTTATGCCGACGTGCGTACCGAAGATCGCAGCCATACCACGATTTCGTACAAAGCGGGCATTCTTGAGGAAATGAGAACGCGTGTGGAGTGCAGGGCATTTTTGAGGGTGTATGACGGCAGGATGTGGTATTATGCATCGGTGACGGATTTGGAGAATTTACAGAAAACGCTGGACGGTCTTTATGATGCCGCCACGCCGAATGCTCAGATTTTGGATGATCAGGTTGTACGCCTTTTTGAGCGCAACAAGGATACGCTGATGTGTTTTGCGGACTGCTCCGTGAGGGATATTCCGGCGAAGGAAAAACAGAATCTTTTGTTGTCGTATCTGCCATTGCTGTCCGAGGATAGCTGTGTCTCAATGCCGCAGGGCACATACCTTGACCGCAACAGTCTGTTCCATTTTCAGTCAAGCCTTGGTGCGGATATCACATATGATTATCAGACCTGCGGATTATCCTTTTACTGCGATATGACAGAAGGAGAAAAGAAATTTTCCGGGCACTGGCAGAAGGGCTGTACACATTTTGACGAATTGAAGGGATTGGACGATGAAATTCGTAGCGCAATGACAGAGCAGACAGCGTTCATGCGTAATTCCGTTCCTGTGGTTTCGGGCAGGTATCCTGTGGTTCTTTCTCCGGAGGCGGCAGGCGTGTTTGCACATGAGTCCTTCGGACATAAGTCTGAATCGGATTTCATGCTCTCCGATGAAACCATGCGCGATGAATGGCAGCTAGGGAAAAAAGTGGGTTCGCCTATTTTGTCCATTGCCGAGAGCGGATTGGTTCCGGGATGTGGTTATGTACCGTATGATGATGAGGGCACACGCGCCCGCAAGAATTATCTGATTAAGGACGGAGTATTGGCTGGAAGGCTGCACAGCGCCCAGACCGCAGCAGCACTTGACGAAGCTCTGACAGGCAATGCCCGCGCAATCGACTGTACCTTTGAGCCAATCGTGCGTATGACTACTACATATATTGAGGGCGGAGACCTGGATTTTGACCAGCTTATTGCGCCTATAAAGAAGGGATATTTTATAAAGACAATCAGCCACGGAAGCGGCATGAGCACCTTTACGATAGCACCGAGTCTTGCCTATGAGATAGTTGACGGCAGGCTTGGGCAGCCTGTACAGATAAGTGTGCTGACGGGGTCTGTTTTTGAAACACTTGGCCTGATTGACGGACTGACACGCGATGTGAAGCTGCTGTCATTTGTGACCGGCGGCTGTGGAAAGATGGAGCAGATGAATCTGCCTGTTGGCTTTGGCGGGCCTTATGTCCGTGTTTCATCAATGAATGTACAGTGAGGTGATTAGCATGCAAAAAGAGTTTATTATTAAAACAAGTCGTTCCGTCACACTTAATGTAACTGGCGGCAAAATCGACAGCTTCCGCGAAAAGGAGGAGACGACGGGCACAGTCCGCGTGTATGAAAACGGATGCATCGGCATTGCCGGGTGTCTTGGAACACCGGACGAGCAGAAATTGACAGAAAAAGCCATGGAGGCTCTCACACTTGGTATTCCGTATCCATGCAAGCTGGACGGAGCCCTGGAGCAGGAAAGCCTGCATGAGGAGGAAATTATTCACGTGTCTGATTTTATTCCTACAATGCAGAGTTTTCTGGATCGCCTTGGTGAGGTCTGTCCGAAGTTTGCTTTTTCAAATAAAATCAGCCTGAATTACCAGAAGACCGAGTATCGCAATTCGTTGGGACGGCATCTGACAAGTGCTGAACGCAATGTGAGTATCAGTTTACTTGCACAAAACAAAGGCTCAGGCAATTTGTTTGACACTGTGTTCAGTTACAAGGGAAATCATTTTGATGCTGATGAGCTGCTCTCGCGGTTTAAAAAAGAATATGATGCGTTTTATATACCTGCCGATATTGCTTCCGGAAGATATCCTGTTGTGATGGATACCGCCGATTTGTTCGGCACATTTTTGCAGCATTTTGTGGCGGAGATGTATGTTTCAGGAGCATCGCTGCTTAGCGGTAAGCTGGGACAGAAGGCATTTTCGGACAAGCTTTCATTCAAAAACGATATGAATCCTGCGACAAACTCGGGAGTTTGTTTTTTTGATGATGAAGGGTGCGTAGCGCCTGACCTGCGTCCGACGCTGATTGACAAAGGAACCTTGACAGGAGTCCTGACCACAAAGAAATCATCGGCTCAATTTAATCTGCCTGACCTGGGAACGGCAGTTGCCGGTTACGACGGTGTTCCGGGTCTTGGCTTTAATCGGTTTTACATAGAACCGACTGCTCCTGCCTTAAGCGCGCTAGTTCCTGGAAAGGTTGTGTATGTTGTTGTGACCTCGGGAGGTGATGTCACACCGGGAGGTCATTTTGCTGCACCTGTACAGATGGCATATCTTATGGAAAACGGCAGGCTTATCGGACGGCTTCCTGACCTGAATATCAGCGGCAATTTCTATGAGCTACTCGGCGATGACTATATTGGTGCCGTTACGGGAGCCCCGGGCCCTGACAGCATGCTGTGTGCGGTGACTATGGAGGTACAAAAATAAATACCCGTGGTGATATTTTATATAATTGGTGTAAAATTATTATATATTCACGTTTGTGATTATATATAGAGTGCTTTGATGCGTATCTGGAATTTGCACATAAAAATGAAATATAACAACACATAGAATAAAATAAGAGAAATACGAAAAAAATATAACAGGCCTGCCTGCAATGGATTGTTCTTTCAATTCAGTCCATCGCAGACAAGCCTGTTGTTATATATTACTTCCTGTAACTGTATAATATATACTGCAGGAATGACGGATAATTTTTATGCTGGTTCTCTAGTCACGGCCAAAAATATCGCGGGTATATACCTTGCCGCTGACATCATCAAGGCACGGAGAATATCTGTTAGCTATTATGGCGTTAGAAATGGTTTTAAATTCATTCAGGTTATTTATAACTTTGCAGTCTGAGAAAATCGAACCATCCGGAAGCGTCGGCTCATATATTATAATAGAGGCTCCTTTGGCTTTTAGTTGTTTCATTACTCCCTGAATTGCAGACTGTCTAAAGTTGTCGGAATTGCTTTTCATGGTCAGACGGTATACTCCTATTATAATTTCTTTTCCGGATGAGCCGTCTGCTGCATCAGTCTCTGCAAGTTCCATGACGCGGTCTGCAATAAAAGTCTTTCTTGTGTGGTTGGATTCGACAATTGCTGTAATCATATTTTGCGGTATATCCTGAAAGTTGGCGAGCAGCTGTTTTGTGTCCTTCGGGAGACAGTATCCGCCATATCCGAATGATGGATTGTTATAATGTGTTCCTATACGCGGATCGAGACATATACCATTTATTATATCGGCAGAGTTAAGACCCTTGGATTCGGCATAGGTATCAAGCTCATTAAAGTAGGAGACACGGAGTGCCAGATAGGTATTGGCAAAAAGCTTCACAGCCTCAGCTTCTGTAAAGCCCATAAAGAGAGTGTCAATGTTGTCCTTGAGTGCGCCCTGTTTTAGCAATGCTGCAAAAAGATGGGCTTTCTCTTCACATGTGCTGTCACATGAAACTATTATCCGTGATGGATACAGGTTGTCATACAGTGCTTTTGATTCTCTTAAAAATTCAGGACTGAATATGATATTATTTGTGTGGTATTTTTTTCGGATACCTTCGGTATAGCCTACAGGTATTGTCGATTTTATAACAATAGCAGCATCGGGATTGGTTTTAAGCACAAGCTCAAGAATTGATTCTACGGCTGAGCAGTCAAAGAAATTCCTGCTGCTGTCATAGTCCGTGGAGGCCGCTATTATGATGAAGTCGGCATTCTTATATGCTGAGATGGCATCGGTGGAAGCAGTAAGATCCAGTTCCTTTTCCGATAAATATTTTTCAATATAATCATCATGTATAGGAGACCGGCGGTTGTTAATCAGCTCTACCTTCTCAGGAACAATGTCCACAGCTGTGACGTGGTTGTGCTGCGCGAGCAGCACAGCAAGTGATAGACCGACATATCCGGTACCTGCAATTGCAATATTGTACTTATGGTTGTTAATATAGTCTGAAGTGAATTTTTTCATAATGGCAATCCTCCATATACATCCAATTGTTAAGATGATAACAAGCTCCTCCTGAAAAGTCAATGTTCAATAATTTCATGAGAGTCTGCCGCATACGTTAAAGGTGCCGGGTCTGCCACTGCTGCAGGATGTTTCGATACAGCATAGTGTGTTTTATTCTTGGCTAACTGCGTTTTTTATGGTATACTCTATAAAGTGCAGAAGTATATCAGCATTTGGTTATATATTATAGAAAATTTATAGTCGAGGTAGAAGATGAAAAGAATTCTTGTAGCAGGTGGAGCCGGATTCATTGGTTCGAATCTTTGCAGGCGCTTAATTGATGATGGAGATGCATATGTTATATGCTGTGATAATCTTTACACGGGGAGCAGGGCTAATATAGAGAGGCTGTCAGGGTGTGACAGGTTCGAGTTCATTGAGCATGATATAACGGAGCCGCTTGACATAGATGGCATAGACGAGATTTATAATCTTGCATGTCCGGCAAGTCCTAAGCACTATCAGAAGTCACCGGTATATACGATAAAAACCAATGTGTTAGGAATAATTAATCTGCTTGAGCTTGCAGTTAAAAATAATGCTAAGCTTATGCAGTTTTCAACAAGCGAGGTGTATGGAAACCCTCTTGAGCATCCCCAGACGGAGAGATATTTTGGCAACGTGAATCCTATAGGAATAAGATCATGCTATGATGAGGGCAAGAGATGCGCAGAGACCTTATGCTTTGACTATATGAGGGAATATGGTGCACGTATAAAGGTTATAAGAATTTTCAATACCTATGGACCGAATATGTCGATGGATGACGGACGTGTTGTTTCCAATTTTATCGTGCAGGCTCTGAACGGAGAGAATATAACAATATATGGTGACGGAAGCCAGACGCGTTCTTTCTGCTATGTGGATGATCTGGTTGAGGGAATTGTGAGGGTAATGGCGACCGGTGATGAGGTACATGGTCCGGTTAATCTTGGAAATCCTGAGGAATTCACTATAAAAGAGCTTGCGGATATGGTTGTGTCCATGATAGATACGGACTCAAGGATAGAGTATGTTGAACTTCCAAGTGATGACCCTGTAAGACGTCGTCCGGATATTTCGCTGGCAGCGAGGATAGCAGATGGCTGGAAACCGGAGGTTCATTTATCAGAGGGAATTACCAATACAATAAAGTATTTTAAAGACATTTTGTAAAAGCAGGTGATGCCGGCAGGCTGCATGTATTTAATCACGTTGCAACGGAGCCTGCAGTCTGACCGGTGTGAAGGCTGCTTTCTATCTATAAAATCTGATATATCATTATTTTTGCAATACACGAAATTCGGTTGGTGTAATTCCCTCCGATTTCTTGAAAAGTGAACAAAAGTAGCTCAGGTCATTAAAGCCTGTGCTCGCTGCAATCTCCTTCAGGGTCATTTCTTTTGACGATAGAAGGAGATTTTTTGCTTTACTTATGCGGTAGCTGTTGATGTATTCGACAGGCCGCAGCTGGTAGGTTTTTTTGAACAGGCGGCACAGATGCTGCGGTGACGTATGCGCAATATCCGAGAGTGCGGTTAGCGGGATGTCGTCCGGATAATTCTTCTCTATATAAGCGATGACCTCGGACAGCCGGACAGCCTTTGTGTCATGCAGTTTCACATTTTCCCTGTTATCGCAGATGCATTCAGGATACTCAAGCAGAAAGTGGTATAGCTGCAGAGCTACATCGTTGTTGTTGAGCAGTCCGCTCTGTCCGGCAGATGCGTAAAGGGTGTTGAAAAGATACATCAGGCGGTCGAATGAGCGGATATAGAACAGCTTGTGCGTTGTGAAGCCGGCAAGCTGTGGGAGCATATCACATCCGGCACCGGAAAAACGCACCCAGTAGGTCGACCATGGCTCCCTGATGGCATGGTATTCGTGTGCAGCATCAGGCTTTAGCAGGACACCCATACCTGCGGTAATGTGATATTCGTGCCCATCAACTGTGAACAGCCCTTCACCGGCTATGCAGTAGAGAAGCTGGTAGTCAGGGAGTCCATCCGGTCTGACGCAGGGATGCTGGTTTACCAGCGAGCCGATGTGTACGAGGTAAAATGGGTAATCAGGGAGCTTATTTGTATTTATCAGGAAAAGCATTTTATCAGTAATATCTATATTCTTCATCATGTTCAAATCCTTATATAACAGCAAAATTCTTAGATTGAAAAAAACGAGATTGTGTATATTATGAAATTACAGGGTGGCGGCAATATATTTTAATACGCAATCGGAAATGGGGTGTCTTTGTTTAACATGTTATATCAAAAAAACAGCAATTACAAGGGATATAAAATAAAAGGTTATATTTTAGGTGATTATGTTTATAGAATATGTTCTGACACCGGAATCATTTAATATAACCATATATAAAATGGAGGAGGAAATATGAAGCGGAAAACATGCCTCAACAATGGCTGGCAGTTCCTTGAAAAGGAATACAGCGAAGAAAATCTACAATGTCCGGATGGGGAGTATATGCCGGTAAGGCTCCCGCACGATTACCTGATTTATGATGTGGGGAATCTGTACAGGGACTCTGTTGGCTGGTATAGGAGGAAGCTCATGTATGTGCCGGATGGGCTTGAGAGGGTGCTCTTTTTTGAAGGGATTTATATGGATTCGGAGGTGTTTGTAAACGGCAGGTCGGCAGGAACCTGGAAGTACGGCTATTCATCCTTTGAGGTGGATATAACACCATACCTTGAGGCGGGCGAGAATGAGCTTCTGGTCAGGGTTGTGCACCGGTCGCCGAACAGCAGGTGGTATTCGGGTGCAGGTATATACAGGAGTGTCTATCTGATAGAGCGCGAAAGCACGCATATAGAGCCATTCGGACTGTACATAACGCCGGTGAAGCGAGCGGCTTCAGATATTTGGGACGTGGAAGTCGAGGTGGAGGCAGCGCAGGGTGCAGATGATGAAAAGCCGTTTGATTCTATAAGATATATCATCACGCAGAAGAACGGAAAACATGATATGCGGAGCAATGAGGAGGATTCTTTATGTATTATATTTAACCAGCTAATAGGTGAAAAAAGCAATATATACCGCCACACCTTTGAAATCACAGCCCCAAAGCTATGGGACATCTATTGCGGAAATCTCTATGAACTCAGGGCGGAGCTTATTAAGGCGGGAGAGGTTTTTGACTATGAACAGTCGGTGTTCGGCTTCAGGACAATAGAGATAGATTCCGATAAGGGTTTCTTACTAAATGGAAGACATGTGAAGATAAAGGGCTCCTGCGAGCACCACGGCTTTGGCTGTCTGGGGGCGGCTGTCAACAAGTCGGCGGTGAGAAGAAAGCTTGAGGGTCTGAAACGGATGGGCGTAAATGCCATAAGGACAGCACACAATATGCCTTCTGTTGAGTTTATGGAGCTGGCTGATGAGATGGGTTTTCTTGTCGATTCAGAGGCATTTGACATGTGGGGGCACACTAAGACAAAGTATGACTACGGAAGATTTTTTGCGGAGAGTGCGAAGAAGGATGTGGAGAGCTGGATAAGGCGCGACAGGAACCACCCAAGTATTATCATGTGGAGCGTCGGAAACGAGATATATGATATGCATGCGGGGGACGAAGGGCTGGCGGAGCTTGTCATGCTGTTGGGGGAGGTTAAAAAGCATGACCCGAAAAAACACGCTTTCACTACCTTTGCCTCTAACTACATGAGATGGGAAAACACGCAGAAATGTGCCGGTCTGGTCGACGCTGTGGGCTACAACTATGGTGAATATCTCTACGAGGAGCACCATGCAAAGCATCCGGACTGGGTGATATACGGAAGTGAAACGTCATCAATGCTTGCGAGCAGGGGAGTATATCATTTTCCTATAGAGACAAGTACCTTATGCGATACAGATGAGCAGTGTTCGGCGCTTGGCAACTGCAGTGCGGGATGGGGTGCGCACAGCTATACGGACAATATAATAGCGGACAGGGACGCCGGGTTCAGTCTTGGACAGTTTATCTGGGCGGGAGTGGATTACTTTGGCGAGCCGACACCGTACCACACGCGCAACAGCTACTTCGGGCAGATGGACACGGCAGGGTTTGAGAAGGATTCCTACTATATTTATCAGGCGGAATGGACATCATTTAAGGAAAATCCGATGGTTCATGTTTTCCCTCACTGGGACTTCAATCCGGGACAGCTGGTCGACGTGTGCGTGTGCTCCAATGCTCCTATAGTGGAACTGTTTGTAAATGGAATGAGTATGGGAAGAAAAGTAATTGACCATGCGCATGGCACGGAGCTTGTGCCGCACTGGAAGGTGCCTTATGAAAAGGGATATGTTGAGGCTGTCGCGTATGATGAAGCCGGAAATGAGCTTGCAAGGCAGATGAGACACTCATTTTCCGATGCTGACAGACTTGTAATTGAGGCGGACAGGCGGCAGATGGAAAATCGATATGGTGAGCTGATTTTTGTGGAGATAGGTGCGCTTGATAAGGACGGTTATACAGTAGATAATGCCAACAACCGCGTTGAGATAAAGGTGACGGGAGCAGGGAGGCTTGTCGGGCTTGACAATGGAGACAGCACGGATTTTGACCAGGTCAAGACTTCTTCGAGGAGACTTTTTGGCGGAAAGCTGCTGGCGGTCATCGCGCCTGTTGAAGGTGTGACCGGAAAGATAACTGTGACAGCGGAGGCAGAAGGGCTTTGGGCTGCTTCAATTGATTTATGCGTTACAGATGACAAAAATATGTGTGATGAACATTTAACACAGAGCTGTATATGTACCGACAAAAATAATATGGCAGAGGATATGTCAGAAAACAGCTTTCAGCTTTCCGAAGACGCTGGGAAGCGAAATCATACCCGCAATGCCGAAGAGCCGATGGATTCGGTATATTCAGAAAATGAAATACCGATAAGAAAGGTCGAGCTTACAGCAGAGACATTCACATTGAGTGCGGACAAGAGCTCAGTCAAGGTACACTGGAAGCTTTATCCTGAGAATGCCACATACAGGGATTTGAAATGGAGCATAACAGATACTACGGGTATAGCAATCAAATCGGCGACGGTCATTCAACAAGGTGAGCCGGATGAAGTTATTATTAAAACGGAGACTGGGAAAGCACCGGATAAAATGGAGGCTGCGGAAGCACAGGTTAAAATGGAAGCCGTGGATATGCTTAGCGAGGGCTATGTAACTGTGAACGCTGCCGGTGACGGAAGCTTTTATTTAAGGTGCGATGCTTACAATGGAAGGACGGCGGCTGGTGTAAGGTCAAGCCTTGAATTTACGGCGGCTGGAATCGGGCCGGCATACATTGACCCTTATGAGCCTGTGAGTGCGGGACTCTGCCTTGAAAGACCGCATGGACTGAGCGAGGGGGTTGGGCACGGAGTAAGATTTCTGGGGAAGGAAAAGACAAAAATCAGCTTTGGCGCAATGGATTTCGGTGTGAACGGCTCAGAGCAGCTACAGATGTATCTCTTTAAGTATTATCCGGGAGCGGTGAAATTAAGAATATATCTTGACGATGACAGCAAGAGTATTCTGGACGCGGAGTTTGATGAGAGTGCCGGCTGGCTTGAGTTTAAGAAAGCAGAGTACAGGCTCTCGGAAAGAATAAAGGGCATACACCATATCAGCATTGAGAGCGAGGATAATTTCCAGCTCAACAGTTTCTCATTTGTGCCTGTGCTTCACGGCTTTGACCGTATAAATGCCGCAGATTATGATGAGATTTTCGGTGACAGCTACAAGGTGGACGGCACGGCTGTAACAGGCATAGGAAACAATGTGTCAATCATCTACAGGCGCCTCAATATGGGTGCACAGTCCGCAGATAAAATAAAAATCTGTGGAAGGACTGCAAATGCCAAGGATTCAATCCGGTTAAAAATAGACTGCGCCGGAACGGAGCGGACGGAACTGATTGAATTTGAAGAGAGTGCAGCTTACGTAGAACGTGAGTTTAATATTGCGCCTGTCGGAGGGGAGATAACGGTGACCCTCCTGTACCTTCCGGGCTGCAATTTCGACCTAGAGTGGTTCAGATTTTTACAGGAATAAAAAACAGGTGTCAAGACAGGCTTGAAAATATACATTTTCGTATGAATTAACCTGCTTTGACACCATAGTTTTCAGGTTCTACAGTGAATATGTCATAGCTTTCACGGAACTTACGTGCGCTTCAGAAAAAATATTTTTGCGGCAAAATAGTAAATACCGTTATCTCTTCCGCAGAACTTATGAACATCCCATAAAGGAACCGCTTTCGCAGTCCTACAGCAGATGTGCCCTCATTTCCTCCGGTGAGAGTGGTGAAAGGTCTGCAGGCGCTACATCGAATACTGTCTTGCAGCCGCTTATTCCGCGCTTGTTCATGCGGTAAGCTGCCCTTGCGTAAGCGACAAGCACACAGGATGTGAACTCAGGGTTGGAGTCGAGCTTTAAGCTGTACTCAATCACATGGTTGTGCTCACCATTTAAGCCGGTCTTTCCGGTGCGGAGAACGAAGCCGCCATGAGGAATGCCTGCGTGATCGCGCTTTAATTCCTCCTCAGATATAAAGTGGACTGTGGTGTCATAGTCTGCGAAGTAGTTAGGCATTGTCTTGATTGCTGTCTCTATTGCTGCCTTGTCTGCGCCCTCCTCAGCTACAACGAAGCACTCTCTTGTGTGCTTTTCCCTTGTGGTGAGTTCAGGATTCCTGCAGGCGCGAACGGCTTCAAGAGCGGACTCAACAGGGATTGTATACTGCTTGGCATCCTTGACACCCGGTATTCTTCTGATTGCATCCGAGTGTCCCTGGCTTACACCCTTGCCCCAGAAGGTGTAGTCATTTCCATCGCGGAGGATTGCGTTGGCATAGAGACGGTTGAGTGAGAACATACCCGGATCCCAGCCTACGGATATCATAGCGATATGACCGCTTTCGGTGGCAGCGGCATCAACATCTGCGAAATGCTCAGGGATACGTGCGTGTGTGTCGAAGCTGTCAACAACATTAAAATATTTCGCATACTCAGGTGTCTGTTTAGGAAGGTCTGTTGCAGAGCCGCCGCAGAGCATTAGGACGTCAAGCTTATCCTTCATTTCAGGGAGCATGTCTGCCGGATAGACAGGTACATTTGTCGCAGGTGTAACAGTCTCAGGGTTTCTTCTTGTGAAGATTCCTACGAGCTCCATATCATCATTCTGTCTTATGGCACATTCAATGCCGCGTCCAAGGTTTCCATAACCTAAGATACCTATTCTGATTGTCATATATTTTCTCCTTGATAATAAAATTATGCTGTGGTCTTATGTATTCCCACAACCTGTAACCTTAAATTGCTTTAATATTATAACGTATTGATGTCAAAAATGCAATTAAAGTTAGACTAATCTAACAAAAAAATCCATGGGACATATTTAGCAGGCTCATGCATAAGATTTTAATTGTATATTTTGATGTAATGCAATATAATAATCTATGTATGTATTTTTATGTGTACGTGAATTGTGATATCAGATGGGAGAATCATTATGTCATGGATTGAGAATATGAGCATAAATATATTTCCGATGGTTCTTGTCATGGTTGTTTTTGTCAGCAACAGATTTAAGTTTGGAAAGACAATCAGTGCAAGAGTATTCGACCTGATCATTGTGTTTGATTTTTTCCTTATGCTTGTAGATATCGTAGGGGTTGCCGCGAATGATGCCATGTTTACCGGCATTGCCGGGAGCGTGTGGATTATAAATGTTGTAAGAATGCTTCTCACGGTGCTGCTTACAGGTACCTGGTTTATATATGTATGCCTTAAAATATCAATGGATGGTGCGGACAGAAGAGTGTGGGCTGCGGTGTATGCGTCATTATCGCTGATGGCAATAGTATGCTTTGTGGTGTTGCTTATACCGCATAGTTATCTGGGTGCCTATGGACTTCAGAATGCCGGAAGGGGGCTAAGGGTATGCTATCGCGGAATCAGTTATTATGGTATTGCCATGTTTGCATGCAGTGCGGCGGTAGCGGTGTATGGGATTGTGCACGAAAGAGATAAAGAGCTTAGAAGATTGTGTATATATCTTATGCTGTTTAGTGCACTGCCTGTTTTGGGAGTGGTTCTCCAGAGCATTAACCAGAACTTGAGAACTTCTTCACCATGCCTTTCGCTGGCGGTTCTGTATGTGTATTTGACAATGCAGAACAAGAAGGTCATAACGGACGGACTTACCGGGATAAATAATAGACGTGAGCTGGATGCTTACCTTGAGAGAAGGCTGAAGCAGCGGACAGAATGGGGAATGCTCCTCATAGATGTGGATGATTTTAAGAAGATAAATGATACAATAGGACATAAAATAGGAGACGAGGCATTATGGCATGTCGCTGATATTCTTCGTACTGAATTTTCGGGGGATGGCTGCTTTGTGGCAAGATACGGAGGGGATGAATTTGTTATATGTGGCGAATGGAAGAACAGGGCTGAGTTAGAGCAGTGCATTGCATCAATTCAGAAGAGAGTGGACAGCTTTAATATGGAAAAGGAAAGGAATTATAAGCTTTCACTGAGCGTTGGAGCGGCATTGTGGAGCGAGTGTGCAGACAGTGAAGCATCTATAGTTGAACTTGCCGATAGGAGCATGTATAAGCAGAAACAGATACATAAGGAACGGAGGAACGCCGGTAGTGAGCAATATAGTATATATTCAGGTTAGCATATTCCCTATAGCAGCACTGCTTGCGGTTATGGATAATCTTAAGCGCGATATGTCATTTTCATGGAGACGCCGCTGCCTTGAAAGCATAATGAAGCTCATGGTGTGTATAATGATATTTAATGTAGTGTGCTGGTGCCTGAACGGACGGGAGGGGAGCTTAGCCAAGGGCATACTGTGGGTCGGAAACACGGCATATTATGTATTTATGCTGTATATGGCATTTCTATGGTTTCTGTATGTGTATGATAAAGTGACGAACGGAAATGGACAGATGGGAATACCCATGTTTGTGAAGGCTGTTCCGCTTGTTGTAAGTCTTGTCATATTGGCGGCCGGAGTGGTAAGACCGCTGATATTTTATATAGACGATGAAAATTTATATCAGCGCGGACCTCTTCATTTTATAAGTACAGTTGTTGCCGCAGGGTATATTTCTGCGGCATGTATTCTGGCATTTGTGGGTATGCTTAGGACTCAGGAACGAGAAGAGAAAAGACAGTATGGATATCTGGTGTTATTTGGTGTGTTCCCTCTGATTGGTGGTATTGTTCAGATGCTTCTGTATGGCACTGATCTTTTATGGCCTATGACGAGTGTGGCACTTGTGATGGTGTATATTAATATCCAGCAGCAGAATGTCAGCCGTGACAGCATGACAGGGCTTAATAACAGGCGAAGGCTTGACCAGTATATAGATGTGCTTTCCAAGGAACATATTAAGGAGCCGTTATGCTACAGTATAATGGACATCGATTATTTCAAGGAAATTAATGATAATTTTGGACATCAGACAGGTGATAAGGTGCTGTGTCTTGTGGCGGCTGCACTTAAAAAAGTGTATGGAAATACCAGAAGCTTTATCGCAAGGTATGGAGGAGACGAATTCGTGATAATATCACGCGGATTTGACAGGGAGCAGGCAGAGCACTATCGCGGAAGGCTTGAGAGAATGCTTAAGGATATAGAATGTGTGGAGTTAGAGAACGGGGGACTGGAGATAAGTATGGGCTGCGCGCATTACGGCGAAGAAGGCTGTAAGCAGGTTCGGGATATGCTGGAGCTTGCGGATATGCGTATGTATGAGATAAAAAATGAGCACCATAATAACAATGCTGCTTTAAAGTGGCAGAAAAGAGGATAGAAATGGCAGAGGAATTACTTTTCAGAAAAGATGTAAAGAAGGAACTTACATGGGATTTGTCACTCATATATAAGGATGAGGATGCTCTTATGGCTGATGCAGCGAGGCTGGAGAGCCTTACAGCACAGCTTGAGAAAGATTATAAAGGCAGGCTTGACAGTGCAGACAGGATAAATGAATGTCTTGATAAACTGCGCGAAATATATGGAATAGTGACATTGGTTGGAAATTATTGTGAGCTTGCAACGTCGGTGGATTATTATGATACACACAATATGGAGCTTGCAGGCAGGATGAACCGCAGGATTTCAGAGTGCATGAGTTCATTAAGCTTTATAGACAGTGAATTGTCAGCTAAGAGCGATGAACTGATCAACGAGGCAGCACAGGCTTCAAAGGAGAATGCCAATTACTTAAAAGAAGTGCTAAGGGGAAAGCCGCACCTCTTAAGCCCTGAGACGGAGAAGGTGCTAAAGGCTCTGTCACAGACAACGGGAGCACCTTATGAGATATATAATACAGCCAAGCTTGCGGATATGAAATTCCCGGACTTTGAGGTTGATGGGAAGAAGTATCCTCTGGGATACTCACTCTTTGAGGATGATTATGAGTATGATGAGAGAACGGATGTCAGAAGAGCTGCATTTGCCGCATTTTCAGCTAAGCTTCATGATTATGAGAATGTGACCGCGGCAGCTTACAACACGGCTGTGCAGTATGAGAAGACAATGTCCGATTTAAGAGGCTTTGACAATGTGTTTGACAGCCTGCTTTTTGGACAGCATGTTGATAGGACGCTTTATAACAGACAGATTGACCTCATTATGGATAAGCTTGCGCCGCACATGAGAAAATATGCGAAGCTTCTCGGAAGGGTTCATAAGCTTGACAAGGTTACATACGCAGATTTGAAGCTTCCTGTTGACCCGGAGTATTCACCTAAGCTCACAATTGAGGAGTCCAGGGATTATGTCACAAAGGGACTTTCCATCCTTGGAGAGGACTATGTGAACATGGTGGAGAGAGCCTACACAGAGCGCTGGTTTGATTTTGCACAGAATCAGGGAAAATCGACAGGTGGTTTCTGTGCCAGTCCTTACGGAAAGAATTCGTTCATACTTCTTAGCTGGAACGGAAGAATGTCCGATGTGTTTACCATAGCGCATGAGCTTGGACATGCCGGACATTTTAAGGCATGCAATGCCGCCCAGTCGATTTTTGACACAGATGTATCTACATACTTTGTTGAGAGCCCGTCTACAATGAATGAGCTGCTGCTTGGACATTATCTGTTAAAGACGAGTGATGATAAGCGTTTCCGCCGCTGGGTGCTTTCTAACATGATTGGAAATACCTATTATCACAACTTTGTAACACATCTTCTTGAGGCTGCATATCAGAGAGAGGTATATAAAAAGGTTGAGGATGGCGCGAGTGTTCAGGCTGAGACGTTGAGCGCGATAATGAAGGATGTGCTTACTAAGTTCTGGGGTGATGCGGTTGAGCTCACGGATGGTGCAGAGCTTACATGGATGAGACAGCCTCATTATTATATGGGGCTATACTCGTATACTTACAGTGCGGGACTTACGATTGCAACGCAGGTATGTAAGAGAATAGAGAATGAGGGCCGGACAGCGGTGGATGACTGGAAGAGAGTTCTTAAGGCAGGCGGAACAAAGACTCCTGTTCAGCTTGCTGCCATGGCAGGAATTGACATAACAACAGATGCACCTTTGCTTGATACGATTGAGACTATAGGTGCGATGATTGATGAGATATGTGAGCTCACGGATGAGCTTGAGGATAAGTAGGACGGTGAAATTCCGCTATTGTCGGGCAGTAAATGTGAACCGGGCAGTTATCCGGAAATAATGCAGCCCGGATGTCTATAATTTAGCTGGTAAATGCACAACTGTTTACCGTAAAATATGGGTTTCGCAATTGGCTGATATTGTTTAGTCAGGAAAGGAGACGTGTGTTGTGGATAAGAAGCAGCTTGCGCTTGATATAATTGAAAGACTTAAAAAAGAATATCCGGATGCCGGATGTTCGTTGGAATACAGCGAAGCGTGGAAGCTTCTTGTCAGCGTGCGCCTTGCAGCCCAGTGCACTGATGCGAGGGTGAATGTGGTCGTTCAGGATTTATACGCACATTACCCGGATGTAAATGCGCTTGCGGATGCACCTGTTGAGGAGCTTGAGAAGCTGGTAAGACCTTGTGGACTGGGCAACAGCAAGGCAAGGGATATAAGTGCCTGTATGAGAATGCTGCGGGATAAGTACAATGGTCAGGTTCCGGAGGATTTCGACAAGCTTATGGAGCTTCCGGGAGTTGGAAGAAAGAGCGCGAACCTTATTATGGGCGATGTATTTGGCAGACCTGCAATAGTTACCGACACGCATTGCATCCGTCTGGTAAACCGCATGGGTCTTGTGGATGGAATAAAGGAGCCGAAGAAGGTTGAGATGGAGCTGTGGAAGCTAATACCTCCTGAGGAAGGGAATGATTTCTGCCACAGGCTTGTAGAGCACGGAAGGGCGGTGTGCACGGCACGGACGAAGCCGTACTGCGATAAGTGCTGCCTTAAAGACATTTGCGCGAAAAATATATAATAGGTAACTGCGTAACCAAGTGTGTAATTATCGTACGTTGTGTACCGGTAAAATTATACAAATGTTTACCGGCAGCTTCGGGTTTCGCAATTACTAAAATAGTATAATTTTGAGAGGTGGATATATGTCAGGTGTGGAGTCGCGTGGCATGCCGGTACAGAAGCCGCACGCGGGTGGAAAGGATTTCTCAAAAGGGAAAATATGGAGCAATATAATGGTTCAGGCTGTGCCACTTATACTGGCACAGCTTGTGCAGCTTTTATACAATGTCGTTGATAGAATATATATAGGACATCTTCCGGGAGCGGACAGTCTTGCTCTTACAGGTGTTGGGCTTGCATTTCCGCTTACAACGCTTATCGCTGCATTCACGAATCTGTTCGGGATGGGCGGCGCACCGCTGTTTTCCATAGAGCGGGGCGCAGGGAATGATGAGAAGGCGGAAAGGATACTTGGAAACACCTTTTCAATGCTTTTTGCAAGTTCATTTATAATATTTATCCTGTGCTATGTATTCAGAAAACCTGTGCTGTATCTTTTTGGCGCGAGTGATGCCTCGTATGTATACGCGGACGAATATTTAAAAATATATCTTCTGGGCACGACATTCACTATGCTTGCGACAGGACTGAATGGATTTATAAATGCTCAGGGGTTTCCGCGGACAGGAATGATGACAACGCTTATAGGAGCTGTGCTTAATCTGGTTTTAGACCCACTGTTTATTTTTGTGCTTCACATGGGGGTCGGTGGGGCGGCACTTGCAACCATTATAAGTCAGGGTGTATCGGCAGCGTGGGTTTTGAGATTCCTTATAAGCAGAAGAGGAAGGGCTGCGTATCATATAAGACTGTCCTGCCTTAGACCGGATTTAAAGCTTGTGGGGGATATAACCGCACTCGGAATGGCTGGATTTATCATGCAGGGGACGAACTGTCTGGTTCAGGTGGTCTGCAACGCGACGCTCAAGGTGTTTGGCGGAGATTTATATGTCGGGATAATGACGGTCATCAATTCGGTGCGTGAGATAATGTCGCTTCCGGTCAGCGGACTTACCAGCGGTTCACAGCCGGTGTTAGGATATAACTACGGAGCGAAAAAATATGACAGGGTGAGGAGCGGAATTAAATTCACGTCGGCGATAGGAATAGGCTACACGGCACTTGCATGGATTATAGTTCTTCTTATTCCGCAGCAGCTGATGGGAATATTTACAGATGATTCTCAGACAATAATATATGGAGCAGAGGCGCTTAAGACATACTTCTTCGGTTTTGTATTTATGTCATTTATGTTTACCGGGCAGTCGACATTTACAGCGCTTGGATATTCAAAGCATGCGATATTCTTCTCACTTTTAAGAAAAGTGATTATCGTCACACCGCTTGCAATAATTCTGCCGCGAATAGGGTTTGGAGTGATGGGAGTATTTCTATCAGAGCCGGTATCCAATGTGATTGGTGGACTTGCAAGCTTCCTAACCATGTATTTTACCGTATACAGGAAGCTGAAACCGCAGAATACAGCTTTGCCGGAGAGATAACGGACTAATTGAAGGCAATTGCTTATCCGGAAATTTGAGTTTCGCAATTATCTGAAAGCAGTTTATCAAAAAAAGGTGAATGCCGCACAGGAAAGTGACGACATTCACCTTTTTCGATTAGTCTACATCCACAACACGGATCATGTTGGTTGCGCCTGCGATTCTGAGAGGGAAACCGGCAACGATGACAACGCGGTTGCCGGATTTAATGACACCGGCGGTCTTACACTTATTGATTACCTCGTTGATAAGAGCTTCACCATCCTCCTGCTCTGTGATAAGAACAGGTGTAACTCCCCACATGAGAGAGGTCTCACGGCACACGCGCTCATTGGTTGAGCAGCCGATAATATTTATGTTAGGACGGAAACCGGATACCTTGCGGATTGTGCTTCCGCTTAAGGAAACCGGAATAATGGCATCAGCATTGATTACGCTTGCGATAGAGCATGCTGCACATGCGATTGAGGAGGCCAGGTTGCTTCCGTTGTAGGTTATCTCGAATTTACCGGTAGTTGTAGTCTTTTCAATCTCATGGCAGATTCTGCTCATAGTCTTAACTGCTTCTACAGGGTAGTCGCCGGCAGCACTCTCACCTGAGAGCATTACGGCTGATGTCTGGTCAAAGATTGCATTCGCAACATCATTGACCTCTGCACGGGTAGGGCGGGGATTATGAGTCATGCTCTCAAGCATCTGGGTTGCTACGATTACGAACTTACCTGACTTAAGGCACTTGCTTATCATATCCTTCTGTACAACAGGAACCTTTTCAAAAGGAATTTCAACACCCATATCTCCTCTTGCTACCATGATTCCGTCAGCAACATCGATAATTGCATCAAGATTCTCAACACCCTCCTGGCTCTCAATCTTGGCAATGAGCTTGGAGGTATTGTTATGCTCCTTCTGAAGTCGGCGGACTTCAAGAACATCCTCTGCACAGCGGACGAAGCTGAGTGCGAAGAAGTCAAAGCCGGTCTTCATGGCAAATTCTAAATCCCTCCTGTCAACATCGCTGAGGAATGGAAGGGATAAATGAACCCCCGGAACATTGATAGCCTTGCGGTCTGATATTACGCCGCCATTGATGACACGGCATACAATATCTGTGTCACCAACCTTCTCAACCTTGAGTTCAATAAGACCATCATTTACAAGTATGCTTGTACCTATCTGGACATCATTGATAAGATTTTTATATGAAATTGAGCCTATAGTATTATTGCCAAGAATTTCTCTTGTGGTGAGTGTAAATAAGTCACCATCGTTAATGGTCACCTTGCCGCCTTCAAAAAGACGGAAACGAATCTCAGGACCTTTTGAATCGAAGAGAGTAGCTACCGGAAGCTTAAGTTCATCACGAACCTTCACAACGCGGTTATATCTGCCTAAGTGTTCCTCATAGCTTCCGTGTGAAAAGTTAAAACGTGCAACATTCATGCCGTTTTCCATCATTTTTCTGAGAGTCTCCTCATTATCACATGCCGGACCCATGGTACACACTAATCTTGTCTTCTTTAACATTAAAAATAAATCCTCCTTATTAAACTGTCCCGGCTATTATAACATAACAGACACTAAAATGAAAGCGCATTCATGTTTCTTTGCATTATCTTTACCTTACTGTTTCATTTTTAAGTTTTTTCATGGCGAATTTTTCATGGTACATCATTTTGTCCGCACGTCTCAGCGTATCACCGATATCATAGTCCTCGTCTGAGTTGTACATCTCGCAGCCGCATGCTATATGCAGAGGAAAGCTGTCCAGATGTGCGGCATTATAATCTGCGAGCAGCCTTTTAAAGCTTTTGATACAGTCGCGGCACTTATCAATAGATATGCCGTGTAATAAAGCGCAGAATTCATCACCACCAATTCTGTAGCAGTTACCGAAGCCTCCGAAGGCTTTTTTTATCAGCCTGGCACTCTCAATAATATATGAGTCACCATGGTCATGTCCGAGGCTGTCGTTACATTGCTTGAGGTTGTTAAGGTCGAACATGACAATTATATGTCCCTCGGGCTTGAAATTGCTGCTGCCGGTATATTCTGCATAAGCAGTTCTGTTAAAAAGCCCGGTGAGCTGGTCATGATAGGCCATTTCCTCGAAGGCTTTTGCCTGACTTCCAATCTCCATAAGTGCCTTGGCTTCTTTAAGTGAGGTCATTCCAAGTGCAATTATATAGATTAGAAGACATGTGATTCCAAGAAATGACGGAAAGGCACCGTTTGTCAGGTAGTAGGCAAGTATGTCGGCTGACAGCCCGCCAAGGCAGGCAAATGAGCATATAAATGAAAGCTTGATTTTAGGGTTCCATCCGTAACAGGTTACTTCTCTGTAATACATAATGAACACCACGGGGATATTAGAGAGCATCACGGCATGTACAAGCCAGAGAGTATCACGTATATCCACAACGGCATTCATCTGCAGTACCATAATTATGATAAGCACCAGAAGGTTAAATATGCATGGGACATTCCAAAGAGGATTGTTTTTTTCCGTAAATGAGTTTCTTAAAAAGCTTATGAAGGGAATGCTCATCAACAGCAGACAGGAGTATGCTGTGTATGATATCAATACCGGGTTTTTTATAATTGTGGCCGTATAGTCAAGGTCCATAAACTTCCATATGCCGATAAGGATGGAAAAGAAACCTATCATAATCAGACTCTTATCAATATGTCTGTTTCTTGAGTTTATAAGTGTAAAAATTATGAAGAATAAGCCTGCAAGCACCGCGATGAAGCATGTAAAATATATAATAATGTAACGGACCAGCAGGTGTTCATATATCCTGAATTGTGAACCAAGATAAAAAATAGGATGGGTGTTAACCATGCTTTTATAAAGCGGTGTAAGGACAACTCTGACTGTCTTTCCTGCATCGTCGTCACAAACAGGAATCACACACCAGTTAGCACCGGTGGTTTTTATAAATGAACTGTCATCCGGTGAGAGCGAATATATAAGCTCAGAATCGAGGTATACTTCGACCTTTTCATGTTTTACGAAAAAGATAAGATTGGAATTGTTAGCCGGAAGAGCCGGCAGTGGAAAAGACAGCTCATTATATAGCTTTAAAGGGGCATTATCGTCAGTCTCCGTCCGGAAGGTATCTGCTGTAATGACGCAGTATGAATCAGTTGGTCTGGCGGCTGATATGTTTATATGGAAACGTGAGCCGATATATGCGAGCATACATATCAGAGCAAGGAGACAGGTACCGTAAGCAGTGTATATTATATATTTTATTTTCTCATTATTTTTTTCTTTCAATGCAGCCTCCTATGGATATATTTAATATCGAATGCTATTGGCAGAGCCGGTGAAAATCATCGGTTAAGCCTTCGTGGTTTAATCTAAATATACAGAATTATTATATCATTGAACAGGCAGAAATAAAATACATTTTTTATACGTGTGCGGTTTTCAGGTTATATATTGGCATTACATGGTATTGGGGACAAAACATGTGCTATAAACTTAGCGTGTATAACGTATTATATTTATGCATATCACGACTTTTGGGAGAAGCTTAGATGTTCTTAGAACTCTGCTTAATACCTAGCCAAAAGCAGCACGGATGCTGCTTTAGAAGCAATGCATACAAGGATGTATGCCGGCTTCGGTGGCGGACGCAAGAAACCTTTATCAGAGTTCTTAGAACATCTTGCTTCGGACAATGGAGCTGGTATGCATAAATATAATACGTTATACACTCGTACATTAAATCAGCATGTTTTGCTCTCAACATTATTACTTTAAAGTATATCTGAAAATATTTAAAAATATTTTTAAATATTTATTGAAAATTCTATAAATAAATGATATAAAGTATTTAAAGAAAATTTTAAATAGCAATGTTCTATGAAAGGGAGGTGCGTAAGATGGCAGTGTCGGAAATATTTAAAGTGCTGTCCGAGCCTCTGCGCAGACAGGTACTTGAGTTACTGAAGGGAGGAAGAAGGTCGGCGGGTGAGCTTGCAAAGGCACTTGACATGTCACCGGCGGCACTATCGTATCATCTGAGGCTGCTCAAGGAGGCAGGGCTGGTAATGGAGTACAAGGAGAAGAATTTCGTGTATTATTCTCTGGATATGACGGTGTTCGATGAGATGATTATGTGGTTTCAGGGTTTTACCGGTGACAGGAAGGATGAGACGGGACAGGCGAAGGCAGGCAAATGTGAAAATTAGTTCTGCGGACAGCAGGGAAACGAAAAAGTCTGCACAGTGAATAGAAAAAAGGGAGATTAATATTATGAATAATTGTAAAAAATATTATGCATGGCTTATAGCATTGACAGCAGCAGCGTTTATAATCACAGCGGTATGTATTCAGTTCATGGCGGATTCTGTGCCTATGCATTATAATTTTCATGGAGAGATTGACCGTTATGGTTCAAAAAATGAGAACTTTATCTTTCCGTGTTTTATAGCGGTATTTAATATTTTCTGGGTTATTTTTATGAATGTGTTTGGCAGAAGGGCGGACAGGGCGCAGGAGGAGAAGGCGCGCGTTGAGGCGGCAGGCAACCTCAAGGTACTTGGATTTACAGCGATAGGGACAACTATAATGTTTATTATAATTCAATTTGTGATGTTGCTTGTAGACATCAATGCCTCCGAGGGACAGGACAGAATGCCCATTGATATAAATGTGATTTCCAATTGCTGCCTTGGTTTGATATTCATTGTGATAGGTAATATTATTCCAAAGTGCAAGCGCAATAGTGTGGTGGGAGTCAGAACCTCATGGAGTATGGACAATGACACCACATGGGAGCTGTCAAACAGACTTGGAGGCAGGCTGATAATGATATGCGGTGTTCTTACTATTATAGAGACAATCGTTGTCAAAGGCTTTGCCTCCACGGTCATAATGCTGGTGCTTATCATTGCAATGTCGGCATTGATGATATACTATTCCTATGTTTTTTACAAAAAATATGGCAATAATGCTAAAAAACATCAATAATATTGATTAAGTTTGCACATTGCCAATGTATTATGCGCGTGTTAAGATATCTACATAAGTTTAGAAGTATGGAGGTATTCGGCATGAACACAGAGAAATATCAGAGAGCGTATTTTCTGCCGCCACAGATGAGTTATGACTGGGTGAAAAAGGATTATATAGATAAGGCACCTATATGGTGCAGCGTTGACCTAAGAGATGGAAATCAGGCACTTATCGAGCCTATGAGCCTTGAGGAGAAGTTAGACTTCTTCAAGATGCTTGTGGATATCGGCTTCAAGGAGATTGAGGTAGGATTTCCTGCCGCGTCCGACACAGAGTACAACTTTATGCGTGCACTTATCGAGCGCAACATGATTCCGGAGGATGTTACGGTTCAGGTGCTCACACAGGCAAGAGAGCATATTATAAAAAAGACATTTGATGCGGTAAAGGGCGCACCTCATGCCATCATCCATCTTTACAACTCCACATCCGTTGCCCAGCGTGAGCAGGTTTTTAAAAAGAGCAAGGAAGAGGTTAAGAAGCTTGCTGTTGATGGAGCAATGCTTTTAAAGAAGCTTGCCGCGGAGACGGACGGCAGCTTTACATTCGAGTATTCACCTGAGAGCTTCCCGGGAACAGAGGTTGACTATGCACTTGAGGTGTGCAATGCAGTTTTGGATGTATGGAAACCGACAGCGGACAATAAGGCAATTATCAATATCCCTACAACAGTGCAGATTGCCATGCCTCATGTATTTGCTTCACAGATAGAGTATTTAAGCCGTAACATGAAATATCGTGAGAATGTCGTGCTCAGTGTACACCCACACAATGACCGCGGCTGCGGAATTTCCGATGCGGAGCTTGGTGTACTTGCCGGAGCCGACAGGGTGGAGGGAACACTCTTCGGAAATGGTGAGCGTACAGGTAATGTCGATATTGTGACGCTTGCGATGAACATGGTTTCAATGGGCGTTGAGCCGGGACTTGATTTTTCACATATCATGGATATAAGAAGGAAATATGAGCAGTACACAGGCATGCGTGTATATGAGCGCTCACCTTATGCGGGTGACCTTGTATTTACAGCATTCTCAGGCTCACATCAGGATGCCATTTCCAAGGGCATGGACTGGTGGGAGAAGGGCAGGTCGGGCGGCAAGTGGACAGTTCCGTATCTTCCGATTGACCCTATGGATGTCGGCAGGGAATATGAGTCGGATGTCATCCGTATCAACAGCCAGTCGGGTAAGGGAGGAGTATCCTACATTCTCAAGCAGAATTTCGGTATTTCCATACCGGATAAGATGAAGGAGGAGGTAGGCTATCTTGTAAAGGGTGTTTCAGACCGCAAGCACAAGGAGCTTACACCGTCGGTTGTATATCAGATATTTGAAGATAATTACATAGGACAGACGGATGTGTTCTCTGTTCCGGAGTGCCACTTCAAGCAGGAGGATGGAATCTGGGCGACTGTCACAATACAGCAGGGCAAGGAGAAACGCATTGTCGAGACAGGCGGAAACGGACGTCTTGATGCGGTGAGCAACGCACTTAAGATGTATTTTGGCATAAGCTATGAGCTTGCCGTATACGAGGAGCATGCTATTTCCAAGGGCTCATCCTCTAAGGCTGCTTCCTATGTGGGGGTGCTCTGTAAGGATAAGATGTACTGGGGCGTAGGGCTTGATGAGGACATTATCAAGGCATCAATATCGGCACTTGTGGCAGCAGTCAACAAGCTTGCCAAGGATACTAATGTGAAAGAGGGCAGGGAGGAGCGCATTGTCGATATCCTCAACTTCATCCAGAATCATTATACGGATGTTTCACTCGATGAGCTGGCTGAGAATTTCAACCTCTCAAAGCCATACCTTTCCAAGTATATTAAGGAAAAGTCGGGTATGACATTCCAGAATGCGGTAAAGAAGGCAAGAATGAAGAAGGCGAAGGTTCTTCTGCGCGAGTCCAACCAGAATGTCGAGACAATCGCCGCAAGCGTCGGCTATGAGAACGTGGAGCATTTCAACAGACTTTTCAAGAAGGAATATCTCATGACTCCGCTTCAGTACCGCAATGCCAAGAATCAGGAAGAGTAGGCGATATAAATTTATATATGCATCGTCACTTCCGATGTGATGGTATGAAAAAGCTTAGGTGGCAAAAAAGGCATATTCATATATGTGGGAGTGTTTAATTAGGGATAAGTGTGTGTGTTTAACCGCCGCTGTGTGCGCAGATTATGCGTGGGCAGTGGCGGTTTGATTTATGCGTAGATTTCAATATGCAGATACACAAATATTAAGAAACTATAAAATGTAACATCAGTTACTGGATAAAAAACATATATCCTGTTACAATATATACGAAGCAAAAACAAGGAGGCAAAATCCTCTCCTCGCATGAGCATAGCGTATAAATACGCATTAGGATTTTTGCTTCGCAAAAACAAGGAGGCAAAATCCTCTCCTCGCACGAGCTCGGATTTTTGCTTCGCAAAAACAAGGAGGATTTAAAATATGGCAGCATTACACATTACAAGTGACAACTACGAGAGCGAAGTGCTTAATTCAGACAAGCCGGTGCTTCTTGACTTCTGGGCTTCATGGTGTGGACCATGCCAGATGCTCCTGCCGGTTATCGAAGAACTCTCGAATGAGGTTACGGATGCTAAGATATGCAAGATTAATGTTGACGAGGAGTCTTCACTGGCTGAGAAGTATGGCGTTATGTCAATTCCTACACTCGTAGTGGTTAAGGATGGCAAGACGGTCAGCACAAGCGTTGGCGTACAGCCGAAGGACAAGATTCTTGAGATGCTTAAATAGCCTGCAACAGATTCCATTATCGAAAAAGGTGACAGCGATAAAAAGGCGTAAATCCGTATTTCGGATTTACGCCTTTTCTGTCCGGCAGCAGGTTTTATAGTATATGAAAGTTCAAAAGCTAAGTAAAAATACTTTTTATGCCCTCCTCGTTTTATACCTCAAAGAGAAGGTCGCCATAAGTAGGTATTGGCCAGAAGTCCTTGTCAACAAGCATTTCAAGCTTATCGGCAGGAGCACGAAGAGCAGCCATATCGGACATAATTGTGTCATGATAGTAAACGGCTGTGCACTTAGCACATTCCTTCTCACCGTTAGCCTGATCAGCCTTGAGCTTTTCAAGAGCGGCATTCATAGCCTTGAGCTCAACTGTAACTGCCTCAAGTCTTTCCTTCTGAACACTTGCGTCACAGCCTACAGACTCAACGGAAGCGATAGAGTTAGCAAGCTCAGTCGTGTAGCTGATGACAGCAGGAAGAATCTGCTTGGATGCCATGCTTATCATCGTGAGAGCCTCTATGTTGATGTACTTGGTGTATGTCTCGTATGTAATCTCCTCGCGGGATTCAAGCTCAGCCTTTGTGAAGATACCGAATTTCTCAAATAATGCTACAGCCTTATCTGTTGTGAGAGCACTTGCAGCGTCTACCATGGACTTGATATTAGGAAGTCCTCTTCTCTCAGCCTCAGCTACCCACTCATCTGAGTAACCGTTACCATTGAAGACAATTCTCTTATGCTCAGTCATATACTTCTTGATTAACTCATGAACATCCTTGTCGAAATCGTCGGACTTCTCAAGAATATCTGCAGCCTCACAGAATGCCTCCGCAACAATTGCGTTGAGAACTGTGTTAGGGCTTGCGATTGAATCGGCGGAGCCAACCATACGGAACTCGAACTTGTTACCTGTAAAAGCAAAAGGTGAAGTTCTGTTTCTGTCGGTAGCATCCTTTGCAAAATCAGGAAGTGTTGAAACACCTGTGAGAAGCTTGCCACCCTCAATGCTGTGTGTAGCTGTACCTGTCTCTATAATCTGGTTAACAACATCCTCAAGCTGGTCGCCAAGGAACATTGAAATGATTGCAGGAGGTGCCTCGTTAGCTCCAAGTCTGTGATCGTTTCCTACATCGGAAGCGGACTGGCGGAGCAGGTCAGCGTGTATATCGACTGCCTTCATTATGCAGGCAAGTACAAGCAGGAACTGAAGGTTCTCGTTAGGTGTATCACCCGGGTCGATGAGGTTGACACCATTATCCGTAACGATGGACCAGTTGTCATGCTTACCTGAACCATTGACACCTGCAAATGGCTTCTCATGGAGAAGACATGCAAGACCATGACGTGTGGCAACCTTCTTCATAACATCCATAACAAGCTGGTTGTGGTCAACTGCGACATTGGCTGTCTCATAGATAGGAGCAAGCTCATGCTGTGCTGGGGCAACCTCGTTATGCTGTGTCTTAGCTGTTACGCCAAGCTTCCAGAGTTCAATGTTGATGTCCTTCATATAAGCGCCGATTCTTTCCTTGATAGAACCGAAGTAGTGGTCCTCAAGCTCCTGACCCTTAGGAGCAGGTGCGCCGAAGAGAGTACGTCCGGTATAGATTAAATCCTTTCTTTCAAGGTACTTTTCTCTGTCAACAATAAAGTACTCCTGCTCAGGACCGACAGATGCTATAACCTTGGTAGCTTCTGTGTTGCCGAAAAGTTTTACAATACGAAGAGCCTGCTCGCTTATTGCTTCCATGGAGCGAAGGAGAGGGGTCTTCTTATCAAGAGCCTCACCCTTGTAGGAACAGAAAGCTGTAGGGATACAGAGGATGGCACCTGTTGCATCCTCTTTAACGAATGCAGGTGATGTGCAGTCCCAAGCCGTATAGCCTCTGGCTTCAAATGTAGCTCTTAAACCGCCGGATGGAAAAGAAGAAGCATCAGGCTCACCCTTTATAAGCTCCTTGCCGGAGAACTCCATAATCATCTTGCCGTCTGCATCAGGATGTGTGACGAAGGCATCGTGCTTCTCAGCTGTGATACCTGTGAGTGGCTGGAACCAGTGGGTATAGTGTGTTGCACCCTTTTCGACTGCCCAGTCCTTCATAGCCTTTGCGATAACATCGGCATCGGAAATTGACAGCTCGCCACCCTTGTTCATAACATTCATGAGATTTGCAAATACCTTCTTAGGAAGGCGCTCTCTCATCTTACCAACTGTGAATACATTTTCGCCAAAAATTTCTTCTACATTGATATTGCTCATTCTTTTCCATTCCTTTCATGCTATAAATTTTTCGTGGTGATTATGCATCAGGATGTACAGTGGATTGTATTTTATCCGAACTATATGTCTGTTATTTATATCTATAATTAGACATATATGCATAAAAAAAGGGCATTCCAAATAAACGGAACGCCCTTGTTCACTCACACGAATATATGACCTTGTTCCCTAAATATTGGCTTTAGTATTACAAGACATCATTTATGTTAATAAAATAAACTATAACTCACAAAATTGCAAGCCCTTTTTTAAAAAAAACTTATTTTTTTTATTCAGCCTTGCCAACTGAGCCGAATAACTCCATCTTCTCTTTTACAGTTTCCTTAATTGCTGCTGCACCAGGAGCTAAAAGCTTACGAGGGTCGAAGCCCTTGCCCTCTAAGTCCTTGCCTGCCTCAATGTACTTACGTGTAGCATCTGCGAAGGATAACTGGCACTCTGTATTTACGTTAATCTTGGCAACACCAAGAGAGATAGCCTTCTTAATCATATCAGCAGGGATGCCTGTACCACCGTGAAGAACAAGCGGCATATCACCTGTAAGCTCTTTAACTGCTGCAAGTGTCTCGAAGCTGAGTCCCTTCCAATTAGCAGGATACTTACCGTGAATGTTACCGATACCTGCTGCAAGCATTGTTACGCCAAGGTCTGCAATAGCCTTACACTCGTTAGGGTCTGCACACTCACCCATACCGATTACGCCGTCTTCCTCACCGCCGATAGAACCAACCTCAGCCTCAAGGGACATATTGTGATCAGCACAAATCTTAACTAATTCCTTAGTCTTTGCAATATTCTCCTCGATAGGGTAGTGGGAACCATCGAACATGATTGATGAGAAACCTGCCTCTACACACTTAAGGCATCCTTCGTATGAGCCGTGGTCTAAGTGAAGAGCAACAGGAACAGTGATGTTGAGCTCTTCCATCATTCCGTTAACCATGCCAACAACGGTCTTGTAGCCTGCCATATATTTGCCGGCACCTTCGGAAACACCGAGGATAACAGGGGAATTAAGCTCCTGAGCTGTTGTAAGGATAGCCTTAGTCCACTCAAGGTTATTAATATTAAACTGGCCAACTGCATAATGACCGGCAACTGCCTTTTCAAGCATTTCTTTAGCTGTAACTAACATAAGAATACCTCCGATATTGTTATTATTTTGACAATATTATAACACATAAAGCAAAAAAGGGAATAGGAAAAATTATAAAAACTGTGTGAATTTTATTTTGCGTTATATTTTAGTATTGTTTTGATTTTATATGCCAGAGTGTCACTTACATCGTAAATAACGCAGCGCTTTTGAACGGAATTTCTCTTGTAGCCGAAGGCTGTTGTGTCGGTGTAGGTTGAGTTTGCACAGTAGAGTGGAACAAAAAATTCATGCAGGTATAGCTTCTCCCTTTCCGGTGGAACTATGTCGGTTCTGCTTAAATCAGGGTTGGTATCGTATGCAGGGAGTATGAATTTCTTTATGGAGCCGAAGTCGGCGGACACATTGTCCACATAGCCGAAAACATATATTCTTAGCTGCCCCTTGTGGCCACCCATAAATGTTGTACCCGAAGCCTTGTAGGAAATGTTTTCAATATATGCCTCAACGCGGAAATAGTCACGGATATATTTATATGATGTGGGAAGTGTAGGTGATGAAGCATCGGGAATGTCGGAAAGCTCCCTGTACCCTATATCCTCCGCGCGTATAGCCTCCCCGGTCTGCAGGGTTCCGAAATCATACCGTGTTATCGGGATGGTCGCTTCATTGCCAAGCTTGTCCTTTGAGACTATACACATCCTGACCTGTTCGATGTCCTCTGCATCCGGAAGGCTGTCATACAGGTTAAAGCGGCAGATATAGGTTCCTGAACTATCATCAGGTGTGAAAGCATGGTCAACACTGTTTGACGGGTCGGCTGCATCGCTTATCCTGAGAACATATCCGGCTATGCCGGCTATGTCATCATGCGGGTCATGTATGGTCATCACGGCATAAGGTGAATCCGTTATGGAATCGTTGTAAAGACCGAGGGTGAGGTTATTCTCTGTGTATTCTGTCTTTCCGGACGGGGCGGTGTTGTCAAATACATATATGCCGTACACATGGCAGCTGTTGACGGTTGCGAGTGCGGAAGGGCTTACGGAGAGGCTGCCGCTGTTATCCATCACCTGACGCACCCACAGATAGTAATATCCGTCCATTGAGGCTCCAAGGTCCGGAAGTGAAGTGGTGAAGCCTGAAGGTGAGGAGGCGCTGCCGTAGCTTTCCCATTCCGAAGGCAGGGCTGAGGCAGAAGCGGAAAAGCCGTACTCATAGGAATTATCCGTCCTCAGTCCTGAGCCATGCTCCGTCACGGTTATGGTTATGTCGATGCTCCTTACGGCGTCATTGTCCGCATCAGGATTTACGGTATGTGCCGGGGTTACATCTATCACAGGCTCTGAGGTGTCACGCCATGATGGATACAGATCAATTACAACTCCGTCCGCTGCTGAGAAGTTCCATTTCCTGGTTTCACCGCCGCCTGTATAGTCGGAGAGAAGACTGTTTTTGTACCAGCCGTTTATGGCATATTCCGTGGTGTCCTGTCCGTCAGCAGTGTAGACAATTGAGTATGTGTCCGGTGCGGCAGGAAGAAGGCTTTCTGTATCGTAGGTAAACACTGCACTGTAGTACTCATTTTCCTTCCATGTCCACACTGAAGAAGTCAGTTCCCTGTCAGAAGGCTTAACAAGTGTTCCAAGAGCTTCCGCCGGCACGCTGCTGTGGAGTCTCACCTCGTATTTGACAGGTGTCCATTTTGCGGCAGCTGTCTTGCCGGAGGTATAATGCCAGATTTCATTGTCACCTATCTTTACGGATGTCCCATCTGCATTCTCTATATACCACCCCTCAAATGTCCAGCCGGTAAGCTTCGGCTCGGGAAGCCTGCCTATACTTGCATCAAACGTGACTGTACGTGACGCTTCGCCTGCATCCCTGAGAGTTCCGGTTGCATTACCGGGTTTGTTATAATTGAATGTAAGTGTATAGCTGCACGGTTTCCACTGTGCATGCAGTGTAACCAGACCATTCGGTATGAGGGTAAGGTTTTTTACAGCCGCACGGTCCGGATAGTTTCTTCCATTACCAGCTGTGCCGTCCGCACTCTCGTTCCAGCCGTCAAAATAATAGCCTGTTCTTGAAAAGCCGTTTGACGGAAGAGTTTCACTCTTATCGTATGTAAATGTAACATCGGACATGCTTCCTGTTGCCCTTGTGCTGCCGCTGTCATTGTCATTCTTTTCAAAATGCACGGTGTAGCTGTTCGCGCTCCAGTGTGCAAACAGGGCAAGATTTCCAAGCCCTTTCCATACTGCATTGTCCGGGATGACCTCTCCTTTTGAATCTATCTTCACAATAAAAAGCTTCTTTGCCGTGTTTCCCATGTTGTCGGTCACGGTGAGGCAGTAGAAGGCAGGACCCTCGGAGCCGAAATAGTACTGTCTGCCTGATGTTATGTCACCGTTATCAAGCTGAATGCCGTTAAAGTCCGTAAGCACTGCACTTTTTATGCCGGAGTGCGCATCTGATATGTCAAAAGGGACGGCTGTTCCTTCGGGATACCAGCCGTAGGAACTTAATACTCCGCCCAAATCAGGGGCAGTGTTGTCAAAATAGTATGGCCCGAACCGGTGATAGTCAGCGTTAGGCGATGACACGGACGTGTTGCCGGCTGCATCCTTCACATGCTTTATCCACAGATAGCAGGCTCCCGAAAGCGTGCTTCCTATGGTTACCGGGACACCATTCCGGTAGCTGCTCCATGAAGCACCTGAGGGCGGGGCGCTGCTGTCTGTGCCCATGCAGTACTCATAAGTGTTATCAGTGGAAAGCAGTTCATTGTCTGTCGCGGTTATGGTCACACCCAGTGACGTGGTGTACGCTGAAGTGCTTTCCGGTGAGACATTTACTGCCGGAGGCGTGGCATCCTTCCATACCGCGTGGACCGTAATGCTGCCGGCATGGATCCATGCTGTGCTGTTTCCGCTTATGCTCCAGTAACTTCCGTCCACTGCATGTCCATCCGCGTTCCACACAGTGCCCCGGCTTCCTGCGGCATCAGATACCCAGCCTGCAAATATATAACCTGTTCTCACGGCTTTCACATTTCCTGAGATATCGTTATAGTCCGGTGAATCGTAGGTCACCGTAACGGACTGCACTGCCTGTCCGGAACCGTCCACGCAGCTTCCGCCGTTCGCATCAAATGTCACGGTGTACTTATTCGGCACCGCATTTGCCGTGAATGATACATCTGAGGCAGGCATGTTGAAGCGGTAGCTGTTAGAGGAAGTCTCAGCATAGCCTGTCCACTTATCCCATGAGTAGCCCTTTTTCACGGCAGCACTTATGGTCACGCTTTCGTTATAGGCATGGCTGCCGCCGCCTGATACACTGTCTATTCCGGTTCCGGCAATGAGCGTCACGCCCCACCTGTCCGCCTTCCACTGTGCAAAAAGCTTCAGCGTATCGCCGTGGGCTGAGGGCTTCGAGACAAACGTGGAGCCTGCCGGGTAAGAAGTTCCTGTCCCATCAGCAGATGTGTTCCATCCGTTAAAGGAATGCCCTGTTTTCGTAAAGCCGTTCCCGGCAATGGTTATGGTACCGCCGTATTTTACCGTGGATCCGTCTGTTGAGCCGCCCGTGTTTCCGTTTCCTTCATACATCACATTCAGCTCATTGGTTTCATAATACACACTGGCATAAGTTCCTTCATCGGGCACCTTCCATGATGTCCGGTCAACAGACACATAATGGCAGTTGTCGAAGGTGGAATCCGCCGCATGGTCTGCAGCATTGAAGGTGCTGCCGTTCTTTACGGAGTAAGTCTTTGTCTTTGAATCATCCTTCACTCCGTCTTTATAAAAGTAGAGGGTCACATCCGTGTCTGCCGCTGTCCAGTATGCGTACACACTGATATTCGTTGTTCCTTTCCATACAGCCGTGCTTCCGTTTCCGCTCCAGTATGTTCCGTTTACGGCTTTTCCGTCTTTGTCATACACCTGCTCGCCTGTGCCGTCGGCGCCTGTATACCATCCGCCGAAGCTGTAACCGTCAAGCGTAGGGTTGTAAGAGCTTGCCACATTACAGTCACTGGTGCCATATACGGCAGTGCCGGTGAAAGTATTTCCTCCATTGTTTGGGTTGAAGGTGATGGTGTATTTGTTTGGAACCCACGCAGTAAAAGTAATGGTTTTTCCTTCATTCTTTAACTCATTCTCATGCCCATAGTAGCACACTGAATAGCCAAATGAACAGTTTCCACAATGAGAGCAATCATGTATATCATACACGTATATTGTGCCATCATCCGCTATAACCCCCCAGTAAGATTTATAGCTTATCATCCCGGCTCCGCAGCGACTGCATCTGCCATTAGTAGAAGTTCTGGTTAACCTGTAAATTTTCTGTGTTGCTGATACTTTTGTATACCCGGCTTCATTGGCGTGCGGCAGCATGTTATCGTCTGTCATATTGCTGATATTTACATAGTCTGTAAGAGGCTTGCTGCCGAAAATATAAATTCCTTCATATCCGCTTCCATCAAACCACGCATATACACTTATGCCGGAAAGAATGGCAGCTGCTGAACCGACAACCATAACCGTTAGCACAAAAACCATCACATACGATATGAGTTTTTTAATTCCTTTCCTGATATTAAGCATGGAAAATCTCCTTTATATATTATGTACACAGACAGGATATCCGGAAATCTGTCCGCAGCTTTTAATGGCATATTTTATGGATATCCTGTATGATTGTGTTTTCTATTTCCTGTAATCCTCCGACCAGTAGCCGCCTTCATCCGTGTTGTATCCGTTGATGTCATACACCGCATAGCCGGTTCCATCCGGATTTGTCCCCCACCCGGTAAAGGTGTAGCCCGGTCTGTACAGGTCTGTCTGTCCATAAGCTTTGTTGTTCTTTGTGCTGTCATAGGTCACGCCAAGGCTCCTGCTGTCCTGAAGGCTGCCGGACGTCCAGTATCCGCCGTTTGTATTGAACGTGACTGTATAGCTGTCCGGGATAAACTGTGCGTACAGGATAAGGCTTGGTCCAATCCACCTGCTGTCATCATCCCAGTAAAGCCCGGACTCTTTCGCATAAGTGCTGCCGTAGACCCTGTTGCCTCCGGAGAGGGAATCATAATAGCCGGAGAAAGTATAACCTGTCTTTGACACTGCCGGGACATCTGTCCCCCAGGTGGTGTCATACTCATACTTGCCAAAGAATGCGGTGCTGCCGAAGTTTATGAACCTCAGCGTCCAGTCATCTGTGACATCCTTCATGCTGCCGTCGGTCATCGTGCCGCCGTTGCCGAAGAATGCAAGCTGCCTTGAATCATGCACCCATGCAGCCTTAAATGTGACCGTTCCGGCACTGTATCTTAGGTAGCCGTATGAAAGCGCCATGCCGTCAACCTTTCCTGTGCCGACGCCCGATTTTGCCTCGGCGTAGGTATCACCGCTCGGAAGATAATGAAGTCCCTTGTCCATTCCTGATATTGTCCAGCCCGCGAAGGTGCAGCCGTTTCTGACAGGGTTATTTATTTCAAACACGGTGTATGTTTCTGCAGAAGCCGGGTAGCTGCCGCCGCTGTAAAAGCTGCCGCCGTTAAGCTCATAGCGTATGTCATATACTGCGTGGCTCCACTTTGCAGTAAAGAGCACCTTCTCAGCACTGTTGCACCTTAAGTTCATAAAGCTGGTTTCCTTAACTTCGGATGCAACTGTTCCTGTAATGATGCTGTTTCCCGCTTTGTGGTCACAGTCATCACACATCCTTGTTATCTCCCATCCGGCAAAGGTGCAGCCTTCCATTACAGGGTGGCTCACGTTAAAGCTCCTGTTATACTTAGCCCTGTCCGGATGGCTCGCCCCTGCACCCCATGAGCCTCCCGAAAGCTCGTATAAGATTTCATATTCGGCAGGCATAAAGTATGCCGTGTACCTCCTGTTCCCGGAGCTGCCCTGCTGTATGGTGACGGACGGAAGCCTTTCCTGCAGCCCGGTGCCGCCCCATGAAGTGAAGTGGTAACCCTTTACGTTAGGATTATTGAGCGTAAATGCCGGAGTGTTCCTGTCATATCCGGAAGGATTACCCGGGTCGCTTGCAGGCGTGAGCACGGCATTGCTCTCACTGTCCCTGTAATCGTATGCAATGCTGTAGCGGGTATCCTGCCACAAAGCAGTGAATGTGACGGTTCCGCCATCATCCGCCCTGAGACCTGTGACATTTATGCTGGTCTTACCCCTGCCGACACCACTGCTGCTGACAAGTCCCGTATCAGTAAGCTTTCCGTCAATGATGTGCTTGTTCCCGTCCATGCCGGTTATGTCCCATCCCAGGAACGTGCTGCCGTCCTTTGTAGGGCTGTTTATGGTTATCTCTTTATAATAATTGATGTATTCTTTCGGGTTCTCGTGTGAAACCGAACCGCCGTCAAGGTTGTAATTTATCGTGTACCATGTAGGCTCCCACTGCGCGTAGAGTGTATCGTATGAGCCGTCATAGAGTGTGCCCGAATACACAGGGACGTTCACCTGCTTTTCCTCACCATTATCATCTATTATATTCGGCTTGGTCGACCATCCGTCGGAACGGATGCTTTCACTTGTGCTGGTGTTCAGCCTGTATCCTGTGAGTGTAGGTGCCGGCAGAGGACCGAGGGCTTCCATAAGCTGCACCATTTTCGATGTAACACCGTTGCCTAGAATTACATATCCAAGCCTGCTTGTTGTTGCTGTCTTAGGCAGGTTGTAATCAAATGAAATCTTCATGTCTGCCTTAGACCACTTAGCATACAGTATCCTTGTCTCTGAATTTTCCGAGGCTAACAAAGTCAATGTATCCCCGGCACCTCCGACACGGCTGCCAAAGGTTCCACTATTACTGTCATAGGAATCATACCAACCCTCAAAGTTATAACCATCAGACCTGGTAGAAGGAAGTATCAGGCTGACATTATCATAGACTGCCGTGGCTGTGAGAGTATCTCCCTTTGCCGCATTGGGGTTAGAATACGTGTCGCCGCTGTCATACAGCGTGCCACCAATCCTCCACCCGGAGAACGGAAAGCGTCCGATCACCGGCTGGATAACGCCGGCAGCCTGGTTTCCGTTGTTGGTGTATACTTTAAAGTCAACAATGTAGTCACTGCCTGTGATGTATGAGCTGTCAGCAAGCACTGTGTGTCCGGTGCTCACAGTAATCTCATCGTCTTCCGGCATGCTTATGTAATTGTTGGATTCACCCTTATCATAGTGCAGGGTGTAAAATCCAACCTCCTCCCACTTTGCGCAGGCTGTGACATTGCCTTTGTAAATCCATCTGCCGTTACTGTCAAAGTAAGGCGAGGCTTTCGTCTGCCCGCTGCTGTCCGTGTAGGTAAGTACAGCCCTGCCGTCCGTGTCATAGACCGGAACATCGGAGAGCTTTATTGTTCCGTCGCTCTTGTAAATAAAGTTTCCGGAGCCGTCAAGCTCAGGAGCATACCAGCCTAAGAAAGAGTAGCCCGGTCGGATCGGAGCTTTGACTGAGGCAGTACCGTATGGTGTGGCTGCCTGTGGTGCAGCAACATCAATATCTGAGTACCATCTGCTTTTGTCGAGATTACTGTACCACGGAATAAGCTTGCCTTTACTACTGCCGTTATATACCTGCATATTATAGACAGAACCATCTGCAAGCGTTCCTCCGTTTGCATCAAATTCAAGTGAATGGTAAAACACAAGACCGATGAGCGCATAGACATGTCCGCCGTAACCATCCGGCACACCGGTGGCCTGCTGGTTCCTGTGGTTATTTGCTGCGTCTGACTTATCATTCTTTGTTATATCATAGAAGCCTCCGTCTGCACCCACCATCTTTGTTCCCTCTAGGAGATAGAGAAACTGCTGTCCGTTCTCGCCATATTTCTGGGTCATGACAAAAGACTTCTTATCCTGGAATGCTTCATGGTCACCGACTGTCTCCCACGTCTGCTGACTGAGCGCATGATTTATGGTCGGATAACACATACCCTTGAAGTCAAACCAGCCAATGTCACCATCCGTTCCGGGTATCACATGTCCACTATCATTCGGGTCTTCGATGTACGCATCCTTAAGCTTCGTAATGGATTCATCGTACTCACCTACCCAGTACATCCTGACATGGTCCTCTCTAAGCCCCGGGTATTTGGCACGCTCACTGTCACTGTAGTGTGTAATCTCCGGCTGTGTGATGACAGCGTAATCAACCTGCTCGCTCTCGTCATAGGACATCTCGTATTCATAGATGTACTTGTTGGCGTCGATGAGTGCGGTGCCGGCAGCGTAGTCATTGTTGACACGGGGCTCACGCTCGAAGTTCTTAACCTCTGTGTCTCCATCAGTAATGTTAAGATGGTTGCCATTACTTGCAAAGTGTTTGGAATACAAGGGGTCTTTCTTGTCCGAATGATTACAGTGCATGAGCTGGATTTTTATTTTGGCTCTAGCCCGGTAACTTCCATATTCCGAATCACCCTGATTCCAAAACGCCGAAACACTCTCAGTGTCGATGTTTGTTATCATAAGTACTGCTGTAAGGAATAATGCAAGCATTCTTACAGCTGTTGTTCTTTTACTTTTCATAAAGTCCTCCTTGCCTTGAAGTTTTTTGTTTGCCATATAAATTATGATAGAAGTGTCTGGTGCATAATAAAAAGACGTCTGTAAACTATTTACATACGTCTTTAACAGTAAAACTATTTGATTTAATTCAACTACTTATACAAATATCCGTGTTCAATAAGACCTTCGGCATAAACACCAACAATGTCACTCGTCATGCTGTACCCTAAGCCCCAGCAGCCACTAGCCGCGTCCGACCAGCTAAACTGCCCACTAACGTAGTACGCCTCCAGCGTCCCCTCAATCTGATTTCCCGTAGCCACATTCAGCGGTATCCCCGGGTGCTCGTCATACCAGCTAGGCAGGGTCTTCTTGGTTCCCTCTGCGGTCACCGTGTCCGTCTTACCACATACGGAGCAGGTGGCTGTCCTGGTGCCGTCCTTCTCGGTAGTGGCATCGTCATTGTAGATGTAATCACCGAAGCTGTGTGCAATGACAGGAACCGCCTCGGTGTAGGAACTGCCGCATGAGCAGGTATAAGTCTTAACGCCTTCCTCTGCACAGGTGGCTGCCTTTGTGACTGCTGCTGTGTAATTATGTAAGTGTGCTATCTTGGTTCCGGCTGCTGTCCTTGTGTCCTTTGCACCGCATATGGTGCAGGCTGCTGTCTCTGTGCCGTCTGTAGCTTCCGTGGCATCGTTGTTATAAACGTATGCTCCGAAGACATGTCCTGCTGCAGAAATTGCTTCTGTATACGAATCACCACAGGAACACCTGAAGGTCTTAACTCCCTCTGCCGTGCAGGTTGGCTGCTTGGTGACTGTGGCGGTGTAGTTATGGGTGTGTGCCTGTGTGGCAGATTCGGTCGGCTTCTGGGCTGGGTGCTCGGTTGGCTTCTCCGTCTGCTTCTCTGTTGCTTTCTCAGTTGGCGCCTGGGCTGCGGCTGTTGTGGACTCCGTTACCTTTGATGTTGTGGTCTCGGTTATGGTTGTAGCTGCCTCTGAGGTCTCGGCATCAGTTGTTGTGCCGGTGCCTTTCGAGGTTGCTGTCACTGAGCTGTCGCTGCCCGCCTTTGTGGTCTTTTCGCTATCCTTAGAGGCTTCGCCTGATACGTTACCTTCGCCGGACTTTTCGGTGGCATCAGATTCCTTTGTGCCGGTATCCTTGCCTGTACTGGTATCCTTTGAGGCATTGCCACTTTCCTTTGTAGTCCCAGTTTCCTTAGTATTGCCGCCCTTATTTGTGGTGCTGTCCTGCTTTGTGGATGCCGCCTCAGTGCTTGTCGATGTGTCGGCTGGCAGCTCCGTACCCACCGGAATGGTATCTAAAGGGGCGAATGTTTTGCTGCAGGCAGTGGCTGTGAGCAGTGTTGATGCTATCACAGCGGCTGTCATAAAGCTGTTAAATCTATGTTTTCTCATATATCTTTTCTCCGTTTCCAGGCTGTCCGGTGCAGAACATGCAGGCGGTTGACCTGATTAGTGCACTTACAGCTCATCATTTGTTTTTTAATATAGATATATTATAACCGATATTCTCATTTACAACAATATGCATTTATGTATGAATTTAAATTTTTCATTAATTCGGATTAGTGCATGTGGCATAAAATGAAATAGGTTTAATATCTTGACGTATTATTGTGATGTGGGGTTAAAACACGCCAGCTTAATATAATATGTTATACACGCTAAGCTTATAGAGTGTGTTTTGACTCCGACATCTAATTATTTAATTGTCAAAGAACCGTGAAAAGAGGTATTAGCTAATATAGCGATGTTACATGGTCGGAGTAGATTTTTGTACCTCATTGTGATATACTACCTGTGTTTTATTTTTTAGATAATATTATTGCCGGTTACGGCAGAATGAGAGGAAATTTATTGTGAGAGCATACGAACGTTTACTTAAATATGTTAGCTATGAAACAACATCTGATGAAAACAGTCAGACATGTCCGAGCTCGGCTAAGGAACTGGTACTAGCGGATGAGCTTGTCGAGGAGCTTAAGGCGATAGGTGTTGCGGACGCGCATGTGGACAAGGATGGCTATGTGTACGGAAGCATTCCGGCAACCAAGGGGGCAGAGAATGAGAAGACGATAGGTCTTATCGCACACATGGATACAGCACCGGCAATGTCGGGAGCAGATATCAAGCCGCGTATTATCAATGATTATGATGGAGCAGATATAGTTCTCAATGAGAAGCTTGGGGTGGTCATGGATACCGTTACATTTCCACAGCTTAGAAATTATGTCGGACAGGACCTTATAGTGACGGACGGAACCACACTCTTAGGGGCAGACGATAAGGCGGGTATCGCTGAGATTATGACGGCGGCGGCTCAGATTATAGAAGCTGATAAAGCCTGTGAAGGCAATACTGATGAGCATATTGCACATGGTAAAATATGCATAGCGTTTACACCTGATGAGGAGATAGGAAGAGGAGCAGACAGGTTCAATGTTGAGAGCTTTGGTGCCGATTATGCGTATACGGTTGATGGCGGTATGCTGGGAGAGATAGAGTTCGAGAACTTCAATGCGGCATCTGCCAAGGTTCATATCAAGGGCGAGAATATTCATCCGGGTGAAGCTAAGAATAAGATGAAGAATGCTTCCTTACTTGCAATGGAGTTTAACTCCATGCTGCCTCCGGCAGAGATTCCGGCGCATACGGAAGGATATGAGGGCTTCTTCCACCTCTGCGGCATGAGCGGTGATGAGGAGAATGCGTATCTTGATTATATCGTGCGTGATCATAATATGGACAAGTTCCTTGAAAGAAAGGCTATGCTTGAACATATCACAGCATATCTTAATACAAAATACGGTGCAGGAACGGTTAACCTTGACATGAAGGATTCTTACTATAATATGAGGGAAAAGCTTGAGGCGGACATGTATATTGTGGACAGGGCAGTTGAGGCGATGAAGGAAAACGGTGTTGAGCCGATTATCCAGCCTATCCGCGGGGGTACCGATGGCGCACGTCTGTCATTCATGGGGCTTCTGTGTCCGAATCTGAGCACAGGGGGACATAACTTCCATGGAAAGTATGAATATATCTGCATACAGTCGATGGATAAGATGGTAGAAATTATAAAGTCTATTGTCTGCAAAGTCAATTAGTTATGTTTTAAGATAACATAAACCAATGGAGAATATTTATGGGAAATATAAGAATTATAACGGACAGTGCTTCTGATATGCCTGTCGACTATAGAGAGGATGTGACGGTTGTACCGCTCCATGTGAGATTTGGTACGGAGGAATACCTTGATGGCGTGAATTTAAGCCATAGGGAGTTTTACGAGAAGCTTATTGAGAATGAGGAGCTGCCTACAACGAGCCAGGTGGCACCGTATGCTTTTGAGGATGTATATGAAAAGGCCAGACAGGCGGGGGAGCAGGTTATAGTGATAACCATTTCAGGCAAGCTCTCAGGGACGTACCAGAGTGCGTGCATTGCCGCTTCTGATTACAAGGACATGGTTCATGTGATTGACAGTGAGAATGTCACGGTAGGTGAGAGGGCGCTTGTCGAGTATGCCATAAGACTTAAGGACGCAGGCACCGACATAGATAATATCGTAAATACGATTGACAGGGAGAAGAAGAATATTCATGTTGTCGGTCTTTTAGACACCCTTGAGTACCTAAAAAAGGGTGGACGTATATCAAAGACGGTTGCATTTGTGGGTGGAATGTTATCAATTAAGCCGGTTATTTCCATAGAAGCCGGTGAGGTTGCCATGCTAGGAAAGGCAAGGGGCTCTAAGCAGGGAAATAATCTCCTTGTACAGCAGATTGAGAAGGCGGGAGGAATAGATTTCTCCAAGCCGTTGTATCTTGGATATGCAGGCCTTGATGATACACTTTTACAAAAGTATATCACGGATAGCACACATCTGTGGAAGGAGCATGCAGACAGTCTGGATATAATGTCAGTCGGAGGAGCCATCGGAACACATGTGGGTCCGGGTGCCATTGCGGTTGCATTCTTTGCACTCTGATGTACTGATACTTTGAAGGTGCAGAAAAAAGTCCCCCTCAGGCATTTCCCGGTCAGGCAATGAGCTTGCCTTCAGGGTGCCGGTAAGGGGGACTTTATCGAAATTCTGATTTTAGTAAAAACGCGTTATTTTGGTAAAGTCCAATTCTTCCTCAGCTTCCTGGGCAACGCGCTTGTTTGTGATGGCTATATGGTCGAGATATGTTATGAAAAGGTCGGATACATCAAGAGCATATTCCTCAGCAATCCTGTTGAGCTCAGGCATCATCAGGGTAGTATCAGGCACACCCGGCTGGTTGGCGCGTTCGCTCTCTACGAAGTCATCGATTCTTTTCATGAGTGCAATTTTTGTATTTGTATCGAGGTCTTTCATGGGTATTCCTTTCTAAAAAAGATAATAATAATATAGTATAGCACAGGAAAACGGAAAGTCAATCTATGCGGACGGAACTGCCACAACCATAATATGTCGGCGCGGGATACACTTAAAGCCGGATTACAGTATTAAAAAGATATATGGGATTTGATTATGAATAAGAAAAAATTTATTTGGAATATGTTGGGAAGCGGAATATACTCGCTGGCAACCGTTATTTTTGTCATGCTTGCCAAGCGAATTGTCGGTGAGGAGGCCGGGGCGAAGTTCTATATGGCATTCACAACCGGACAGATGCTTTTGACAATAGGATACTTTGAGATACGTCCGTTTCAGGTGACGGATGTCAAGGGGCAGTACAGGGCGGAGGTGTATTTCGGCTTCAGAGGTCTAAGCTGTCTTGCAATGCTTATATGTGGTCTTATTGTCGGCGTGGTGTATGTCGCAAATGGAAAAGCGGATGGGTCAGGCTTCGGGCTTATCATGGCAATGTGTATGCTTAAGATGTTCGATGGTATTGCGGATGTGTTCGAGGGCGAATTTCAGCGCAATGACAGGATAGATATATCCGGTATGTCCATGACGTTTCGAACCATCGCAATAATGGCGGCGTTCTCTGCAACGGCATGGATGACGAGGAATATATATATCGCCTCAGCAGCGGCAACAGTGGCAGGTCTTATCGGGGTTGTCTGTGTGGCACTGGTATGGAGCAGAAGGTTCTCTAAGCTGTCCATATCTTTTGCGGCGGACAAGATGAAGTCGCTTTTTAAAAACACGGTTCTTCTGTTCATAGGCTCAGCAATGTGCATGTGGCTGTGGAACGGAACTAAGTATGTGGTAGAGTGGACGCTCACGGACAAGGAGACGCTTGTGTACGGCATAGTGTTCATGCCTACGATGGTGATTAATCTTGGAAGCAGCTTCGTGTTCAAGCCAATGCTAACCACGCTTGCAAGGCATTACGAGGATAAGAACCTGAAAAAATTCGCAGGTCTTATGGGCACACTTGTCGCGATAGCCTGTGGGCTTACGATAGTGACATTTGCGGCGGGGGCATGGCTTGGGATACCTGTGCTTTCGTGGCTGTATGACATAGACCTTGCACCCTACAGGGCGGTCATGCTGGTACTTATAGCGGCAGGCGGCTTCAATGCGGTGAGCATGCTTTTCTACTATGCCCTCACAGTCATGAGGCTTCAGAAGGAGATTTTTGCAGGCTATACCATCAACTTCATCGTGTCCATAGTGCTGCCTGTCATAATGGTGAAAAATATGGGAATTATGGGGGCAGGATGGTCATATCTCATTGTCATGCTGCTTCTTACGCTGCTGTTTGCGGGAATGTTTTATATAAGACTTATAAGTGAAAAAAGAAAATAAACCGAATACACCATAAAAAAGGAGGAGCCCTGATATATTATATCAGGGCTTATTATGAAAAAAATTCTTAAGTACTTGTGTTCCTTAATCATTTATCTTTATGTCACTTATTATATTGTGGATAAGTGAAGAAAACGTGATAATCCTGTTAATGTTTATTTAAATATAAATGAACGATTTATGAACATGGTACTTTTCATCCTCCATGATAATTACACAACTTCAACACACAATAACCGCGTTGTGCAATTATCTATACACTACACGGTCTCAGGCTCCGGATATTCAACCCCGAAGGTGTCAACGGTAACGGACTCAATGCGCTGCTCCTCCATAGGGCGGTCGCTCCAGTCGGTAGGTGTCTCGGCAATTGCATTGACAACCTCCTGACCCTCGATAACCTTGCCGAAGGCTGCGTAAGCGCCGTCAAGATGAGGAGCTGCTGCATGCATGATGAAGAACTGTGAGCCAGCCGAGTCAGGGTTCATGGCGCGCGCCATCGAGAGAACACCCGGTGTGTGCTTTAAGTTGTTCTCAAAGCCGTTCTGTGAAAACTCACCCTTGATTGAGTAGCCAGGACCACCCATGCCTGTACCCTCAGGACATCCTCCCTGAATCATGAATCCGCTTATGATACGGTGGAAGATAAGACCATCGTAGAAGCCTTTATTTACAAGGCTGATGAAGTTGTTGACTGTATTAGGGGCAGCCTCCGGATAGAGCTCTGCCTTGATGGTGCCGCGCCCTGCGACTGTAAATGTAACTATTGGATTCTGTGACATTGTAAAATTCCTTTCTATGATTTAATATATATGATTATAACTTTATCGGAGTGTTTTAGTCAATGGACAAGTCTATGAATAATATTCATGTGTTCCACACAGTCGTGCTTGTGTTAAAGCAGATGAATATGGATGTGGAAAAATATATTGAGACTTCGGCTTCGGAGGGGCTTAGGGTGGAGGTGTGCATAGAGACATCCGGGTCCGGAATGGAGTGTCTCCATGAATCAGAGAACTTATCGAAGATACTAAATAAATCAATTGAAAATAATGAGAAGCTTGATGCTGAAGGCATTAAAACAGCATCAGAGGATACCGAAAAGCCTATGGAGTGCAAAGAAGAAGCGCTGGGGCTTCTGGTGATAACGGATGACGATGAGGCAGCAGGGTATTTAGAGAAGCTTGGGGTGGCGGTGGCAGGCTATAGGGCACCGGGGCATGAATACGAGAGCTTTTCGGCAAAATATGTTGTTGAGGAGCTTCCGATGGTAGACGATGATTATTTTAATCTTATCTATATGAGGGCACATCATATCCCGGTGGAGATAGCCCGTACATCAAGAACCATAATCAGGGAGATGACGGAAAAAGACCTTCCGGATATGTATGAGCTGTATGCGGACCCTGCTGTGGCAAGGTGGACTGAGCCATTATATGCTTATGAGGAGGAGCTGGAATTTACAAGGGCGTATATCGACAATATGTACACCTTTTACGGGTATGGTCTGTGGCTTGTATTTGACAGAACCTCGGGAGAGCTTATAGGGCGTGCCGGAATAAGCCGGAGAGTTATAGATGACAATGAATGCTGTGAGCTTGGCTATATCATAAAGGGAAGCCGCCAGAGACAGGGGCTTGGGTATGAGGTGGGCAGCGAAATAGTAAAATATGCACGGGATACGCTTGGAATAGCTGAGCTATGGCTGTGTACAGAGGAAAAAAACACTGCCTCCATAGCGCTCGCAGGTAAGCTTGGCTTCATGCTGTATGGAAGCAGTGTGTATGATACCGGAAACAAGGGAGCACAGCTGTGTTACCTGTACAAAAAAGAGCTGTAATATACACCTGAATCATTCTATTCATAATCAATAATATGTTCGAGGAAGGTTATACAGTTGTCCAGGTTAGGGGCGTTTACAACAACAGAGAATATAGGATGTTCGATTCCTATTCCCAGCACATCTGTCATGAACGGAAGCCCGGCAAGGTCTATACCCACAACACGCTTGAACCCGCTCTCAGTATCGGTATAGTACACAAGCCTGTCGGAGACCTTATCAAGAAGCTCCGCCGGAAGAAATACGGACAAATCCCTTAAGTATTCAGATTTAGCCCACAGGTTCGTGAACACATCATCGCCGATATAGCAGTCGCTTGTCTGTGTGACAACCATTATATTGAGCTTCTCGGAAGATGTATAGGTTTCTTCGGTGAAGCTGTCCGGATTGATGGTGTAGTAACCGTCAACTCTTACGCGGTTTTTCCTGCCGTCAATTCCAAGCCATTCTGTCAGAGAATTGTCTAATATCTTCGTGTCATCCCTTAAATCCACGGAGATGCAGTTAACGTATGATACATAAAGGCTGGTGTTATAGTTGTTGGATATTATTGCCCTCACGATTGATACAATGGCGGCTATTCCGATGACTATGGCGAGTATCGGAACCTTATAGTAATCCCAGATATAGGATAGTTTTCCCTTTAGTCCTTTCTGGTTCTTAATTTTTTCTCTTTCTTTTTTTACGCGCACAGAAAATTTATCTGTAAAACCTGAAGCCATGTTATTCTCCGTTTTATATTATTTTAGAAACTGTTTCAAAATGAGTTTGGAAATGAGATTTAAACAGAAACTAATTTCGTATCATTATAGCATAATAAAGCATTATTGTAAGGACTTTTATTAAAATTTAATAATGATTAATTTGCTTTTTATATAGGCATACATTATAATATTTTTTAGGCTTTTTGCCGTATTTTTTATATAAAGTGAGGTAGAGTATGAGCCGTATTTTCGACGTTGATAACGGTTTTTTTCGTTTTATGACAAGGGTTGCGGATGCCCTTATATTGAATCTGATTTTTCTCATTACGTGTATTCCTGTGGTGACGATAGGTGCCTCCTATACAGCGATGTATTATTATTGTCTCAAGGCGGTCAACAATGAGGAGGGATATATCTGGAAGAGCTATTGGAAGTCCTTTAAGACCAATTTTGTACAGGGATTTCTTTTTGAAGTAATTTTTGCAATAATAGGAATTATATTGTATATAGACATCAAGTATATGTACGTCAGGGCATTTGCTGCCGGTGGTGCGTTTGGCTGGAAGCTTCTTTTCTTTATTGCGGTAGGTATGGTGGTGCTTGCACTCATTACATTCATGTATGCATTCCCGATACTATCACGTTTTGATAACAAGACCTTTATTATAATAAGGAATGCGGCGCTTATGTCCATACGCCATCTTCCACAGACGGTTCCGCTCCTGTTTATATTTGGAATCATGGTACTTATAGGGTGGTTTTTGATGCCGGTATCTATCTTTTTCATCTTCGGAGCATGGGTATACATAAGCTCCATATTTTTCTATAAGGTATTAGACAGATACATGCCTAAGGATGAGCATTATGACGAGGATTATTACCTTGGCACTGATGGAGTACAGACAGAGAATGAAAATGCGTCCGATGTTAACTCTTCGGATGAGAATGAGGCTGATACACGTTCGGAACAGAATAATGACTCTGCCTCCGATGGTAACGCAGGCAGCATGATTGATAATCAGAATTAAAATAATTTGCAGATATGATATTGCAGGCATGACAGCCTCTGAACTTAAAAAAATAAAATTTGGTGTTGACAATGAAAAGTATAGGTGCTATACTCCAACACATCAAGCAAAGGCGCTTTGGGTAGAACCCGAGGCGCCTTTTTTCGTTGCAGATTCACACCGGTTACTGCATGCGGAAAAAGAAAAGGAGGCTATTATGGAAGAAGTATTAAGCGAATTGTATGGAGTGTGGTTCCTTATAGGCGCTGCACTGGTATTCTGGATGCAGGCAGGTTTCGCAATGGTTGAGACCGGTTTCACCAGAGCCAAGAATGCAGGTAACATTCTTATGAAGAACCTGATGGATTTCTGTATTGGTACAGTTGTTTTCATCATTATTGGTTTCAGTCTTCTCTTAGGTGAGGATGTGGCTGGACTTATCGGCAAGCCGGGTTTTGATATATTTACATCCTATGAGAACTTCGACTGGTCCAATTTCGTCTTTAACCTTGTATTCTGCGCCACAACGGCAACTATTGTTTCCGGAGCGATGGCAGAGAGAACGAAGTTTCTTTCATATTGTGTATACTCAGCAGTTATTTCCGCACTTATCTATCCGATTGAAGCGCATTGGGTATGGGGCGGCGGCTGGCTGTCACAGATGGGCTTCCATGATTTTGCAGGTTCAACCTGTATTCACATGGTAGGCGGTACAGCAGCTATAATCGGTGCCAAGATACTTGGACCGCGTATTGGCAAGTTCACCAAAAATGAGAAGGGTGAGGTTGTCAAGGTAAATGCTTTCCCGGGACACAATCTTCCTATCGGTGCACTTGGTGTATTCATTCTCTGGCTTGGCTGGTACGGATTTAACGGTGCGGCAGCCACATCGGTTGCAGAGCTTGGTTCAATCTTCGTGACAACAACAATCGCACCGGCAATCGCAACGGTTGTATGTATGATATTTACATGGGTCAAATATGGTAAGCCGGATGTTTCAATGTGTCTTAACGCTTCACTTGCAGGTCTGGTAGCAATCACGGCGGGGTGTGATGTGACAGACGCTTTAGGTGCTATAATAATAGGAGCTGTATCAGGTGTTCTCGTGGTATTCGGCGTATGGCTTCTTGATTACAAGTTACATATTGATGACCCGGTTGGTGCTGTAGCAGTTCATTTCTTAAACGGTATCTGGGGTACAATTGCAGTAGGTCTTTTTGCCACAGACACTGCACCGGCTTTCGCAAGAGGCTTTGGCGATGGTGTCAACTTCGGCGCTAACCAGATTGCAGGAAAGGGTCTTTTCTATGGCGGCGGCTTTGGCCAGCTTGGACTCCAGCTTCTTGGAATGCTTGCGATTATTGCATTTGCCGGAGTTACACTTACGATTACCTTCCTTATTATAAAGGCGACTATCGGACTTCGTGTTTCTGAGGAAGAAGAAATTCTTGGACTTGACGCTACAGAGCATGGACTTCCATCCGCTTATGCAGGATTCAGCCTTATGGATATCTCCAATACAATGACAATGGAGGCAAATGAGAATACAGACCTTGGTGTGAGCGATTATGACAAAGCCTCCGATACGCAGAAAGCAGCGGCAGTCAAGGTTGTGGCTCCGTCTGTACCGGCATCGGATACGGGCATTTACAAGGTATCTATTATCACCAAGCTTGCAAGCTTCGAGAAGCTTAAGAAGGCGCTCAATGATCTCGGTGTTACAGGTATGACTATGACACAGGTTATGGGCTGTGGTATACAGAAGGGTGCAGGTGAGATGTACCGTGGAGCTGAGATTGATGCGACACTTCTTCCGAAGGTTAAGATTGAGGTTGTTGTAAGCAAGATTCCGGTTGCATCTGTTATTGAGACAACCAAGAAGGCACTCTATACAGGTCATATCGGTGATGGTAAGATTTTCGTATACAATGTCGATCAGGTTGTAAAGGTTCGTACAGGTGAGGAAGGCTTCGCAGCACTTCAGGATGTTGAATAAAACAGCTTCATAAACCGGTTATCCGGTTTGACTATATTATATCTCCTTCAAATATAAGTGATAAAATAAAACAGACCATGCGGCATTTGCTGTCATGGTCTGTTTTATTTTATAAGTATCCGTCAGGTTTTATAGCACTATTTATTGTAAACCCTTGTAATTGCCTGATAGAGCTTCATGCTGTAATATAAGCAGAAGATAAAGGTTACCATTACGGTAATGCTTGGAATCAGCTTCTTTGAGAAGGTCACAACGCATATATAGTGAATCATTGACATGGCTCCGAGGAATATCCAAGGTGTGTTAAGACCGAGCTTTGTAAAATTGACCTTTGCCTTCTTGGCATCAAGAAGAACACCCTCGGTAAAATAGTGGGTCATATATATAAAGTAGATTGTTGAGATACCCATTGCAATAAGACCAACAACGGTTGAAGTGGATATTGCAAACATTCCTGTCTCCGGAACGAAAACAGAGAGCCTTAAAACGGCGTATGCAATGGTCATTTTTTTGAGTGATTTGTATGCGGTCTTAAAGTGATTATTCTCATCGTTCTGGAAGGCTCTTATTCCGATAAAAAGAAGTATTATGGATATAAGTCCTAACATGGGGATAAGATAATCAAGGATATACAAAAGGAATGCGGCGATAACGTATTTTACCGCAAGATTTTTGTCCGGGTGCAGATATTTATCAGTCATTTGACGAAGCCTCTCTTTCTTACAGTCTTTTAGCAGTATAACACATAATGCGTAAAATGTATAATTAAAAAAACATTAAAAACTATTGCATAAATCCGGTATATTGTATACAATAAAAAACGGAAAACCTAATATTATTCAGAAGGAGAATATCACATGAAGAAGAATTTTTTTAAGAGACTAGGTCTCGGGTGTGTGGTAGTAATGGTACTTTCTGCTGCACTGACAGGATGTGCGGGCGGCAAGAGAGGAGAGAATCCTTCGGATAGTGTTTCCGAGACTACCGGAACAGCAGTGGCCGGTGGTGAAGTTGTTGTAGGAATACAGCAGGATATCGATAGTCTTGACCCACACTTAGCAGTAGCGGCAGGAACAGAAGAGATATTGTTTAACATTTTCGAGGGACTTGTGGTTCCGGATGAGAACGGAAATGTTATACCTGCGGTAGCAGAAAAGTATACCATGTCTGATGACGGACTTACCTATACCTTCAAGCTGAGGGATGGAATTAAGTTCTCTGATGGTACACCGGTGACTGCCGAGGATGTAAAATATTCTATTGAAAGATGCGCGGGGCTTCTCGACGGAACGCCTCTTGTTAAGGCACTTTCTATTGTTTCAGGCGTTGAAATTGTGGACCAGTCAACTATCAATATCGTACTCTCGGAGGCTAATTCGGAGATTATCTACTACCTAACGGCAGACATTATTCCGGCATCCTCGAGCGAAACAGGCGAGATTATAGGTACTGGTCCTTTTAAGTTGGATTCGTACGTTCCACAGGAGGGCATTGTACTCACAAGAAATGAGTATTATTGGCAGGAAGGACTTCCGTATCTTGACAAGGTCACATTTAAGATTGTGGCAAGTGCAGAGTCCGCAATGATGGAGCTTCAGGCGGGAAGCATTGACATTTATCCGTATCTTACGGATGATCAGGCAAATGAGCTTAAGAACAGCTTTAATATAGGAAGCAACGGCTCTAATGTCGTGCAGGGACTCTATCTTAACAATGCGGTTGCACCATTTGATGACGTGCGGGTAAGACAGGCAGTCTCCTATGCGGTTGACAGGGACGCCATAAATGATTTTATTTTTGGAGGACGCGGTACAGTTATTGGTACAAGCATGGTTCCGGGGTATGAATGCTATGTAGATACAGGCTATGAGCATGATGTGGCGAAGGCTAAGGAGCTTCTTGCTGATGCGGGTTACCCGGATGGCTTTGATATGGAGATAACGGTTCCTTCTAACTATCAGATGCATGTTGATACGGCACAGGTTATAGTTGAACAGTTGAAGGAAGCAGGAATTACGGCTGTCATCAAGAAGGTGGACTGGTCAACATGGCTTGATGATGTATATAAGGGAAGAAATTTTGAGAGCACAGTCTGTGGAATTGCAGGCTCACTGACACCTAGCTATCTTCTTGTAAGGTATCAGTCTACAGCCAAGAATAACTTTGTCGGATACAGCAATGAAAATTACGATACATTATATAAGAAGATATCCACATCGCTTGACAGCGCGGAGATATTAGACGGCTACAGGCAGTTACAGACAATGCTCCATGATGATGCGGCGTCGGTCTACACTGTTGTTCCGCCTGTGCTTATTGCGATGAACAAGAAAATTGCAGGTTACAGATTCTATCCTATCTATGTGCAGGATATGAAGTATGTATACTGGACGGAGTAAATACAGAACATGAAATATATAATCAAGAAGCTTTTAACCTTAATACTCACCCTGTTTTTTATCTCGGTTCTGGTATTCCTGATTTTTCAGGTAATACCGGGTGATCCGGCGCTGTCCATTCTGGGAACAGAGGCTACAGAAGAACAGGTGGAGGCTCTGAGAGAACAATTAGGGCTTAATGACTCAATGCCGGAGAGATATTTTAACTGGTTTACAGGGGTGCTTACCGGCGATCTGGGAAGAAGCTACCGCTATCAGGAAAGCCTCAATGAGCAGATGGAGGTGAGCAGGCTCATTGCGGGTAAGCTTCCGGTAACCTTAACACTTGCGGGCTTGTCATTGCTTCTTATTATCATGTTTTCAATTCCTATAGGAATATTGTGGGGCGGTACGAAAAGCCGCTTCATTGACGGCGCACTTAACGTGCTGTCCCAGTTTACCATGAGTGTGCCGTCATTTTTTCTGGGTATAATCATTATATATCTGTTTGGACTGATTATGAGATGGTTCACCCCGGGCGGATATATCAGCTATAAAGAGGATTTCCGGGGCTACATAAGATACATGCTTTTTCCGGCGATAACGGTTGCATTGCCGAAGGCTGCCATGACGGCGAAGTTTCTTCGCAACTCAATCATAACGCAGCTTAAGTCTGACTATGTGAGAACGGCATACAGCAAGGGTGCGCGCAGAATGAGGGTACTTTTCGTGCATGTGCTTAGAAATGCAATGATTCCGGTGGTGACCTTTATAGGTGTCATAGCGGCAGAGATTGCTGCAGGAAGCATTGTTGTCGAGCAGGTTTTTGGTCTGCCGGGGATTGGAAGGCTTTTGGTTTCGTCCATATCTACAAGGGATTACCCTGTTGTACAGGCGCTGATGCTGTATATTGTTTTTGCTGTAGTTATTGTGTACTTCATCGTTGATGTTTTATACCGGTATATTGATCCGAGGGTGGAAGAACAGTGAGGTTTATGAAGAAAAACAAACATACAAATGCATATTTTATATCAGGTGCAGCTATCACTGTGCTGTTTATTATTTTGATGCTCATAGGACTCATACATACGCCCTATGATCCCAATGCCATGAATGGGGCAGAGAAGTTTTCTTCTCCGTCCTTTTCGCATATCATGGGAACGGATAATTTCGGAAGAGATATTTTCAGCCGCGTTCTTAAGGGTATAAGCATGACGGGGCTGGTTGCTGTATCGACTGTAGCAATCGGAGGAAGCATAGGAACGATAACCGGTGCCGTGACAGGGTATTATGGCGGGCTGGTGGATGAGATTGTGATGAGGATAAATGACGCACTTAACGGTTTTCCGAGCATTCTCATAGCACTCATAATCGTGAGCATAATAGGTCCGGGAAAGTATAATGTGATACTTGCTCTTGGTATTTTGTTCATACCGAGTTTTGCGCGTATTGTCAGAAGTGAATATATAAGCCTTAAAGAGAGGGATTTTGTGAAGAGTGCAAGGCTTATGGGTGCGGGAAATATGAGGATAATATTCAGACATATATTCCCTAACATACGCTCCACGCTGTTTGTCACGGCAACTATAGGCTTTAATAATGCCGTGCTTGCTGAGGCCGGCTTAAGCTATCTTGGTATTGGAATACAGCCGCCGGATGCGAGCCTTGGAAGCATGCTGTCGGATGCGCAGAGCTATCTGTTCACGGCTCCGTGGTATGCTATTATGCCGGGAATGACCATAGTTCTCTTTGTGCTGGGATTTTCGCTGCTTGCGGAGGGTATACGCATAGAGGCTGAGAGGGAACAGAATTGAGCCGGAAGGAGAGTATGTATGCTTGAAATAGAAAAACTTACAGTATGCTTCGGTGACAGATGTGTCCTTGACGCTGTCTCAATGTCGGTAAAGCGTGGAGAAGTTCTTGGAATTGTGGGTGAGTCAGGCTCAGGAAAGACTATGACTGCGCTGTCCGTTATGGGGCTTTTAAGCCCGCAGGCGCAGATAAAAGGGGGCAGTATAAGGCTTGATGGCAGGGAATTGGCAGGTCTTGACGAGCGTTCAATGTCGGACATAAGGGGAAAGGATATTGCGATGATATTTCAGGAGCCAATGACAAGCCTTAACCCATCCATGCGTATCGGCAGACAGCTTGGCGAGGCAGTGAGACTCCATGGAATACCGGGCAGCAGGAGCTCTGCAAAGGAGATTAAGAGCAGGGTCCTGGAAGCTCTCGCTGATGTAAAGCTGCCGGAACCGGAGCGTATATACGAAAGCTATCCGCATGAGCTGTCCGGCGGTATGCGCCAGAGAGTGATGATTGCCATGGGAACTATATGCAGACCGGGGTATCTTCTCTGCGATGAGCCGACAACGGCACTTGATGTCACAACACAGAAGGGTATTATTGAACTCATCCGGTGTATGAAGGATGAGCATGATATGGGGATTGTGTTTATAACGCATGACCTTAAGCTGCTTAAGAATTTTGCCGACAAGGTTATTGTAATGTGCTGCGGCAGGGTGGTCGAGAGCGGCACTGTTGAGGAGATTTTCACTTCGCCCAGAGATGAGTATACCAGAGGGCTTATTGCTGCGATTCCAGACAGGAGCAGGAGAATTGCCAGAACACAGGATACACGTATGGACACAATATGATAACGGAGACGATATGGGTAATATATTAGAGGTAAAAAATCTTAACGCATATTATAAGACAAAATCAAAGTCGGTATTTGCACGTTCCGAGAAAAAACAGGTGCTCTTTGATATAAGCTTTGATGTTCGTGATGGCGAGATATTCGGAATAGTGGGGGAGTCCGGCTGTGGGAAATCCACATTGTCCAAGACTATTCTGGGGATGAATCCGCTCTATGACGGAAGTATTGTGCACAACAATAAGAAGCCCCAGATGATTTTTCAGGACCCATATTCTTCACTCAATCCGGCGTGGACTATCGGCAGAATTTTAAGGGAGCCTCTTTTACTGTCCGGTATCAGGGAAAGAAAAGAGCTTGATAAAAGGGTATCGGATATGCTGTGCAAGGTTGGGCTTGACGAAAGCTATGCGTACAGACATCCATCCCAGCTCAGCGGAGGACAGCGTCAGAGAATAAGCATCGCGGCTGCGCTTATAGCATGTCCTAAGCTGGTCATAGCAGATGAGCCATTGTCTGCGCTTGATGTCACGATTCAATCCCAGATTATGCAGCTTCTTATTGAACTTAAGAGGGAAATGGGACTTACCTATATTTTTATATCACATGATATTGATGTGGTATACCAGTTGTGTGACAGAATAATGGTCATGAAAGATGGTCGTGTTGTGGAAATCGGGGACACACGGGAGATATTTGATAACCCTAGGGAAGCATACACAAGGCAGCTTATAGAGGCATAATGTCCCATTTTATGGGGGTTCCGGCACTTTGAAATTTGCAGAATAGTATGAATAAAATATTTTTTAAAAAAAATTAAAAAAATTTCAAAAAAGTACTTGCATTTTTTGAAAACCTGATATATAATCAATATCGTTGTAGCGCAAGAGCGCAGTACACATTGGGCTATAGCCAAATGGTAAGGCACTGGACTCTGACTCCAGCATTTCCAGGTTCGAGCCCTGGTAGCCCAGCTAAAGGCATCACGTCAGCGTGGTGCCTTTGTTGCTATAACGCGTTCTAATACGCATGGCAGGTTATTGTAATAGTATGGAAACGTATCGAAGTGGCCATAACGAGCTTGACTCGAAATCAAGTTGTCGGGCAACCGGCACGCGGGTTCGAATCCCGCCGTTTCCGCTTGCGTCAGGCACATTATGGGAGACTGTAATGTGCCGTTTTGTTTTGGCAGGAGGGCAGGGGGGCGGTGGGACAGGGGTCAGACCCCATGTCCCAGTCCTGGGACACGGGGTCTGACCCCTGTCCCACCGCCCCTGTCCCAGCCACCCCGCTCAAAACATAACAGAAGGAGGATATTTATGTACAGCTATGAGGCAAGAATAAGATATTCAGAGTGCGGAAGCGACAGACGGCTGACAATTCCGGCACTAATCAATCTTTTTCAGAACTGCTCATCATTCCACTCGGAGGATATCGGAGTTGGAATCGACTATGTGACAGAGCGGGATGGAGCATGGTTCATATTAAACTGGCAGATAGATATTGGGAAAATGCCTTCCTTCTGTGACAAGGTGAAGGTGTGTACTGTGCCGTATGAGTTCAAGGGCTTTTTCGGAAGCCGTAATTTCTGGCTTGAGGACGAAGAAGGGAATATGCTTGTCAAGGCAGCGACACTGTGGTCATATATGAACATAAAGACATTAAGACCTATGAGACCGGACGCGGAGCAGACGGCGCGCTATGGAATAGGGGAGAAACTTGATATGGAGTATCTTCCGCGTAAGATTGCATTGCCCGGGAATCTTAAAGAGTGTGAGGAGATAGCCGTAAGACCTGATATGATTGATACAAATAACCATGTCAATAACGGTCAGTATATCAATATCGCAATGGCACTTATGGCACAGGACGGCGAGTATGCTGAGCGTAAGCCGTTGAAGCGTGTGCTGGCTGAGTATAAGAAATCTGCTGTCATGGGTGATGTGTTCCAGCCATACACAGGCATGGTTGAGGATAAATATTATGTATGCCTTAAGGACGGGGCCGGAAATATCAATGCGATAGTTGTGTTTGAACAGTAGCTTCCAGCGGATATAGAATGAACAGAATGTAAAAAAGTGGACGGAGGAACATTATGATCAGAATTGGAGAAGTACAGGATTTACAGATAGTAAAGAGAACAGATTTCGGCGTGTATGTCGGCGACGAGCAGGAGAGGGTGCTTCTGCCGAGAAAGCAGGTGCCTGAGAACGCCGGGATAGGCGATACAGTCACCGTGTTCATATACAGGGATTCACAGGACAGACTTCTTGCTACAACAAGGAAGCCCATGCTTGTTCTTGGACAGGTCGCAAGACTCGAGGTGAAGGATACCGGCAAGATTGGTGCATTTCTTGACTGGGGGCTTGAAAAGGATCTGTTCCTTCCGTTTAAGGAGCAGACCTACAGGGTGCGCCCGGGTGACAGCTGCCTTGTTGCCTTATATATAGATAAGAGCAGCAGACTGTGTGCGACAATGAATGTCTATAAGTATCTTAAGGGAACAACGCAGTATAAGCGCGGTGATATGGTACAGGGAACAGCATACCAGTATATAGAGAAGTTCGGAATGTATGTTGCCGTGGACGACATGTATCAGGGACTTATACCTAAGAAGGAATGCTATGGAGTTCTCAATGTGGGAGACACACTCACCGGACTCAGGGTTACCAATGTTACTGCGGATGGAAGACTGGAGCTTGCAGTGCGTGAGGTCGGATATCTTCAGAGGGACGATGATGCAGCTAAGATACTGGAGACGATAGAGGAGTTCGACGGTGTTCTCCCATTCAGCGACAAGGCATCGCCTGAGGTTATCAAGCGTGAGCTTGGAATGAGCAAGGCTTCCTTCAAGAGAGCGGTAGGAAAGCTGTTAAAGGAAGGAAGGATTGAGCTTTCGGACACATCAATAAGACTTAAGTGATTTTAGCAATAAAAGCATTGTGATTGAAAATATATAAGATGTGGGGGTCAAAACATGCCAACTTAATGTACGAGTGTATAACGTATTATATTTATGTATATCAGCTCCATTGTCCGAAGCAAGATGTTCTAAGAACATCTAAGCTTCTCCCAAAAGTCGTGATATGCATAAATATAATACGTTATACACGCTAGGTTTATAGAGCATGTTTTGACCCCAACATCTATATAAAGGCATATAAAAGAGGTGCTGCCGTGTGCAATAATAAATATTGCATACAGCAGCACCTTTGTGCCGGAGCCTGTTTTGTTAAACCTGAACATCAATGTTGGCACCGAGGTTAGGGTTAACGGACATCTCCATCATCTTCTTCATTCCATCACCGAGAGTCTCAATGGTGTCAAGATTCTTTGCAAGAACAGCAATACCGACCTGTGAACTGACATCAGCGAGGCTCATGCTGGATGAAAGTGCGGTTATATCCATAAGAATACCTCCTTTATCATGCAGAAATGTTAATAAACATATATATAATTAATAGCATATATAACAATAATTAACAAGTCATTATTGAAAAAATGCATTAAAATTTAATTTTTTTGTATAAAATGTAATAAAAAAGTAAATAATATGATGTCTATATACAAAATCAACAAATTACCGCTGTCATTTTCGGCTATTTGAGGTATGGCATTTAAACAAGCATTATTGTAGAATAACTGTAGTGAAAACGGAAAATACTTTAGGAGGTATAATAATGGCTAGTTTATCACTTAAAAATGTATGTAAAGTATATCCTAATGGTTTCGTAGCTGTTAAGGATTTCAACCTTGAGATTGAAGATAAGGAATTTATCATTTTCGTAGGACCATCCGGTTGTGGTAAGTCTACAACACTTCGTATGATAGCAGGACTTGAGGAGATCAGCTCCGGTGAGCTTTGGATCGGTGACAAGCAGGTTAACGATGTAGAGCCTAAGGACAGAGATATCGCGATGGTATTCCAGAACTACGCTCTTTATCCACATATGTCAGTATATGACAACATGGCATTCGGTCTTAAGTTAAGAAAGGTTCCTAAGGCAGAGATCGATAAGCAGGTACATGAGGCAGCTAAGATTCTTGATATCGAGCACCTTCTTGATCGTAAGCCTAAGGCTCTTTCAGGTGGACAGAGACAGCGAGTTGCTATGGGACGTGCTATTGTTCGTAAGCCTAAGGTATTCCTTATGGATGAGCCTCTTTCAAACCTCGATGCTAAGTTAAGAGTACAGATGAGAATTGAGATTTCTAAGTTACATCAGAGACTTCAGACAACTATCATCTACGTAACTCATGACCAGACAGAGGCTATGACACTTGGTACCAGAATCGTTGTTCTTAAGGATGGTATCATCCAGCAGGTAGATACACCACAGAATCTCTACAATGCACCACAGAACGTATTCGTAGCCGGATTCATTGGTTCTCCACAGATGAACCTCATCGATGCTAAGCTTGTTAAGAATGGTGATGATATGGTTCTTATGTTTGGCAGCAACTCAGTTAAGTTACCTAAGACTAAGGCTGATAAGCTTGGCGATTATGTTGGCAAGACAGTTGTTATGGGTATCCGTCCTGAGGATCTCAACGATACAGAGGTATTCATTGCTAATTCTCCAGACAGCGTAATCGAGGCAGAGATTCGTGTATACGAGCTTCTCGGTGCCGAGGTTTACCTTTACTTTGATATCGAGGATAAGAGCTGCACAGCAAGAGTTAACCCTCGTACAACAGCTCGTCCTGGCGATAAGATTAAGCTTGCTCTTGATATGACAAGACTTCACCTCTTCGATAAGGATACAGAGTTAGTAATTCCTTGCTAATCAGGCAGCATATCCTGAATCCGTTCAGGGTATGATATTGTGAAATTATTATGAAATATAGAGGAAATACATGAATTTTCGTGTATTTCCTCTTTTTTTTTTCGCAATTTTGTTTTACAATAAATAGAGATAATTTATAAAATCAGCTAGAAGCGGATTTCGGATATCATTGACATTCACTTTCAGAAGGTATAGTGAATGAGCGAAAGTCGGGTTAGGACGAATGGAAGGTATATTCAAGTTCACGCAAATTATAATGAAAGAAGAGGTTGCCGGATGATTTCAAATCAGATTTTACAGAACACGATAGAAGGACTGAAGTCAATAACCAGAATAGATTTATGTATAATGGACACGGAGGGAAAGACTCTTGCGACAACATTTCCTGAGTCGGATGGATATGAGGAGGCTGTGTTAAGCTTCGCCGGTTCACCTGCGGACAGTCAGGTTATTCAGGGGTATCAGTTTTTTAAGGTGTTTGACGATAAGCAGTTGGAGTATGTGTTGTTAGTTAAGGGCGGCAGCGACGATGTGTATATGATAGGCAAGATTGCCACATTCCAGATACAGAATCTTCTTGTTGCGTACAAGGAGAGATTTGACAAGGATAATTTCATCAAGAATCTCCTGCTTGACAATCTCCTTCTTGTCGATATATATAACAGAGCTAAGAAGCTCCATATAGATACGGATGTGAGAAGGCTTGTCTTTATTGTGGAGACCAAGCATGAGAAGGACAACAATGCACTCGAAACGCTCAGAACACTCTTTGCTTCCAAGGCGAAGGATTTTATAACGGCGGTTGATGAGAAGAATATAATTATTGTTAAGGAACTCAAGGCAAATGAAGGCTATGAGGAGATGAATCAGGTTGCACTCACCGTGCTTGATACCTTGAATTCTGAGGCTATGAGCAAGGTACATATCGCTTATGGTACCATTGTCAATGAGATTAAGGAGGTATCAAGGTCATATAAGGAAGCGAAGATGGCGCTTGATATAGGAAAGATTTTCTACGGTGACAGGAATGTTGTATCTTACACTAAGCTTGGAATCGGAAGACTTATATATCAGCTTTCAATGTCACATTGTAAGATGTTTATAAAAGAGATTTTCGGTGGACAGAACCCGGATGATTTTGATGAGGAGACGCTCACCACAATCAACAAGTTCTTTGAGAACAGCCTGAATGTATCGGAGACTTCGCGACAGCTTTTTATACATCGAAATACTCTTGTGTACAGACTTGATAAAATACAGAAAAATACAGGGCTTGATCTAAGGGTATTTGATGACGCAATTACTTTTAAGATTGCACTTATGGTTCGCGATTATATGAAATATATGGAATCACTTGATTATTAATTGCATGTCGGTATAAAATGATGTCAGGACTGTTACAACGGTTCTGGCATTATTATGTAAGGTGCATAAGAAATTAGTGGAGGCATAGGAGACATGCTTATATTGGAAAATGTATGCAAGACATACTCGACCGGATTTCCGGCACTAAATAACATCAGCCTTCGTGTCGAGAAGGGTGAATTCGTATTTATTGTCGGGCAGAGCGGAGCAGGAAAGTCAACACTTATCAAGCTTTTGCTCAAGGAGCTTGAGCCGACGTCCGGTCATATTTTTATAAATGGAAAAAATCTTGGAAGAGCGAAGAGAAGGGAGCTTCCTCTTATCAGGCGTGATATGGGAGTTGTATTTCAGGATTTCAGGCTGTTGGAGGATAGGAACATATATGACAACATAGCTTTTGCTCAGAAGGTAATAGAAGCACCGAACAGAAGAATTCGTTCAGAAGTCCTGTCTATGTTGTCGATGGTGGGACTGCTGGAGAAATACAGGAATTTCCCTTCACAGCTTTCGGGTGGTGAACAGCAGAGAGCGGCTATTGCGCGGGCACTTATCAATAAGCCTGCTATACTTCTTGCCGACGAGCCGACAGGTAATCTTGACAATGCTAACTCCTGGGAGATTATGAAGCTCCTTGAGGAGGCTAACAGAAGAGGAACTACAGTGGTTGTCGTCACACATAATATGGATCTTGTACAGACTATGAAAAAGAGAGTGATTACTATTGATCATGGTGAGATAATCTCTGATGAGAGATGGGAGGATTACGGCTATGAAGATTAGTTCACTCGGCTACTGTATAAAACAGGGCTTTAAAAATATATATAGAAACAGGCTGTTCTCGCTTGCTTCGGTTGCGACAATTTCGGCATGTATTTTTCTTTTCGGCATATTTTTCTGTGTAGCCAAGAATGTGGACTATATGGTTACGGAGGTGGAAAAGAATACCTGCCTTACGGTTTTTTTTGACGTGGGTGTGGGCAGCGCGCGAATTGAGTCTATCGGAAAAACCATACAACAGATGGACAGCGTGACGCTTATAGAATACACATCACCGGAGGAAGCGTGGGAGAAGTATAAGGTAAAGTATTTTGGTGACAGAATGGACCTTGCAGAAGGCTTTGAGGAGGATAACCCTCTTGCCGATTCGGCTTCATATACAGTGTATCTTAATACGGCAGACACCTTGACCACTGTGGCAGCTAATATAGAAAAGATAGATGGAGTACGCTCGGTTAAGCGTTCGGAGGTAACCGCTAATTCACTTACAGATGTGAGCGGTCTGGTAAGCATGATTTCACTTACAATGATAATTGTTCTCTTTCTTGTCGCATGGTTTCTTATCGGAAATACGGTATCTGTCGGAATTGCGGTCCGCAAGGAGGAGATAGCGATAATGAAGCTTATCGGTGCTAAGAACGGATTTGTCAGGGCACCATTTATAGTGGAAGGAATTGTCATCGGATTTGTGGGAGCCATGATTCCTATGGTAGTAATTTACTATCTTTATGAGAATGTAGTTTATTATATCATCAACAGATTTACATTTTTGTCGAACATATTGGTATTTCTTCCTGTGAAAACGGTATTTTCAACACTTCTTCCTGTTGCGGCTGTGCTTGGAATCGGAATAGGTTTTCTCGGAAGCTATACGACACTTCGAAAACATCTTAAAGTATGATGGGGAGATGCTTAAGGGAGGAATTATAATTGAAAAAAACACATGTTTTTAAGAAATCATGGATTAAGCGGTTCGTTTTCGCAGCGGTACTTATTATCATGCTTCCGATTAAACCGGATGATTATCAGGCGATTACGGAGGATGATGTAAAGCGGGCTGAACGTGAGTTGGAGGCTGCAAAGCAGCAGGCACAACAGCTTGACAACAAGCTTAATGAGTTGAACGGAAGCATTTCTGATACAGAATCCTACATAAATCAGGTGGATGGCTGGATTTCGGATGTGACGCTGCAGATATATAATCTAAATCAGGAGATAAATGCTAAGCAGGCAGAGATAGATGCCAAGCAGACGCAGATTAATGATACCTTGGCCAATATTGATGCAGTTAAGACAAGTATTGCACAGACGGAGATTAATTTATCGGATGCACAGACAACGGAGGCAAATCAGTATTCGTCAATGAAACTCAGGATACAATATATGTATGAAAACGGTGATGAGAGTTTTCTTGATATTCTGTTTTCATCGGACAGCATGATTGATTTCCTTAACAATGCAGAATATATTTCCGAGATTTCCAAATATGACCGTGAAAAACTCATTGAATATGGGGAAAATAAGGATAGAATAACCAATCTTCTGGCGAACCTTGAGACACAGAAGAGTGAACTTGAGACGCAGGAAGCCAAGTATGAGACTGAACTTGGTGAGCTGGAGGAGCAGAAGTCGGTTCTTGATTCTAAGAAATCCGAGCAGGAAGTGCTTCAGGCATCATACACTGATTTATACAACGCAAAGAACAACGAGTTAAGTAATCTTGAATCGCAGCAGAGTGACACGGAGTATAAGAAACAGCTTGCACTCAAGGAGGTTGAGGAGCAGGAACAGCTCGTTGAGCAGGCAAGAAAGGAATATGCGGCATGGCTTGCAGAGCTGGCAAGGCTTAATAAGGATGCGGACGCGGCTGTAGCGGCGAAGCTTGCAGAGATAAATGTCACAGGATTTACATGGCCGGTTCCGGGATTCAACAGAATCACCTCGCAGTTCGGAATGAGAATGCACCCTATATTAGGGTATGAAAAGCTGCATGACGGAACGGATATTTCAGGTGCCGGAATCAATGGAACACCGATACTCGCGGCGTACAGTGGAACGGTAGTGCTTGCGCAGAGCTATTGGGGATATGGGAATTGCGTAAAGATAGATCATGGCGGCGGTGTTGTTACATTGTACGCGCATGCTTCGGCAATTCTCGTGTCGGTGGGACAGCAGGTAAATGCCGGTGACACGATTGCACTTGTTGGAAGCACCGGTAATTCGACAGGACCACATCTTCATTTCTCACTTATTATAAAGGGAGAATTCGTAAATCCGCTTGATTACGTGGTGGTTCCGCGTTAAAAATGACATAAAAAAGAGGTTGTATTTATGGAAGAAAAAAATAATAATAATTCTAAGCCGGAAAAGGAAAAAAACAGTGGTTTTTTAAAGGGTGTTGCTGCCGGTATGCTGTCGGCAGTTCTTATGATTGCCGTTCTTGCAGGGTGCAGCGGTATATCTTCATTGATTGGACCGGGTTCGGACAAAAGCAACCGTATAGAGCAGGGCACAGGGGAAGATACTGCGCAGAAGAATGCTTCGGCTTCTACAGGCTCAAAATCGGATAATCAAGTTGAAGAGACAACCCCGAAGGCAACTTATGGAAAGTATAAGCCGAAAAGCGAACAGCTTACAGATGAGGTTATAGAGAAGATAGATACTCTCATGCAGGTGATTGACTATTATTATCTATATGATTATGACAAAGATGCAATGGTAGATGCTATATATAAGGCTGTGATGGGTTCACTCGGCGATCCATATTCTGTATACTATACAGGAGATGAGTTTAAAGCATTCATGGAGAGTTCATCGGGTTCGTATTGTGGAATAGGCGTTGTTGTCCAGCAGAATATGCAGACAGGACTGGTTACGGCTGTAAGACCGTATGAGGACTGTCCGGGCTACGAGGCGGGAATAAGACCGGGTGACCTCATTCTTGCGGTTGACGGAACAGAGATAACAGGCATGGATTTGAATACGGCGGTTGCCCTTATCAAGGGAGAAGAGGGAACGAGCGTTACCATAACCTTACAGCGCGATGAGGAGGTGTTCGATGTCGAGGTGACACGCCGCCAGATTGATGTCAAGACCGTCAATTACAGAATGATGGATGACAACATAGGTTATATTCAGATTGAGGAATTTGATGAGGTGACCTCAGATCAGTTTTCGCAGGCACTGGATTCGCTGATAGAGCAGGGCATGGAGGCTCTTGTCATTGATATCCGCAACAATCCGGGCGGTATTCTTAATACGGTTGTTGCCATGCTTGACGAGCTTCTTCCGGAGGGAACCATTGTTTCGGTCAAGGATAGGAATGGAACGGCACAGGAGTACACATCCGATGCCGATACCAAGCTCACGGTTCCGCTTACAGTTCTCATTAATGGTAACAGTGCGAGCGCCTCAGAGATATTTGCGGGAGCCATAAAGGACTATGGGGTAGGAACACTTGTCGGAACTACCACTTATGGAAAGGGAATTGTACAGACGGCATTCTCCTTGAGTGATGGCACGGGTGTGAAGATTACAATAGAGGATTATTACCTTCCTAGCGGAAAGAGCATACACAAGGTTGGAGTAGATCCGGATGTTGAGATTGATCTTCCTGATGAGCTTAAGACCTATGTAACTATTCCTGAGGATGAGGATGTTCAGCTTCAGAAGGCTATTGAGATACTGAATGAGCAGCTTCAAAAGTAATTCAGGGATTTTACGCAGACAAAGCTTTTATTGAAATCATAAGAATAAGCTCATGGTTTCAGATATGCGGCTAATCGAACAGAACTATCATAGAGTCGGAAGGCATGAAAGCATGTCTTCCGGCTTTAATTATATGCTTGATTTATTTGAACTTAATATGAAGATTAGCTGTACGGATTTGACTGAAGGGCTGGTGTGAAAACGTAAAAAGCACGTTTTTTTATTACTATTTGAGTCATTGCAAAAGCAGTGACATTGGGATTAGTATGAAATATAAGCAGACAGTGAGAAAATTATAATAAGATTGGAATGTAGATTTTTATGTTGGAATTGAGAAAGATAAATATAGATGAATTTGATAATGTGTTTGCAATTATGGAGCAGAGCTTCCCCGATGATGAGCGCAGGAATTATACGGAGCAGCGGGCATTGTTTGATAATCCTGAATATAGTATATATGTTGTCGATGATGACAGAGATAATAGAATAAAGGCGTTTATCGCTGTGTGGGATTTTGAGGAATTTGCTTATGTGGAACATTTTGCGGTAAATCCTGAATATAGGAACGGAGGTATTGGTGCAGAGGTTTTACATAGGCTGCATGAACTGATGGACAAGCAGCTCTGCCTGGAGGTGGAGCCTCCGGAAAATGAGCTGGCGCGTAGAAGAATAGGTTTTTACTGCAGAAATGGTTTTGTACTTAATGAGTATCATTATATACAGCCACCGATGTCCGAGGGGAAGAATTCGATCCCGCTTTTTATTATGACCTCGAAGGAGGCTGTTGACGAGGAACGATTTAAGTTCTTGCGAAGAGTTTTGTACGAACGTGTATATCGCTGTATTGAAATATAAACGAACAAATGTTCTAAAATCTATGGACAAAATACACCTTTTGTGTTAATATCAATTATGAATTTATCGCATAATAAAAGAGTTGATGGATTATGAATTTATTAAGAGCATGTCTGTTATGGCGATTAGGCTTATACAGATTACTATATAAAGAAAGAAGATGAGCACATGGAGTTCAAGCTACATTCTGAATATTCACCTACGGGGGACCAGCCGCATGCCATTGAAGAGCTTGTGAAGGGCTTCAGGGAGGGTAATCAGTTCGAGACGCTTCTTGGAGTTACAGGTTCGGGTAAGACGTTCACAATGGCGAATGTCATAGCGGCCCTTAACAAGCCGACACTTATTATATCGCATAATAAGACATTGGCGGGACAGCTCTATGGAGAGATGAAGGAGTTCTTTCCTGAGAACGCAGTTGAGTATTTTGTGTCCTATTATGATTACTATCAGCCGGAGGCGTATGTGCCATCCACGGATACCTATATAGAGAAGGATACCTCAATAAATGATGAGATAGATAAGCTGCGACATTCCGCCACCGCAGCACTCTCAGAGCGTAAGGATGTCATTATTGTTGCCAGCGTTTCATGCATATATGGACTTGGAAGTCCTGTAGATTACGAGAGCATGGTTGTATCGCTGCGTCCGGGTATGGAGAAGGACAGGGACGAGATTATAAGGAAGCTTGTCGACAATCAGTATACTAGAAATGACATGGATTTTAAGCGAGGCTCCTTCAGGGTAAGAGGAGATGTGCTTGAGATATTCCCTGCGGCATCCACGGACAGGGCTGTAAGGGTTGAGTTCTTCGGGGATGAGATAGACAGGCTCACGGAGATAGATGTGCTTACCGGTGAGAAGAAGGCGGAGCTTTCGCATGTGGCAATATTCCCTGCTTCGCACTATGTTGTGCCGCGCGAGAAGATGATTGAGGCGGCGGCTGATATCAGGCAGGAGATGGAGGAGAGAGTAGCGTACTTTAAGAGCGAGGATAAGCTCTTGGAGGCACAGCGTATCAAGGAGAGAACGAGCTTTGATGTTGAGATGATGCTTGAGACAGGCTTCTGCTCCGGCATTGAGAACTATTCGCGGCACCTTGCAGGGCTTGCTCCGGGGACACCGCCCTATACGCTTATAGATTATTTCCCGGAGGATTTTCTGATAATAGTCGATGAGTCACATATCACAATACCTCAGATACGGGGTATGTATGCGGGTGACAGGTCACGTAAGACAACGCTTGTCGATTACGGATTCCGTCTGCCATCTGCTCTGGATAACAGACCATTGAACTTTGGGGAGTTCGAGGGAAAGATTGACCAGATGCTGTTCGTGTCCGCGACTCCTTCCGATTACGAAGCCGAGCATGAGCTTCTCAGGACGGAGCAGATTATAAGACCTACAGGGCTTCTTGACCCGGAGATTACGGTAAAGCCTGTGGAGGGACAGATTGATGACCTTATCGGTGAGGTCAATAAGGAAGTGGGTAAGCACAACAAGGTACTCATAACAACGCTCACCAAGAGAATGGCGGAGGATTTGACGAACTATATGAAGGAAGCTGGTATCAGGGTAAGGTATCTTCACTCTGATATTGATACCCTTGAGCGCGCCGAGATTATAAGGGATATGAGACTTGATGTGTTTGATGTGCTTGTGGGAATCAATCTTCTGAGAGAAGGACTTGATATTCCTGAGATTACGCTTGTGGCGATTCTTGATGCCGATAAGGAGGGGTTCCTGCGTTCAGAGACATCGCTCATCCAGACGATAGGGCGGGCAGCACGTAACGCCGATGGAAGAGTAATTATGTACGCTGATGTGATTACCGATTCTATGCGCCATGCTATAGAGGAGACACAGAGACGTAGGGAGATACAGAAGAAGTATAATGATGAGCATGGTATCACACCTACTACCATAAAGAAGGCGGTGCGTGACCTCATAGCTATATCTAAGGCGGCAACAGAGCCGAAGGCAGATATGGAGAAGGATATCGAGTCGATGAGCCATAAGGAGCTTGAGAAGCTTCTCAAGGAACTCAGCAAGCAGATGCACAAGGCGGCAGCGGAGCTTGATTTTGAACGTGCGGCAGAGCTGCGTGACCGGATAATTGAGATTAAGAAGAGTATGCTGGAGGAATAGAAGATGGCTTTATATTCTAGAAATTATATAAAGATAAGGGGTGCGAGGGAGCACAACCTTAAGGGAATTGATGTTGATATACCAAGGGATTCCTTTACCGTTCTCACCGGAGTGAGCGGTTCGGGTAAGTCATCTCTTGCGTTTGACACTATATATGCTGAGGGACAGAGGCGTTACATGGAGTCGCTTTCATCCTATGCAAGACAGTTCTTAGGTCAGATGGAGAAGCCGGATGTGGACAGCATTGAGGGATTGTCACCGGCGATTTCCATTGACCAGAAGTCGACCAACCGCAATCCACGTTCCACAGTCGGGACTGTCACAGAAATATATGATTATATGAGACTTCTCTATGCCAGAGTGGGAATCGTACATTGCCCTAAGTGTGGCAGGGAAATCAGGAAGCAGTCTGTTGACCAGATCGTTGACCAGATTATGGGGCTGCCTGAGCGCACAAGGTTTCAGGTGCTTGCACCTGTTGTGCGGGGACGCAAGGGTGAACATGTGAAGGTTCTTGAGAGTGCGAAGAAGAGCGGTTATGTCCGTGTGAGAGTTGATGGTATAATATACGAGCTTTCAGAGGAGATCAAGCTTGAGAAGAACAAGAAGCATAATATAGAGATTGTTATTGACAGACTTTCTGTGAAGGAGGGTATCGAGAAGCGCCTTACAGAGTCGGTTGAGAGTGCGCTTGCGCTGGCGGATGGACTTGTAATGATAGATATTATCGACGGCGAGATGCTCAATTTCAGCCAGAGCTTTGCATGCCCTGATTGTGGAATAAGTGTTGAGGAGATGGAGCCTAGAAGCTTCTCCTTCAATAACCCGTTTGGCGCATGCCCTGAGTGTTTCGGTCTTGGCTATAAGATGGAATTTGACATCGACCTGATTATTCCGGATAAGAGACTGAGTATTGATGAGGGAGCGATTGCGGCTATGGGCTGGCAGTCATCAACGGAGGAGGGCAGCTTTACAAGAGCTATCTTAAAAGCATTGGCGGAAGAGTATAATTTCAGCCTGAGCACGCCTTATAAGGATTATCCGGCAGAGATTAAGAATATTCTGGTCAATGGAACTGATGGTCATACGGTTAAGGTACATTATCGCGGACAGCGCGGAGTAGGTGTGTATGATATAGCATTTGAGGGACTTATACGCAATATGCAGAAGAGATACCGCGAGACGGCATCGGACAGCATGAAGCAGGAATATGAGACATTTATGAAGATTACACCTTGTGAGGTATGTAAGGGACAGCGCCTTAAGGCAACATCACTTGCTGTCACCGTCGGCGGAATAAATATTTTCCGGATGACAGATATGTCTATTGTGAAGCTTAAGGCATTTCTTGATAACCTGGTGCTGTCACCTGTTCAGCAGACCATCGGAGAGCAGATATTGAAGGAAATCAAGGCAAGACTGGGCTTCCTTGTGAACGTAGGTCTTGAATATCTCACACTTTCGCGTGCTACCGGAACACTGTCCGGAGGTGAAGCACAGAGAATAAGGCTAGCGACGCAGATTGGTTCAGGTCTTGTGGGCGTGGCGTACATCCTTGATGAGCCTAGCATAGGTCTTCACCAGAGGGATAACGATAAGCTGCTCTCGGCACTTATGAAGCTGAGGGACTTAGGCAATACACTTATAGTTGTCGAGCACGATGAGGATACTATGCGTGCAGCGGACTATATCGTTGATATTGGTCCTGCAGCGGGCGAACATGGCGGTGAGGTTATAGCTACAGGTACGGCAGAGGAGATAATGAAGAATGAGAATTCCATAACCGGTGCGTACCTCAGTGGAAGAAGAAAGATACTTGTCCCGGAAGAGAGAAGAAAACCTACAGGTTATCTCACAATAAAGGGAGCAAGGCAGAATAACCTCAAGAATATAGATGTGGATATTCCGCTTGGTATTTTTACATGTGTCACAGGTGTCTCCGGTTCCGGAAAGAGCAGTCTTGTCAATGAGATACTTTATAAGAGACTGGCAAGAGACCTCAACAGGGCGAGGACTATACCGGGTGAGCATGATGATATTATAGGAATAGAGAAGCTTGACAAGGTTATAGCGATTGACCAGTCACCTATAGGAAGAACTCCGCGTTCTAATCCGGCCACCTACACAGGTGCTTTCGACCTGATAAGGGATTTGTTTGCCTCAACCTCTGACGCCAAGGCGCGCGGCTACTCCAAGGGACGTTTCAGCTTCAATGTTAAGGGCGGACGCTGTGAGGCATGCGGCGGCGATGGAATAATCAAGATAGAGATGCATTTCCTCCCGGATGTATATGTACCATGTGAGGTCTGCGGTGGCAAGCGCTACAACAGGGAGACTCTTGAGGTAAAGTACAAGGGAAAGAGCATATATGATGTACTCAATATGACCGTTGAGGAGGCTGTGAAGTTCTTTGAAAATGTCCCTTCGATAAGAAGGAAGATTGAGACAATGAACGAGGTCGGATTATCATATATAAGACTTGGACAGCCGTCAACGGAGCTTTCGGGTGGAGAGGCGCAGAGAATCAAGCTTGCCACGGAGCTGAGCAGACGTGGAACAGGTAAGACAATCTATATTCTTGATGAGCCTACGACAGGACTTCACTTTGCAGATGTTCATAAGCTTGTCGATATTCTCAGGAGACTTTCGGACAGCGGAAACACGGTAGTTGTCATAGAGCATAACCTTGATGTCATAAAGACAGCGGACTATCTTATAGATATCGGACCGGAGGGTGGCGAAGGCGGTGGAACCGTGATAGCCAAGGGAACACCGGAGGAGGTTGCCAGGAACAAGAAGTCATACACAGGACAGTTTGTGAAGAAATATCTCAATTAAGGCTCAATGCGTATTACAGAAAATAGCAAAGTATGACGAATATAACAGAAGAACGAAAATTCGCACAGGTATGGCAGAAATAGATGATGGATATGAATATATTATAGGTAGAAATCAAAAGAGGTTCATAACCTCGCGTGTAATGCGTAAGGTTATGAACCTTATTTATATATATAATTTATGTTTTTTGTTTTTTGCCTGGAGGTTATCTATATGGATTCGGGTTTCAAAACATGTTATACACTCACAGATTAAATGTGCAAATTTTTACACTCGAAGCTTATACAGAATGCTGCCGATTATTCCAATATCTCACCTTCGGTGGATATTGTGTACACCTGCCAAGGGATGAACTTACCGCTTGCCTTGAGAGCGTTTTTCGCAGCATTCTCTATGCCGCCGCAGCAGGGAACCTCCATGCGGACTATAGTTACGCTCTTTATATTGTTGTTTGCGATAATCTGTGTAAGCTTTTCGGTGTAGTCGATATCGTCGAGCTTAGGACAGCCGATTACAGTGATGTGATTCTTTATAAAACGCTTGTGGAAGCTGCCGTAAGCGTACGCTGTGCAGTCTGCGGCGATGAGCAGATTGGCACCGTCGAAGTATGGGGCACATATCGGGACAAGCTTAATCTGTACGGGCCACTGCATAAGCTCACTTGTGTTGGCATTGAGACTGTCGGAAGTGCCGGCGGCGGAGGCTGCATTTGAGCCGCTGTTGTGTCCGGCATGGGATATTACTCTTGAACGTGTTCCGGGACAGCCGTGGAAAACAGGTGAAGTCTTTGAAGCTTCCGCCTGCTTTGCGGCCTTTGCGGCGAGAACGGCAGCTTCATCGTAGGCAGGTGCCTCGCGATGCTCAAAGTGTATTGCGTCGACAGGGCATGCAGGGAGACAGTCTCCAAGACCGTCGCAGTAGTGTTCACGGACAAGCTTGGCCTTTCCGTCAACTATATCTATGGCTCCTTCATGGCAGGCTGTCGCACACAGACCACAGCCGGTACATTTTTCCTCGTCAATCTTAATTATCTGTCTAATCATAGCTTTCTCCTTATAGATTTTATATTCTCATTGAGTTTGTTTATTGATTTTACCACCATATAATAATATAATTGGAAACATAAATCGGTTGTTATTACAACATAATACTATTATAGTTGAGATTTTGAAGCGATATTGAATTTTAATTTTCAAAGAAATGAGTGTGTATATGTGAGCATTTAAGCCATAGTCTACATGCTGGTAGTATGGATGCAGGTGGTATGCATACCGGTAGCAGGCATGCCGGAGGTATGTATGTCATAATGCGACAAAATAAAAATTATGCTTTAAAGTGAGATTATGTTTTGTAGGTTCTGCTTTCAAAACATATATACAGCCATAGATTAAATTGGCATATTTTATACTATAATCTTTAAAAAGAAAAGATATTATATAAAATAAGGAGACACGGCATAAAGAGAAAAAGATATTACATAAAAGAAAAGATATTTTATAAAGTAAGTAAACACGATATAAAGAAAAAAGGTATTTTACAAAGTAAGTAAACGCGATATGAAGAAAAAAGATATTTTACAAAGTAAAGAAACAAGACAGAAAGAGAAAAGGTATTTTATAAAGCAAGAAAACATGTTATAAAGAGGGAAAATACAGAATGGCTGGCATTATTAATATATCTGATATGGCGGATATGGGCGGGTATGCTGATGTGATAGTGAAGCTGCCGCTGTTTTCGGATTTATCTGCGGATGAGCTTGAGAGGCTGCTGCGTGAGTGTGGCATGCACAGAAAACAGATAAAATCAGGGGAAAATATTATAAGACTTGGCAGCAGGGTGGATGAGCTGGGTGTGCTGCTGTCAGGCAATGCGCGGGTTGTGAAGGATGACTTCTGGGGCAACTCAACGATACTTGCACATCTGCATAAGGGGGACATATTTGGCGAGGCATTTGCATGTTCGGGTTGTGCTGCTACGGTTGATGTGTATGCGGACAGTGATGCTGTTGTTTTGTGGTTCCCGTATGGAAAGCTTATCGGAGCGGATTCCGGCGGCACAATAAGCAGAAAGCTTGTCTATATGTTTGCAAGGAAGAATGTTTTTCTCACCAACAGAATAGAACATCTTTCACAGCGTTCGCTCAGAGAGAAGGTTCTGTCATTCCTTAAGGAGCAGGCAGTGGAGGCAGGCAATAACAGTTTTACAATAAGCCTTGACAGAGCCGGGATGGCAGATTATCTTGCAGCGGACAGAAGTGCACTTTCGGCAATGCTTGGAAGATTGAAAAAAGAAGGAATAATAGAGTATCACAAGAACAGTTTTACTCTTTTGAAATCGGAGGATGATATATGCGAATAGGTTTTGACTGCGCCAAGCTTGTAAAAGGTACAAGCAAGAGCATTGGAATATATAATATAACTAAGTCAGTGGTGACAAGGCTTGCGCGCCAGCTTTCCAAGGAGCATGAGCTGGTTGTCATAGGTAATGAGAACAACAGGGAGGATTTCGATGTCGATGGTGTTGAGTTTCACAGCGTGGAGCTTGACATAAACAGCACTAAGGCGATACTGCTGTGGGAGACGGTGAGGGTCAATTCTTATATAAAGAAGCTGAAGCTTGATGAGGTGGTGTTCCCGCGAGGCTTCACATCGCTTTTTTGTCCGGTGAAGGATGTCATTATAGTCCATGACCTCATTCCGTTTTACTATGCTAAGCATTTTCCCGGAGTGCTTAACCGCGTTCAGAATGCATATGTCATGCTCAGAATGAAGAGCTCAATAAAAACTGCGGATAAAGTTATCACTATTTCAGAGTACTCAAAGCAGGATATATTAAAAATTGTGCCGAAGGCGGAGAAAAAGACATATGTTATACTCCACGGCTATGAAGCTCATAACATGGAGACTGAGGAGCTTTCAAATGTTCCGGAAAAGTATTTCTACGGAATAACCTCCAGGCTGCCGCATAAAAATGCAGCCGGGCTTATAAAGGCATACGCAAAATATTACGAAATGACGGACAAGCCGTATGACCTGGAGGTTGCCGGACTTCCTGACCTGTCAATGTTTGAGAACAATCCGGATATTGCTCTTACGGATGAGGTGAAGAAGCACATACACTGCAATAAGTTTATGGATGACAGGAGATTCTATTCACTCTTTGCACATTCAAAGGGGCTGGTTTTTCTATCGCTGATAGAGGGCTTCGGGCTTCCGCCTCTTGAGGCAATGGAGCTTGGTGTTCCGGTAATCTCATCCAACGCAACATCTCTTCCGGAGGTTGTGAGGGATGCAGGAATTATGGCAGACCCGGAAAATACAGATGAGATTGCAGCGCTGATGAAACAGCTCACAGAACAACCGGAGCTGGCAAAGGAATTAATTTCAAATGGATATGCTAACCTTAAAAATTTCAACTGGGAGGAAAGGGTTGAACAGTATATAAAAGTACTTACCGCAAACTAGAATGGAGGTGCGCCGTATGATGACAGGTAATATAATGGATTATCTTGAGTGGTATGGTGATTTTGATTTTTCAGTTATGCCCTTCAACGAGGTTGATAATCTCATACTTGCAGAGCTCAGCTATGCCAGTCTTGATGGTATAGTTCCGGAGCCTCAGCTTGGAAGGAAGCTTCGGTCGATTTCTGTTAAAGAGGCAGCTCTTAAGCTGGATGAGAGTGGCAGGCTGGAAAAAAGCTGTAAGCTGGAACGCAACGCAGGGCTTCTCCTGCTTGAGATGGCTAAGGGCAGGCGATTTGCAGATGCGGTACTTGCAGGATATGTTGACAAACATGACTTTGAAAATCAGGAGCAGTTTTCGGCACTTCATGTATATCTGTCCGATGGGACACTTTTTGTCTCCTATTCGGGTACGGATGATACCATATTAGGGTGGAAGGAGGATCTTAATATGGCATATCAGATGCCTGTCCCTTCACAGGAGGAGGCGGTGGGGTATCTGGAAAAGACGGTTCCACATGATGGCAGACTGATAAGAATAGGCGGACATTCAAAGGGGGGCAACCTTGCGATATACGCCGCAGCAATGTGTTATGACAGACTGAAAAGGAGAATTATCGCAATCTATAATAATGATGGACCGGGATTTCTTGAATCAATGCTTGAAAAGAAGGCATATTTAGAGATTAAGGATAAGGTAAGAACTATTGTACCCGAGACATCAATTATTGGTATGCTTTTAGAGCATGGAGACAGCTATGAGGTAGTAAAGAGCACCGGAAAGGGAATAATGCAGCACGATGGACTGAGCTGGCAGGTTTATAGAAATGGTTTTGTCAAGCTTGATGAGCGTTCAAAGGAAAGCCTTGTGATAGATAAGACCATAAGTGCATGGGTTATGGGACTTAGCGATGATGAGCGGGTTGCCTTTGTGGATGCGGTATATGATATGCTCACGCGGGCCGGTGTCAACTATCTGTCCGACCTTGAAAAGTATAAGCCCGCTACATTAAACAGTATGGCGAAGGAGATGTTCTCCATGGAGCCTGAGAAGGGCAGGATGGTTAGGCGGACAATAAGAGCGCTTATAAGCGAGTATGGAAAGAATGTAGTTAAGGGAATGAGAGGAATCAACTGATGGACATTATGGTTATCGCCAGATGCATGATTAAGCTTTTTATTGTGCTGGTGCTGGGATTTGTGCTGTATAGATTTGATATTATTGATGGGAGGACGAGCAAGAAGCTTTCATCGATGGTAGTGAAGGTGACAGCACCGCTGTGGATAATTTCCACGGCTCTAAGTGCTTCAACGGAAAACAGGCTTGGGGTTCTGGTGTTGTTTGGTGCAGGGATACTCATGTATGTAGGATTTATTTTGTTTGCCGGATTTATCACATGGATATTCAGGGTCAACCCGAAGGATAGACCGCTCTATGAATGTATGCTTGTCTTTTCCAACAACTCATTCATGGGTTTTCCGGTATTGCAGTCGGTGCTTGGCGATGCGTCGGTGTTCTATTCCTCAATGCTGCACTTTTCTTTCAATATATTTATCTACACTTATGCTGTGTACTGCTTTGAAAAGGCTGCTATGTCGACGGCTGCTGCAGGAGGAGGCATTGAAGGTGCAGCCGCAGTTGGCGTAAAAGCAGCCGATGTAAATATCACGGGGAATATCGCCGGAAAGCCAGAAAGTAAAACTAAAAAGCAGAAAATCAAGGAGCTTGTGCATGCTCTTGTGACACCGGGGTTTATCCTTATACTGCTTGCACTTATAATATTTGTGGCGGGAATAAGAGACGATGGGGTTATATATGAGACCTGTTACATGATTGGAAACGTGACCTCCGTGTTATCAATGCTTGTTCTTGGAGCCACCTTTGCACAGTATCCTGTAAAGGAATCGCTTAGTGATATAAGAAGCTATGGATTTGCGATAATAAGGCTTCTTGTTATTCCGATGGTTACACTTTTGGTGTGCAGGCTTATCGGCGTAAATGATTATTACACATCCATTGCCACCATAACCAACGGAATGCCTGTGGCATCCATGGTGGTTATGATGGCGAATGAGCATAATGCGGACACAAGAATTGTGACAAGAAATATCGTGGTCACAACCGCGCTGTCGCTTGTCACCATTCCGCTTGTTGTGGCACTGCTGCAGGTATTTTAAATATATCCCCCGTCCAGTACGATGACCTGACCGGTGAGATAGCTGGTACCCTCACTTATTGATAATGCGAGGGAAGCCGCTTCATCAGGGGCTCCCATCCTGCCGGCGGGGATTTCTTCTATTATATCCTGCATTTCTTCCTCACTGAAGCAGTGGTTCATGTCTGTGTCCATGACACCGCAGGCAATGGCATTGACATTGATTCCGGATGGAGCGAGCTCCTTGGCGAGCGCCTTTGTGAAGGAGTTTATTCCGCCCTTGGTGGCAGAGTAGGCAGCTTCACAGGAGGCACCTGCCACTCCCCATACGGAGCTTATGTTTATAATTGAACCGCTCTGCTTTCTCACCATTCCCGGAATTGCCAGCTTACAGCAGAAGAACACGGAGGATAGATTGGTGTTCACTATATTGTTCCACTCCTCAATGCTCATGTCCTGCAAAAGTCCTATGTGTGAGATTCCGGCATTGTTAATGAGAATATCAATATCACCGAAATGTCCGGTGGCTTCAGAAAAAAGTCTTTCAACATCAGCATATTTTCCTACATCGCATGTCACGGCGAGGCAGGAGGCACCAAGAGCCCTTACTTCGTTTGCGGTATTTTCGAGTGCAGAGCCGTTTCTTGCGCATATCACGACATTGTATTTCTTTTTTGCGTATTCTAACGCGATGGCGCGCCCTATTCCCCTTGAAGCGCCTGTGATTAAAACAGTCTTATTCATCTGATTATCTCCATTCCATATAAAGCTTAAAATAACAGTGTACCATCTTATTGTAAGTGTAAGCACAAAAAATACAATAATTTTGTGATATATGCGGCAAAAATGTTTTTGCTGGATAAACATACTTTAATTTGATACAATATAGAAATGAGGTCAGGGTGTCAAAACAGTAAATAAAAAGGAGAAATTCACTATGTATGATTTGGTTATAATAGGCGCCGGTCCTGCCGGCATGTCGGCGGCGGTGTATGCTGCAAGAGCTGAGCTTGATTTTATTGTCATAGAAGGAAGCATGATGCAGGGAGGACAGGTTCTCACAACCTATGATGTGGACAATTACCTTGGACTTCCGGGCATTGGTGGATTTGAAATGGGTATGAAGTTCGCTGAGCATGCAAAGAAGCTTGGCGTCAGTTTCGTTACGGAGAATGTCATATCTATGGATGCTGCAGGTGAGGTTAAGAAGGTTGTAACGGACAAGAAAGAGTATGAGGCTAAGACCATAATTATTGCAACCGGCGCTGTACACAGAAAAGCAGGAATACCGGGGGAAGCAGAATTTACAGGAAAAGGTGTGTCCTACTGTGCAACATGCGATGGCGCCTTTTTTAGGAATAAGATTACAGCGGTTGTCGGAGGCGGTGATGTTGCTGTGGAGGATGCAATATATCTTGCAAGAATGTGTGAAAAAGTATATCTTATCCACCGCAGGGATGAGTTCCGTGCAGCAAAGAGCCTTGTGAACAAGGCTAAGAATACGGAGAACATCGAGCTTGTACTGGACAGCACGGTGGAGAGAATATCAGGTGAGGCGAAGGTTTCATCAATAGAGGTTAAGAATAAAATAACAGGGAATACAGATGAACTTGCTGTTGATGGAGTATTCCTTGCTGTCGGAATGCAGCCGGTGACTGCATTTGTTGATAAGAGCGTGCAGATGAATGAAGCAGGCTACATTGTGGCGGGTGAAGACTGTGCCACAAATGTTCCCGGAGTGTATGCTGCGGGCGATATCCGAACCAAGCAGCTCAGGCAGATTATTACAGCTGCGGCTGATGGTGCCAATGCTGTTGCTTCTGTGGAGAAATATATATTGTAGCTTTTTTGGTACTGATTAACATAAGATACTTAATTTGCAGGTATCTTTATATGTACATTTTATGCAATATGCACAAAATGTATGTAATAGCTATGAAACATAAAAATGAGTTATCCACAAAAAAATGAGTTATCCACGAATTTATCCACATTAAGATTTGCCGTATTTATAAGAGTTTTTGACTTATACACCAAGTTATCCACATTATCCACATTGAATTGCGTGGTGGATAAACACAATTTCATAGATGATAACACGAAAAAATGTTTTGTGAAGTTCTTATAAATCGCAAGTTTCGACAAAAAACAACGATAAAACCACTTGACAATTAAATATTTATTGTTCAGTAAAAGTTCACATAAAGTTAATAGAATAATGCATATTTCTCTTGAAAATTTACAGATATATGGTATAATATTCACATATTAGATAGTAAATATTCACACAATTGATAATTTGCTTTATTAATTGGGCGGAATAACATCGATACTATCTGATGGATTAAAGGGTAAAGGAGTTGTTAGTATGCGTTTTACAATTACCGGTAGGAACATCGAAGTCACAGAGGGGTTAAGAAGTGCAGTTGAGAGTAAGCTCGGAAAGCTTGAGAAGTATTTTGATAAGGATGTAGATATTAACGTAACACTCAGTGTTGAGAAGGACAGACAGAAGATTGAGGTTACAATTCCTGTTAAGGGAAGCATTATCCGTTCAGAGCAGACAAGCTCGGATATGTATGTTTCAATTGATCTTGTAGAGGAGGTTATTGAACGCCAGCTTAAGAAGTATAAGAACAAGATTATACAGTCTAAGCAGGCAGCAGGAAATGTATTTACCCAGGATTACATTGACAAAGATTATGAGGAAGAGGCAGAGGTTAAGATAGTACGTTCCAAGAGATTCGGAATTAAGCCTATGGATCCTGAAGAGGCATGCATCCAGATGGAGCTGCTCGGACATAACTTCTATGTATTCTCCAATTCAGAGACAGGTGAGGTCAATGTGGTATATAAGAGAAAGGGTAACACATACGGTCTTATTGAGCCTGAGCTTGATTAAATACAGAGTAATATGATTGTTGAAGGTCTTCACAGAGGTTTCTGTGGAGACCTCTTTTTATGCTTTGCCGAAAGTAAGCTAAAACTTTCTTTACAAACCCTATGAAAAGGTGTTAGAATACTGATAATTGGGATATTTTTATATTTTAGGAGATAATATTGTATGGGAATTATTCAGAAGCTTTTTGGAACACATAGTGAGCATGAACTTAAGAGAATCTATCCTATCGTGGATAAGATTGAGGCGCTCCGTCCGTCAATGCAGGCTCTGACCGATGAACAGCTGAGGGCTAAGACTGATGAATTTAAGAAGAGACTTGCTGATGGAGAGACATTAGATGATATTCTCCCGGAGGCATTCGCCACAGTCAGGGAGGCTGCTAAACGTGCTATAGGAATGGAGCATTACAGGGTACAGCTTATAGGCGGTATTATCCTTCATCAGGGACGTATCGCAGAGATGAGAACAGGAGAAGGTAAGACACTTGTATCAACTCTTCCGGCATACCTTAATGCGTTGGAGGGCAAGGGTGTTCATGTTATTACTGTCAATGATTACCTCGCTTCGCGTGATGCAGAGTGGATGGGACAGGTTCACCGCTTCCTTGGTCTGACGGTCGGAGTCGTGTTAAATGACATGAAGCCGGAGGAGAGAAGGGAAGCATACAGATGTGATATCACATATGTTACCAACAATGAACTTGGCTTTGATTATCTGAGAGATAATATGGCAGTATACAAGGAGAACCTTGTTCTTCGTGACTTAAGATATGCCATTATCGATGAGGTTGACTCAGTACTCATCGATGAGGCGAGAACACCGCTCATCATTTCCGGTCAGGGAAATTCATCAACTAAGTTATACGAGGTATGTGATATCCTTGCAAGACAGCTTGAGAAGGGTACAAGCAACAATGACGATATATCCAAGATGGATATTATTATGGGTGCGGGCTTTGAGGAGACAGGTGACTTTGTGGTAAGTGAGAAGGATAAGACGGTCAACCTTACCGAGCAGGGAACAAGAAAGGTTGAGAAGTTCTTCCACCTTGAGAATCTTGCCGACCCTGCGAACCTTGAAATACAGCATAACGTGATTCTTGCACTCCGCGCACATTATCTTATGTTCCGCGACAAGGATTATGTTGTTGCCAATAATGAGGTGCTTATTGTCGATGAGTTTACAGGACGTATAATGCCGGGAAGACGTTTCTCGGACGGACTTCATCAGGCTATTGAGGCAAAGGAGCATGTTAAGGTAAGACGTGAGAGCAGGACACTTGCCACAATCACATTCCAGAACTTCTTTAACAAGTTCGAGAAGAAGGCGGGTATGACCGGTACGGCTCTCACTGAGGAAAAAGAGTTCCGTGAGATATATGGAATGGATGTTATTGAGATTCCGACCAACAGACCGATTGCCAGAATAGATTACGATGACGTCATCTATAAGACAAGAAAAGAGAAGCTTCATGCGGTTGTTGATGATGTAGTTGAGGCACATGAGAAGGGACAGCCTGTTCTTGTAGGTACTATTACAATAGAGCAGTCTGAGGAGGTAAGCAATTTACTCAAAAAGAAAGGAATAAAGCACAATGTACTTAATGCCAAGTTCCATGAGCTTGAGGCAGAGATAGTTGCTCAGGCGGGCCAGCATGGTGCGGTCACGATTGCAACCAATATGGCAGGCCGTGGTACGGATATTAAGCTTGATGACGCAGCGAAGGCAGCAGGCGGACTTAAGATTATAGGTACAGAGAGACATGAGTCGAGACGTATCGACAACCAGCTGCGCGGACGTTCCGGACGTCAGGGTGATCCGGGTGAGTCGCGTTTCTATATCTCACTTGAGGATGACCTTATGAGGCTGTTTGCTTCTGATAAGCTTATGGCGATGTTCAATGCACTCAAGATTCCGGAGAACGAGAGACTTGAGCACAGCATGCTGTCAAAGGCTATCGAGGGTGCTCAGAAGAAGGTTGAGACGAATAACTTCGGCATCCGTAAGAACCTGCTTGACTATGACCAGGTTATGAACGAGCAGAGAGAGACTATTTACGCAGAGAGACGCAAGGTGCTTGACGGTCAGAATCTCAGAAACGATATCATCAAGATGATGAAGGATAAGATTGAGGGATATATTGACTATTCAATCAACGGCGATGCTGATCCTTCCGAGTGGAAGTACGCTGAACTCAATGAGAATCTTATTAGACTTGTCCCTATTGAGCCGGTGACACCTGAAGATGGTTACAGGAATAAGAAGGAACTCATTCAGGGTGTTGAGGAGCGCGCAGTGAAGTTCTATGCTGAGAAGGAAGCAGAGTTCCCAGTGCCTGAACATATCCGTGAGATAGAGAGAGTGTGTCTGTTAAAGGCGATTGATACCAACTGGATGAATCATATTGATGATATGGATCAGTTAAGACAGGGTATCGGACTCAATGCGTATGGTCAGAAAGATCCTCTTGTTGAGTATAAGATGCAGGGTTATGACATGTTCGACAACATGATTGCAAGAATTCAGGAGGATACCGTAAGGCTTGTAACTCATGTGAAGATTGAGCAGAAGGCAGAGAAGCGTGAACAGGTTGCCAAGGTTACGGGAACCAACCGTGACGAGAGCACAACCAAGGCTCCGGTTAAGCGTGAGGACAAGAAAATTCAGAGAAATGATCCATGTCCTTGCGGCTCAGGACTGAAGTATAAGAACTGTTGCGGAAGGAATGCATAGCTGTACTGTGCTAAAACTTTAAAATTTTAATTGCAAAAAATAATGTTTTATGTATAATAAAAATAATAACTTTAAGGTGGTGAGATTAGTGGTCGAACTTGATCAGTTTAAGTTCCGCTTAGGCGGATACGAACAGCCATTAACCGAATTGAGGGATTCACTTTGACTTAGCTGATAAGTCAAAGAGAATTGAGGAGATTGAGCGTCATATGGAGGAACCGGATTTCTGGGATAATCCTGAGAAATCTAATGGCTATATGAAGGAGCTTAAAGGACTCAAGGCTGATATAGAAGATTTTAAGAAGCTTGAAAAGGATAAGACGGATGCCGAGGAATTTATTGAGATGGCTTACGAGGAGAATGATGAGAGTCTGATACCGGAGATAGGCCAGCTTGTTGATAATTTCGAGGCGCTGTTTGAGAAGCTTCAGATGGAGACGCTGCTGTCGGGAGAATATGATAAGTGCAATGCTATTCTTACATTGCATGCCGGTGCGGGTGGAACTGAGTCCTGTGACTGGGCTTCAATGCTTCTTAGAATGTATACGCGCTGGGCTAACAGCAAGGGATTTGCCGTCGAGACACTGGATCTGCTTGAGGGCGATGAGGCGGGTGTGAAGTCAGTCACAATACAGGTGAACGGACTTAACGCTTACGGCTATCTTAAGTCTGAGCACGGAGTTCACAGACTTGTCCGCATATCTCCGTTCAATGCAGCGGGCAAGAGACAGACATCCTTCGTATCATGTGATGTCATGCCGGATATAGAGGAAGATCTGGATGTAGACATCAATGAGGACGATTTAAGGATAGACACCTACCGTTCAAGCGGTGCGGGTGGACAGCATATCAACAAGACGTCATCAGCTATACGAATTACACATATTCCTACGGGTACCGTTGTTCAGTGTCAGAATGAGCGTTCACAGCACCAGAACAAGGATAAGGCAATGCAGATGTTGAAGGCTAAGCTCTTTCTGTTAAAGCAGGCAGAGAATGCGGCTAAGACAGCGGATATACGTGGTGAAGTCATGGAGAATGGCTGGGGAAGCCAGATACGCAGCTATGTGCTTCAGCCCTATACCATGGTTAAGGATAACAGAACAGGTGAGGAATCGGGTAATGCCCAGGCAGTGCTCGATGGAGATTTGGACCGCTTCATGGGGGCTTATCTTAAGTGGCTGAGTCTTGGAAAAAAAGGGACAACAGAGGAATAAAGGAGGATTATCATGGCAGAAGCTTTAAAACCGATTGTGTTCAGAGTTGGAAATGAGTTATATGGCATAGATATTCAGTATGTAAATGCTATTGAAAAGGATCAGGATATTGTCCGTGTTCCGAATGCTTCAAGCAGCATAAAGGGCATTATCAACCTAAGAGGTGATATAATTCCTGTGTACAGCCTCAGGGACAAGTTCAAGCTTCCTCAGGCTCCGGGAGATACCAAGCTTATAATTGCAAACCTTCCGGATATGAAGTTAGCTATAGAGGTTGATGAGGTCGAGGAGATTGATGATCTTCAGGAGGATGAGATAAGGGATTTCCCAAGCATAGCAACCAACCATGATACAGTATATTTTGTGAAGGTTGCCAATAAGGCAGGCAGGCTTATACTTATAATTGATATTCATAATTTACTCACCGCAGATGAGGCGGAAGACGCAAAGCAGCTGATGGAGGAAAAGTAGGATGGTAAATGTAGCAGTTCTAGGTTATGGTACAGTAGGCTCAGGAGTTGTTGAGGTATTGAGCAGAAATGCAGATGTGCTTAAAAAAAGTGCAGGACAGGAAATTAATCTCAAGTACGTTCTTGATCTTAAAGAATTTCCGGGAACACCGATTGAAAACAAGGTTGTTCATGACTTTAACATTATTCTCAATGACAATGATGTTTCAGTTATTGTCGAGGTGATGGGAGGAGTCAATCCGGCATACTCCTTTGTAAAGTCTGCTCTTTTAAAGGGAAAGAGCGTATGTACCTCTAATAAGGAGCTGGTTGCAAAACACGGCGCAGAACTGCTTGGCATTGCCAGGGAGAAAGGGGTTAACTTCTTCTTTGAGGCAAGTGTTGCAGGAGGAATACCTATTATCAGACCTCTTGAACAGTGTATTACTGCAGATGAAATACTTGAGGTTTCGGGTATCTTAAACGGAACTACCAATTTTATTCTTACGAAGATGGAAAAAGAAGGCGCCTCATACGATGAGGTGCTTGCACAGGCACAGAGGCTAGGATACGCTGAGAGAAATCCGGAGGCGGATGTAGAAGGCTTCGATGCAGGACGCAAGATTGCTATTCTAAGCTCTATTGTGAGCAGAAGACAGGTTGATTTTGAGAATGTATATACAGAAGGCATTACCAAGGTAAGTGCAGATGATTTTGCCTATGCGGCAAAGCTTGGGGTTACAATCAAGCTTGTAGCCAAGAGCTGTGTTACGCCTGAGGGAATGTATGTCATGGTGACACCTAGAATGCTCAGATATGGCAGGCCGCTTGCTTCTGTACACGATGTGGTCAACGCAGTATGTGTGAAGGGAAATATGCTCGGCGATGTAATGTTCTACGGAGCGGGAGCAGGCAAGCTTCCTACAGCGAGCGCTGTTGTATCGGATATTGTAGATGCCGTGCGTCAAGCAGACGGTCATGTCAATAATGGCTGGTCACAGGAGAAGAAAGAACTCATATCAATAGATGAGGTCGAGAACTGCTTCTATGTGCGCATTGAAGGTAATGCGGCTGAAAGGGAAGAAGAACTTGAGAAGCTTTTTGGCGGAGTTACGATATGTGACAATGTGATTGACGGGGAATTTGCATTTGTCACAGGTTCTATCAAGGAAGCAGAGTTTGCTAAGGCAGCTTGCAGCATAAAAGGTATAAAGAATACTATCAGAATAGAATTATAATATTTATAGAAGCCCAAAATACACGGAGGATATGAAAATGTTAAAGGTTGTTAAGTTCGGTGGAAGTTCACTTGCAAGTGCGGAACAGTTTAAGAAGGTCGCAGATATCATCCATGCGGATGAGTCAAGAAGATATGTGGTACCTTCTGCACCGGGAAAGCGTTTTAAGGAGGATGTCAAGGTTACTGACATGCTCTATGACTGCTATGGTGTTGCCTCAAAGGGCTATGATTTCTCGGATATTTTTGATGATATTAAGGCGAGATATCAGGAGATTATAGATGATCTTGGACTTGATTTATCTCTCGAGAAGGAGTTTGCCAACATTGAGGCTGCTTTCAGAGCCAGAGCAGGACGCGATTATGCCGCTTCCAGAGGTGAGTACCTGAACGGTATCATTCTTGCTAACTATCTGGGATACGAATTTGTTGATGCGGAGGATGTTATATTCTTTGATACTAATGGAAACCTTGATGCCAAGAAGACCAATCAGGTGTTGTCAGAGAGACTTCTGACAGTGGACAGAGCGGTTGTTCCGGGCTTCTACGGAATCAGACCTAATGATACAATTAAGACATTTTCACGCGGCGGTTCGGACATAACAGGAGCTATCGTTGCAAGAGCGGTGAAGGCAGACTTATATGAGAACTGGACAGATGTATCAGGCTTCCTTGTTGCAGATCCCAGAATCATTGATAATCCTAAGCCGATTGTCACAATAACCTACAAGGAACTCAGAGAGCTTTCATACATGGGTGCAACAGTGCTCCATGATGAGTCTATCTTCCCTGTACGCAAGGAGGGTATTCCAATCAATATCCGCAACACCAACAAGCCGGAAGATCCCGGAACAATGATTGTGGAGAGCACATCACGTAAGCCTGAGTATGTCATAACAGGTATCGCCGGCAAGAAGGGCTTTACGGTTGTGAGCATTGAGAAGGATATGATGAATTCAGAGATTGGTTTTGGCCGTAAGGTTCTTGAAGTGTTTGAGAAGCAGGGGCTTTCCTTTGAGCATACTCCATCCGGAATTGATACTATGTCAATAGTAATTCATCAGGATGAATTTGTGGAGAAGGAGCAGGAGGTTCTTGCCGGACTTCACAGAAACGTACACCCGGATGCCATCGAGATTGAGTCGGGTCTTGCACTTATAGCAGTTGTGGGACGTGGAATGAAGTCAAGCCATGGTACCGCAGGCAAGCTCTTCACGGCACTAGCTGATGCCAATGTCAATGTAAAGATGATTGATCAGGGTTCTTCTGAGCTTAATATCATTGTAGGCGTAAAGGAAGAAGACTTCGAGAGAGCGTTCAAGGCTATCTACAAGGCATTTTATGAGTCATAAACAGTATGATTAAATGTCATATGAGTATTGGATAGACAATAAGCTGCCCTTGCACTGTATGGTGTATAGGGCGGCTTTTTTTATTTTTAAAAGAATATCCCATAAGTTTGTTTTCAAGTGTAATGGACATCGAAAAAGAAATGCTATATAATATATAAAAGACTTTAAGGGATAATATTTAAAGAAATGATGGAAGGAATTATTTGACATGGATATTATAAAGGCGATAGCCTCCGAGCTTAATGTGAGAAATAATCAGGTTGAGGCTGCTGTGAAGCTTATTGACGAGGGTTGTACGATACCATTTATATCACGATACAGGAAAGAGGCTACAGGGGCACTTAACGATGAACAGCTTCGTAACCTTGATGAGAGACTTAAGTATCTGAGAAATCTCGAGGATAAGAAGGCTCAGGTAATAGCAAGCATTGCTGAACAGGGATTATTGACTGATGAACTTAAAAATCAGATCGAGAAGGCTGATACGATGGTGGCTGTAGAGGATTTATACCGCCCATACCGCCCTAAGAGAAGAACAAGGGCAACCATAGCGAAGGAGAAGGGCTTAGAGCCTCTTGCTAATGTTATCTTGCTTCAGATGACGGGAGAGCCTGTTGTTAAGACTGCAGAAGAGTATGTGTCCGAGGAGAAGGATGTAAAGACTCCCGAGGACGCTGTAGCAGGGGCGAAGGATATTATTGCTGAGTCCATATCGGATAATGCAGATTATAGAACAAGAATTAGAGAGCTTACATTTAAGGAGGGCGTATTGACCTCTGCAGCCAAGGACGCTGAGGCTAAGACGGTTTATGAGATGTATTACAATTTCAGCGAGCCGGTTGCAAAGATGGCAGGTCACAGGATACTGGCGGTCAACCGCGGTGAGAATGAGAAGATTCTGACAGTTAAGATAGAAGCACCTGTTGACAAGATTCTATCATATCTTGAAAAGCAGATTATAGTGAGGGATAACAGGTATACCACAGGAATTATCAAGGAAGCCATCGAGGACAGCTATGAAAGGCTTATTGCGCCGTCAATAGAGAGAGAGATAAGAAACCAGCTCACTGAGACAGCTGAAGCCGGAGCTATAAAGGTATTTGGAAAGAACCTTGAGCAGCTCCTTTTACAGCCGCCGATTACAGGACATGTTGTGCTTGGCTGGGATCCGGCATTTAGAACAGGATGTAAGCTTGCGGTTGTCGATGCCACCGGAAAGGTTCTTGACACGACAGTCATATACCCTACTGCACCACAGAACAAGGTAACAGAGGCGAAGACCGTACTCAAGAAGCTCATAAAGAAATACAATGTAACACTGATTTCGGTCGGAAACGGAACAGCTTCAAGGGAGTCGGAGCAGGTTATTGTGGAGCTTTTGAAGGAGCTTGACACACCGGTTCAATATATAATTGTTAATGAGGCGGGAGCATCGGTATATTCTGCGAGCAAGCTTGCGACAGAGGAATTTCCTAATTTTGATGTAGGACAAAGAAGTGCTGCCTCAATTGCCAGAAGACTTCAGGACCCGCTTGCGGAGCTTGTAAAGATTGACCCGAAGTCGATTGGTGTAGGGCAGTATCAGCATGATATGAACCAGAAGAAGCTTGGTGAGGCACTTGAAGGAGTTGTAGAAGACAGTGTTAACAGGGTCGGAGTTGATTTGAATACTGCCTCTGCCTCACTTCTCGAGTACATTTCCGGAATATCTAAGGTCATAGCAAAAAATATTGTGACCTACAGGGAGGAGAACGGCAGATTTGACAACAGAAAGCAGCTTTTAAAGGTGGCGAAGTTAGGACCTAAGGCATTTGAGCAATGTGCCGGATTCATGAGAATTGCGGGAGGAAGCAATCCACTTGATTCTACCAGTGTTCATCCTGAGAGCTATGATGCTGCAGCACAGTTATTGAAAAAGCTTGGCTATAGCATGGAAGATATAACATCGGGCGGACTTAAAGGGCTGTCCGGCAAGGTTGGAAATGTCAGTGGGATGGCAAGGGAGCTGGGAATCGGAGAGCTTACCCTTAAGGATATCATAAAGGAACTTGAAAAACCGGGACGTGACCCAAGAGACGAGATGCCTAAGCCTATACTCAGAACAGATGTCATGGAGATGAAGGATCTTACACCGGGTATGGTGTTAAAGGGTACGGTAAGGAATGTAATAGATTTCGGTGTTTTTGTGGATATAGGAGTACATCAGGATGGACTTGTGCATATATCACAGATTACCAATAAAAAATTTATCAAACATCCGTTGGAGGCGGTAAGTGTCGGTGATATAGTTGAGGTCAAGGTATTAAGTGTTGATGAGGCTAAAAAGCGTATACAGCTTACTATGATTATATAAATAGAATTATTAAATGAATCAGACCTGCGGCACATTCGGTTGTAACGGCATGCAGCACTGCTTTAATATCTATTTGTTGGAAATGAGGATTATATGAAAGTTGAATTTAAGGTTAAGCTTACAAGAAAAGAAATGTTTTCTTTTCTTATCAATAATGCATACCGCAAGCCTATGGGAGTCATCATGTTCCTTTTCGGAATAGGCTGCTATGTGGTGGCGGCATTGACATACTCACAGATGGAACTGTACAGTATTCTTTTACTTATTTTACTGGGTTCGATATATACGATAATACAGCCGGTCATGCTCTGGAGAAATGCAGGACGCCAGATTGCCAGAAATCCTGTTTACAAGGATGAGCTTAACTATTGCTTTGACGGGAAGGGGATAACCGTAAGTCAGGGCGGGAGCGTTACATCCAAAAACTGGGACGAGTGCTATAAGGCGGCGGACTATGGCAGGATTGTGGTTATATATATTACCGTGAACAACGGAATCATACTGCCTAAGGCTGCCATCGGCAGTCAGTATGAGGAATTTGCCAAGCTTGTGAGAGCACATCTGCCGGGAAGATTAAAGTGATGGACATTCCATGGAGGAAAAAGTGAGCAGTAATTTAAGAATTGTAGAGACATTTTCATACGAGGATACATACCGCCTCGGACAGCAGCTTGCCACACAGGCTGTTCCGGGACAGGTGATATGCCTTACGGGAGATTTAGGAACCGGAAAGACAGTTTTTACACAGGGCTTTGCCAGCGGACTGGGAGTGACAGACTATGTTGACAGCCCGACATTTACGATTGTGAAGGAATACCATGACGGAAGAATGCCGTTTTACCATTTTGATGTGTACCGTATCGGGGACGTCAGCGAGATGGACGAGATAGGCTATGAAGAATATTTTTACGGAGACGGAGTATGCATTGTTGAGTGGGGACTTATGATTGAGGAACTGCTTCCTGATGATTGTATTTTTATTGAAATAACGAAGAATACGGAAAAAGGCTTTGACTACCGTCGTGTGAGCATTAAGGAGGGAAGATTAAGATGAAGATTCTTGCGATTGAGAGCTCATCACTGGTTGCTTCGGCAGCAATAGTCAACGATGATATTCTTGTTGCAGAGTATACGGTTAACCACAAGGTCACACATTCACAGACTTTGCTTCCGATGATTGATGAGATTTTAACAATGACGCAGACTGATAAGAGGTCGATAGATGCGATAGCAGTATCGGGAGGACCGGGCTCATACACCGGTCTAAGAATAGGCTCTGCTACGGCGAAAGGACTTGGAATGGCGCTGGACATTCCTTTGATTCACGTTCCGACATTGGATGCTATGGCTTATAATGCCTATGGCTATGCGGGACTTGTATGCCCTATCATGGATGCAAGACGTTCACAGGTGTACACCGGAATATATGAATTTTCAGATGGTAAGTTCAATATTCTTCTTGAAAACAGTGCGATAACCTTTGACGAGCTTATGGAAAAGCTGGACGCGCTTAACACCTCCGGCAAAAAAGTGATGTTTATAGGTGACGGAATACCTGTGTTCAAGGACAGAATAGATGAACATTTTAAAGGCACCGGCTATGAGCTCGCACCTGCCTCAATGAACAGACAGAGAGCCGCTTCTGTGGCAGCATTGGGTGGGATATATTACAATGAAGGAAAAACTGAAGCTGCCTCGGAGCATCTGCCGGATTATCTAAGGCTTTCACAGGCGGAGAGAGAGCTGAATGAAAAGAGGGCGGCTGATGGCTGATATTATCATTGCGCCTATGACATCAGGGCAGGTGGAGGCTGTCGCAGCGATAGAGAAGGAATGTTTTTCTACACCGTGGAGCAGCAAGGCTTTCAGCGATGCCGTTGAATCAGAGCTGTATGCTTATATAACCGCCATTGCCGGTGAGGACGGCACAGTGGCAGGCTATGCGGGAATGCAGGTCGTGCTTGATGAAGCTGAGATTACCAACATTGCTGTTGCTGCACCATACAGAAAGAGAGGCATTGCGGTTAAGCTTCTTGAGGGTCTTGAGATGATATGCAGAAAAAAGAATGTGAAATATCTTCATCTTGAGGTACGCGAGAGCAACATAGCCGCACGCTCCCTTTATGGAAAGATGGGCTTTGAAATTGATGGAATTAGAAAGAGCTTTTACCAGAAACCGACGGAAAATGCGGTTCTGATGACGAAGGTATTATAAAATATACCATTTTTTCAACTGATTTCCACTGGAAAAGAGAATAATTTTTTATTTATAATGAAATCGCGGATGAAGTCATAGATGATTATGGCTTGAATATGCACGTCAATTATCAAATACGATAATTAACTGAGCGCATGGAAGGGAAAGTGATATTCATGAGAAAATATAAAGGAAATTATCTTACTGCGGTTATATGTAACTGCTGTGGAAAGAATCTTGTTGTTGCCAATGGAATTGTCAGGGAAGGCGTCGCGCATATATGTGCCGAATGGGATTATTTTTCGGAAAAAGACGGAGAAAACCACAGCTTTGATGTATGTGAGGAATGTTATGACAGGATATGCTCTGAATTCAGATATCCTGTAAAGGTTGTGCAGCGCACAGAATTATTATAAATACAGGAGGTTTTTGATGCTTGATGTTTGTCTGCTGGGGACGGGCGGTATGATGCCGCTTCCGGGGAGGTGGCTTACCGCATTGACTTTAAAATATAATGGCAGCCAGCTTCTTATAGATTGTGGGGAAGGCACACAGGTGGCGATGAAAAAGGCGGGTATCAGCTCCAAACCGGTTGATATTATTTGCTTTACACATTACCATGCCGACCATATAAGCGGGCTTCCGGGATTTCTGCTCAGCATGGGTAATGCGGAGAGGACGGAGCCGCTCACTATAATTGGACCTAAGGGTGTGGAAAGAGTGGTTAACTCACTTAGGGTTATTGCGCCGGAGCTGCCTTTTGAAATTAATTTTATAGAGCTTACGCAGCCTGAAGAGGAGATAAGAATTAACGGATATGTTATAAATGCATATAGGGTGAACCACAGTATACTGTGTTATGGATATAGTGTGAGCATTGAACGTGCCGGTAAATTCGATGCAGCAAAGGCGAAGGAGCTAGAGATACCTATAAATCAGTGGAATGTCCTGCAAAAGGGCAGCACAATTGAGCTTGATGGAAGGACATATACGCCTGATATGGTTATGGGACCGCCGAGAAAGGGCTTAAAGGTAACCTACTGCACGGACAGCAGACCGACTGATGTTATCGGAAAATATGCAGCCGGAGCGGATCTGTTTATCTGCGAGGGAATGTACGGAGAACCGGACAAGCTTTCAAAGGCGAAAGAATACAAGCACATGACTATGTATGAAGCTGCAACGATTGCGTCAAAGGCGGCTGTAAATCAGTTGTGGCTCACTCATTACAGTCCGTCGATGGCACATCCTGAAGAATTCTTAGATAAAGTAAAGGAGATTTTCCCTGCGACAATAGCCGCGAGGGACGGAAAAAATGTAACACTGAAGTTTGAGGATGCATGATAAAGGAGGATACAGCTATGAAAGACAAATGGAGAATACTGAAGTCTGTTCTTGTGATCACACTTATGGCGAGCGTTATATTGGCATGTTATATAAAGCTTACCGCAGGTTCTTCAAATACCGAAGAACCTGCGGCTGATACATCGGAGGTGGGAAAGATATTGTCGAAGGACATGCAGCTTAATTATCCCTCCAATCCGCACGATGTTGTACTCTATTACAGCAGGATAATAAAGGCGTACTATGATGGCGAGTATAACGATGACCAGCTCAATGGACTTGCACAGCATGCACGGGCGACCTTTGATGATGAGCTATTATCATATAACGATTATGATGAATATATGGAAAGACTTAGGGCGGAAATAGAATCCTATAAGCTTAACAAGAAGAAAATTGTGGAGTATACAATCCAGAGAGCATCAGATATAGAATATCTCATTGATAACAGTATCCAGTATGCCAAGGTCAAGGCTGTATATTATACTGCCGAAGATGGCGGAAGCAGAAGCAAGGTATATGAGGAGTATACCCTCAGACAGGATAAAAACAGTCAGTGGAAGATAGTTTTCTGGGATGTGATTCCCGAGACAAGCGTTGAAGGCGACTGACTATAAGAGACTTGTTCCATGTAATTGATGGAGGAAAGAAAATGGAAGAGAATTTACAGGAAAAAACAGAAAATGGCAGCAATTCGGAGAAAAAAGATGTGCTGATACTTGCAATCGAGAGCTCATGTGATGAGACGGCAGCAGCCGTTGTGAAAAACGGAAGGACAGTGCTGTCTAATATTATATCATCACAGATAGACTTACATACATTATATGGAGGAGTGGTTCCGGAGATAGCATCACGTAAACATATGGAACAGGTTAACCAGGTTACGCAACAGGCGCTTAAGGAGGCAGATGTAACTCTTGATGATATAACGGCGGTTGCGGTTACTTATGGACCGGGACTTGTGGGCGCATTGCTTGTGGGCGTTGCTTTCGCAAAATCATTGGCATTTGCCGCAGATAAGCCGCTTGTGGGAGTACACCATATAGAAGGTCATATTAGTGCCAACTATATAGAAAACCCAGACCTTGAACCACCTTTTACATGCCTTGTGGTATCTGGTGGTCATACCAATATTGTGCTTGTAGAAGACTATGGGGTATATAAAATAATAGGAAGAACAAGGGATGATGCCGCAGGTGAAGCCTTTGACAAGGTAGCCCGTGCTGTGGGCTTAGGTTATCCGGGTGGACCGAAGATTGACAAGCTTGCCAAGGAGGGAAATAAGGACGCTATAGTATTTCCGAGAGCTAAGGTTGACGGCGCTCCTTATGATTTTAGCTTTAGCGGAATTAAGTCTGCTGTGCTCAATTATATCAATCATTGCGAAATGAAGAATGAGGAAATAAATCGTGCAGATCTGGTTGCATCATTTCAGAATGCAGTTGTGGAGGCACTTGTTTCCCGTGCAGTCATGGCCGCAAAGGAAAATGGCTGCAAGAAGCTTGCCGTGGCGGGCGGCGTCGCGGCTAATAGTGCGCTCCGGGCAGCACTTGAGGAGGAATGCGGGAAAAATAATATTAAGTTCTACCATCCATCGCCTATTTTCTGTACCGATAATGCAGCAATGATAGGCAGCGCGGGCTATTATGAATATATGGCAGGCGTGAGGGCAGGATGGGATTTGAATGCGGTACCTAATCTTAAGCTCGGAGAGAAGAGTCTGAGAGGAAGAATTGACAGCTAAATCTATGGAGGAAGCAGAAGAATATGGGTGAATGTACACATATAGCAATAGTGCTCGCAGGAGGCAGGGGAAGCCGCATGAAAAGCAGTGTGCCTAAGCAGTATTTGCTGCTGAATGGGAAGCCTGTATTGTATTATTCATTGAAGGCTATGGAAGATAGCTTCATTGATGCTGTTATTCTGGTGTGCGGAGCAGGTGAGGACAGCTACTGCCAAAAAGAGCTGATTGACAAGTACAACCTGAAAAAGGTATGTTCAATAGTGCAGGGCGGAAAGGAGCGCTATGATTCTGTCTATAACGGACTTAAGGAAATAGCACGCTTAGAAATTGCTGACGAAGATGCCTGTGTGTATATACATGATGGTGCAAGACCATGTGTAGATGCTGAACTATTGAATGAATGTAAAACAAATGTCGAAGTATATAGGGCATGCGTGCCGGCTGTGCCTGTAAAGGATACCATAAAAATAGTGGATTCGTATGGCTTCAGTGCAGACACACCGAAGCGTTCATCACTTATGGCTGTTCAGACACCTCAATGCTTCAGATTTATTGATGCTCTGAAGGCTTATTCTGATATGGAAAATGCTGCCGCCGGAGGAGCTGATATCAGTGATATAACGGATGACGCCATGGTGGTTGAACGCTTTGCCGGAATAAGGGTCAAGCTATGCAAGGGCTCATACAATAATATTAAAGTCACAACACCTGAGGACATAGTGACGTTGGAAAATATGCTGCGAATTAAATAGCTTGGAAGAGATGTTTTTTTCTGAGCTATATGCAGTATATGCAGTCGGGTATTACACATTGAAAAACTGTACACATAGGTATGAATTATATAAAAAATATATTTAATTAAAAAAATTAAAAAAATTTTTAAAAAGCTGTTGACTTTATGCGGGAATGGTGATAATATAAATCCTGCGCTGAGCAAGGCGCAGAAATAATGGAGAGGTACCGAAGCGGTCATAACGGGGCGGTCTTGAAAACCGTTTGTCTTCACGGGCGCATGGGTTCGAATCCCATCCTCTCCGCTCTGATCCGGGAATCTGGATTTAACAACAGAATAGTGACTGAATGGTCAGGCTGTTTGGAGAAGTACCCAAGAGGCTGAAGGGACACCCCTGGAAAGGGTGCAGGTCGTTAATAGCGGCGCGAGGGTTCAAATCCCTCCTTCTCCGTTCGGTTCCGGGAGGAATCAGAAAAGTCAAAAACTTTTGAAAAAAGTTGTTGACAAACCACTTACAAAGTGGTAAGATAAATTTCGCTGCGGCGAGGACATGGCTTAAAGAAATCTAATCAAGGCGATTGAAAATAAGATTTCAAAAAAAGTTAAAAAAGTTCTTGACAAAGCAAAATGAACATGATATACTAATCAAGTCGCTAACACGGCGACGGATGAACAAGTTCTTTGATAACTGAACAGTAAAACAACCCTGAAAATTCTAACGGGTTTCAA